>Ga0213872_10002692_pt1 | contig 10252 bp, 5 predicted proteins | sample VelepicomBERX_R2_FD_160071 | JGI IMG/M metagenome (GOLD analysis project Ga0213872, IMG submission 160071) | Rhizosphere microbial communities from Vellozia epidendroides in rupestrian grasslands, the National Park of Serra do Cipo, Brazil - RX_R2 | ecosystem: Host-associated > Plants > Roots >... | reverse complement strand
GATCAGATCGATCAGCTTGCAAGCTACTTCCGCACTTCCGGGAAGCACCTGCAGGTTCTCCTCGAACTCGGTCCCGACGGCGGCCGCACCGGCGTCCGCAACGCCGCCCAGCTTGACTCCGTTCTGGCCGCTCTCGACCGCTCTCGCGACACGCTCTCACTCGCCGGAGTTGAAATCTTTGAAGGCGTCCTTGACGACGAAGCACAGATCCGCAACCTTCTCAATCGTGCCGTCTCTGTCACCCGTGATCTGCTTCAACAGGGCTGCTTCGACCGCCAGCCCGCCATCCTCACCGGAGCAGGCTCAGCCTGGTACGACGCTGTCGCTGAGGTATTCTCCGGCGCGGCCCTCGGAGACAAAGTCGAAATCATCCTCCGCCCCGGCTGCTATCTCACGCACGATGTCGGCTCCTACCGCCGCGCGCAGGAGCGAATCCTCGCCCACAATCCCATCGCGCAGCGCATGCACTCCGGACTCGTGCCCGCCCTGCAAGTCTGGGCCTACGTGCAGTCCATCCCTGAAAACGAAAAGGCCATCGTCACACTGGGCAAGCGCGACGCCGCCTTCGACTCCGGCCTGCCAATCCCCGCTTTACACTTCCGGCCCGGCGCAGCTGCTCCGGTCCCCACGCCCGCACGCTGGACCCTCACCCGCATGATGGACCAGCACGCCTTCCTTCAAATCTCCCCGGGCGACGACATCCGCATCGGCGACATGATCGCCTTCGACATCTCCCACCCCTGCCTCACCTTCGACAAGTGGCGATGGCTGCCGATCCTGGACGCAGACTACCGCGTCATCGACATCGTCCAGACATACTTCTAAGCATCAATAAATCAGCTTCAAAGAAAACTGAATCTGCCGCGAGTTCCCCGCTGTCTTGCTGATCAGCCCGAACCCCGAACCCTTGATCGTGTTCGCCGGCAGCCCCATGTTCACAATGTTGAACAGATTGAAGAACTCCGCGCGGAACTGCACATCGAACAATTCGATCCCGCTCTTTCGCTGTCCGAATGGCGTGTCCTTGATGAAGGAAAAATCGTAGTCGTAATAAGCTGGCCCGCGAAACGTGTTCCGCCCAAGCGCGCCAAAGCGCCCGCTGTTCGGCCCGGTCCCCCCCGGAATATTCACTGGAATATCGAAGAACGAAGCATTATCAGGCCCACGCCCGAAATAATCCTCCCGCCTCTGTCGCGCGGTCGACAGGTCCGGTTGCCCGATCTGATCCGGCCGGTCCACACCGTTCGATCCAGCGCCCGTCTGCTGCACGCCCGAATACACCGTGAACGGCGACCCGCTGGTAATCGTCGAAATCACCAGCATCTCCCAGCCCGCCGTAATCTTCCTGCTCACGCCCTCAAGAAAGCTAACGCTGTCGACGTGCAGGTCCTGCGCCGCGCTGATCGTAAACGCATGCGCCACATCGAAGTTCGACGGCCCCTTCTCCGGATGCGTATTGTACGGATCCTGCGGAAACGGCAGAGCCTGCGCTCCTGTATTTCCCGTGCCTCCAATCACCAGACTCGTATCGTCCAGCGACTTGCTCCACGTATAGCTCGCCTGCACTCCCGGCCCGCCGTGGGGAAAATTCCCCGTCAGCGAGGTCTGCAGCGCGTGATACGTCGAGTGAGCCGTGCCCGTAATCACGTTCTCCACGCCGAACCCACCGATCACATTCCCTGAGCTGTCGAACTTCGTATGAGGCGCAAACTCCGGGGTCGCCCCCGGATATGCATTCGGAAAACTGATGCGGGGCAGATGAGCGGCCGCTGTCCCTACATAGTTCACATCCGCCGTAAGCTTGCCGATCTCGCGCTCTACGCCCGCCGTCCACACATCCAGCCACGCATTGCCGAACGTCGGTGCAATCGCGCTGAGGTTCAGCGGACTTATCACTCCGCCCGGCGTCAGGGCCGCCACATCCTTCTGATACCGGTCTACATCCATCACGGTGTTCGCCGGAACATCCTTTGTATCGTGGCTCGGAAAAATATTCATTCCATCGGGTGTGTACACTCCCGGCAGCTGCGACGGCGTAATCTGGAAGCCGTACTGAATCGGCGCGCCCTTCGCCGCCGTTAGCCTCGGATACGCTACAAACGGCGTCGACCCGGTAAGAAAATTGTCCTGCCAGATATTCGGCGGAATCACCACGAGCCCGCCGCCCGCATGAACCCGCAGCTTGTCTGTCACTCGCCAGGTCAGCTGCACCCGCGGCATGAATCCATCGAGATTCGTCTTATATCCTGGCTGAGGATTGATCGCGAATTGCTGATCCGGACCATAATTCAGAAAGCTCGAAGTCCGCCTCGCCCGCTCCGAGATCGGAGTGTAGATCTCCCAGCGCAGCCCGTAGTCGAGCACCCATCGGTCCGAGATCTTCCAGGTGTCCTGCGCATAGACCGCGCCCATGTTGCGATTGATTGCCGCCGGCCCGATGTGCTCGCCATTCGAGAAATACGGCGGAGCCACCGCCACCGTGTACACAAACGGACTGCCCGAAAGAAAACCCGACAGCGTATCCGGCAGCGGATCGCCGACATGAACATCGTGCATGCCGCTCTGCGACGGAATATTCGTCAGCGCATACGACGTCCCGCCACCGAAGTCGTATTCTCCGTTCGGGCTCGTGCCGAAGTATGTCGTGTCGCGGTTCAGCCGCACCTCTCCGCCGGCCGCAATGGTGTGGCTCCCCTTGTTGATGCCAAAGCCCTGCTGCAGCTGAAACAGATTCCCGAAGGCGCTCATCACCGAGCCGCCTGCCGTGTTGAAGCCCTCGAACAGCGCATCGTTGAACTTCACCGCCGGATCCGTCCGGTTCGGCGTCGGAAACCCCGGCGTGCTCCGCGTAATGCTGAATTCGGTCCGCATCGAGAAGTTCGGCGACTGCGTCCGCGTGAATGTGAACGCTACATTCCGTTGCCGGTCGATATACGTCACACCAAAAGAAGGATCGATCGCCGTCTGGTCGGGATTCGTCGTCGGACCCGTCAGATTATTAAAGTTGAACCGCCCGAAGAACTCATTCTTCGATGAAAGCTTGTGATCCAGCCGGATTGAAAACTGATCAGCATCCGTATCCACTTTCGATGATGCTGCATACGTATGCACGCCATACGATCCCGTTGGCAGATTTGGCAGCGGATACCGCGCCAGGATCGCCGCTATGCTTGGATCCACCGGCACAATCAACACATCGCCCGGATACGCCGTCGCGTCATAGCCCTTGCGCTCCAGTTCCGTCGGCACTGGAAATACCTGCGTCGTCCCCAGGACCTGCCGGAATCCCTGGTACTGCCCGAAGTAGAACGTCTTGCCGCGGCCGTCGTAGATGTGCGGCAGCACAACCGGTCCGCCATTCGTAAACCCAAACTCGTTGCGCTGGAATGGAGGAATACGACCGGGCGTTTCAGGCGTTGCGTGATCGAAATAGTTCCGCGCATCCAGCGCCGAGTTGCGCAAAAACTCGAAGAACGATCCATGAAACCCGCTGCTCCCCGACCGCGTGACAACGTTCGTGAATCCCGCGGCGCCTTGCCCGATCTGTGCGGGCATCCAGCCCGAGCTCGACTGGATCTCCTGCACTGCGTCCACATCGAAGTTCGAAAATGTCGAGCCGCCCATCTCCGGATCGCTCGTGTCCGCCCCGTCCATCGCGAACACTGCCTCGACGCCGCGCTGCCCGTTGATCGCAAACTGCTGCGTAAAATTGGTTGCGCCGTTCGCGTCCGTCATCGTGCCCGCGGCCATCAGCAGCAGCTGGCTGAAGTCGCGCTTGTTCAACGGAAGCTCATTTACCTTCTGGCTCGTCAATTTTTCGCTGCTCGCCTGCTCCGGCGGACCCATGCTGAGCGCAAGCCCCTGCTCTGTTACGGTCAGGGAAACCGACTGTTCTCCGCCGCTTACATCCACAGGGTGCGCAAATTTCATTGCGCGCCCGTTCGCATCGACCGTCAACTGATACTGCCCTGCTGTCAGTCCGCCGACGTGGAATTTACCCTCACCATCCGTCGTCGCCTTGACCTCTCCAGTCGCTCCATTCAGATGTACAACCGCTCCCGCCAACGGCGCACCGGCCGCGTTCTCTAAGGTTCCCTGCAGCGCACCCGCGCTCTCCTGCGCCCACCCTTCCCCTGAAAACAGAAAAGCGGCGCACAGCAGCAAAGAGCAGACCGCGAGCGAAATCAAGCAAACTGGCGACCGGCCCGATGTGATCCGTGGGGGAATACAGTCCTCTTCGTGGGGTAAGGGGTTGGGATCAGTCTTACGATCGCTTCACGTCAGAATGCGAAGTTAACACTCACTGAACACGCCAGTAAAACGTTTTAGTTGCCGCGCCTCTGCAACGAACTATTCGTCAGAATGAATCGCTTCAGAATACAAAAGATGAAAATGATGCACACCCTTTTCCTGCTTCGCGCTGTAGCGTCCCGTGTCATACGACTGCGACTTCAGATTCCGGTGCACCACCTCGCAGATATGCCCATCTTCCACCTGGATCTCGTCACTGAAGCGCATCGTCTCTTCGATTGCCATGCCCTGCTCCGGCAGAAAATACCACTCGAAGATCGCCACGCAGGTTTCCGGCCCGGTCGGCAGAACAATATTCAGCGACACGTTGTCTGGATAACAGTTCATCATCCAGTTCGGAAAAATCCAGAAGTACTCCGCGCTCAGATCGCCCGCCGAGTGCTTGTAGCGCCGGTCGACCGTCGACTCATTCTGCGGCCCGCGTATTGGACTCGACTGTAGCGAATGCTTTTCAAAGAGCGTCGTCACATAACTGCCGTAATCGAGCTCTCTATTCAGCGACGGATGCACACTCGGAAGGTGATATCCCTCGAGATAGTTGTCGATATACACCTTCCAGTTGCACTGCATGTGATACTCGCGCCGCCCGCGAAGCTGCATCTCGCCGAACCGATACTTGGCCGCCTGCTCCGGCAACTCCCGAAGCGACTCAATCAGCGGCGGCGAGCCCGGGTCGAGATTCACAAACACCTGACCCTCCCACTCACCCACCTGCACTGGCCGCAGCCGCAGCTCCTCGGCACAGAAATGAGCCACGCCTTCCATCTCCGGAGCATTCAGCAGACGCCCATCCAGCCCATAGGTCCATCCGTGATACCCGCAGCGGAACACCTTGCGCGACCCGCAGCCCTGCGCCGCTGGACCCGCCCGATGCCGGCACACGTTGTAGAAGCCGCGCAGCACGCCATCGCTGCCGCGCACCACCAGCAGTGGCTCGCCCAGCAGATCCGCGGTAATGTAATCGCCGCTGTTACGAACCTGCTCTGACCTTCCTGCAATCTGCCAGGTCCGCCAGAAGATCTTGTGCTTCTCCACTTCCAGCAGCCCGCGATCGACGTAGTAGCTCGACGGCAGTGTGCTGGCGCACTCGATCGCCGGATCGACGACTGCATTCGAAAAGATAGGAAGGGTCTGCGCCATCGGTTGGTACCTGTTTTCCAGCTCTTTATGCTTTCTTTACGGAATGAGTGGATTATATCCAAGCATTGCGAGCGCAACCCAGACACATACGTCACAAAAACACAAAACCCGCCGTTAAAGGCGGGCCTTGTGCAGGTTACGTTCTGTTTACAACAACTACATTCCGTTCTGGGTTCCATCATCGGTATGCAGCACGCGATATGTCGCGTTACCACGTGACCACACGAGCAGCAGCACATCTTTTCCCGAGTTCACATGCACATCGCTCACGAACTGCTCCGCACTCGACACAGGCTTCCGGTTCACTTCGAGAATCACATCTCCCGGAGCCAGCCCCGCATCATCTGCCGGGCTGCCGGGCCGCACATTCGCAATCACGGCGCCGTTTACACGCGACGGAATATGCATCTGCTGCCGCGCATCCTCATTCAGGTCCTGGACTGCCAAACCCAGCTTTCCGCTCTTGCCCGCTGCGGAGTTGTTGTCATCCGCGCTGGCTATCTGCTTTCCACCCTGGAACTCGCCGACCTTCACGTCCACGGTCTGCGGCTTGCCGTCGCGAATGATCCCGAGCGAGATCGTCGTACCCTGAGCCACCGTGCTCACCACAACCTGCAGCGCGCTGCCGTTCGGGATCTTCTTGCCGTTCAGCGAGTCAATCACGTCGCCCGCCTTCAGCCCCGCCCGGCTCGCGGGAGAATCCGGAGTTACCTGCGAGACGATCGCGCCCGTCGTATCCTGCAGATGGAAAAAGTTCGCGTTGTCCGGCGTCACATCGTTCATGCTGATGCCCAGATACCCGTGATGCACCGAGCCCGTCTTCATCAGTGACTCCGTCACGTTGTGCGCAATCTGCGACGGAATGGCAAATCCGGCGCCCGCAAACGAGCCGCTGCCGCTGATGATGAACGTATTGATGCCGACCAGCTCGCCGTGCGCGTCCACCAGCGGGCCGCCTGAATTGCCCGGATTGATCGCCGCATCCGTCTGGATAAACCCGCCCGGCTTGCGCGGATCGTCCGCATAGGGATTCGGCCGGTCAAGCGCGCTGATAATGCCGCGCGTCACCGAAAACTGGAAGTATCCGAACGGGCTACCGAAAGCGAGCACCGTCTGGCCTGGGCGCAGCTTGCTGGAGTCACCCCACGGAATATTCGGCAGTCCGTGGCCGTCGATCTTAATCACCGCCAGGTCGGTCAGCTTGTCCGTGCCGATCACCTTCGCATTGAACGTGCGGCGGTCGTTCATCGTTACGCGAATCTGCGTCGCCCCATCGACCACGTGATTGTTCGTCACGATGTAGCCGTCGGGTGAGATGATTACGCCGCTGCCGATCCCGTGCTCAATCTGCGGCTGCCGCGGCCCCTGGCCGAATCCGCCTAACGGCCCGCCAGGACCAAAGAACTGCCGAAACTGCGGAGGAATCTGCTGCATCTGGCCGCCGCCCTGACCGGAGTTCTCATCGTCGGATGAAATCTGCTGGTCCGTTGCACGCGCCGTCACCGCCACGTTCACGACCGCCGGCGTCACCCGCGCCGCAACTGTCTCCACGGCATTGTCCAGCGCAGTCAGCGCTGAAACGCTGTTGTCATCGATCGGAGTTCCATACCCGTCCGAGGCATGCACTCCGCTGTGATGTACAAAGAACGCGGCTCCGAGAACCAGGGCAGCCGCCGTACCGGCAATTCCGGCGCCCCGCGCCGCCTTGCCGCTTAATTTATTAGTTGATGCAGCCATAGCAAATCCTCTTTCGTTGTTGCTTTGGTTAGAGTTGAATGATGAGCCAGCCGTCTCCGGTTGGCACAGCGGCAATCGCATGCTCTCCATCCACCGTGAGCATCATGCCAGGGTGGACAGAGATCGCGGGACGGACAGATGCATCTGCCGGCACTCCCGCCGAGCTGATGCTGAACGAGGTCAGCACAACCCAGCGTTGTGTTCCGGCAGGAGCTTGTTTCATCCGCTCCACAGCGGGAATGGAATTAGCGGGAATCGACTTCAAAGCAGCCGACGGGATATGGCCCGCAGCGGCTTTCTTGTGGCGGGGGGTATGCGTCGGCTGAACGGCCGCAGGCATCGTTGCTTTCAGCAGCGTTTCATGTGCAGTTCCACCGGACCGATACATCGCCGGACGATGCTGTGGTGGGGAGTCCGGAACCGCCACACTTGGCGGCATCAGGATCGGCCGCTCCGCCACCGCACCCGGCGTCGTGCCCTCGCTGAATGAGATAAAGTGCGGCAGCCTTGACAGCCCGGCCGCCACCCCCAGCAGCGCGACACCAATTGCTCCGGCAGCCACTTTCGCACGCCGCGAGCTCATCCGGTTCCCACCGCGCAGAATACTTTCGACTCGCAGACCAAGCTCCGATTGCCGCTCCCACGCGCCCAGAGATAGAGTTGCAGCGCGCCGGTTCTTCGACCGCTCCGCCAGACTCACGAGGCACGTCGCATAGACGCCCGGAGCCTGCGTGCGCTCCAGCACCCCGTCATCGCACGCCAGCTCGCGCTCAAAGCACAGCCGCCGGTCGATCCACATCAACGCCGGATTCAGCGGAAACAGCACCAGACCAATCTTCTGGAACAGATTGATCCAGTCATCCGCTCGGCTGATGTGCCCGAACTCATGCATCACAATCTGCTCGAGTTCAGCCGGAGTCAGCTTCTCAAAGAGCCATTCGGGAATGAGAATCCGCGGCGCAAAAAAGCCAATCACACTTGGCCTGTCGATCTCGGTAGACGTGCAGATCTCGATTCGCCTGGATCCGAAGCCGGACCCAAACAACGACGAGGCCTTCACCGGAGGCAGGATCGTTGGAACCGGTGTCGACCTCCGCCATAACTGGCCCAGCCGCCATGCGCTTGCCGCCAGCTTCGCTCCGCGCACCAGCGACAAAGCCGCCCACGCCGCGAGAATTAGATAGCTCCAGCGCACGTCAACCTGAAACGTCGCTCCGGACCCCGCACTCGTTACGCCGTGCGATCCGCCCATCTGCGCAAACGGCAACAGCAGGATCACCACAAACACGGCGCTCCAAACTGCAAAGCGGACGGCTGCCATCATCCGGGGCATGAGCCGCAGGCAAAGGGCGACCGCCGCGGCCAGCAGAACACCCTGCCACAGGCTGGACACAAACGCCGACGCGGCCACCTGGGCCACCCTCTCGATCGACTGCATGAGATCCGGGGTCATTGCTCTTGAACCTCAGCTGTTCGCCGCTCCGCAGCCGCAATCGCTTCTTTCAGCCGCTCCAACTCCTCGGGGGTCACTTCCTCATCGCGCAAGACGGACAGCAGGAGCCGCTCCCGCGAATCCCCAAAGAACCGCTGCATGATATGACGGATCTCGGTCCGGCTCGCTTCATGTTCCTCGACACACGGGCTGTAGATAAACGCCCGACCCTCCTGCCGGTGCGTCACATATCCCTTCTGCTCGAGAATCCGAATCGTCGTCAGGACAGAGTTGTACGCCAGCGTCTCGCCGTCTGGCATCGCTGCCACCAGGTCGCCCACGGCTGACTCGCCGCGGCGCCACAGAATCTTCATCAACCGCAGCTCAGCTTCCGTCAACGTAATGGATTTCTTTGGAGGCATCTGACCCCGTCTCATCGTCCCTGCACTGTTGGACGAGCAACTAAAACATTAGTTAGCACGGAACGCTCGAAGAAATCAACTCTCCATGTGGAGGGGTCCCTTTTGACGACTCCCGTTTCCCCTATCCCTGCCTTCCCCTAGCCGAACCTTTGGTTTCTATGACTCCGATCTAACCGCCTGTGGATCAATCAGATAAACCGCGACCCCGAGCTTAAAGACCCTGAATCTAATACTTACCTGAAAACCGCAAGATAAGGTAGGAGATCCTTCCCAGTCCCGAAAATCCGGGACCAAAGATCAGACGACGCATGAACCCGATAGCTGAGGAAGAAAAAAGGCCCGGGCACCCATGCCGCCGGGCCTTCTCTGTCAAGCGGGCCCACGCCCCGCTTAAACGTCTTTGCGTTGAACCGTCCGGAACCGGACGCTTAGTGTGCGAACAACATTGTGAGCGCCTTTCCCCCATCCGCGCACCCTATCTTTTGGACAAAGTTAGCCCTTCTCTCCTAATCTTGCCTTTCAATCGTCACCAGATCTTGGAGGGAAAGGAAGTTATGACGTTTCGTAATTGGTGGAAGTCAGCGCTGCTCACAATGCTCGCCGTTTGCCTCGTACCCATCTGGGCGACTCAGGTCTTCTCCCAGACCCTTGCGGCGACGCCGCCCATGGGCTGGAATAGCTGGAACCACTTCCACCGGACCATCGACGACAAGATCGTCCGCACCCAGGCCGACGCCATGGTCTCGAGCGGCATGCGTGATGCCGGTTACATCTACGTCAACATCGACGACACCTGGGAAGGCGAGCGCGATGCCCAGGGCAACATCCAGACCAACAGCAAGTTCCCCGACATGAAGGCGCTCGCCGACTACGTTCACAGCAAGGGTCTCAAACTCGGGATCTACTCCTCCCCCGGGGCCAAGACCTGCGCTGGCTACGAAGGCAGCCTTGGTCACGAGGAACAGGACGCCACCACATACGCCGCATGGGGCATCGACTACCTCAAGTACGACCTCTGCGGACTCCGCACGCAGCTCAAGGCCGCCCCCACCCCCGAGGCCGCACACAAGATGATGGTCGACGCCTACATCAAGATGCGCGACGCCCTGCGGAAGACTGGCCGCCCCATCGTCTACAGCCTCTGCCAGTATGGCAACGACGCCGTCTGGAGATGGGGGACTGACGTCGGCGGCAACCTCTGGCACACGAC
>Ga0213872_10002691_pt1 | contig 10256 bp, 5 predicted proteins | sample VelepicomBERX_R2_FD_160071 | JGI IMG/M metagenome (GOLD analysis project Ga0213872, IMG submission 160071) | Rhizosphere microbial communities from Vellozia epidendroides in rupestrian grasslands, the National Park of Serra do Cipo, Brazil - RX_R2 | ecosystem: Host-associated > Plants > Roots >... | reverse complement strand
CTCCACACCGCGCCCTCCTGCATCACCATCACTTGATCCGCAATGTATTTCACCACGGATAAGTCGTGCGATATGAAGATATATGACAGCCCGAACTCATCCTGTAAATCCTGCAAAAGATTTAGCACCTGGGCCTGCACCGACACGTCCAGCGCCGAAACCGATTCGTCGCACACCAGGATTTCCGGCTGCATGGTCAGGCAGCGCGCGATGGCGATGCGCTGCCGCTGGCCGCCGGAGAACTCATGCGGATAGCGCTGCAAGGCGTGCGCGGGCAGCCCCACCTTTTCCAGCAGCTGCTGCGCGCGGGCGATGCGCTCCCGCTCACTGGCGCCAATGGCGTGGATACGCATCGGCTCCAGCAGGATCTCCCCCACCGTAAAGCGTGGATTGAGCGAGGCATAGGGATTCTGGAACACGATCTGGATGCGGCGTTTGTAAGCCTGGTATTCGCGCGGCGACATCGCCAGCAAGTCCTTGCCCTCGAACAGCGCGCTGCCGCCGGTGGCTTGATGCAGGCGCAGCAGGGTCAAGCCGACCGTGGTCTTGCCGGAGCCCGACTCGCCGACCACGCCCAGCGTCTTGCCGCGCGCCAGGGTAAAGGAGACATCCTTCACCGCCTGGAATTCGCGCTTGCGGAACAGGCCTTCGCGTACATAAAAACTCTTGCGCAGATTGCTCACCACCAGCAGCGGCTGATCGTCCGGACTGCTGCCGCGCGGGCGGTGGTTGGGGCGCACGCCCTGCCCTTCGGCGATATCGCCGCCGGCGGCGCGGGTGTCGCCGGCATGGTGCAGGTAGTCGTCGATCACCGGCAGATGCCAGGGCCGGGTATCCAGCGTGGGACGGCAATGCAGCAGCGCCTTGGTGTAGGGATCCTGCGGCGCGCCCAGTACCTGCTGCGCCGTTCCCGCCTCGCGCACCTCGCCATGGCGCATCACGATCACATGGTCGGCGATCTCGCCCACCAGTCCCAGGTCGTGGGTGATGAACAGCACCGACATGGCGTGCTCCTTTTGCAGGCGCGCGATCAGGTCCATGATCTGCTTCTGAATCGTCACGTCCAGCGCCGTGGTGGGTTCGTCGGCGATCAGCAGCTTGGGTTCGCAGGCGATCGCCATGGCGATCATCACACGCTGCTGCTGGCCGCCCGACAGCTGGCCGGGATAGGCGTCGATCTTGTGCGCGGGATCGGGAATGCCCACTTCGTCCAGCAGCGCCAACGTACGCGTGCGCGCCTGCGCGCGATCCATGCCCATATGCTGGCGCAGCACCTCGCCAATCTGGTAGCCCACCGTGAAAACGGGATTCAGCGAGGACATCGGCTCCTGGAAGATCATGGCGATGTCCTTGCCGCACAGGGCGCGCCGCTCGGCGGCGCTCATGCCCAGCAGCTCGCGGCCGTCAAAGCGGATACTGCTGGATGGCTCGATGACGGCCGACTCCTGCGGTAGCAAACCCATCACCGCCAGCGAGCTGACCGACTTGCCGCTGCCCGATTCGCCCACCAGCGCCACCGTCGCGTTGCGCGGCACCGTGAACGAAACGCCTTTCACGGCGGGCGTTGTCTGGTTACGCTCGCGGCGGAAGGCAATGCGCAATTGGCTTACTTCGAGCAGGCTCATTGCTGCACTCCTTTCGGATCGAGCGCGTCGATCAGGGCATCGGTCAGCAGCGAGAACGCCGTTACCAGCAAGGCCATGGCGATGGCGGCCGCCGTCAGCTGCCACCACATGCCGAGGATCAGTTCATTCTGCGCCTCGTTCAGCATACTGCCCCAGGACACCACGCCCACCGGCACGCCAAAGCCGAGGAAGCTGAGCACCACTTCGCTCTTGATGAAGCCCACCACCAGGATCGACATCTGCACCAGCGCCACGTGGCTGACGTTGGGGAAGATGTGGTGGAACATCTTGCGCCAGTCGGAAGCGCCGATGGCGTCCGCCGCCAGCACATACTCGCGCGCCTTGTGCTTGATGTATTCGGCACGGATCAGGCGGTACGGGCCGGTCCATCCGGTCAAGCCCAGAATCAGCACGATGGTCAGCACGCCCTTCTGCTGCAGCACCGCCGCCACGGCCAGGATCATCAGGATCGAGGGGATGGAAGTGAACACGCTATAGAACCAATTGAAGAAATCGTCCACCACGCCGCCGTAGTAGCCGGACAGCGCGCCGAACACGGTGCCCAGCACCACCGCCAGCAAGGCCGACACCAGCCCGACCACGATAGAAGTCTCGCCGCCCTTGATGGTTTTCTTGATGATGTCGTGGCCCCATTTGTCGGCGCCGAAAGGCAGCGTGGCGCGCTTGCCCTGGGTGCTGCCCGCCGCACCCGCAGGCTTTTGCGCACGCAGCGCAGCCAGGTCCGCCGCGAGCGGATCGGTGACGCCGTACATGTCCGGCGCAGCGCCGCCGGTGCTGGCCCCTTGCTGCGCACGGATCGCGCGGATCTCGTCGGCCAGCGGATCGAATACATTCACCGGCGTCGTTTGCTGCTCCGCCGCTGGCGCAGCCGCCGCTGCGCCCTGCATCAGCGGCGCGGCACCCAGCATGGTCGGCGGCGCGTAGTTGACCGCCACTTCGTCCTCCCAGTCGGACACGATCAAGCCACTGGCCGACAGCACCAGCATCAGCAGGAAGGCCGCCACCACGGCCAGCGCGCCCATGGCGAGACGGTCGCGCCGCAGCCGGCGCCAGGCCAGCCGCCACAGGCCGGGAGAAGTCGGATGCACCGCGCTCATCGCAGCTGCACCCTGGGGTCGACCGCCTTGTACAGCAGGTCGGTGAGCAGATTGAACACCATGGTGGCCGCCGCCACGTACACGGTGATCGCTTTAATCACAGGGAAATCGCTGCGCTCCACTGCCAGGATCACTTCGCGCCCGATGCCGGGGATGCCGAAGAAGCGCTCCAGCAGAAACGCGCCGATCAGCAGCGCGGGCAGATTCGCCATCACATAGGTAATGATCGGGATGGCCGCATTGCGCAGCACATGCACCCACATCACGCGCCGTTCGCTCAGGCCTTTGGCGCGCGCGGTGCGCACATAGTCCTGGCGCACCTCGTCCAGCACGAAGCTGCGGAACAGGCGCAGCGTGGGCGCGCTCGATACCGCCAGTCCGATCAGGATCGGCAAGGTGGCGTAGCGCAGCAGATTGTCGCGGAAGTTATCGCCCCAGCCCTGCACGGGGAACAGGCCCAGTTGATACGCCAGGCCATACTGGAACACGATGATGTAGACCAGGATACTGACCGACATGCCGACGGTGCAGGCCACCATCACCGCGCGGTCGGTCAGCGAGCCGCGCACGAAGGCGACCGCCAGCGCCAGCGCAATGCCGATCAAGGTCTCCAGCACCGTCAGCGGCACCAGCACCGTCAGCGAAGGGCCCAGCCGGGTGGCGAGAATATTCGACACCGTCTCGCCGGTCGCCCAGCTCTGGCCGAAGTCGAAGGTGAGAATCTGCTTGATGAAGATCCACAGCTGTACGGTATAGGGCTGATCCACGCCCAGCTGGCGGCGGATGTTGGCGATGCTCTCCGGGTTGGACATCTTCCCCGCCAGTACATAGGCCGGATCGCCGCCCACCCAGTTAAACAGCACGAACACCAGCAACACCACGCCCAGCATGGTCGGCAGCATCTGCCACAGGCGGCGCAAAAGATAAGCAAGCATAGTTTATTGTTTCGGCATCAGGCTGCGGTCGATATCGATGTACTTCCACTCCTGATGCATGATCGGATGCTTTTTATACCCCAGCACGCCCGGCTGCGCCAGCATATTCCGATAGCGCGAATAGGCCATCATGGCCGCGCCCTGCACTTCCACCTGACGCGCCATCTTGTGGTACAGCGCATCGCGCTCGGGACCGGGCGGCATATTGTGGCTGGCTTCGTACCATTTGTCGTACTGCGGATCGCTGTAGCAGGCGGCATTGTTCTGGCCCACGTTCTTGCCATAGAAGAGCTGCATGAAGTTGTCGCCGTCCGGATAATCAGCCAGCCACTGGTAGCTGCGGCTGGCCAGCTTGCACAGCGACTCCGCCTTCATCAGGTCGGGCAGGATCATGCGTTCGTTCTCCATGCGGATGCCCAGCGTCTTGTAGGTCTTGCGCCACAGCTCGGCCAGCAGCACGCCGGCCGCTTCGTTGCGCGAGGCATAGTGCACCACCAGCGGCTTGCCGTCCGGGAGCGTGCGCCAGCCGTCGGCGCCCTTCCTGTAGCCGAAGCGGTCCAGCAGCTGATTGGCCAGCACGGGATCGCGCTGGATCAGGCTCTTGTAATGCGGGTCGTGCCCTACCACGCCGGGCGGAATCGGATACTCCAGCCGCAGCCCTTCGCCGTTCAGCACCAGGCGGATTTCCTCATCGACGTCATGGGTCATGGCGATGGCGCGGCGCAAGGCGATCTTCTCCTTGCTGAAGCCGCCCAGCACGGGATCCTGCAGATTCCAGTAGTAGTAGGTCAGGTCGGGATCGACGATGCGCGACAGCTGGATGCCGCGCGCGGCCAGCTCGGGCCGCAGCTTGCCGCCCTGCAGCGCCTTGGGCGCCAGCGGACCGTCCAGCCAGAACAGGTCGGCGTCGCCGCTGGTAAAGGATAGCCAGCGCGACTGGTCCTCCACCTGTACCGTCACTTCGATGCGGCCGATCTGCGGCATCTTCTTGCCCTTCATCTGGCGGATGATGCGCAGCTCATCGACGTCGGCATCCGGATTGGGCGCGAAGTCCCAGATCTCGGTGCGGTAATCCGGATTTGCTTCCAGCACGATGCGGCTGCCGCGGATCCACTGGCTCAGCTGATAGGCGCCGGTGCCGACCGGATGGCCCGACACCTCGCCCTTGCTGTCGCCATAATGTTCGATCACTTCGCGCGCCACGGCGGCCAGCGGCTCATAGGCCAGGATCATGCCGAGGTTGAAGTCGGTCTGGGTCAGGTGGATGCGCAGCGTGTAGGGATCGAGCTGCTCCAGCCCGGCCACCGGCGCGTCGTAGTCGAAGCGGCCGGTCTTTTTGGCTCGCTCCGCCAGGTCGTCGAGGCCGATGATCTTCCCTTCCAGCAGCCAGGTATTGGGCGAGGCCAGTTTGGGATCGAACAGGCGCTTCCAGGAATAGACGTAATCCGCCACGGTCAGCTCGCGGCGCTTGCCCTTGAAGGCGGGATCGGGCGTGAACAGGATGCCCTTCTTGAGATGAATCGTATAGGTCTTGCCGTCGGCCGCCACTTGCGGCAGCGCGGCGGCGGTTTCCGGCGCCAGCTGGACCGGCCGCGCCAGGTAATCGTAGGTGAACAGGGTTTCGAAGATCGCTTCGGTGATGTGGCCGGTGTACAGATCGCGCCCCTGCACAGGATCGAGGCTGGCCTCGGCGGCTGGCAGGATGTAGTGCAGCACTTTGGCAGGCGCGGCCGGCTCGGCAGCTGCGGTACAGCTCAGCAGTAAGGCAGCAAGGCAGGCAATCAATCGTGGCATAGGCGGAGCAAAGGCGGTCTTCGATAAAAAAACCCCGGGCAAGCCCGGGGTTTTTGTCAGTGCTAAGTCCTTGCAGACATTAGAACTTGTAGTTGCCGGTCAGGTAGAACTGACGGCCGATTGGGTCAGCGTAACGACCGTCGTAGCCGATCTGGTTACCACCACCTGCGTTCTGCAGGGTGAATGGTGGGTTGCGATCGAACAGGTTCTTCACGCCGCCGGTCAGGCTGAGCTTACCGAAGTCGTACTTACCCTGGTAGTCGAAGGTGGTGTACGAAGCGGTCCACAGGCCGGCGAAGGCAGTCGATGCACCTTTCGAGCCATCGGCATTGGCGACGAACACGGAAGTACCAACTGGGTAGGACTGGTCATGGTAGCCCGACTTGTAGTGCGCGGTCAGGGTGTTGGTCATGTGACCGGTGGTCAGGCTCGCCGACAGAGCGGTCTGCACGCGGAACACCACAGCGTTGTCGAAGCCGAAGTTACCCAGGTCGCTGAAGGCTTCGCCGCCAGCCGACACCGTGTAGTTCTGCTTGAGCATGTAGGTACCGGTCCACGAGGTACGCAGGTCGCCCACTGGGGTCTTCGAGCGGTAGCTGAAGTCCCAATCCACACCACGGTAGTTAGCTACACCACCGTTGATTGGAGCCTGCAGGAAACCGATAGTCTGGTAGCCAGCTGGATCTGGGTATGGCGCGGTGAACAGGTATTTGTACTGTTGTGGATTGGCGAAGCCAGCCTGCTCAGGTACACCAGCCGACAGTACCTGGTTGCGGATCTGCACGTTCCACAGGTCCAGACCCAGGGACAGGCCTTTGACCGGCTCGATACGACCACCGAAGGTCCACTGCTTCGACTTCTCTGGCTGCAGGCCAGCGGAGCCGGAGGCGCCGTTAGGACCAGCCAGCAGGTCGTACTGGGCGTTGCCCACCAGGCAGCCTGGGTTGCCTGGGAATGGGCAAGCGTAGGAACCAGCGGTCGAGCCCTGGAAGGTTGCCGCACCAGCGATGTCGTTGATGTTAGGCGCCTTGAAGCCGGTGCCGTAAGCAGCACGTACCAGCACGGTGTCAACCGGGGTCCAACGTGCACTGACCTTGTAGGTGCCAGCGGACGCGGTGTTGCCCAGATCGCCCGAACCCAGTTCCTGCTGAACGCCGTTTGCATCAGGCACAGCCGAGAAGATGTGGTTGCTGTGGGTACGGCCATAGTGGTCGTAACGGCCGGAAATGGTGGTTTCCAGAGTCTTGGTCACTGGCAGCAGGATCTCGGTGTACACACCGTAGTTGTCGCGGCTGGCGCCGAACGGAACCTGGCCGTAGTTACCGCCGACTGGGTAGTCGGACGACGCCGGCTGGGTCGAGAAGCCCGATTGCGACAGGATCAGCGGGCTGTAATCGGTGGTGTACTTGGTCTTCGAGTAGTCGCCACCCAGCGAGATGATCGAGGTGCCGCCGCCCAGTTCCATCAGGTCGTGCTGCGCACCGGCGTGCACGGTGTTCAGGGTCGAGGAGGTGGTCGAGAAGTTGGTGCCGTTCAGCAGAGCTGGAATCAGCGAAGGTGCACCAGCACCGGTCACTGGATCGTAGGTGCCTGCAGCCACCAGCGCCGACAGCTTGTCGAAGTCGGAGTAGCCGCCAGCTGCGTTGTCCTTGATCTTGGCTTTCGACAGGATCAGGGAGGCAGTGTAGTTCCAGCCAGCGAAGGCGCCATCGATACCGGTAGCGAAGTGGGTTGCGTCGGTGACGTACTCGTCGGTACGGCCGCCGATCAGCACCGAACGGTAGCCCAGGGTGCCGCTGTTCGAAGGCGCTTCCAGGCCGTTGGCGTCCAGGTATGGCTGGACATACTTGTTCCACAGGCTAGGGAAGCGGGTGGTCGAGTTGATGCCCATTGGCTGTGCCGATGGCGCGTACTGCGCGGTCATCGAGAAGCTCGACAGGATCAATTCCGACCACAGTTTGGTGTCGTCGTTGATCTGCCAGGTGCCTTTCAGCAGGCCGGAGTCGCGGTGATCGCCAGGGATGTCTTCAACGGTTGCAGCGTAGTTGAAGCGGCACTGGGTGCCCAGAGGACCGGCCAGCGCGCTGCCGCAATTGCCGTTAGCAGCGTAGAACGGGTTGATCACGACACCAGACGGGTCTTGGCTCGAGCCCTTTGGACGCACGTTGATGGTGATGTTGGCAGGTTCGGTGTTACCGGTACGCTGGTCGAAGTAGTACTGCTTACCACCACTGTTGAACTTGAAGAAGGCGCCGTTGGCGGAGAAGCTACGCTGCAGAGCGGTCAGGCGCTGCTGCTCGTCGTGGCTGTACGAGAACAGCACGTTCCACTTGTCGGTATCCAGGTCGCCCCAGCCCTTGGTGATACCGGCGCTCGACGAGCGGCCACCGGCTTTCTTCGGCTGGTTGTAGGTTGCGTAGGCTTCGCCCTTGGTCTGGTTCTTCTTCATGATGAAGTTGACCACGCCGGCAATCGCGTCGGAGCCGTACAGTGCCGATGCACCGTCGCCCAGGATTTCAACGCGTTCCACCGCTTCCAGAGGAATCGATTCGATGTTCACTGCATAGCCGCCGCCCTGGCCCGAGCCCACAGCGGTTGGCGCCATACGCTGGCCGTCAACCAGCACCAGGGTGTATTTCGATGGCAGCGAGTGCAGTGCTGCGGTCGTGGCGCCGCCGCCACCGCCGTTCACCGAGCTCGACGAAGGCACGAAGCCCTGCATCGATGGCAGACTCTGGATCAGGTCGGAAGCCGACTGAACGCCAGATTTCTTGATGTCTTCGCTGGTCAGAACCTGCACCGGCAGTGCGCCTTCTTTAGCGATACGCTTAATCGAAGAACCGGTGATTTCCACGCGCTGGATGGATGGATCGGTTTGGGTGTCTTGCGCGAAGGCAGACTGGGCCATCATACCGAAACCAACAGCTACACCGCCTGCAAACATCAGGCGCAGTGAGCGGGACAGTACAGTTTCTTTAATCATTGCAATCCTTGAAAATGAATATTATTTTTAACCGGCACACATGATTGCTGAATGCCGAATTAACTGCCTTGTGGGCTAGCTTCCTTCCAATGCCGCACCGGTTTGGTGCATGTCTTCAGGAAATCATCCAGCAAGGCGACTCCTACTAACTTCCCGAAATACCAGTTAAAAGTAAGTGCAATCATATACAAATACTTACCTGATAATTAATGAAAACATGCATATACAATCACTGTCAACGCGGGCCATGTAACCGAGATGTAATTAAACAACACCTGATGTCGAATTAATCCCACAAACCGTGAAGGAAGGTGCATTATCTGAACCTGCCGGATTTTCGCCGTCGTTGCCGAACGGCAAAAGTGTCTCTTTTTTGTCGCTTTTATTCAAAAGCGTTGTTCGCAAGAAAACCCGTACGTAAAGGCGAAATCCCCTTCCCGGCAGCGCCAAAAGCGCCTGAAAACGGCCAAAAAAAATGGACCATCGCTGGTCCATTTTGGTGCATGCGAACCGGCTTCCGGTCCGCTTTTGTCCACGTCAAACGCGTTGATTGCGCAGCCGGCGCTGGCGTACCGCCTCGGCCAGCCCCTCCAATACCTGCACACTGCTGTCCCAGTCGATGCAACCATCAGTTACAGACTGGCCATATACCAGTTCCTTGCCTGGAACCAAGTCCTGACGGCCCGCCACCAGGTGCGATTCCACCATCACGCCGACGATGCGGTTGTCGCCGCCGGCCACCTGGGCCGCGATGTCGGCGCATACCGGGATCTGGTTTTCCGGCTTCTTGCTGCTGTTGGCGTGGGAGGCGTCGATCATCAGGCGCGCCGCCAGGCCATAGTTGCCGATCGCCTTGCAGGCTTCTTCCACGCTGGCCGCGTCATAGTTGGGTGCCTTGCCGCCACGCAAGATGATGTGGCAGTCCTCGTTGCCGGCGGTGGAGACGATGGCCGAGTGGCCGCCCTTGGTGACCGAGAGGAAATGATGCGGCTGGGACGCGGCCTTGATCGCTTCCACGGCAATCTTGATATTGCCGTCGGTGCCGTTCTTGAAGCCCACCGGGCAGGACAGGCCGGAAGCCAGCTCGCGGTGCACCTGCGACTCGGTGGTGCGGGCGCCGATCGCGCCCCAGCTGATCAGGTCGGCAATGTACTGCGGGCTGATCACGTCCAGGAATTCGGTGCCGGCAGGCAAGCCCAGTTCGTTGATATCGCGCAGCAGCTCACGCGCCATGCGCAGGCCGTCATTGATGCGGAAACTGTTGTCCATGTAAGGATCGTTGATCAGGCCCTTCCAGCCCACCGTGGTACGCGGCTTCTCGAAGTAGACTCGCATTACCACTTCCAGTTCACCCTTCAGCTGTACGCGCAGCTTGGCCAGGCGATGGGCGTATTCCATGGCGGCCTTGGGGTCGTGGATGGAGCATGGCCCGATCACCACCATCAGGCGGTCGTCCTGGCCGTGCAGGATGCGGTGCAGCGCCACGCGCGCGTCGGCGGCGGTCCGTTCAGCCGCTTCCGAGCACGCGAACTCGCGAATCAGGTGGGACGGCGGCGTCAATTCCTTCATTTCGCGGATGCGCAAGTCATCGGTGCGTGGCATAGCTGAGACTCCTTCGATAGTGATTTAAAAAAGTATGGGTAAAAAAAAACCGCCATCTCTGGCGGTTTTTTTGGATTTGCTGGGACTCGTCGTTTCTACGTGCACCGGCCGCTACTCCACCGCCTTTGGGTTGGAATTGCTAAAGTAAAACCAGCCGGTAAAGAAGAAACGAGTCATTGCGTAATCCGTAATCAGTTGC
>Ga0213872_10002690_pt1 | contig 10259 bp, 10 predicted proteins | sample VelepicomBERX_R2_FD_160071 | JGI IMG/M metagenome (GOLD analysis project Ga0213872, IMG submission 160071) | Rhizosphere microbial communities from Vellozia epidendroides in rupestrian grasslands, the National Park of Serra do Cipo, Brazil - RX_R2 | ecosystem: Host-associated > Plants > Roots >... | reverse complement strand
AACCGGCGCCCGCGCGACCGGTGCAGGCACGCACCCCCACCCCGCCGCCGGCTCCGCAGCCTCTGGCCATCGCCGACCCCACGCCCGCGCCCAATGCGCCCACCGGCGTGACCACGCCCCAGCCACCGGCCCCGCCGATCGCGGCCCCGGTGGCGGCCGCCCCCGCCGCCCCGCCGGCGCCGCCAGCCCCGCCCAAGGTCGAGCTGCCCACCAGCGACGCCGACTACCTGCAGAACCCCAAGCCCGCCTACCCGGCCATCAGCAAGCGCCTGGGTGAGCAGGGCAAGGTCGTCGTGCGGGTGCTCATCGGCCCCGACGGCCTGCCGCAGAAGGCCGAGATCAAGCAGTCCAGCAATTTCGACCGCCTCGACCAGGTGGCGCTGGCCACCGTCATGCGCTGGCGCTTCGTGCCCGGCAAACGTGGCGGTGTGCCCGAGGCCATGTGGTGCCAGGTCCCCCTCAATTTCGTACTTGAATAATTCACGGAGTCTTTCTGCAATGGAAACCGAATTCGGCCTTGCCCATGTCTGGTCCCAGGGTGACATCGTCACCAAGACCGTCGCCCTGCTGCTGCTGGCCATGTCGCTGGCCTCGTGGATCGTGATCATCCTCAAGGCCCTGGACATCTTCCGCTTCCGCAAGCTCGCCCAGGGCTCGGAGGACTTCTGGCACAGCGAAGATTTCGCCGCCGGCCTGTCCAAGCTCGGCAGCGACGACGAGAACCCCTTCCGCCTTCTGGCCATCGAAGGCCGCGAGGCCTCGGCCCACCACCGCAACACCAAGGCGCACCTGCACGACACGCTGGACGTGAGTGACTGGGTGACGCGCTGCCTGCGCAACTCCATCGATGCCTTCACCGCGCGGCTGCAGGGCGGCCTGGCCATCCTGGCCTCGGTGGGCTCGACCGCGCCCTTCGTCGGCCTGTTCGGCACGGTCTGGGGCATCTACCACGCGCTGCTGGGCATCGGCACGGCCGGCCAGGCCACCATCGACAAGGTGGCCGGCCCGGTGGGCGAGGCGCTGATCATGACCGCGCTGGGCCTGGCGGTGGCGATCCCGGCGGTGCTGGGCTACAACGCCCTGGTGCGCGGCAACAAGGCCATCCTGCACAAGCTCAACAGCTTCGCGCACGACCTGCACGCCTACTTCGTGACCGGCGCGCGCGTGAGCGGCACTTCGGCCACCGTGGTGCCGATGAAGAAGGGGGTCTGAGATGGCTTTCGGAGGACAGGATGAGTCCGATGAGGTGATGAGCGAGATCAACATGACGCCGCTGGTGGACGTCATGCTGGTGTTGCTGATCATCTTCATCATCACCATTCCCGTGATGAAGCACTCGGTCAACGTCGACCTGCCGCGCGCCAGCAACCACCCTGAAGAGGCCCGGCCCGAGACGATCCGGCTGTCGGTGGCGGCCGACGGCAGCTACTACTGGAACGAGAACCGCATCGCCGACGCCGAGCTCGACCGCCTCATGGCCGCGAGCGCCGCCAAGGAGCCGCAGCCCGAGCTGCACATCCGGGGCGACCGCGAGGTGCGCTACGAACGCGTGGCCCAGGCCATGGCCGCGGCCCAGCATGCGGGCCTCAAGAAGATCGGCTTCATCACCGAGCCCAGGTCCTGAGCCCGCCCCTTCGCCTGAAAAAAAACCGCCTCATGCGGGCGGTTTTTTGCGGAGGCTGTGACGCTCAGAGACCGAGCGCAGCAATCCCGGCCTTGGCGATCTGGGCATCCTCGGTCGACTTCACGCCGCTGACGCCGACGGCGCCGATGCAGTGACCGTCCTTGAGGATCGGCACCCCCCCTTCGAGCACACCCTTGATCTCCGGCACGCTGAGGAAGGCGTAACGGCCACCGTTGATGATGTCCTCGTAGCCCTTGCTCTCACGGCGGCCCAGCGCCGAGGTATGGGCCTTGGCCGGGGCGATGTGCGAGGAGATGGCCGGCGCGCCGTCCAGGCGCTGCAGCCAGAGCAGATGGCCGCCGTCGTCCACGATGGCGATGGTGACGGCCCACTGGTTCTTCAGCGCCTCGGCCTCGGCGGCTGCGGCAATGGCCTTGACGTCGGCGAGTTCGAGAACGGCTTTGTTTTTCATGACGATGACTTCCTGAAACAGAGAAAACGTCAAGCTTAGCGGCAGTCCCGGCACCGACTCCACTGCCTGGTGAAAAACAGTCTTGCCTGCCGTGTATTTGCATCCTGTCACCAGGCCTTTAAATGAGGACCGCCGTCCCCACCTAGAATGGGCATCCGCCAATGCGGCTTTTCAATGGAGCTCGACGCATGAACCAACCCATCCAGGACATCCGCTATTCGACCGGCTACGGCTCGGCGTATTCCCAGGAACAGCGCCAACGGGTCCTGCGCAACACCTACTGGCTGCTGGCCCTGAGCCTCATCCCGACCGTTCTCGGGGCCTGGGTCGGCGTTGCCACCCAGATCACCACCGTGCTGAGCGGCGGTGTCGGCATGCTGGTCTTTCTCGGCGGTGCCTTCGCCTTCATGTTCGCCATCGAGAAGACCAAGAATTCGGCCACCGGTGTGCCGGTGCTGCTGGGCTTCACCTTCTTCATGGGCCTGATGCTGTCGCGCATGATCTCGATGGTGCTGGGCTTCAAGAACGGACCCGAGCTCATCATGACCGCCTTCGGCGGCACCGCCGGCGTCTTCTTCGTGATGGCCAGCCTGGCCACCGTGATCAAGCGTGATCTTTCCGGCCTGGGCAAGTGGCTATTCGTGGGCCTGATGGTGCTGCTGGTCGGCAGCCTGGTGAACCTGTTCGTGGGCTCCTCGGCCGGCATGCTGGCGCTGTCGGTGGCCGCCATCGGCATCTTCAGCTTCTACATGCTCTACGACCTCAAGCAGATCATCGACGGCGGCGAGACCAACTACATCAGCGCCACCCTGGCCCTGTACCTCGACCTGTACAACGTCTTCACCAACCTGCTGGCCTTGCTGGGCATCTTTGGCGGCGAACGCGACTGAGGCCCCTGCCCTCCTTCTCGAAATAGGCCCTTTGCAGGGCCTTTTTTACGCCTGGCCTCCGCCTGCCGGCCTGGCGGCGACCGACAATCCCCGGCATGGTCATTGAAATCAATTCGGAAATCGTCCTCGGCACACCCCAGCCCTCCTCCACGGTGATGGTGCTGCGCGACGGCCCCGAGGGGCTGGAAGTGCTGATGGTGCGCCGCCATGGGCGCTCGGCCGTACTCGGCGGCGCCCACGTGTTTCCCGGCGGCAAGCTGGATGCGGCCGACTGTGAGGTCCCGGCCTCACGACTGGACCGCCCCGCCACCGAACTCACGCAGGCCCTGGATGAACCCGGGCTGACCCCCGAGACCGCCGCCGGCCTGTACCTGGCCGCACTGCGTGAAACCCATGAGGAATGCGGCCTGTTGCTCGGCCTGCCCGATGCGCACCGCCCCCCCGAGGAGCGCCTGTCTTTCCCGGCCATCTGGGCGCAGTTGGGCCTGCCCCTGCCGACCCGGGCCCTGGCGCCCTGGTCGCGCTGGATCACCCCACGCGTGCCCTCGGTGACCAACAAGCGTTTCGACACGCGCTTCTTCATCGCCCTGATGCCGGCACAGCAGACGGCGGCGCACGACAACCATGAGGCCACCGAAACCACCTGGCTGACGCCGTCCCAGGCCCTGCATCGCTACTGGGACGGGGCCATCGACCTGGCGCCGCCGCAGATCATGAGCCTGAGCCAGTTGGCGCGCCACGCCAGCGCGGCCCAGGCCTGGCGGGCCGCAAGCGTCCGCCCGCCCGCCCTCATCGAACCCTTCCCCTTCGACGAGGATGGCGTGCGCACCATCTGCTACCCCGGCGATCCACGGCATCCTGTGGCCCGACCGGCCTGGCCCGGACCGACCCGGCTGAGCTACCGCCATCAGCGCTTCGAACCCGAGGGCGGCCTGGCGGCCCTGCTGGACGACCCGCCCTCAGGCCTCTGAACCGGGCCTGCCACGCAAGCGGAGCTGCTGCTCACGGTACACGCCAGGGGCCAGCCCGGTCCAGGACTTGAAGGCACGGTGGAAGGTGCTGGCCTCGGAAAACCCGAGGCGGCCCGCGATGTCGGGCAGGGTCAGGCCGGCTTGGGCCAGGAACTCGATGGCGGCATCGCGCCGCAGATCGTCCTTGATGGACTGGAAGCCCTGCCCCTCTTCACGCAGACGACGTCGCAAGGTCTGCGGCCCCAGCGCCATGGCCCGGCCCACGGCCTCCAGTGTGGGCATGTCGCCGTCCAGGTGCCGACGCAGGTGGCGGCGGATGCGCTCGGCCAGGCTGCCTTCGTCACGGTAACGGATGAGCAGGCTGCCCGGTGCATCCTGCAAAAAGGCCTGCAGGGTCTGCGCGGTCTGCACCACGGGCTGATCCAGCCAGTGCGCATCGAAGCAGAAGCCGACCCAGGGATGGTGGTAGCGCACCGGCGCCTGGAACAGGCGCTCGGCATCGCTGCTGCAACCCAGGTCCATCGGCCGGTACATCACCCCGCCGACCGGAATCCTTCGCGCCACCAGCCACGAGGCCAGGCCGTAGCTGAAAAAGCAGAAGGTGCGGTCGGCGTAGCCGGACATGGGCTCGCGGGGGCCCCTCGAGATCAGCCGCAGCTGGGCCTGCCCCGAATCCACCACCAGCCGCGGCACGAAATCGGCCAGTTGAAGGTGGTAGTAGTGAAAGCCGGTGCGCAAGGCCTCGCCCAGGGTTCGACAGCCCACCATGAGGCGGCAGGCCTGCGCAAAGGTCCCCAGGTGCAGCGGACGGCCGCCAAGCCCCCAGAGTTCGTCGCGCAACCGCCGGCTGAGCACCCGGATCAGGGCCGCATACTGGGACTGCGTGACCCTCGACAGCGGCGAGCGCAGCAAGGCCGGTGCAATGCCGGCCCGCTCCAGCAGCGCATCGCCGTCGTGCCCCCGCGCCACGGCCCCCTGCAGGAGCTGCCGGACCTGCAGGATCGCCACCGTGTGGCGCGTCGCCGGAATGACCATGGGCGCTGACATGCCCGCAGTTTAGAGGTCGGAAAGCAGCAACCGGGTCGCCTGCCGGACGCAAAAAAAGCCCGACCACAGGGTCGGGCTTCTGTCTCGGCCGGGATGGATCCCCTGCCGAGGTTCAGGCAGCCTGTTCGGCCGTTGCCGGCACGATCTTCGAGCTGCCCTTGCGCCCCCGGCGCAGCGTGGACCAGCTGATGGCCAACACCAGGGCCGCACTGATGACCACGAAGGTGGCGCTGATCGGACGCTGCAGGAACACCATCATGTCGCCGCGCGACAGCAGCAGGGCACGGCGGAAGTTCTCCTCGACCATCGGCCCGAGCACGAAGCCCAGCAGGATCGGCGCCACCGAGAAATCGAGCGACATCAGGAAGGCCCCGAGCAGACCGAAGACCAGCACCTCCCAGATCTGGAACAGGCTGTTCTGGGTGCTGAACACCCCCACCGCGATGAAGAACATGGCCGACGGGAACAGGTAGCGGTAAGGCACCTGCAGCATCTTCACCCACACACCGATCAGCGGCACGTTGAGCACCATCAGGATGACGTTGCCGACCCAGAAGCTGGCGATCAGACCCCAGAAGATGTCCGGGTGCTCGCTGATCAGCTGCGGACCCGGCTGGATGCCCTGGATCACCAGGGCGCCCATGATCAGCGCCATCACCGCATCGCCCGGGATGCCCAGGCTCATGGTCGGGATGAAGTCGACCTGGGTCTTCGAGTGGGCCGAAGCCTCGGGCGCCGCCACCCCGGCGATCATGCCGGTGCCGAAGGCCTCGGGCGTCTTGGACACCTTGCGCTCCAGCGCATAGGCCACGAAGGTGGTGATGGTGGGGCCGGTGCCCGGCATGGCGCCGAACAGCGTGCCCACCCCGGTGCCGCGCACCATGGGCCAGAAGGCCTCCTTCATCTCGGCCCAGCTCGGACGCATGTCACGGATGCGCAGCTTGGTGTTGGCCGAGATGATCTTCATGTGGTTCACATTCAGGATGAAGTCGGCCAGGCCGAACAGGCCCATGGCCAGTGCCACCAGCTCCAGACCGTCGCTCAGTTCGGGAATGCCGAAGTTGAAGCGCATCGCGCCGCTGTTCACATCGGTGCCCACCGTGCCGCAGAGCAGCCCGAACAGGGTCATGGCCACGCCTTTGAGCGGCGAGCCGCGCGACATGGTCGAACCCGCCAGCAGGCCCAGCAGCATGATCGAGAAGATCTCGGCCGGCCCGAACTTGAAGGCGATCGCCGTGAGCAGGGGCGAGGCGAAGATCATCACGATGATGCCCACCGAGGCCGCGAAGAAAGAGCAGATCATGGTGATGCCCAGCGCCGTACCGCCCTTGCCCGCCCGGGTCATGGGGTAGCCGTCCAGGCAGGTCACCGCGTGCGGCGGGTGTGAAGGCAGGTTCAGCAGGATCGCGCCGATGGCGCCGCCGTACTGCGAGCCATAGAAAATGCCTGCCAGCATCAGGATGGCCGGCACCGGGTGCATGGCATAGGTCAGCGGCAGCAGGATCGAAATCGCCGACAGGGCCCCCATGCCGGGCAGCACGCCGATCAGGTTGCCGATCAGCACGCCGAACAGCGACCACATCAGGTTGTTGCCCTGCAGGGCCACACCAAAACCGAACCAGAGATCATTCAGAGACTGCATCATGGCTCAGGCCCCCCACTTGAACAGGGGCAACTGGATCTGCAGCGCCCACCAGAAAATGACCACCGCCACCAGCGACATCACCACCGCCAGCATCAGGGATTGCTTCAGATTGTTGTTGCGGTCACCCAGCGCCGAGATGAAGACGATCGCAAAGGTGGCCGGCAACAGGCCCAGGTAGGTGCCGCAGCCGATGAAGGCCAGCACACCAAGGATCAGGCAGATGCTGCCACGCAGGTCCGGAATCTCGTGCTTGTGCCCGCTGGTGGCCGTGCCCGGACTGCTGTCGAAACGGGCCGAAAACGCCATCATCAGCCCCACCAGGGCCATCAGGCAGCCGATGGCGCACGGGAAGAAGCCTGGCCCCATGCGGGCCAAGGTGCCGATCTTGTAGTCGGTGGCGACATATGCCGCCGACACACCGACAATGACCATGAAGGCCCCACCATAATAATCTTTATTCAATTTCATCATGGATACCTTTGCTATGCCTCGCTATTTCCAACATCTTTCGCCTTTGGGGTGATGATCAATACACACACGCATTTTGCAAATTGTGAAATCAAATGCTACAAAACTGGCCGCAGACTGTAGTTCGTAGTTCTGCGTATAGTCTGGCCGACTCAACGTAAAGAAAAGCAAAGTTGCATCAGGAGCCCAGAAAAACCCGGGTTACCCCTCATGCAATCATTCCTTTGCAGGATTAGGTAACCGCCCCACCTGACTCGACATGGGCAGGCCGGCCAGCCTTTCGTGCACGCCCCGGCAGGCGACCTGGACGGCCGCAAGCCACGAACGATCGCCCCCAGGCACCTCAGCAAAATCCGACGAAGCAGCGCTCATTCAAAATCCACAAAATAAATTTCACCAAACCTCACAAATAGACGCAGGGCATTCAATCAGACTCAATATAAAAATCCTTTTGATTTTTATATGATCCCGAGTCGAAAATAAAATGCCTCACCTGATTTTGAGTTCCGAGCTGATGACGGGCATCCACGAAATCGATGTCCAGCATCAGCGCATCGTGCAATACATCAACGACCTGTACGACGCGCGCCAAAGCCGCGACCTGCAGTCCATCGGTCAGGTGATCGAAGACGCCGTCGACTACACCCTGTCGCATTTCGCCTTCGAGGAATCCATGATGGAGGCCGCCGGCTACCGCTTTGCCGGCCCCCACAAGAAGGTGCATGAGCTGTTCACCCGCAAGATCGGCGAATTCCAGGCCCGTTTCCAGGGCGGCGAAGACATCTCGGCCGAGCTGCACGCCATGCTGTCGCGCTGGCTCTTCAACCACATCCGCAATGACGACGGCAGCTACGTGCCCGCGGTCAAGGCCCACCTCGGCGCCAGCGGCCAGTCGCCCGAAGCCCTGCGCGACCAACTCAAGCAGGAGCTGCTGCACGAGCTCGAAGTGCGCCACGCCCAGAAAGGCTGGCTGGCCCGCCTGCTCGGCAACTGAGGCCAGCCCCCGAAATCCGAACATCGCCCGCCCCTGCAGGCCCCGGGGGCGCCCCAGGCGTGGTGCCGTCCACCGCCCCGATCCCGAACACCTCGGTGCCGCGCCAAATCTAGACTTGGACTTTCTGGCAGCCCTCTCTGCCCAGGAGCCCCGTCATGCCCGCCCCCGACCTCCATCCCGCGCCCGTCACCCCTGCCCCCTCCAGGAAAGCCACCCCATGGACCTGAGCACCCTCCTGAGATGCACCACCCGCAGCTTTCCCGACCATGAACTGCTGCGCTATCAGGGCCAGTGCCTGCGCTACCCCGAGTTCCTCCGACTCAGCCGGCAGGCGGCCCGGGTGCTGGCGCAGCACGGCGTTGGGGCCGGCGACCGGGTCGCGCTGATCTGCCGCAACACCCCCGGCTTTCTGCTCGCCGCCTACGGGGCCTGGCAACTGGGCGCCGTCGTGGTGCCGGTCAACCACAAGCTGCAGGCGCCCGAGGTCGACTACATCCTCCAACACGCCCGGGTGCGTCTGTGCATCGTCGACGGCACTCTGGCCCCCTTGGCGACGCAACTGTGCACGCCGATCACCGCCCTCTGGACCGACACCCCCGCCGAGGCGCTTGCGTCTTTCGATGCGTTGGTCGAGGCCGCCCCGCCGCTGCCCGACGGCCCACCTCCTGGCGCCGACAGCCCGGCCCAGCTGCTCTACACCTCGGGCACCACCGGCAAACCCAAGGGTTGTCTGCATTCGCACCGCAATGTGGTGATGCAGGCCCTGGCCTGCTGCACCAGCCTCTCGATCGGGCACGACACCCGCATGCTCGTCGCCATGCCCATCTGGCACGCCTCGCCGCTCAACAACTGGACGCTCGCCACCCTGGCGGCCGGCGGCACCGTCGTGCTGCTGCGCGAATACCAGCCCCGGGCCTTTCTCGAGATCATCGAAGCCGAACGCACCACCATGACCTTCGCGGCACCGGTGGCCCTGCTGGCCCCCCTGCACAGCGTGCCGGACTTCCAGCGTTTCGACCTCTCGAGCATGAAACTGTGGATCTACGGCGGCGGCCCCCTGGGGCGTGAAATGGCCGAGAAGCTCATCGCGGCCTATGGCAGCGAGCGCTTCGTGCAGGTCTACGGCATGACCGAGACCGGCCCGCTGGGCACCGCGCTGTACCCCCAGGACGCCCTGCGCAAGGCCGGCTCCATCGGCCGCGCCAGCACCGTCACCGTACAGCTCCGCGTGGTCGACCCGCAGGACAGACCTCTGGACGGCCCCGGCGTCGGCGAGATCCAGCTGCGCTCCGAAGCCATGATGCAGGGCTATCTGGACGACCCCGAAGCCACCGCCCGGGCCTTCACCGACGACGGCTGGTACAGGAGCGGCGACCTGGCCCGTGTCGACGAAGAAGGCTTCATGTTCATCGTCGACCGGGCCAAGGACATGATCATCACCGGCGGTGAAAACGTCTACTCGAAGGAGGTCGAGGACGCGCTCGCCCCGCACCCGGCCGTGCAGGACGCGGCCGTGATCGGCCGCCCCCACCCCGAATGGGGTGAGACCGTGATCGCCTTCGTGGTGCTGCGCCCAGGCCAATCGGCCGACGCCCAGGCCCTGGCCGGACACCTGGCACCCCGCCTGGCCCGCTACAAGATCCCGCGCGAGTTCCACTTCTGCGAGGCGCTGCCGCGCACCCCCACGGGCAAGATCATGAAGCATCAGTTGCGCCAGCAACTGGCCGGTGGCGCCTGAGGCGCCGCACAGACACCGGGCGGCCGTCACGGCCCGTCGGCCATTTCAGGCGCTGTCCGCATGCGATGGATGGGTGCGCCACTTCTGCGTCGGGTGCGAATCGGAAGGAGCTCGGCAAGGCCACAGCCATCCAGCGGCAACAGGGCTTCCAGGCTCGCATCTGGAGCGTGCTTGAGCCAGCAATTCAGAGCGGCCAATGATCACGCGATTCGCCCCGGGCGGCGCGGGTTCAGAAAAACCGGCAGCGGCAATCACAGGATCCAGCCCGCGCACCGACACCGATTTCTTCGGGGCGCGCAAGCAAAAGGCATCGCGAACGATGCCCTGTTTTTGTGGTGGTGCGCTGGGCCGGCTCAGCCGCCTCAGAGGGCCTTGACCAGCTCGGGCACGGCCGCGAACAGGTCCGCCTC
>Ga0213872_10002689_pt1 | contig 10261 bp, 10 predicted proteins | sample VelepicomBERX_R2_FD_160071 | JGI IMG/M metagenome (GOLD analysis project Ga0213872, IMG submission 160071) | Rhizosphere microbial communities from Vellozia epidendroides in rupestrian grasslands, the National Park of Serra do Cipo, Brazil - RX_R2 | ecosystem: Host-associated > Plants > Roots >... | reverse complement strand
TCGCGACCAGCTCGGGCAGGATCGCCGACTGCGCAGGATCGACGAAAGCCTTGGCGAGCACGCGCGCGACAACCAGGGTGAGTACGGGCACCAGCACGAAGGGCTGCGCTGCGCACCATGCCAGCGCGAGGAAGGCTGCCGTCAGCCCGGCCAAGCCCCAGCGCATCTGTGTGGCCTTGCAGAATCGATCACCGAACGGTGAGACGGCCGGCACGGTGATCAGCGTCGCCAGCGCGAGTGTCATGCCATAGGCAGCGATCGCGTGCATACCGCCCTGCTTAGTGATCCACCAGGGGATGACGACGCTGGCAGCAAGCTCGGATAAGGTTGCGAGGGCATCGGCCGCGAGAAAGCCGGCGAGGCCTGGTGAGGCGCGCAGCAAATCTCGCCATGGCGCCAGCGCACTGCGCAAGCGATTTCGGGTACTCAGGATGTCGTCTCCAAGGCGGTGGCGGCCAAGCTCCTACAGCTGGCCGCTTTCCTTGATTTCGAGATAGCGGTCGACCAGCGAGGCACTGAGATGCTGCGGCGTGACGTCGATCAGATTGTGTGCGCGCATGCCCAGGCGGCGGATGGCTTCGCGCCGCTGCGCCAGGTAGAACTCCGTGCCGGCGAGGCGTAGCGCGTCGCTGAACTGGTAGACGGGGGCGGTGAGCGTGTCGTCGAGGATCGTTTCACGCATGCTGGCGCATAGCACCATATGGCGGCTCGCCATCATCTGGCAGGCATCGCGCAAGGCCACGTCGTCCTCATCGCGCAGATTGGTGATCAGCACGATGAAAGCGCGCTTGCGGATGCGGCTCATCAGCTCTTGCGCGGCGAGCAGGTAGTCTGGTGCCACCTCGCCTGCCTGTAGGTCGTAGACGCCCGACAGCAGGCGGTCCAGCCCGGCGTGGCCCTTCTGCGGCGCGAGCCAGCGGCTTTCCCGGCCGAAGGTCATCACACCTACGGCATCGCCCTGCTTCTGCGCCACCCAGGCCAGCGTCAGCACGGCATCCAGAGCGTGGTCGAAGTGCGATTTGTCGCCGTCGTGGGCCAGCATGCGGCGGCCCGTGTCGAGCAGGAAGATAACCTGCTGGTCGCGCTCTTCCTGGTAGTCGCGGCTGATGGGCTTGAGCTGCCGCGCCGTAGCCTTCCAGTCGATCACGCGCAGGCTGTCGCCCTGGCGGTATTCGCGCAGCTGGCGGAAGTCCGTGCCCTCCCCGCGCCGCCGCTTGCGGATGGTGCCCAGGCGCGGCACGCGCTGGTCGGTGGCGTGCAGGGTGTGGCCGAGCAGCTTGGAGAAGTCCGGGAATACGCGCACATGGCTTTCCACGCCCTCGCGGGCGCGGCGCCACCACAGGCCCAAGGGCGACAGGATGCGCAGGAAACTCAGCCCCAAGCTCACATTGCCACGCTGGATGGCGCGCAGGCGATAACGTTGCGTGTGGAAGCGGCCGGCTGCCAGCGCGGCCTCGAAAGGTAAACCTTCCAGCTCCCAATGCGTGGGGTAGTCGTCGAATACCTGCACGCGCGCGTGCCGCCCGCCTTCGTGATGCAGTGTTAGCGTGACGTCGTTCCAAGTGCCCACGGGCCACACGCCCGCCAGGCGCCGTTCGATGCGCAGATGGGGTACGGCGCGCGCAAGCCAGGCGTCGAGCAAGGTAGCCAGCACGAAGACTGCGCACAGGCTCGCCCAGGGCATGGTCGCGACGGGCAGCCAGTACAAGGCGAAGCCGCTGGCCATGAAGAGGCCAGATAGCCAGAGCAGGAGACGCGACGGGACCATGAGGCGCTTGCTTACGATCAGGCGCGCGGGGCGGCCGTCTGTTCGAATACGCCCTGCAGCAGCTCGTCCACGCCCAGGCCTTCCAGTTCGCTTTCGGCCGAGAGCGTGACGCGATGGCGCAGCACCGGCAAGCCCGCGGCCTTGATATCGTCTGGCGTGACGTAGGTGCGCTCGGCCAGCACAGCAAGGGCACGTGCGACGCGGACGAGGGCGATGCTGCCGCGCGGGCCGGCACCGATGGCGATGCCCGGCCAGTCGCGCGTGGCGCGTACGAGGCGCACGGCGTACTCGGCCACAGCCGCGTCGACGGTAACCTGCGCCACCAGCTGCTGCAGCGCCACGGCCGTTTCCGGGCGGATCAGCGTGGCGACTGCATCCACATCCAAGCCATCTCCCACGCGGTCCAGCGTGGTTTGCTTGAGCATGGCGAGCTCTTCGCCAGCGCTTGGGTAGTCGATCAGTACCTTGATGAGAAAGCGATCGAGCTGGGCCTCGGGCAGCGGATAAGTGCCTTCCTGTTCCAGCGGATTCTGCGTGGCCAGCACCATGAAGGGCGCGGTAAGCACGTGCGATTCGCCTTCGATGGTGACCTGACGCTCCTGCATGATTTCCAGGAGCGACGACTGCGTCTTGGCCGGTGCACGGTTGATTTCGTCAGCCAGCAGCAGGTTGGTGAAGACGGGGCCGCGGCGGATGGTAAAGGACTGGTTCTTCAGATCGAACACCGCATGGCCCATGACGTCGGCCGGCATCAGGTCCGGCGTGAACTGGATGCGCGCGAACTGGCCGGAGAAGGTCTTGGCCAAGGCCTTCACCAGCAGCGTCTTACCCAGCCCCGGCACCCCTTCGAGCAGCACGTGGCCACCCGCGAGGAAGGCTGCCAGCACCTGGTCGACCACGGCGCGTTGGCCGACCACGGCGCGGCCGATCTCTTCGCGTAGGCGACGCACAATCTCGGAGGCTTGGGCGAAGCGATCCGTCGGGATGGCGTTATCGTTCATGATGTTTCCTGAGTTCCTGGAGAGTTTTGATCTGACGAACAAAGTCGAAATGGCGCGTGGCCGCCGACTGGTTCAGGGCCTCGTCGACAAGCCGGATGGGTAGCGAACGCTCGGCGGCGAGGCGATGTGCCAATTCAGCGGGACCCAGGCGCAGCAATTCGGGGCGGCGACGCCCCAGGCGACTACGCACGGCCGTGCGCACGGCGCGCAACAGCGCTTCGCGCCCCTTGCTGGTGAGCCACAACCAACGCGCACTCGCGTCGATGTGTTCCATCAGCGCGCGGCGCGTGGTGGAGGACTCGGGCAGCAGCGGGCCGAAGCGCACCATGGCGGACCACAACATCAGGGCAATGAAGACAAAAAGCGCGCACAGACCATAGGGCACGCGCGCCCACAGCAGCTCGTACCATGGCAGCGAGGCGAGGCCGCGCACGATGCAGACGCTACCCTGCTTGGGCAGGTAGTCGAGCAAGTCCACAAGCAGCTCGGCGTGGTCTTGCTGGTACAGCTCGTAGTTATTGAAGCGGTTCAGCGGCGTGAGCATGATGTGGCCGTCGCCGTAGGGCAACACCATCCATTGCGTCTGGTCGTCGTCGCTCCAGGCCAGCGCCGGGCTGGACACCACACGGTGCAGATACCAGTTTTTCGACGCCAGCTTGAGCGGATGGTCCGTACCGGGCGGCACTACCGTGTAGCCCTTCGCGCCATTGGCCGGTACGTGCTTGGCAAAGTATTCGCTTACCACCTGCGTGGCTTGCGTGACCGGATCGCTGGCGCGATGCTTATCGGTGCTAGTCATCGCCTCGATCACCAGAACACCGCCGCCACTTACCCATTCCAGCAAGGCGGCACCGTCCTCTTTGGTAATCTCACCCTCCCGGTTCGCCAGGATGATCATGGACGCCTGGCGCTGCTTGGCGAGCGCCACGGTCAGGTTGTTTTCCTGAATTACCTGCCGGCCCTGCTGCTGCAGCAAAGCAGCGGCTGCACGCATGGGTTCGTGGAATTGTGCGTCCATCGCCTTGTCGACGCGGTGCCAGCCGTACTCCATATGGCCTTGCCACCACCACGCGCACCAGCCCACAACGATGACGGTGAGCACCGTCGTGATCCATTGGCGCGGCGTCCAGCTCATGCCGCTACCCCGTCGAGCCGGCGCTGCCACGAAGCGCAAACGGCTTCCAGGTCTTCCGCCGCTGGTTGGCGATGGGCGTAGGCCAGGTCCAGCCACAGGCGCGTCACACTTTCCACCACGCTAAAGGTGTCGCCATCGAGCCGCCCTTCGTATTGCGAACGCTTGGCGGCTCGCAGGCAATCGCCTTCCGTGGCGCCTGCGTTAAGCGTCACGTCGTGGCGGTGGGCCAGGCGCGACAGCGTGGCACGGTACAGAAGCGCCAGGGCGGCACGGTACTGGCCTTCCGCCCACAGCGTACGCACGGTGCGCACGACGTCGTCGGGCAAGGACTCAGGGCGGATATCCAGCCCCGCGATCGCGTCCGGGATGGGCGCGCGCTGGCGACTAGGCATGGCGGCGGCAATCTTGTCGCGGTAACGGTAGAGCAGCCAGACGGCAATGGTGACGCCTATCGCGATCAACACATACTTGATCACATCACCCACCCATAACGGGATATCCGGTGGCGTCCAGTCCCGGTCCTTGGTCGGCGCCTTAGGTTTACTCGGCTTGGCATGCCAACTCTTCTGACACTCGTAACCACGCAGCTCGGGCGTTTGATAGAGCTTGTCCAAGCGCTCGCGCAAGCGTGCCTGCTCCGGCGAAGCCGGTGGGTCGCGCTTGACGTTCCGCAGGTTGTACCACGGCCTGGCGGGCGGGTCGCAATCGGCTGCGCGCGCCGCCTGCGGGAGCAGCACCAGGCCGGCGGCGAACAGCACGGCGACGAGGGCCGATGCGGCCGGGCGCACCTTGGTGCCGGTGTGCATGGCTGCACGCTGGGGCAATTGCTTGAGTACCAGTTCGATGTCCCAGGCTTCCAGTTCGGCGCGGCGATTGAGGTAGAGCGTGAAGCAGCCGGCCGTGTAGATGGGTGCGACGATGGCCATGCTGATGCCGTAGAGCGCAAAGGCGGCGAATGCGCGGATACCGGAATCCGATAGCTTGTTGCCCACCAGCAGGATGAAGGGGTTCACTGCATCGGGCGGCGAGATGAACATGCCGATCATGGCCAGCGTACCCACTTGCAGGATGAGCTCGAAATTGGCGCAGGCGATACCGAACCAATAGGCGGCACCACCGGCGCCGTCACGCGCGAGCACGCTGCGCCGGGCACCCGCGAACTTGCCACGCGCACCCTCGAGCTGCCATACCGGTTGGAACAGGCCGCGCCCAGCCATGAAGGGGCGCCACCAGGTGAGCAGCCGGAACCAACCGCCGCCCAATTGCCGAGGCCATTCGCGTACAGCCTGCGTCCAACGCATGCGTTCGCCGAATACGGCGCGCGACAGCACCAGGATAACGACACGCTCCAGCAGCGGGCGTACCCACCAGGGCAGGATGAAGAGCCAGTACCAGCTCTCTCCCAACCACGCAGCAAGGCCCGTGCAGATGGCTACCGTGGGCAGCCATAGGCAGAGCCAAGCAGCGTACACCGTGCCGGCCGATTGGCGCAGCAGCGACATGCCCAGGTCGATGGCCTGCCAGTGCGAGCGCGGGTGCAGGTCGAGTTGGAGCTGGTCAAGCCGCACGGCGCCTCCCTGCGAACAGGAAATAGCCCAATACGCAGGCCCAGCAGATGGCGCCGACGGTGAACTTCACTTGCGGTGGCAAGCTGGGCGTGGCCGACCAGAAGGCTTCGAAGAAGGCAGCGATTACGGTAAGCAGCGCCGCGCCCACGACGATGGGGAAGGCGCGGCGACTTGCCTGCAACAGCGAGTGGCGGCGACTAAGGCGGCCTGGGCGGATCAGCGCCAGGCCCAGGCGCATGCCAGCCGTGGCGGAGAGCAGCAGACCCGTGATCTCGAAGCTGCTGTGCGTAACCACGAAGGACCAGAAGGTGATGCTGGTGGCTGGGTTACGCGTGAGCCAGCCGGCCACTACGCCGCCATGCACGCCGTTGAACACGACGCTGAAGATGGCGGGAATGCCGCCGAACAATCCGCCTGCGAAAGTGCGGAAGCAAATGGAGACATTGTTCCAGATATAGAAGCCGAACATAGCGACATCCCCCGCACTACCGCCGCGGCCAATGCGGGCAGCATCGGGTTGGTACATGCGGGTGAATTCGTCGAGGTCGTCCGGCGAGGCAAAGCTATAGGCCCAGTTCGGGTCGTACCACGCGAGGTAGCCGACGACGCCGGCTACGCCCCAGAAGGCGATGAAGGCGACCAGGAACAGGCGCCACTCCTCGCGCACACGCTGCGGAAAGGTACGCACGACCATGTCGCGCAGGGCCAGTGGGCGCTCCGGCACCGTGCCGTAGATGCTGCGGTGGGCGCGCAGTACCAGGGTATGCAGATGCTCGGTGAGCGAGGGTGAATAGCCGCGCTGGCGCGCCAGCGCAAGGCTCTGGCACAGGGCGCGATAGACGAGCGGCAAGCGCGTGCCGTCACCGCGCCCGTCGCACAGCTCGGCAACCTCGGTCCAATTGTCCTTGTACTGCTGCTCGAATTGCTGCTGTTTCACAGCCCCCCCATCAATCCGGCGGCCAGCGCCTTCAGGCGGCGCAGCGAGGCCTCGCCGCGCAAGCCGGTGAGCGGCTCGGCCAGGTCGGCCAGTTCGATGCAGCGCGACTGCGGCAGGCGTGGCGCACGCTCGGCAAAGTCGAGCAGTGCGCGTTGCTGCTCGGGCGTGAGTGTATAGGGCAAGGGAACGGGCTGTTCCGATTGCACGGCGCTGCGCTTGCGCGGCTTGGGGCGGTACACGACCTGCGTGCCGGCCACGATGTCGCCCAGGCGGCGAAAGCGCGTATCGCACAGCATACAGACGAGGCCGGCTGCATACAGGAAGGGTAGGAAGTCGGCGGCCAGCAACAGATTGCGCGTAGCCGACTCGCGCCAACCCACGGGCAGTCCGTCCTCGCGCACGACCTCCAGGCCCATGGCGCGCTTACCCACTGTGCGGCCGCTTGCATAGACCTCGCACAAAACGGGGTAGCCCCAGTAGGAGACGAAAAGGCACAGTAGGAAAACGCCCTGGTACAGGCGGCGATCGGGAAAAACGAAGCTCAGTAGCATCGAGACGATGCTGACCGACACCACCCAGACGACGAAATCGATAGCCCAGGCGAAGCCGCGCAAGCCGGGGCCTGCCGGCGTAAGCGCCAGGCTGACACCTTCGGGCGTGGTAAGGGCAAGACGGCCGTCGAGCATCAGGCGTTCACCCATTTCGGCTCGACAATTGCACTGGCTTGGCTGCTGGACAGCGTGGCAGGTGCGAACCTGCCGGACACAGCGCCGATAAGATGAGCGTGAAACATATTCCCCGATATTCCTAAAACCCAGGTGGCCAAGCAGCCAAACCCAAGCCATTTAGGCAGCTTTTTAGCACAGCTTAAGGGGAAGGAACAGCGCACGCGGCGGTCGCATGCAACCCTACATTTGCTTGAACAAATGCAAATAGGCGCGGCTGACCACCAGCTCCTCGGGACGCAGCTTCAGCTTGATCAACGTACGGCCGCGGAAGTCGCGTGTCGTGCCCGCAATATGGCGCACGGCGACCACGGTGCCGCGGTGCACTTGCCAGAAGCGACTGGGGTCGAGGCTGTCGATCAGCTCCTTGAGCGGCGTGCGGATCAGCGACTCGCCGTCCTGCGTGAATACGGACACGTACTTGTCGTTCGCCTCGAAATAGATGACCTCGTCGATGGCGATCAAGCGCGTTTCCGTACCGTGCGCGGCGCGTATCCAGTCGAGGCGAGGAACGATAGGGGTATGCCCCAGCGCGGCGGCGAGGCGGGCCAGCAGTTCGTCCTGGCCGCCAATGACTGCCGGCTGCTTGGGCGCCTCGGCCAGCCGCCGCTTGAGCTTGTCGACAGTACGGCCCAGACGCTCTCGCGTGGGGGGCTTGAGCAGGTAATCCACCGCCTCGCGCTCGAAGGCGTCGACCGCGTATTGGTCGTAGGCGGTAACAAAGACGATATGGGGAGCGGCAGCGTGCCCCAGCAGCTTGGTCGCTACGTCCAGGCCCGTCATGCCGGGCATACGGATGTCGAGGAAGGCGACGGTCGGCGCCAACTCGTCGATCATGCGCAGCGCATCGACGCCATTGTTGGCGACATCCACGATGTGGAGCTCGGGCCAGAGTTCGGCCAGCTCCGCCTTCAGGAAGTCGGCCAGGACCTGCTCATCGTCAGCGATCAGTGCGGTGATCATGTATCGCCCTCATCCATTCTCAATGTATTTCGGCGGATCTACGCCCGCTCTGCCGTCATTGGTATGCGCAGACTGACACGCACGCCGGCCGGTTGATTGTCCGCCAGGCCAACACTTGCCGCGTTGCCGTACAGCGCCGCAAGGCGCTGGCGCAGATTCGTCAGTCCTACGCCGCCACCGGGCCGGGGGCGCGCCGTCGGGTCGAAACCGACGCCATCATCTTCCACGGTGACGAGCAACACGTCAGCCTCCGCAGTGCAACGGACAACGATCTCGCCGCCCGCTATCTTCGGCTCCAGGCCATGGCTGATGGCGTTTTCCACCAGGGGTTGCAGCAGCATGGGCGGCAGGGTGCAGGCAGCCAGTTCGGGCGGCAGGTCGATACGGTAGCGCAGGCGCTCGCCCATGCGCACCTTCATCAGGTCAAGATAGGCCGATATCGTGGCGACTTCGTTCCCGAGTGTGGCGGATGTGTCGCGGCTCGCCGCCAGCGAGGCGCGCAGGTAGTCTATCAGCCGCTCCAGCAGCACGCGGGCGCGCTCGGGCGCCGGCTGGATCAGGCCGACGGCATTGGCCAGCGTGTTGTAGAGAAAGTGCGGCTCGATCTGCGCCTGCAGCATGCGCAGCTGTGCTTCCAGCGCCTGGCGTTCAGCCTCCAGCGCACGGCGCTGTTCGGCCGCAATATGTTCCGTGTCGCGCAATTGGCGTTCCCGAATCGCATAGGCGAGTACGAGCACACAGGAGACCACCAGCGAAATGGTGGCGAAACTCACGATGACGCCAGTCGTGAAAATACCGTCGACGTTATGCAGAGCGGCGGTCGGATCGAGGATAGCGACGGCGACGTAGAAGCCACCGAAGACGCCGCCGGTCGGTATCACAATGTGGTAGGCCGCGCGCTGCCAGCCCTGCAGCTTGGACAGCCACGACCCCAGCAGCATATCCCCAAGCACGTAAAGCCCATGAATCGTGTAGGAAATGGACATCGCCATGACGAAGTTTTTCCACAGCAGCGAAAGCAGGTGGCCATGCGGCGCGTCGATGGCATACAGCGCAAAGAAGAAGAAGCAGAAGCCCAGGCCGAAGATAAAGGTGTAAACCAGATCGCGTATGTGGTTCTGCTTCCAGCGGCGGAAGAAGGGAATCAGATCGAGCGGGTGGCTGTCGCTCGCACTGCTGCTGGGTGAGGGTGCGGCGACGCCGTCATGAGTTTGGGCCATAGCGGGAGTCTAATCAGCCTAGCGATGGCTGCAAAGCACTGGTTCGAAGCAACCATAAGCCCAGACCACGGGCGAAGAACAGCCCGCTCAAACCACCGTAAAGTAGGCCGACCGCCACGCCGAATGCTGCGCCTTGCGCCAATTCGGGATGCATGATGGCAGCGACGATCGCGACGTAGCGGCTTATGAATGTCGCCAGGATCAGCACGACTGGCATCCAGCTTCCCGGCACGCTGAAACGCTGCGTCAGCGTATCGAATGTCGCACCTCGCGGCCAGTCCAGCGTGCGGCACAGCGTGACGCTCGCCGCCATGCCCGTCAGCCAACCCAGGTAGGCCGGCCCGCAGCCAAAGCGCGTGGCGAGCCCATAAAAGGACAGCAGCACCATCACCACTGGCAGCACGGCTGCCCGCCCCATCGAGATCTCTCGGCTGCGCGTCTGAATGAAACCAAACCTGAGCAGGACGGCCAGCAGGCCCCAAACCCACAGCGGCGTGTGCGAAAGAATCATCGCAATCATGATCACACCCCGCTTGCCGGATATGCCGAGCGCTCGCGGAAAGCGCCCACGCGCATCAGCATCCGGCTGCCGTACCAGGCGAGATCGAACGCGGCCCACAGTGCCGGCCACATCGACCACGTTATGGAACCGGTCGTCGACCAATCGAAGGCGAGCATGATGGCGGCGATCGCCAGCTCGCCCATGACCCTAGCCATAAAGCGCAGCCGGGCGGCTGCCGGCAATTCGATCCGCGCCTGCAGTTGTGTATTGCTCAGCATGTCGTTCTCCTAGTGTTGGTGTAGCCATTGTGTGCGTGCCGCCGGGAAGCCGCTGCCCGATGAGACGAAGCTGCATGTGCGCATCGCCAGTTGCGCGCCAGCGGCGCCAATTGTCGACTCAGGCCGCCAGGAAGTTGCCGTGGAAGCAAAGGGGCGCCGCATAG
>Ga0213872_10002688_pt1 | contig 10264 bp, 10 predicted proteins | sample VelepicomBERX_R2_FD_160071 | JGI IMG/M metagenome (GOLD analysis project Ga0213872, IMG submission 160071) | Rhizosphere microbial communities from Vellozia epidendroides in rupestrian grasslands, the National Park of Serra do Cipo, Brazil - RX_R2 | ecosystem: Host-associated > Plants > Roots >... | reverse complement strand
CTTTCGATCAAATCCGGAATGCGCGGATTGGCGCCGATCGGCTGGCAATAGCGGATCCGGCTGTCCTTCCCCAGCCGCTCCGGGATCAATTCCTCGGTATGCTTGCCCACGCCGGCGAAATAGGGCAGCAGGAAAATTCGCTCGCCCTGCAGATGGTCTTTCGACAATTCCGGCTGTTGCCGCCAGAAGGCGACATCGATGCGGGCGAATAATTTGCGCTGACGCAGGCGATCGGCCAGGCGCAGAAGATGGTCGGCCGCCTGCGGATAGCGGCTCGAACCATGGGCGACCAGCAAAAGCGAGGCGTCGGACCATTCTTGCATGGGAAAACCTTTCGATGCCGAAGTGTATTTAATATGTAATCGCCGAGCAAAGAGGAGTTAGGCCTTGAAACAGCCTTCGATCTATCTGCCGCATGGCGGCGGTCCCTGCTTTTTCATGGAGCCGCCGGCGGACGACCCCGAACGCTGGGTGGCGCTTGAGCGCTATTTGCGGGAGCTGCCTGCCGCTTTGCCGGGGCGCCCCGACGCGCTTCTGGTGATCTCGGCGCATTGGGAGACGGTGCGCCCCACCGTGCTGAGCGGGGCGCATCCAGAGCTGCTCTACGATTATTATGGTTTCCCGCCCCACACCTACCGCCTGACCTATCCGGCGCCGGGAGCGCCGGGATTGGCGGCGCGGGTGAAACACTTGCTGGTCGATTGCGATGAGGATGCCGAGCGCGGCTATGATCACGGCATCTTCGTGCCGCTCAAGGTCAGTTTCCCGGACGCCGACATTCCGATCCTGCAGCTGTCGCTGCTGCAAGGGCTGAACCCCGAGCGGCATATCGAGATCGGCCGCAAGCTGGCGGGCCTGCGCGACGACAATATCCTGGTGATCGGCAGCGGCCTCAGTTTTCACAATCTGCGCGGTCTGGCCGATCCGGGGTTCGATCAGCCGGCGGCCGCCTTCGACGATTGGCTCTATCGGTCTCTTTGCGAAGGCGGAGCGCCCTTGCCAAATGGGCCACCGCTCCCGGTGCTCGCCTTGCCCATCCGCGGGAAGAGCATCTGCTGCCTTTGATGGTGGCGGCGGGTGCCGGTAACGGCGATCCCTGCCGCCGCACCTTCAACGGAAAGATCTGGGGCAAGCCGATTTCCGCCTTCCAGTGGGGTTAAAAACTATAGGTCGCGATTCCCATGATCTGCCGCGGCGGCACATATTCCTGGCTGGTCTGGCCGGTGCCGTAAGGATCGGTGTAGCGTGAATTGACCCCCGCCGAATTCGTCAGATTGGTGGCGATCAAGGACAGGCTGTAATCGCCGAGGTCCGGCTGATAGAGCAGATTGAAATTCCACAGGCCGTAAGCCTTGACCCGATCCAATCCCGGCTCGGCGAAGAGGCGCGACCATAAGGCGCCGCGATAGACATATTCCATCCTCGGCGTCAGGGTGCCGCCGGCCGCCTGGAAGCCATAGGAGATATTGGCGCTGCCGGCGAGCTTCGGCATCTTGGCCGGCTGATTGCCGCCGATATCGCGCGACGCTGCCGTCACTGCCGCCCAGCAGGTGGGATTGACATAGGCGCCGCCATTGAGGCAGGGCGCGGCGCTGTTCTCGATATCGTTGAGAAGTGTCGAATCGATGGTCTTGTAATGGCCCTGAACGGCGCCCGCCTCGGCGGTCAGATTGGCGCCCAGATGCAGACGGTCATGCAGCGCCAGATAGGTGGTTTCCGCTTCGGCTCCCCAGATATGGGTCGAGGGAATATTGGCCATGCCGGCGTCATAGGGGACAGGATCGGCTTCGATATATTGCTGATTGCGATAGACGTAGTAAAAGGCCGCCAGATTGGCGCGCAGATGATTGTCGAGCATCAGGTTTTTCGACCCGATCTCATAGGCGGTGTTGGTCTCGACCTGGAAGCTGTTCGGCACCACCGCCTGTCCGGCCACGCTATTGACGCCACCTGGTTTGTAGCCGCGGGTCAGGCTGGCATAGAGCATGTGATCTTGCGCCAGATCGTAATCCAGCTCGGCGCGGCCGGTCATGGCGTGGTCCTGATATTCGTTACGCACCGCGCTGCTGGCGACGGCGGCGAAATTCAGACTGTCGAGTTTGTAGCTGTCATAGTTGAAGCGCCCGCCCAAGGTCAGGCGCAACGCCTCCGAAGCATGCCAGGTCGCCTGCAGGAACGGCGAATAGGATTTGCGCCGCACGAAGGTGTAATTGCCGAAGCCGAGGTTATAGGGCGGATTGACCTCGACATCGGGATGGATGGTGAGGTCGGGATTGGCATCGGTGCCCTGGAATTCCACCACGAATTGAGTACTCTTCTGGCTGAGCAGAAAGGCGCCCGCCACCCAATCGAATGGCCCGCCGGGGTGCGACAGGACGTCCAGTTCCTCATTGTAGTTTTGCAGTCCGGTGGTCCAGGCGGCGACATCGTCATAGATGCCGAGCAGCGCATAGGTGCTGCGCGAACTGTCTTCCTTCTGGCGATGATCGAGCCCCTGATAGGCGCTCACCGATTTGATCTCGAACCAGGGCAGATCCCAATCCAGATTGAGATGATAAAGCCGGCTGTCGAGATTGAATTTCGACGGGAAATCCTGGGAGATCACCCTGGGATCGGGGTTGGGGTCCGAGATGTTCTTCTGCGCCGCGCCATTCTGGTCGGCGCTGTACCATTGACCGGTCAAGGTGGCGGTGAAGTCGTCGGAGGGCCGCCACAGCACCGCCAGCTTGCCGCTGGCATCATGGGTGTCGTCGACATCATGGCCGGGCAGCACAATGTTCCTGGTGAAGCCGGCATGGTCATATTTCTGGGCCGAGGCGCGGATCGCCCAGTCGCTGCCCAGCGGCAGATTGATCTCGCCCCTTTCCCGGAACAGCGAATGGTCGCCGGCGGTGAAATCCGTCATTCCGGCGAAATGGCCGAGTTCCGGCTGCCGGGTCAGCAGATTGATGGCGCCGCCGATCGAGCTTTGGCCGTAAAGCGCGCCCTGCGGACCGCGCAGCACCTCGATATGGTCGAGATCGAACAAGGTCTGATCGAGCGAGATGGTGTTGGCGATATAGACGCCGTCAATGAACAGCGATACGCCGGGCGTGGTGTTGGGGGCGTTTTCCGGGGTCTCGGAGCCGACGCCGCGAATGGTGACGATGGTCTCGAAGCCCGAACTTTTGGTGATCTCGAGACTCGGCACCGTGCCGTTCAAGCCCGCCAGCTCGGTGACGTTGGATTTCTCCAGTTGATCCTGGCCGAGCGCGGTGATGGCCAACGCCGTCTTCTGGATGTCGCTGGAGCGGCGCTCGGCGGTGATCTGAATTTCTTCGATGGTCTGCCCATAGGCCGGCCAGGCGGCGCAGAGCAGCAGCAATGCCTTACGCATCATTTCTTCTTATTGTCGGCACCAAGTCTCGGCGCGGGTTTGTCCAAGGCCAGTTCGGCATCGGAAAAGCGGATCGGGGTTCTTATACCGGGGATGTCGCCGAGTGCGATCGCCATCTGGCGATGCTTGATCTGCGGGTCGGCGAAGGCCTGCGCCACAGTGTTGATCGGTCCGGCCGGAACTTGCGCCGCTTCCAGCTCGGCCAGCAGAGCGTCGCGCCGCCAAAGTTTGGTGGCGGCGGCGATCAGCGGGCTCAGAATGGCGCGGTGCGCCACTCGCTCGGGATTGGTGGCGAAGCGCGGATCTTCCGGCAGCTTGACGATCCGGCAGAAGCGGCGGAATTGCGCGTCATTGCCCACCGCCAGGATGAACCAGCCATCCTCGGTGGGAAAGGCTTCATAGGGCGCGATATTGGGATGCGCATTGCCCATCCGGGTCGGCGATTTGCCCGACGCCAGATAATTCATCCCCTGATTGGCCAGCACGCCGACCATCACGTCATAGAGCGCCATGTCGATCCGTTGGCCGCGCCCGGTCTTTTGCCGCTGCGCCAGCGCGGCCTGGATGGCGATCACCCCATAAAGCCCGGTCATGATGTCGGCGAAGGCGACCCCGATCTTCTGCGGCTCGCCGTCGGGCGAACCGGTGAGATCCATGATCCCGCTCATGCCTTGGATGATGAAATCATAGCCGGCGCGATTGGCGTATGGTCCATCCTGGCCGAAACCGGTGATCGAACAATAGATCAGCTTTGGGTTGACCGCCGACAGGCCGTCGTAATCGAGGCCGTATTTGGCCAGACCGCCGACCTTGAAATTCTCGATGAGAACGTCCGATTGCGCAGCCAGCCGGCGGATTTCCGCCTGGCCTTCCAAGGTGGCGAAATCCACGGTGATCGAGCTTTTGCCGCGATTGGTGGAATGGAAATAGGCGGCATCTTCGCCGATGAAGGGCGGGCCCCAGCGGCGGGTATCGTCGCCTTCCGGGCTTTCCACCTTGGTCACCTCGGCGCCGAGATCGGCCAAGGTCTGGCCGATCCATGGACCGGCCAGGATCCGGGCGAGTTCCAGAACCTTGAGGCCGGCCAAAGGTGTCATTAAAAGGCCGCGATGCCGGTGATGGCGCGGCCCAGAATCAGGGCATGCACATCATGGGTGCCTTCATAGGTGTTAACCGTTTCCAGGTTAACCATGTGGCGGATCACCTGATATTCGCCAGAGATGCCATTGCCGCCATGCATGTCCCGCGCGGCGCGGGCGATGTCGAGCGCCTTGCCGACATTGTTGCGCTTGACCATCGAGATCATCTCGGGGGCGAAGCTTCCTTCATCCATCAGCCGGCCGACCCGCAAGCTGGCCTGCAGGCCGAGCGCGATATCCACCATCATGTCGGCCAGCTTCTTCTGATAGAGCTGGGTGGCGGCCAGCGGCCGGCCGAATTGCTTGCGGTCGAGCCCATATTGGCGCGCGGCGTGGAAGCAGAATTCGGCAGCACCGAGCGCACCCCAGCTGATGCCGTAGCGGGCGCGGTTCAAGCAGCCGAACGGGCCCTTCAGCCCTTCGACCTCCGGCAGCAGGGCATCGTCCGGGACGAAAACCTCGTCCATCATGATCATGCCGGTGATGGAGGCGCGCAAAGAGAGCTTGCTGCCGATTTTCGGCGCGGTAAGGCCTTGGGCGCCTTTTTCCAGGATGAAGCCGCGGATGGCGCCGTCATGCGCGTCCGACTTGGCCCATACCACGAAGATGTCGGCGATCGGCGAATTGGAGATCCAGGTCTTGGAGCCGGACAGACGGTAGCCGCCTTCGACCTTGACCGCGCGGGTGCGCATCGAGGCGGGGTCCGAGCCGGCGTCCGGCTCGGTGAGGCCGAAGCAGCCGATGAACTCGCCGCTGGCCAGCTTCGGCAGATATTTGCGCTTCTGCGCTTCCGAGCCATAGGCATAGATCGGAAACATCACCAAAGAGGATTGCACCGACATCATCGAGCGATAGCCGCTATCGACCCGCTCCACCTCACGCGCGATCAGACCATAGGCGACATAGGAGGCGCCGGCGCCGCCATAGCTCTCTGGAAGCGTGGCGCCGAGCAGGCCAAGCTCACCCATTTCGCGGAAAATCGCGGGGTCGGTATGTTCCGTCTCAAAGGCTTCGATGACCCGCGGCTGCAGCTTGTCCTGGGCATAGGAGCGGGCGGTCTCGAGGATCATCCGCTCGTCACCGGTGATCTGGCCGTCCAGATGGAAGGGATCGCTCCAGTCGAATTTACCCATGACGCACATCCTCATTTATTGATGGCGGCAAACAACCACGTTTTTCGGCTTCGGTCATCAGCAGAATCGCCCCATACTGTAGCCGGGAACGGGGGATGGGTCGAAATGGGCGCAAGCAGATGGTCGGTGTTCGGCGCGCTGTCCGCGGTCTATTTCTTTCTCAATCTGTCGACCTTCACTTCGCTCGGCGTGGTGATCTATCCGATCGCTCAGGATCTGCACTGGTCGATGACGGCGGCCGGCTTCTCATTTTCCTTGCTGGGGGTGGCTTGCGGGCTGTCGAGCCCATTGCCGGCCTTGGCGATGCGGGCCTGGGGCGGACGGCTCACCATGGTGTCGGGACTGGTGCTGCTGCTGACCGGATTTCTCACCGCCGCAATGGCGGCGGGCATCGGCCAATTCTATCTGGCCATGGTGCTGATCGGCTGCGGTTTTTCCCTGTCCGGCAATATTCCCGGGGTCGAACTGATCGCCAAATGGTTTCCGCAGGCCGCCGGCCGCCATATCGGCTTCTATCTGATGCTGGGCGGGCTGGGCGCCGCGCTGGGAGCGCCGATCGTCGACGCCTTGGTCAATGGCGGTCTCGGCTGGCGCGGTCACTGGCGGATGATGGCGGCGATCTCGGCGCTGCTTGGCGCGGTCTCTATGATCCTGGTGCGGGATGCCGAGGCGGCGCCGGCGGAGGGCCGGTCTGGGACGATCCGCGACGCCATAGTCACCCCGCAATTCCTGGTGACGGCGGCGGCGATGACGGCGGCGATGGCCAGTCTCACCACCGCCAGTTCGGTGCTGGTCGGCCATCTGGTCAAGCTGGGCGCCACGCCGAGCCAGGCGGCCTATGATTTCGGCCTGATCGCGCTTGGCGCCACCCTGGTCAAGGGCGTCACCGGGAGGCTGTGCGAGAAGCTGGCGAGCACTTCCATCCTGGCGGCGGGATTGATCTTGCTGGCGGTCGGCTGCCTGGTTTTGGCGGTGGCCGACAATGACGTGCTCCGCCATGGCGGCGCCGCCCTGTTCGGGATTGGTTTCGGCAGCGCCTATGTCGCGGGAACCGTGGTGCTGATCGAATTTTTCGGCGCCGAGACCGGGGCCCGCATCCTATCAATGGTGTGGATGTTCACCACCGTCGCCGCGGCGGGGCCGCTGCTGGCCGGCGTCATCGCCGACGCCACCGGCAGTTTCGCCCCGATCTTCCGGATCTATGCGGCGGGATTGGTCTTGATCGCAGTGCCGGCCTTTTTCATGCGGCTGCCGAGGACCGCCGCCTCAGGTTGACGGCGGCCCAAGAGCCGAGCGCGAACAGCAGCACCAGCCCGACCAGCGAGAATTCGTCGCCCGGCCAGTCGAAACCGGCGCCTTCGCCGGCCCAATAGAGGCCGAAGGCGGAAAGGAAGATGCCGACCGCCAGTTTCATGGCGTTTTCCGGCACCGTGGTCAGCGGCCGGTGCAGCAGGATGCCGAGCAGAACCACCACCAAAAGCGCCGCCGCCGCGCCGATCCCGGGCGCCAGCCATTGGCCGGACGCGCCGCCGATGGCGAGCACGATGAACACCACTTCGGCGCCCTCCACCAACACGATATTGCAAGCGGTACCCATCGCCATCCAATCCTGGCGTTCGGCCTTGGCGGCCTGGCTCAGACGGTCTGTGGATTTGGCGAAGGAGGCCGCTTCGTCGCGCATCGGGATCACGCCGGCGGACCGCAACACCGCTTTCTTGAGCCAGCGCAAGCCGAAAGCCAGCAGCAGCAGACCGATACCAAGCTTGAGCCAGTTCAAGGGCACCAGGGTCAGCAGCGGCCCGAGGATCGCTACCACCAGCAGCAGCAGGATCAATCCGGCCAAGGAGCCGAGAATGGCCGGACGCCAGCCGCGCACCGAGCCCACCGCCAACACCACTGTCAGGGCCTCGACGCATTCCACCAGGGATGCGAGAAAGGCGCTGGCGATCTGCGGCAGGAGCGATAGAAAAGTGTGCATCCGCCCAAACTACACGCGGACGCGCAAATTATCTATCTTTGGACGGCCAGATTGTTCACCACCCGGGTCACGCCGGGCACCCGGTTGGCCACATCTCCCGCCGCCCGGATATCGCTTTCGGTATCGGCGACGCCGTTCAGATAGACGACATGGTCGACGGTCTGCACCGTGACTTTCTGCGCCGGCAATATGGTGGCGGTGCGCAGGTCGGCAGTCACCCGGTCGGTGATGTCGGCGTCGCTGGATTGATGCTGGGCGCAGGCGCCAAGCAACAGCCCGAGCCCGGCCGCCGCCAGTAGCGGCAATAATTTTCTGATCGGCATGACATCCTCCTGTTTCCTCAACAAGGACTGCCGGATGCCGAAGGTTCCAGCGGGATGGTGCCGGTTGCAGGGATCGAACCCGCGACCCCCTGATTACAAATCAGGTGCTCTACCAGCTGAGCTAAACCGGCGCTGGCTCTTCTTAAATCTTAGGCCGTGCGGTCGCAAGGCGAAGTTTTGAGACAAAGGGCTCTTCTGCAAGCCTGACCTTTGCGCTAGCATCGGCCAACCCTTATACGGAGGAAAACCCTTGATCCAGCGTGTTTTTGTCGGGGCCGTTCTGGCCGTCTCACTGTTCGCCGCCTCTGGCGCGAATGCGACCTCCACCGTTTGGAGCCAAAAGGACGATTTCGTGCGGATCGAGGCGGGGGATGGGGCAAAGGCCACCCCCGGCCATGTGCCGCCGATCTCTCCGGATACTGTGAAGGCCATCTTCTCCAGCATCAAGCTGACCGGCGATGGCAGCACGACCGAATTTCTCGATGAGGACCAGCTGGCGCTGGTGGCCGGCCCGATCTCGCGGGCTTTGCAAAGCGCCGGTCCCGGCGAGGACGTCACCTTCGCGGTGCATCTGGTCAGCATCATGAGCGTGATCGGCCCGCCCAAGACCTCCGCCGGCCGCATCTTCATCGATGGCGACAGCGTCGGCGTGATCGTCGGCATGGCGCAGGAGAGCTACACCAGTGGCTGGCTCAGCCTCGATCCGTCCAAGATCCATACCGGCTCGCGCGCGGCGCCGCAACAGACCAAATGGCGGGTGCAGCCCAATGGCTATATCCAATATGCCAAGGCCGATCGCGGCGATTGGGTAAAGGTCTCGCCGGCTTTGTGGCTCGGCAATTATGCCGCGGCCCCCGCGGCTCCGGCCCAGATGGCGCCGGCTTACGCGCCGGTGCAGCCGGCCGCGGCTCCGATGCCGGCCCCGTTGCCGGCCGCCGCTCCGGCCGCGATGGCGCCGCCGGCTCCGCCGCCCGGCATCGAGGAACGCTTTGCCATTCTGAAGCGTCTGCATGACGAGCACATGATCACCGATTCCGAATATGAAAAATCGAAGGCCAGCCTGCTGGAAGGGCTGACCAACGTACCGCGCTAACCTCGTCTGGCGTCATCCCCGCGAAGGCGGGGATCCAGTAGTCGGTTGTGCAGTTTGAAGCGGCTACTGGGTTGTCCGCTTCGCGTTCACTTCGTTCCCCGCCTCCGCGGGAACGACGGGTATCAGCGTCGCGCCAATTCATAAAGCGCGACGGCGGCGGCATTGCTGACGTTCAGGCTTTCCACCAGATCGCTCTGGGGGAGCTTGACCAGATAGTCGCAATGCTCCCTTGTCAGGCGGCGAAGGCCTTCGCCTTCGCTGCCCATGACCAGGGCGATCTTGCCGGAAAGCTTGGCTTCGGCCAGGGTTTGGGTGGCCTCGCCGGCCATGCCGGCGATCCAGAAGCCGGCCTCCTTCAAGATCTCGAGGGCGCGGACAAGGTTGGTGACCTTGACCAGCGGCAGCTTTTCCAAGGCGCCCGACGCCGATTTGGCCAATGTCCCGGTCTCCTCCGGGGCGTTGCGGTCCTGCGTCACCACGCCGATCGCGCCGAAAGCGGCGGCCGAGCGCAAAATGGCGCCGACATTATGCGGGTCGGTGACCTGATCCAGTACCATCACCACCGCGCTCTGCCGATCGCCGGCGAGATCGGCCAGATCCTCGACCCCGAGCGAGGGCAGGGGATCGGCGGCCAGCGCGATGCCCTGATGCACGGCGCCGGGCGGCAGCCATTGATCGAGTTCGGCTCGGCTGACGGTTTCGGCAGCGGGAAGACGGCGTTGCCGGCCGATCTTCTCCAGTTGGTGCGCATGCGCCTTCGCCGCCTCGGCGGTGACCAGAAGACGCTGCAGGTTGCGTTCCGGATTGGCCAGTGCAGCCAATACGGGATGGGTGCCCCACAACAAAAGTCCCGGCCGGGACGCGCGTCCCTTCGCTTGATTTTTCATCTTCAATTTATCCTTTCCGCTCAGGGCGTTTTTACTCGCTCTTTTCGGATTGACAATGGGGGTCGTTTCGCCTTACTTCCCATCTCCCGTCGTTCCGGGGCACTGGAGCGGGTACGGAGGGGTGGCCGAGCGGTCAATGGCAGCAGACTGTAAATCTGCCGACGAACGTCTACGTTGGTTCGAATCCAACCCCCTCCACCACCCGCCATCCAGAGTGCCGGCGCGGCCTTTGTTGTACGCGCGGGAATGACGGAACGGGATCAGCGGGTGTAGCTCAATGGTAGAGCAGCAGCCTTCCAAGCTGAATACGAGGGTTCGATTCCCTTCACCCGCTC
>Ga0213872_10002687_pt1 | contig 10270 bp, 6 predicted proteins | sample VelepicomBERX_R2_FD_160071 | JGI IMG/M metagenome (GOLD analysis project Ga0213872, IMG submission 160071) | Rhizosphere microbial communities from Vellozia epidendroides in rupestrian grasslands, the National Park of Serra do Cipo, Brazil - RX_R2 | ecosystem: Host-associated > Plants > Roots >... | reverse complement strand
AGGACTGCGCAGAGAAGTCGACGGGCTCGCCGGATTCCTCGGCCTTCTTGGCGTCTTCGCCGAAGTCGAACTCGAGCTTCCAGTTGTCGATCTCGGCGTCGAAGACCAGCGCCAGCTCGGCCGTGAAGGGCCAGCCGGCCTTGGAGCGGAAGCCTTCGAGCGGGCCGATCTTCTTGTCGCGCAGGAACTGCTCGACCTCGGCCAGCTCGAAACTGCGGCCGCCGGGGATCTTGCCGATCGAGAAACCGCAGGCGTCGGTGCCGGCACCGCTCTTGCCGGTGCAGGTGAAGCGCCGGTAGTTTTCCTTGACGATGCCGCCGCACTTCGGGCAGGGCGTCTTCAGCGTCGCGTAGTCGCCGGGGATGGTGTCGCGGTCGTATTCCTTGGCCTTCTTGACGATCTTGTCCGTCATGGCCGCGATCTCGGCCATGAAGGCGGCGCGGTCGAGGCGGCCCTTCTCCATCTCGGCGAGCTTGAACTCCCAGTCGCCGGTCAGCTCGGGCTTGGTGAGGTCCTCGACGTCGAGGCCGCGCAAGAGCGTCATCAGCTGGAAGGCCTTGGCCGTGGGGATGAGCTCGCGGCCGTCGCGCAGCATGTATTTCTCGGTGATCAGGCCTTCGATCGTGGCGGCGCGCGTCGCCGGCGTGCCCAGGCCCTTTTCGGCCATCGCTTCGCGCAGCTCGTCGTCGTCGATCAGCTTGCCCGCGCCTTCCATGGCCGAGAGCAGCGTCGCTTCGGTGTAGCGCGCCGGCGGCTTGGTCTGCAGGCCCTTCACGTCGACGCTTTCGGTGCGAACCATTTCACCGGCCTTGACCGGCACGAGGTTGGCGTCGTCTTCCTGCGCTTCCTTGCCGTAGACGGCCAGCCAGCCCGGCTTGACGAGCACCTTGCCGTTGGTCTGGAAGTTGTGCGCACCGACCTTGCTGATGCGCGTCGTGACCTGGAACTCGGCCGCCGGGAAGAACACCGCGAGGAAGCGCTTGACGACCATGTCGTAGAGCTTGGCCTCAGGCTCGCTCAAGCTGCGCGGCGCCTGCAGCGTCGGGATGATGGCGAAGTGGTCCGAGACCTTGGTGTTGTCGAAGACCTTCTTGGTGGGCTTGATATAGCCCTCCTTGAGCGCCGTGGCCGCGTGCTGGGCGAGCGCGCGCAGCGGGCCGGGCAGGTCGTCGGTCGCGATCATTTGCGCGGTCTCCTTGGCGACGGCCAGGTAGTCCTCGGGCAGGAAGCGCGAATCGGTACGCGGGTAGGTCAGGACCTTGTGCTTCTCGTACAGCGCCTGGGCCAAGCCCAGCGTGGTCTTGGCCGAGAAGCCGAAGCGCGAGTTGGCCTCGCGCTGCAGCGTGGTCAGGTCGTAGAGGCCGCCGCAGCTCTGCGTGCTGGGCTTGCTCTCTTCGGTGACGACGGCGGGCTCGCCGCGCACGGCGGCGGCGATGGCCTCGGCCTGGGCGGCCGTCCAGAGGCGGTCGGCGCGGGCTTCGGCGTCCTCGCCCTTCCTGAACGACGGATCGAACCACTTGCCTTCGTACTGGCCAGCCTCGGCATCGAAGGTGGCGCGCACCTCCCAGTAGTCGCGGGCGACGTGCTTGCGGATCTTTTCCTCGCGCTCGACGACGACCGACAGCGTCGGCGTCTGCACGCGGCCGACCGTGGTCAGGAAGAAGCCGCCGTCGCGCGAGTTGAAGGCCGTCATGGCGCGCGTGCCGTTGATGCCGACGAGCCAGTCGGCCTCGGAGCGGCAGCGCGCGGCGTCGGCCAGCGGCAGCATCTGCGCGTCGCTGCGCAGGCGCTCGAAGCCGTCGCGGATGGCCTGCGGCGTCATGCTCTGCAGCCAGAGGCGCTGCACGGGCTTGTCGAGCTTGCCGCGCGCGGGTTCGGCGTACTGCAGGATCAGCCGGAAGATCAGCTCGCCCTCGCGGCCCGCGTCACACGCGTTGATCAGGGCCGTGACGTCCTTGCGGCGGATCAGCTTGACCAGCGCGTTGAGCCGGCCCTTGTTCTTGTCGATCGGGTTGAGATCGAAATGCGGCGGGATCACGGGCAGGTGGGCGAAGCTCCACTTGCCGCGCTTGACGTCGAATTCCTCCGGCGCCTTGATCTCGACGAGGTGGCCCACCGCCGAGCTGACGACGTAGTGCTCGTTCTCGAAATGATCATCGTGCTTGTCGAACTTGCCGGCCTGCGCCGTCAATGCCCGCACGATGTCCTGCGCGACCGAGGGCTTCTCGGCAATGATCAGAGTCTTGCTCATCTCTTCAAATCTCAGTCTTCCGTCAGGACGCGCTCGTCGCCCTGCCTACAATCCGGCCTCGCGCGCGCTCGCACGCATACGTACGTGCGCACACACGCGCGCACACCCATGAATTCAATGTAACCACAAAGCCGATGCCGACAAGCCGCACCAAGTCCGCACCCTCGCGCCCCCGCTCGACCGCCAGTGCGGCGCGCCGCATCCAGGTGCGCCGCTCCGGCGTGCACGGCCGCGGCGTCTACGCCGTGGCGCCGATCGCCGCCGGCGAGACCGTCATCGAATACAAGGGCGAAGTCATCAGCTGGCCCGAGGCGATGCGCCGCCATCCGCACGACCCCAAGCAGCCCAACCATACGTTCTACTTCCACATCGACGGCGGCCAGGTCATCGACGCCCTGTACGGCGGCAACAGCGCGCGCTGGATCAACCACAGCTGCGACCCGAACTGCGAGGCCGACGAGGTCGAAGGCCGCGTCTTCATCAAGGCGCTGCGCGACCTGCTGCCCGGCGAAGAGCTCTTCTACGACTACGGCCTGACCATCGACGAGCGCTACACACCCAAGCTGAAGAAAGAGTTCGCCTGCCATTGCGGCGCCGCGACCTGCCGTGGCACCATGCTCTCGCCCAAGCGCTAACAGGCCCAGAGCCCGCACCATGACGATTTCCTCCGAGCGCAGCACGCCGCGCCTGCCCTGGAACACCGAGGCCCTGTGGGCGCAGCTGGAGCCGCTGCTGCCCGGCATCGGCATCGAGGTCGTCGCCCGCATCGATTCAACCAACTCCGCCCTGCTCGAGCGCGTGCGCCGCGAGACGCAATCCGACGAAGGCGGCCGCCAGTACGGCCGCCGCGCCGACGACCTGATGCCCAGCCTGCTCGTCGCCGAGCACCAGACGCTCGGCCGCGGGCGCATGGGCCGCGCCTGGATGTCGGCGCCGGGCAGCTCGCTGACCTTCTCGCTCGGCGTAGGCCTGCCGGAGGCCGACTGGACTGGCCTGTCGCTCGTCGTGGGCAGCGCCATCGCCGAAGCGCTGGAGCCCACGCCGCCGGCCTCGGGCCCGCGCGTGATGCTCAAGTGGCCCAACGACCTCTGGCTGCGCGACGACGCCGGCCCGGAGCCCGGCTATCGCAAGCTCGGCGGCATCCTGATCGAGACCGTGCAGGCCAACCGCCAGCGCCTCGTCGTCATCGGCGTGGGCATCAACGTCCAGGACTTCGTCGAAGACAGCGACATCCCCGCGAGCCAGTTCGGCAGCGGCTTCGCCGCGCTCCACGAGCTGCTGCCCGGCATCAGCCTGCCCGAGGCGCTGTCCCGCGTCGCGCCGGCCCTGGCGCAGGCCCTCGTGGACTTCCCCAAGCTGGGTTTCGGCGCGTGGCTGCCCGCCTATACTCGCCGCGACCTCACGCTGGGCCAGCAGGTCACGGCCGGCGCGCTGACGGGCGAATCGCTCGGCGTCGCGGCGGATGCCAGCCTCCAGGTGCGCAGCGCCGACGGCGCGGTGCACAGCGTGACGGCCGGCGACGTGAGCCTGCGCCTGCAGCCCTGACTTTCCACGAGGACCCGCCCGCCCCCATGCTTCGAGCCCTTGTCCTGGCCCTGGTCGCCGCCAACGCGGCGTTCTTCGTCTGGAGTCGCGGCTGGGTCGACGGCGTGACCGGGCTCAAGGCCAGCGGCGACCGCGAGCCGCAGCGCCTGGCGCAGCAGGTCCACCCGGAGCACGTCGTGCTGATGGGCCAGCAGGCCCTGGCGGCGCTCAAGCAGACGGCCTGCGTGGCCCTGGGGCCGCTCGACGGCGACGCCGCGCTCGCCAGCGCCCGCAACGCGCTGCTGCGCGCCGGCCTGCCGGCCGAGACCTACCAGCTGCTGGCGGGCCAATCCAGTGGCGTCTGGGCCGTGGCGACGATCCGCCTCGACAACAAGGACTTCCAGGCCCGCAAGGAAGAGACCTACCAGCACATGCACATCCCGTACGAGTACCTGAGCGGTCTGCCGTCGGAGATGCCGAGCCTGGTGCTGTCGCGCTATGCGAGCGAGAAGGCCGCCGATGCCGAGCTCGCGCAGCTCACGCGCCGCGCCCTCAAGGGCCTGCGCGTGCTGCAGCTGCAGGCGCCCGCCGCACGTTCCAGCCTGGTGTTCGGCCAGGCCGACGGCCTGCTGCAGGCGCGTCTGCACAACCTCAAGGACGCGCCCCTGGCCGCGACGCTGCACGACTGCAGCGTCGACGAAGCCTCGTTCAGCGCTGCTGCTGCCGCGCCAGCCGCATCGTCCGGCGCGGCGGCCTCAGGGCCAGCGCGGCCAGCATCAGGCCCAGCACCCAAACAGGGCTGAACGCGCCGCCACCGCCGCCACCCGAGCTGCTGCTCGACGTGCTGCCCGATCCGGAGCTGCCGGAACTGGAGCTTCCCGATCCGCTGCTGCCCGAGCCGCTGCCCGAACCCGAACCGCCCGAGCTGCTGGCGGCAGCGGCGACGACGATGCTCTGCGTCGCCGAGTAGCTGTCGCCGAAGTCGTCGGTGACGGTCAGCTGGACCGAGACCGTGCCCGCGGCCGTCGGCGCCAGCGTGGCCGTGGCGCTGCTCGTGCCGGACGAGAAGCCCGTGACCGCGCCGCCGCCGCTGACGAGCGTCCATGCGTAGCTCGCGACCGTGCGGCCCGTGGCCAGGCTGGCGCTGCCGGTCAGGGTGACGGTCGTGCCCGCCGTCGGCGTCGCCGACACGGCAATGCTGGCCGACGCGTTCTCGAGTGCCTGCACGGCCAGCACGGCCGCGCCGGTGTCGAGCATGCCGGCGCCACAGGTGCTCGTGGTGCAGTAGCACTCGTCCTGGGTCGCGCTGGTGCCGGTGTGGCAGGCCGCGATGCCGGCCGAACCGCCCGTCGTGGGGAAGGCGCGCACGGTGTTGGTCAGCAGTGTCTTGACCTGGCCCGGTGTGAGCTGCGGCCGCTCCGACAGCATCAGCGCGATGGTGCCGGTGACGAGCGGCGTCGAGTAGCTCGTGCCGAAGCCTTCGTCGTAGTAGTTGTTGTTGTCTACCGGCACGGTCACGCCGCTGTTGCTCGTCGCCAGGATCGGATAGAGGCAGGGGCCGGTGGCGTTGCCCGACGCATCGACATTGACGCAGTTGCCACCGGGCGCCGCGATCGTCACCGGGTTCGTGCTGGCGCTCGCCGTGCCGGACACGCTGGAGAAGCCGACCTTGGTGCCGACTTGGCGCAAGGCCGCGACGGTGATGACGCCCGGGCAATTGCCCGGCACGCCGACGGCCTCACCCTCGCTATTGCCCGCCGCGACGACGATGTTCGCGCCGGCCGCCGTGACCTGGGCGATCGTGCCCGGGTAGGTACCCGTGCCCGAGCCGGTGCAGGAGCCGTCGCCGCCCAGGCTCATGTTGAGCACCTTGGCCGGGTTGGGGTTGGTCGGCACGCCCGGCACCGCGATGCCGGCCGCCCAGAGCATGCCGGCCATGATGTCGGAGTCGTAGCCGCCGCACTTGCCGAGCACGCGCACCGGCAGCAGCTTGACGCCGCCGGCCACGCCGGCCATGCCGAGGTTGTTGTTCGTCGACGCGGCGATCAGGCCCGAGACGTGCGTGCCGTGCCAGGAGCTGTTGCCGATGTCCGAGCTGGTGCAGCCCGAGCCCAGCGTGCCGCCGTTGATGTCGGCCTGGCTCACCCAGTCGCCCGGGTCGGACGGATCGCCGTTGGCGCCCTTGCCGTTCTCGTTGTTCGTGGCGATGGCCTCGCTGCTGCCGGATTCGCCATAGCTGATGAAGTCGTAGCCCACGTAGCCGGCCGTGAAGTCGGTCGTGTCGGTCGTCGAGATGAATTGGCCGACCAGGTCCGGGTGGTCGAAGCGCACGCCGGTGTCGATCACGGCGACGACGATGCTGGACGAGCCGAAGGTGACGTTCCAGGCCGCCGGCGCGTCGATGGCCGAGATCAGCGTGGAATCCGGCGTCCGCAGGTACCACTGGCCGGAGGCCGGGATGTTGGAGGTGACGGCCTGGCCGTCGGCGTAGTAGGTGTCGTTGGGCGGCACGGTGCCGGCAATGCGACGGCGCTGATCGACCGCGACGTATTCGACTTCGGCGTCCTTGGCCAGCTGCTTCGCCAGCGTCGCCGAATCCATGCCCGTGGCCGTGACGACCTGGGTGCGCTCGTCGAGTGCCCGTCCGCCATGGACCGCGCTGCCGAGGCTGCGGCGCAGGCCCAGCGCGTGGGCGCGAGTCTCGGCGATGTCGCTGACCTGGAAATGCGCCATGCGCAGGTCCATGCGCTTGGCCTTGATGCTGTCGGCATCCGCCTTGAAGCGGACGATGACGCGGGCCGTCTGCGTGGCGGTGGAGGTAGTGCCGGCAGCTGGCGTATCAGCGGGCGCGTGGGCGGCTCCGCAGCACGCGAGCAACGCAGCAAGCAGGTATTTCCGAGGCTTCATAAGGCGATGTCCGGCTAAGCAGGTTTCAGTGTAGGCCGCCCCCCTTCCCTTAAGGCGTAAAGAAGGGAAAACAGAACATACCCGACTTGAAATGCGACCCCAATACGTAAGAAACCCCGCCTGGGCGGGGTTTCGTTGCAAACGACCGGATGGATCGTCTATTTGTATGAGCCTTCGGGCATCAGCCAGCGATGACGCGGACCATCTCGAGCACCTTGTTCGAGTAGCCCCATTCGTTGTCGTACCAGGCGACGAGCTTGACGAAGGTGCCGTCGAGCGCGATGCCCGCCTCGGCGTCGAAGATCGAGGTGCGTGCATCACCGCGGAAGTCGGTGGCGACGACCTTCTCCTCGGTGTAGCCCAGCACACCCTTGAGCGCGCCTTCCGACTGCGCCTTCATCTCGGCGCAGATGTCCTTGTACGAAGCCTCGTTGCTGAGCTCGACGGTCAGGTCGACGACCGACACATCGCTCGTCGGCACGCGGAAGCTCATGCCCGTGAGCTTCTTGTTCAGCTCGGGGATCACGACGCCCACGGCCTTGGCCGCGCCGGTGCTGCTCGGGATGATGTTCTCGAGGATGCCGCGGCCGCCGCGCCAGTCCTTGTTGCTCGGGCCGTCGACGGTCTTCTGCGTGGCCGTGGCGGCGTGCACCGTGGTCATCAGGCCGCGCTTGATGCCCCACTTGTCGTTGAGCACCTTGGCCAGCGGGGCCAGGCAGTTGGTCGTGCACGAGGCGTTCGAGATGATGGCCTGGCCGGCGTAGGTCTTGTGGTTGACGCCGTAGACGAACATCGGCGTGTCGTCCTTGGAGGGCGCGCTCATCACGACCTTCTTGGCGCCCGCGGCCAGGTGCTTCTCGCCGGTTTCCTTGGTCAGGAACAGGCCCGTCGACTCGACGACGATGTCGGCGCCGACCTCGCCCCACTTCAGCTCGGCCGGGTCCTTCACGGCGGTCAGGCGGATGCGCTTGCCGTTGACGATCAGCGTGTTGCCGTCGACGGAAACCTCGCCCTCGAACTTGCCGTGCACGCTGTCGTACTTGAGCATGTAGGCGAGGTAGTCGGGCTCGAGCAGGTCGTTGATGCCGACCACTTCGACGTCCTTGAAGTTGGCCACGGCGGCACGGAACACCATGCGGCCGATGCGGCCGAAGCCGTTGATACCGATCTTGATAGTCATGGGAGAGTCTCCAGCGGGGATAGAAATTCTGCTTGGCCGATGCCGCGGGCCTGCGCGCCGCTCGGCAACATCCGGCAAGACCGCAAGGATACCTGCTGAGGGGTTACATGCCGGGATCAAGCGGCGGTGAGGTCTTTCGACGGCTGCGCATCTGCCAGAAGTCATACCGGGTTTCGGTGATCGGGTTTCAGCGAGCTTTCACCCAGAATGCGCCGCTTTACTGATTGAGACCGGAGACCCCGTGAAGCGATTTCCCCTTGCGCTCCTGAGCGTGCTGCTGGCCCCATCCGCGGTGCTGGCCGCCGAAGGGATGTGGACGCTGGACAACCCGCCGCTCCAGGCGATGCAGAAGGACTTCGGCCATGCGCCGGACAAGTCGTGGTTCGAGCACGTGATGCACAGCTCGGCCCGTCTGGCCGACGGCTGCTCGGGTTCCTTCGTCTCGGCGGAAGGCCTGGTGCTGACCAACCACCACTGCGTCGCCTCGTGCGTGCAGCAGCTCTCGACCGCGACCGAAGACCACATGCGCGACGGCTTCCTCGCGCACACGCGGCCTGAAGAACGCGCCTGCCCGGCCATGGAGGTCAACCGCCTCGACGCCATCACCGACGTGACGAGCACCGTCAAGGACGCCACCAAGGGCCGGCAGGGCGAGGCCTTCACCGCGGCCTTCAACGCCATCAAGGCCAAGCTCTCGGCCGAGTGCGTCGGCAAGGACGCCAGCACGGTGCGCTGCGACGTCGTCGACCTCTATCACGGCGGCCAGTACAAGATCTACCGCTATCACCGCTACCAGGACGTGCGCCTGGTGTTCGCGCCCGAGCAGTCGATCGCCTTCTTCGGCGGCGACCCGGACAACTTCAACTTCCCGCGCTACGACCTCGACATGTCGATGGTCCGCGTGTACGAGAACGGCCAGCCGGCGCAGGTGAAGGACTTCTTCGCCTTCAACGCCAAGGGCCCCGAGGCCGACGAGCCGGTGTTCGTCTCCGGCCACCCGGGCTCGACCCAGCGCAGCCTGACTGTCGCCCAGCTCGAGCAGCTGCGCGCCGTCACGCTGCCCGCGACGCTGCTGCGCCTGTCCGAGTACCGCGGCCGCCTGATCCAGTACCGCAGCGAAGGCACCGAGCAGGCGCGCACGGCCAATGCCGACCTGTTCTACACCGAGAACAGTTTCAAGGTCCGCAAGGGCCAGCTCGCCGCGCTCGACACGCCCGTGCTGATGGCTGCCAAGCAGGCCGACGAAGCCGCGCTGCGCCACTTCGTGGCCTCGCACCCGGAACTCGCCGCCACGACCGGCGGCGCCTGGGATGCCATCGCCAAGGCGCTCAAGCACTACGGCGACTTCCGCGAAGCCGAGATGCAGATCGAAGGCGCACAGGCCTTCAACACGCGCCTGTTCCAGATCGCCCGCACGCTGGTGCGCGGTGCCGTCGAGCGCAACAAGCCGGATGCCGATCGCCTGCCCGAGTTCAATACCGCGGCGCTGCCGCAGGTCGAGGCGCACCTGTTCTCGAAGGCGCCGATCTACCCGGCGCTCGAGAAGTTCAAGCTCGAGTTCTCGCTGAGCAAGATGCGCGAGCTGCTCGGTGCCGACGCGCCGCTGACCAAGCAGCTGCTGGGCAAGGACTCGACGCAGGCGCTGGCTGATCGCCTCGTCGACGGCAGCCAGCTCGCCGACGTCGCCGTGCGCCACCAGCTCTGGGACGGCGGCGAAGCCGCAATCCGCGCCAGCAAGGACCCGTTCATCCAGCTCGCGCTGTCCATCGATGACCAGTCCCGCGCGCTGCGCAAGCGCTACGAAAGCGAGGTCGAGTCGGTGGTGCAGAAGAACTCCGAGCTGATCGCCCAGGCCCGCTTCATCCAGACCGGCACGGGCGTCTACCCGGATGCCACCTTCACGCTGCGCCTTTCGTACGGCCGCGTGCAGGGCTGGAAGGAAGGCGAGGCCCAAGTGCCGCCGTTCACAACGATGGGCGGCGCCTTCGACCGCGCCACCGGTGCCGCGCCCTTCGCGCTGCCGGAGTCCTGGCTCAAGGCCCGGGACCGCATCAACGGCGACACGCGCTTTGACCTGGCGGCGAGCAACGACATCATCGGCGGCAACTCCGGCAGCCCGCTGCTCAACCAGAAGGCCGAACTCGTGGGCCTGATCTTCGACGGCAACATCCACTCGCTGGGCGGCGCCTACCGCTACGACGGCACGCAGAACCGCGCTGTTGCCGTCGACACCGCGGCGATCACGGAAGCGCTGGACAAGATCTACGGTGCGCAGGAGATCTTGAAGGAACTGGGGGCGCGCTGAGCGCGGCTCACTCCCCGAAATGCAAAGGCCCCGTGAGGGGCCTTTTTCATGATGGGTGCGGAGCGGCGAGAGCGGCCCCGCAGGCTGTTCGATATCGCGTTGC
>Ga0213872_10002686_pt1 | contig 10272 bp, 7 predicted proteins | sample VelepicomBERX_R2_FD_160071 | JGI IMG/M metagenome (GOLD analysis project Ga0213872, IMG submission 160071) | Rhizosphere microbial communities from Vellozia epidendroides in rupestrian grasslands, the National Park of Serra do Cipo, Brazil - RX_R2 | ecosystem: Host-associated > Plants > Roots >... | reverse complement strand
CTGTGCCGAAGCGACCTTCTTTCACCGCGCCGGTTGGCAACAGGTGATCGAGCGCGCGTTCGGACATAAAACCTGGTTTTATTTCGCTGAGCAGGACGGCAATATAGTCGGCGTATTGCCGCTGTGTCGCATCAAGAGCCGCCTGTTCGGCGATTCCCTGATCGCGTTGCCGTTTTGCGTCTACGGAGGCATTGCTGCCGTCAGCGAAGATGCGCGCGCCCTGCTCGACCGTGCCGCCCAGGATTTGGCGGCAGGGCTCGGGGTCGGGCACCTTGAATACCGCAATATCGCGCCTGCCCACCCCGCCGATCCCGCCTGGCATCGCAAGGACCTGTACGTCACGTTCCGCAAAGCGATCAGCGCGGACGACGAAGCCAATATGAACGCCATTCCGCGCAAGCAGCGCGCCATGGTGCGCAAGGGGATCAAGGCGGGGCTGACCGGCGAAATCGATCAAACCATCGACCGCTTCTTCAAGGCCTATTCGAGCAGCGTGCACCGGCTCGGTACGCCGGTCTTTTCGCGCAAGTATTTTCGGCTGTTGAAGGAAGTGTTTGCCGACGATTGCGAGATCCGCACTATCGTCCTGAACGGCGAGATTATCGCCGGCGTCATGAGCTTCTACTTCCGTGACGAAGTGCTTCCCTATTACGGCGGCGGCGTGCCGGCGGCACGCGAAGTGGCCGGCAACGATTTCATGTACTGGAACCTGATGCAGGCGGCTGCCGCGCGCGGCTGCCGCAGCTTCGATTTCGGCCGCAGCAAAATCGGCACCGGCGCCTTCGATTTCAAGAAAAATTGGGGGTTTGAACCGGAACCGCTGGCTTACGAGACCCGGCTGTTTGCCTCGCAGGCGGTACCGGACAACAATCCGCTCAATCCGAAATACCAGCTCATGATCAAGCTATGGCAGAAGCTGCCTTTGGCAGTTGCCAATGCCATCGGCCCGCACATCGTCAAGGATTTGGGATAAGGTGGAAAATCGCGTGGAAAACCTGCTGCTGCTGACCCACCGCATCCCTTTTCCGCCGAACAAGGGCGACAAGATCCGCTCCTATCATCTGCTCAAACATCTGGCCCAGCATTACCGCGTGCATCTTGGCACCTTCGTCGACGATGCCGAAGACTGGCAATATCTTCCCAAGGTGCAGGCCCTGTGCGCTTCCAGCCATTTCGCGCGCCTGTCGCCGCCGCTGGCCAGGCTGCGCAGCCTGCGCGCACTGCTGCTCAACCGTACGCTGTCTCTCGACTATTACAACGACGGCGGATTGCATGCCTGGGTAAAGGAAACCGTCAAGGCACAGGGGATCGGCCGCATCCTGGTTTTTTCCTCTGCCATGGCCCAGTATGCCGAGGCTTACCCCGATGCACAGCGCGTGATCGACTTTGTCGACGTCGATTCCGACAAATGGCGCCAGTATGCGGAAAAGAAATCGTGGCCGATGAGCTGGTTGTACCGGCACGAGGCACGTCAGCTCTTGCGCTATGAAAGAAAGGTGGCGGCCGCATGCGGCGCGTCGCTGTTTGTCTCGCAGCCCGAGGCGGCATTGTTCAGGCAACTGGCGCCGGAGAGCGCGGCCAGAATCGGGCATTTCAATAATGGCGTCGACACCGAATACTTTTCGCCGGCGCGCGACTACGAAAACCCCTACCCTGCCGGACAGCGCGCCATCGTGTTTACCGGGGCGATGGATTACTGGCCCAATGTCGATGCGGTGCAGTGGTTTGCGCGCGAAGTCTTGCCGGGGGTGCTGGCGCTGCATCCCGACACCGTCTTCACCATCGTCGGCGCGCGGCCGGCGCCGGAGGTGCAGCAATTGCAGGCGCTACCGGGTGTGCGCGTGACCGGCACCGTGCCCGATGTGCGGCCCTACGTGGCGCATGCCGCCCTGGCCGTCGCGCCCTTGCGGGTGGCACGCGGCGTGCAGAACAAGGTGTTGGAAGCCATGGCCATGGGGAAAACCGTAATCGTCTCACCCCAGGCGCTGGAAGGAATACGGGCCGAGGCGGGGCGCGATCTGCTGTTGGCGAACGACGCCGCGCAATTCGCTGCCGGTATCGTGCAGGCTTTGGCGCAGCCCGATGCGGAATTGGGCAGGCGTGCGCGGGACAGGGTGGAAACGCTGTACGGCTGGGCCAGCAACCTCGCTCAGGTCGAGACTTTACTCGAAGGGAACAGCCTCTCAGCAATGCAGGCTGCGGAAAATAACACTGTACAGGATGCTGCATGAGTGCGGAAATGACGACCGATGTGCGCGCGGATTCTCAGCAACCCCTGATTGCGCTGGCGGTGGCTGTCGCCTTGCTGGCTCCTTTTTTCCTGTATTTCCCGACCGTCCAGTCCATGGTTGCGATCTGGAACAGTTCTGAGACCTTCGCCCACGGCTATATTATTTTGCCGATCAGCTTATGGCTGATCTGGCGCCGGCGCGCCGGCCTGATGCAGATGAATCCTGCACCGTACTGGCCGGCGCTGCTGCTCCTGGCTGCCTGCGGTCTTGCCTGGCTGCTCGGTCATGTCGGCGACGTGCAAATCGTGCAGCAATATGCCTTCGTGGCGATGATCCCGCTTACCGTGCTGGCGACGCTGGGTCCGCAAATTGCGGGGGCGATTGCTTTTCCCCTGCTGTTCCTGCTGTTCGCTGTGCCGTTCGGCGAGATATTCATCGACCCTTTGATTGGGGTGACTGCGAATTTCGCCGCGGAAGCGGTGCGCTTGACTGGCATCCCGATATTGCGTGAAGGGAATAACTTCACCCTGCCTACCGGGAATTGGGCGGTCGTCGAGGCCTGCAGCGGCGTTCGTTACCTGATTTCCTCGTTCACGCTGGGCTGTCTGTACGCCTACCTGACCTATCGCAGCACCTGGCGCCGCATCCTGTTCGGACTGATTTCCATCGTCGTTCCCATCATCGCCAACGGCATGCGTGCCTATATGATTGTCATGATCGGACATTTGAGCGGCATGACCCTGGCCGTTGGGATCGACCATGTGATCTACGGCTGGTTGTTTTTCGGGCTGGTGATGTTCCTGATGTTCTGGATCGGCGGCTTTTGGCGCGAGGATGAAAGCCGGAGCACAACGGACGAACGCGATGCGTCGGCTAAACACGCTGGTGAAACTCCGGCAGCGTCGCTGGGAAAAATGTGCATCAATGCCCTGGGCGTGGCCGCTATCCTGGGCGCCTGGCCCGCCTATTCGCTGCATATCGACCGTTCCGGCATCGGCCAGCCGCCCGTCGTGCTGTCCGGTCTCCTGCCCCAGGCTGCGGCAGCCGCGCCGTTTGCGGACTGGAAGCCGGCCTTTGCTCCTGCCAGCGCATCGTCGCAACAGTTCTACCGCGTGGACGATCACGACGTCGGTCTGTCGCTGCTCTACTATCGCAATCAGCATCATGGAGCGGAACTGATCAGCTCGACCAATCGCGTGGTCGGTGAAAAGGATCCGATGTGGCGCAGGGTGGAAGCCTTGCCGCACAAGGAAGCGGTCGCCAACCGCATGCTGGCGGTTCAGGAAGTCGCCCTGGTCGGTGCGTCCAAACATTTGCTGGTGTGGTCCTGGTTCTGGGTAGACGGACGTTTCGTCGGCAATCCTTATCTGGGCAAGTTGTTGCAGGTAAAACAGAAGATTTTTACCGGCAACGACGACGGCGCCGCGGTCATGGTGTTCGCCCCCTATGATGAAAAGCCGGAAGAGGCGCGCGTTGTGATGCGCAGTTTCCTGGACAAGAATTTGGCAGCGATCGAAACGACGCTTGCCGGCAATCGACACTAGCGGGCATTAACAGGTACTGAGCGGCATGGCAATCGCATCCAGCATGGAAAAGGCTTCGCACGTTCCGTTGATCGTGCATCTCATTTATCGGCTCGATTTCGGCGGCCTGGAAAATCTGCTGGTCGAACGCATCAACCGCATGCCGGCCGACAAATACCGCCACGCCATCGTCTGCCTGACCGACTACACCGATTTTTCCAGGAAGATCACCAAACCCGGCGTGGAAATCCATGCGCTCCACAAGCCACCCGGTTTGGGCTTGGCAACGCACTATGCGCTGTGGAAGCTGCTGCGCCGGCTGAAGCCGGTCATTTTGCATGGCTACAACCTGGCGGCCGTCGAATACGCACCGGCCGCCATGCTGGCCGGCGTGCCTATCCGCATCAACGGCTCCCATGGGCGCGACGCCAGCGACCCGGAAGGCAGGAATCCCAAGCATAAATTGCTGCGCCGCTTGCTGATTCCTTTTTACGATTGCCTGTATTCCAATTCGATCGATCTGCTCGAATGGAATCGCGACGTGATCGGTGTGCCGCAAGCGAAAAGCCATTTCCTGCGCAATGGCATCGACAGCGAGCGCTTCAGACCGGCAGAGGATGGCGAACAGGTTCCCGTGCTGACGCCTTTTCCTGCGGACTGTATCGTGATCGGGACCGTAGGGCGGGCGCAGGACGTGAAGAATCATGCTGCCTTGGTCGAAGCGTTTGTGCTGTTGCGGAAGATGTTGCCGGAAAAGGCCCCCCGGCTGCGCCTGGTCATTGTTGGCGGTGGTCCATTGTTGGATTCGCTGTCCCAGCAAGCGGCTGCGGCAGGAATTGCCGAAGCCGTTTGGCTGCCCGGCGCCCGCAACGACATTCCGGCCATTTTGCGCAGCTTCTCGATCTTCGCCTTGCCTTCGATCGCGGAAGGTACGCCGGGCTCGGTGCTGGAAGCGATGTCTACAGCCCTGCCCGTGGTGGCGACGCGCGTGGGCGGGGTGCCGGCCGTAGTCGAAGAAGGCGTGACCGGCATGCTGGTGCCGCCCTCGGATCCGCAAGCCATGGCGCAGGCGCTGGCGCGCTACATCGAGCAGCCGCAGCTGGCGAAGCAGCACGGACTGGCCGGCCGCGTGCGCGTGGAACGGCAATTCAATATGCAAGCAATGGTGGCCGGCTATCTGCAATTGTACGATACGCTGTATGCAGCAAAAATTCAGGGAGTGCAAAGACCATGTGTGGAATAGTCGGTATTTTCGATCTGCGCGGTACGCGCGAAATCAACCGTTCCGTGCTCGACTGCATGAATGAGACCCAGCATCATCGCGGGCCGGACGAGAGCGGCGTCCACATCGAGCCGGGCCTCGGGTTCGGGCACAAGCGCCTGTCCATCATCGACCTGTCTTCCGGGCAGCAGCCGCTGTTCAACGAGGACCGCAGCGTGGTGGTGACCTACAACGGCGAGATCTATAATTACCAGGAACTGATGCCGGAACTGACCAAGCTCGGGCACACGTTCCGTACCCATTGCGATACGGAAGTCATCGTCCATGCCTGGGAACAGTGGGGCGAAGCCTGCGTCGAGCGCTTTCGCGGCATGTTCGCCTTCGGCGTATGGGACCGCAACCGCAAGACCTTGTTTCTGGCGCGCGACCGGCTTGGCATCAAGCCGCTCTACTATGCCCTGCTCCCCGACGGCATGTTCATTTTCGGTTCGGAATTGAAATCCCTGCTGGCCTATCCCGGAGTGTCGCGCGAGATCGACCCGCATGCGGTCGAGGAATACTTTGGTTACGGCTACGTGCCCGAGCCGCGCACCATCTACAAGCAAATCTTCAAGCTTCCGCCCGGCCATACGATCGCCTTGCGGGTCGGCGATACCGAAGTCAAGACCAAGGAATACTGGGACGTGCCGTTCACGCCGCATGCACCCATGTCCGCGGCCGATGCCGAACACGAATTGATCGAGCGCCTGCGCGAAGCGGTCAAGATCCGCCTGGTGGCCGAAGTGCCGCTGGGCGCCTTCCTCTCCGGCGGTGTCGATTCGAGCGCGGTGGTGGCCATGATGGCCGGCTTGATGAAAGAGCCTGTCAACACCTGTTCGATTGCCTTTAACGATCCGGCCTTCGACGAATCGACCTATGCCGCCAAGGTCGCCGCCCAGTATCAGACGCATCACCATACCGAAATGGTCGACAAGGACGACTACGGCCTGGTCGACACGCTGGCTCGGCTGTACGACGAACCCTATGCGGACAGTTCGGCAATCCCTACCTATCGCGTCTGCCAATTGGCGAGAAAGCGTGTCACGGTAGCCTTGTCGGGCGACGGCGGCGATGAAAACCTTGCCGGCTACCGCCGCTACCGTTACGCCGTCATGGAAGACCGCGTGCGCACCAGGATTCCGCGCGGCCTGCGCAAGCCGGTGTTCGGTTTTCTCGGCAAGCACTATCCGAAGGCCGATTGGGCGCCGCGCGTGTTCCGCGCCAAGACCACGTTCGAGTCGCTGGCGCGCGATTCGGTGGAAGGTTACTTCCACGGCGTGTCCTTCCTGTCCGACCAGATGCGCAACAAACTTTTCAGCGACAAGTTCAAGCGCAGCCTGCAGGGCTACCATGCCATCGAAGTCATGCGCGGCCATGCGGCGCGCACCAAGGCCGACGACCCCTTGTCGCTGATCCAGTATCTCGACTTCAAGACCTACCTGCCCGGCGACATACTGACAAAGGTGGACCGCGCCAGCATGGCGCATGCGTTGGAAGTGCGGGTGCCGCTGCTCGACCACAAGCTGGTCGAATGGATTTCCGGCCTGCCGGCTTCGCTCAAGCTCAATGGCAGCGAAGGCAAGCATATCTTCAAGAAGGCGCTCGGCCCCTATCTGCCGGACGACATCCTGTACCGCAGCAAGATGGGTTTTGCTGTTCCTCTGGCAAACTGGTTCAGGGGACCGTTGCGCCAGAGCGTGCGTGATGCACTGCTCGGCCCGACCCTGGCAAACACCGGCATCTTCAATCTCGATTTCGTTCGCGAGATGCTCGACCAGCACCAGTCCGGCCGGCGCGACTTCAGCACACCTTTGTGGGCCCTGCTGATGTTCGAAGCCTTCCTGCGCAATAGCGGCCAGTCGAACATCATCGGATCGGTCGAAAGCGCCGCGATCGCGGCTTGAAAGGTGTTGCCGGACCGACGATGAGAATCCTGACGTTTACGACGCTTTATCCGAATGCTGAGCAGCCCAATCACGGCGTGTTCGTTGAAAACCGCCTGCGCCACTTATTGAAGGACGGCCGTATCCAGGCGCATGTGCTGGCGCCGGTGCCCTGGTTCCCGCTGCAAGGCAAACGCTACGGCCGTTACGGCGCTTTTGCCCGCGTGCCGCGGCACGAGGTGCGCCACGGTATCGAGATATCGCATCCGCGCTTTCCCGTTATTCCGCGCGTCGGCATGGCGGCCGCGCCTTACCTGCTTGCCCATGCCATGCGTCCGGCGGTACGCGAACTGCTCGCAAAAAACGATTTCGATCTGATCGACGCCCACTACTTCTATCCGGACGGCGTGGCCGCCGCCATGCTCGGACAGTACTTCAAAAAGCCGGTGGTGATCACGGCGCGCGGTTCGGACATCAGCGTGATCCCCCAATACCGTTTGCCGCGCAAGATGATCGCCTGGGCGGCCGGCAAGGCTTCGGGCATGATTACGGTCTGTCAGGCCCTGCGCGACGCCATGCTTGAACTCGGCCTGGATGGCGAACGCATCGTTTCGCTGCGCAATGGCGTCGACCTGGAACTGTTCCGGCCCGGCGACCGTACTCAGCTGCGCCAGATGCTCAAGCTCGACAAGTTCACCTTGCTGGCCGTGGGGCAATTGGTCGAGCACAAGGGGCAAGCCCTGATCATCGAGGCGCTTCCTGCGCTACCCGACGCGCAACTGCTGTTGGCCGGCACCGGTCCTGATCGCGAGCGCCTGGAACAGCTGGCGACGCAGCTTGGTGTAAGGGAGCGGGTCAATTTCCTGGGAGCCGTCCCGCACGCCGAATTGGCTGCTTATTACGGGGCGGCCGATGCCATGGTGCTGGCTTCGAGCCGCGAGGGCTGGGCCAATGTCCTGCTCGAGTCGATGGCTTGCGGCACGCCGGTGGTTGCCAGCCGCGTATGGGGCACGCCGGAAGTGGTGGCTTCGCCCGATGCCGGTGTGTTGATGTCGGAGCGCAGTGCGCGCGGCGTCGCTGAAGCCGTCCTCAGCTTGCGCGCGCACTATCCCCAACACGCCGCCACGCGCCGCTATGCGGAAGGCTTCAGCTGGCACGATACCACCCAGGGACAGATCCGCCTGTTCGAAAAAGCGACTGCAGAGTTCCACGCATGAAAATTCTCTACCACCACCGCACACGCTCGAAGGATGGCCAATACGTACACATCGAGGAGATGATCGGTGCGCTGCGCGAGCTTGGGCATGAAGTGATCGTGGTCGCGCCGCCGAGCGGAGATGACGAATCGTTCGGTTCCGATGGCGGATTGGTTGCGCGGCTCAAACGCCATCTGCCGCAGTTTTTCTACGAACTCATGGAATTGGCATATAGCCTGCTGGTCTATCGCCGGCTGTCCGAAGCTGTCAAGGAACATAGGCCGGACTGCCTGTACGAGCGCTATAACCTGTTCCTGCCGGCCGGCGTGTGGATCAAGAAGCGCTATGGATTGCCGATGCTGCTGGAGATCAACTCTCCGATTTTCGAGGAACGCGCGCGCTATGACGGCATTGCCCTGAAAGCCCTGGCGCGCTGGTCGCAGCAATATGCGTGGCGTAATGCCGATGCCGTGTTGCCTGTGACCGAAGTGCTGGCCAACATTGTCGCTTCCTATGGGGTCGAGCGCAGCCGCATCTCAGTCATCCACAACGGCATCAACGCCCGCCATTTCGAGCATGTGCCGGACACGCGCGAGGCCAAGGCTGCGCTTGGGCTGCAGAACCGCCTGGTGCTGGGCTTCACCGGCTTCGTGCGTGACTGGCACGGCCTGGACAAAGTGGTCGACATGATTGCCAAGGATCCGCCACAGTCGGAGCGGCACCTGCTGGTCATCGGTGACGGTCCGGCTCGGCAGGCGCTGGAAAAGCAGGCGCGGGATCTGAATGTGGCGCATCGGGTCAGCTTTACCGGTGTCATCGGACGCGATCAGGTGGCACGCCACGTGGCGGCTTTCGACATTGCTTTGCAGCCGGCGGTGGTGCCATATGCCTCGCCGCTGAAACTGTTCGAGTATCTGGCGCTTGGCAAGGCCATAGTCGGACCGGCACAACCGAATATCGAAGAGATTCTCGAAGACGGCCGCAATGCGGTCTTGTTCGACCCCAACCGGCCCGACGGCCTGCCGCAGGCCATCGGCCGTCTTTGCGAAGATGGCGCGCTGCGCGAACGCATGGCGGCCAATGCGGCGCGTGTCATAGGGGAAAAGCAGCTGACCTGGCAGGCCAATGCCGAGCGCGTGACGGCGCTGTTTAGCCGCCTGATTCCTCCGATGGCCGACGCCTGACATGGATTCTTCATGGTTCTCACACTATCCATGAACATGCGACCAAGCTTGCACGACCTTTGGGCGAAACGATTGCCCTGTTTCCGGGGAGCGGCATGCTGACCTCCGTCATCATTCCGACGACATGCGACCCCAAGAGATTTCCTTTTCTCCTGCGCTCGATCGCGTCGCTCAAGCAGCAGAATGCAGTGGTTGAGATTATCGTCGTGGCCAACGGTCCGCGCGTCGACGAGCAATGCCTGGCGGCCGTTCAGGCCGACAACGGCGTGTCCAAGGTCGTGCGGCTGGCCGAGGGAAACGTGTCGTTGGCCAGGTTTGCCGGTCTGCAAGCGGCCACGGGCGATTTTTTTTGCTTCCTCGATGACGACGACGAAATTTTGCCGAATGGCATCGCATCCCGATTGGCCGCGTTCGGCAGCGACGTCGATGTCTTGATTACCAACGGCTATATTCATAACGGCGGCGATACCCTGGACGTGCCGAATGAATTTGTCACCGCTATCGAGCGCGACCAGATCGGCAGTTTTCTCACGTTCAACTGGATCTCGTCCCCTTCCCCGACCTATCGGACGAAATCGGTGAACAAGGAGCTGTTTCGCATCCAGCATAAATATTTTGAGCTGTCCTACCTGTTCTTTCTTCTGCAAGCGCAAAAATACAAGATCGATTTCAGGAATGTTCTTACATACCGGAAATACGAAGACAATCCGCTCTCGGTTTCCAAATCGCGCGAATATCAGCAGGCTTACACGATTTTTCTGAAAGACATTCTGCGGGAAAAGGCAAAATTCCATTTACAGCCGCAACACACTACGCAAATAAAACGCAAGCTTGCTGCGGCATATAACCACCAATCGCTGCTGGACCTCAGACACGGATATCGAATGAAGGCCTGGCGGTCGCATATCAAGTGCCTGCTGAGCGGCGGGTATCATTACCTGCCATATACCCGAAAGCTGTTTTTTCGGTCGGAATGAATTTTTTCATCCTGCTT
>Ga0213872_10002685_pt1 | contig 10280 bp, 9 predicted proteins | sample VelepicomBERX_R2_FD_160071 | JGI IMG/M metagenome (GOLD analysis project Ga0213872, IMG submission 160071) | Rhizosphere microbial communities from Vellozia epidendroides in rupestrian grasslands, the National Park of Serra do Cipo, Brazil - RX_R2 | ecosystem: Host-associated > Plants > Roots >... | reverse complement strand
CGGCCGCGTCGAGCGCGGCGCGCGCCGCGGGCAGGGCCAGGTCGCTGCTGGCGACGTCAGGCTCGGCAAAGTGGCGCGCCTTGATGCCAGTCCGCTCGACGATCCATTCGTCCGAGGTTTCAATGCCGTCCTTGGCCAGTTGGGCGGCCAGTTCGGCGTTGCTGAGGCGTTTCGGGGGGAGGTAGCTGCCCGTTCCAAGAATGCGGGCAAAGCGAGGCAAAGTGGTAATGCGTGATGGTGTGGATGTCGTCATGCAACTGTTGCGGCGGCCGTCGCCACCGCGTCTCCAGCACCGCAGACGCCAGGTTGGCCTTGCGAAGGGTCCTGACTGGCAGAACCGGGCATGGCCTGAAGCGTCGCGATGATTTGGTCGTGAACCCGGTCCAGTAACCGGTTGCGGGCAGCATCATACGCCCGTCGCAAAGCCTGCTCGAATGCAAAGGCATCCGCAGAGCCGTGGCTCTTGAACACCAGGCCGCGCAGACCCAGCAGCGCCGCGCCATTCAGGCGACGGTGGTCGACACGTTTCTTGAACTGGTGCAGCACCGGCAAGGCCACCAGCGCCGCCAGCTTGGTCAGCAGGTTGCGGCCGAACTCCTGGCGGATGAAGGTGGTCATCATCGTGGCGAGGCCTTCTGCCGTCTTCAGGGCGACATTGCCCACGAATCCGTCGCACACCACCACGTCCACCACGCCCTTGAAGATGTCGTTGCCTTCCACATTGCCATGGAAGTTCAGATGGTTGGCAGCGGCCGCCGCGCGCAGCAGCTCGCCGGCGCGCTTGATGGTTTCGTTGCCCTTGATGACCTCTTCGCCAATGTTGAGCAGGCCCACGCGCGGCTCATTCCTGCCGTCCACGGCCGTAACCAGGGCGCTGCCCATGACCGCGAACTGCAGCAAGTGTTCGGCCGTGCAGTCCACATTGGCACCCAGATCCAGCACGGTGGTGAAGCCGCCCAACTGGTTCGGCATCACGCTGGCGATGGCCGGACGGTCGATGCCTTCGAGTGTCTTGAGCAGGTAGCGCGCCACGGCCATCAGGGCGCCCGTGTTGCCGGCAGACACGCAGGCATGGGCCGGCGCTTCGCCTTCAGCGGCCCCATTGGCCACCTTCAGCTGCTGGATGGCCACGCGCATGCTGGAGTCCTTCTTTCGACGCAGCGCCACTTCCACCGGATCGTCCATGGCGACCACCTCGGAGGCCGGCACGATGGTGCAACGCGGCCAGGCGGCCGCCTCGGCCAGCGCGTCGGGGCGCCCCACCAGCAGCAGCTCCGCGTCAGGATGCGCCTCCAGAAAGGCCTGGCAAGCCGCCAGCGTGACCGATGGTCCGTGGTCCCCACCCATGCAGTCCACCGCCAAACGAACCACGCCCCGTACTGCTGAATTGGTCATTGTCGTACCCACAAACATGGCATCAGAAGCCATCCAAACCACCAACGCACAAAGCCCGGCCACGCGTATGCGACATGCCGGGCTCGATAGAGACCTACAGAAACCTTAAAACCCTGCGCGAGACGGCCGACCGGCCGTTTCGTGCAAAAGGAAATCAGGCAGCGTCAGCCTTGGTCTTCAGGACCTTGCGACCGCGATAGAAACCGGTCGGGCTGATGTGGTGGCGCAGATGCACTTCGCCGGTGGTCGGCTCGATGGCGGTGCCCGGGGTCACCAGCGCATTGTGGGAACGGTGCATGCCGCGCTTGGAGGGCGACTTCTTGTTTTGCTGAACGGCCATGATATTTCTCCTGAGGCTACGCTAACGCGTATGCCTACGCGCTAAGGCTGCGACCAAGCTCAATCCATGAATTTACTCAGAATCTGCTCAGTCTGAACTTGAACTGCTTGTTAAACGGCTTGAAACTAAATCTTCGGCCTCTGATCGAATGAGATCGAACGACCGGAAAAGCCGATGAGTCTAGCACAAAAAGCGTCAACCCACCAAATTCAATTTCAGACGCTCACTGCTTGCATCCCGTCCCCTTCAAGGCCGCCAGCGCCGCAAAGGGGGTGGGTCGGTTTTCCGCGTCATCTTCGACCACCTCCTCGTCGCCGTGCGACATGGGCAGCGGCTCCGGGCATTCATCGTGCCGGGGCACGATGGGCAAGGCCAGCAGCAGTTCGTCCTCGATCAGCTCGCGCAGGTCCATGTGACGGGCCAGCACCAGCACGTCTTCCTCGCTTTCTGCGTCGATGTCCGCCGCAGTCGCCTCGTCGCGCGCAAAACGGAACCAGGCCGACAGGTTCAGCGGCACTTTCACTGCCTTGAGGCAGCGCTGGCAGGTCAGAAACGCCGCGCCCTGCGCCTGCACCTGCATCCACACCTGCGGTTCGGCCGCACGCGGCTTGCGGATTTCGGCCTGGCATGACCAGCGCAGGTCGGGCCAGCTCGCGAGCGGCTTGTCGGCGGCGGCCAGATCGGCCAGGCGCTCCAGCGAGGCGGCCGGCCACACCCCGTCCAACGATCCCGCGTCGGCCGCCAGGGCCGCCACGTCCAGCTTCAAGGGATTCAACACGCGTGTTCTCATAGGATGCAAGTGTACGGGGCGCGCCGTATCGCCGCGGCCGCATGCGATGTGACAATTCACGCATGAGCAAAATCCCACCTCCCCCCAAACTCATCCTGGGCTCCACCTCACGCTACCGACGCGAACTGCTGGAGCGCTTGCGCATCCCTTTCGAGGTCTGCGCCCCCAAGGTGGACGAAACGCCGTTGCCGGGCGAATTTCCAGCCGCCCTGGCGCAACGCCTGGCTCTGGCCAAGGCGCAGGCGGTGGCGGCCGAACACCCGGACGCCATCGTCATCGGCTCCGACCAGGTCGCCGACCTGCAAGGCGAGAGCATAGGCAAGCCCGGCACGCACGAAAAGGCTCGCGCCCAGTTGCGGACCATGAGCGGCAAGACCGTGGTGTTCCAGACCGCCGTGGCCGTGGTCTGCGCGGCACGCAGCATCGCCTTGCAGGACCTGGCGCCGGTGCGGGTCAAATTCAGGCCGCTGAGCGATGTCGAAATCGAGAATTACCTGCTCGCCGAACAGCCTTACGACTGCGCCGGCAGCGCCAAGTCGGAAGGCCTGGGCATCTGCCTGCTCAGCGCCATCGAGTCGGACGACCCCACCGCCTTGATCGGCCTGCCGCTGATCCGAACCGCACGCATGCTGCGCCAGGCGGGCCTGGACTCGCTGCTGCAGGGGCTGCACACATGAACAAGGCTGCCCGCAATGCCGCCCACAAAGGTCGGCTCTACCTGATCCCCAACACCCTGGACTTCGGCGTGGAGGGCGCGCAGGTCGATTTGCGCAGTATCATCCCCGCCCAGGTGTTGGAAATTGCCGCACGCCTCGGTCATTGGGCAGCTGAAAACGCCAAGACCACGCGCGCCTTCCTCAAGCGCGTCGACGCCCTGGCCCCCCTGGCCCAGCCGCTTCAACAGCTCGATATCCAGGAACTGCCCCGCCCCGCCAAAGGCCAGCAAGACAAGCCGGGCGCGGCCAGCGCGTCTGACGCCCGGGCCTGGCTGCAACTGCTCGCCCCGGCCCTGGACGGCCACGACATCGGCCTGATCTCCGAAGCCGGCCTGCCCGCCATCGCCGACCCGGGCGCCCAGCTCGTTGCCGCCGCGCATGCGGCCGGCATTGAAGTCATCCCCTTGAGCGGCCCCAGCTCGCTGTTGATGGCGCTGGCCGCCAGCGGCCTGAACGGCCAGAGCTTTGCCTTCGTGGGCTATCTGCCGGTAGACGCACACGCCCGCAGCGCGCGCATCAAGGAGCTGGAGGCCTGGTCGCTGCGCCACCAGCAGACCCAGCTGATGATCGAAACGCCCTATCGCAACGCCGCCCTGCTCGATGCCTTGCTGACGCACCTCAAGGGCGGTACGCGACTATCGATCAGCTGCGGCCTGAGCCTGGAAAACGGATGGACGCGCAGCGCCTCGGTGGCCGACTGGCGCGGCAAGCCTCAGAGCGTACCGGACAAGGTGCCGGCGGTGTTTGCAATTCTGGGCGCCTGAATCGGGCACCCAGCCTTTCACACGCCTACGCTCACCCTTCCAGACTCGATATCACCCTCTTGGCACCGAACAGAGCTGCGACCTTCTTCTTGGGCTTGATATAGCTCGACAGGCCGCTCTTGGGGGCGGCCGTCGCAGTACTGCGCTCCCAAGCCGCGGGCTCGTCGGAAGTCGCCGCCTCGTAGGGTTTATCAAAGAAGGGATCGCGCGGAGCTGCAGGCGCCCGATAGCTGCTCCGCGAAGGCGCGGCTTCGCGCTGAGGCGCATCGCCATCGTCCCAGTCGCGGCGCGGCCGGGCAAAGCGCTGGGGGCGCTCGTTGTCCAGCTCGATGGGGGACAGTTCGATCTTGCGCTTGATGAGCTTCTCGATGTCAGCTGTCAGACGCGCATCAGCCTTGGTGACCAGGGTCACCGCCACGCCCGACGCACCTGCACGACCCGTGCGGCCGATGCGGTGCACATAGTCTTCGGCATTGAACGGCACGTCGAAATTGAACACCGCAGGCAGGTCGGCGATGTCCAGGCCTCGTGCCGCAACGTCCGTCGCCACCAGCAGATCGACCTCACCGCGCTTGAAGGCGTCCAGCGACTTCAAGCGCTCGTCCTGGGACTTGTCGCCATGCAGCGCGGCCGTGCGCAAGCCGTCACGCTCGAACGCACGCGCCAGACGCGCCGCACCCAGCTTGGAGTTCACGAAAATGATTGCCTGCTTGATGCCGCGCTCGCGCAGGATCTGCCGGATGGCCGGGCGCTTTTCCTCGTCGGTCACGCTGACGAAGACCTGCTCCACCGTCGACGCCGTGGCATTGGGCCGCGCCACTTCGACGAGCTCGGGATTCTGCAAATAGCTCTGCGCCAGTTTCTTGATCTCGGGCGAGAAAGTGGCCGAAAACAGCAGCGTCTGGCGCTGCTTGGGCAGGTAGCTCAGGATGCGCTGCAGATCGGGCAGGAAGCCGATGTCCAGCATGCGGTCGGCCTCGTCGAGCACCACATACTCCACCTGGTTCAGCACGCAGTTCTTGGCCTCGATGTGGTCGAGCAAGCGACCCGGAGTGGCAATCAACACTTCCACGCCCGCCTTCAACTGCGCCGTCTGCGGCTTCATGTCGACGCCGCCGAACACGCAAGCCGAGCGCAAGCTCGTGTGCTTGGCGTAGGCCTTGACGTTGTTGGCCACCTGGTCGGCCAGTTCGCGCGTCGGCGCGATCACCAGCGCACGCACCGGATGGCGAGCCGGCGAGACGCTGTTGGTCTCGTGCTTGATCATGCGCTGCAGCAGCGGAATGGAGAACGCGGCCGTCTTGCCCGTGCCGGTTTGCGCCGCCCCCATCACATCGCGCCCCTGCAGGACGATGGGAATCGCCTTGGCCTGAATGGGCGTCATCACCGCGTAGCCTTGGTCGTCGACAGCGCGAAGCAGTTTCGCGTCCAATGGCAAGGTGTCAAAACGGGCCGGCGCAGGCGCAGCTTGATTTTTAGAATCGACGGCGGATTCAGTCGTGGTGGATTCGGTCATAACCTTTGATTATCCGCTATTCGCAGAAATTCCGCGCCCCCGCCCCCATCACCCAGGCAATCCAAGCCTCAATCACTTCACCGTGTCCGTCGTGCCCTTGTCCTGCGGCCCCTTGAACACCATCCACTTGGGTGTCTTGAACCGCACAATGCGCCAGTAAAGCCCCACATACAGAGTGCTGAACACGGCAATGCACAGCACGATCATGGGCGTGGAATCCCAGAACAGCAGCGCCGGCGTCAGCGACGTGATGCACAACATCCACAGGTACGGAGCCGTCATCGAGTTGCGCTGCGTCTTGACGCGGGCATCTTTCGCCCCTATGGCCCAGCGCAGCACGCGACGGTAGATCAACGAGTGCAGGTGAATGCCGTCCGGCTGGTCAGGCGGCGCGGCACGGATGAACTTGCGCCGGTAAATGGTGAACACGGTCTCAAAAACCGGGTAGATGCACACCATCAAGGCAAACAGCGGCGACACCTCATGGTGCCTTGCAATCAGCATGATGCCGATCTCGGCAACGTAAAAGCCCAGAAAGTAGGCCCCGCCATCCCCCAAAAAGATCATCCCGGCCGGATAGTTCCAGACAAAGAAGCCGAGCACTGCACCAACGCCAGCCAAAGCCCAGATCATCAAACTCATGTCGCCCACTTGGAAGGCCACATAGGCAAAAGCCAGCAGCATCAGCGACACGCACATGGACGACAAGCCATTGAACCCGTCGATGATGTTCACCGCATTGGCCACGCCAGCCACCGCAAACAGCGTGACCAGCAAGGCCCCCGCGCTGGTACCCACCACCCAATCCAGACCGGGAATGTCGGTGCGCACGATTTCTGCATTGAGCAGCCATGCAGCCATCGCCGCAGACACCGCCGTGGCAATCAGCCTCTCGCGCGGCGACACCCGCTTGGTCAAGTCTTCCCAGGTCCCCGCCAGGAAGGCAGGCAGGCTGCACAGCAGCAGCAGGAAGCCCATGCGCGCCTGCGCCTGCCCCTGCAAGCCCGCCACCACCGCCATCACGAGCAGGCCCGAAAACATGCCCAGACCGCCCACCCTGGGGACGGCCTTGGCATGGAACTTCTGCGGGCCGGACAGATCGCCATCGGCCGACAAATGGCCATGCACGGCCTCGGAATGGATCACCAAAAGCGTCACCAGCGCGGAAACAAAGAATGGAAGCAGCAAATTCAGCATGAGCGCGAGTGTAGTCAGCGCCCGGCCGAAGCCCGTCAGCATACGCAACAAAATGTCACACTTTGCCGCAGATCCACCCATCAAGGGGATACGGACTTGGCAACAAACTCATGGCTTCACGCCATTAGAATGCTGCGTTTGTCCGTGGGGTCGACGCACTCGTGCTCGATACCTCGCAAAAATACGCCAGCGCCTACCAGCCTTTCAGAGTCTTTCAGCGAGATTGCATGCGATCCAGACCCCACGCCCGTTCCCTGACCAGCCCATCCCTTGCCAAGCACGACGCCCATTGCAGCGCGAAGCAATGGCTGACCGCTGCGGGCCTGCTGTCCCTCCTGGCGCTGCCGCAAGTTGGCAGCGCGGCAAACCAAGCGCAAGCACCGGACGACGGATCGCAAGCAGCTGCGTCCAACTATGCGACAAGCTCCAACGACAGCGCCAGCGGCCCTGTCCGGCTCAACAGTCCTGCATCGCGCAATGCCGGCGCGGGTGACAGCAGCGCTGCACAGGGCGAGATCAATCCACGCACGCAGCCTTACCTCCCCAGCGAATTCGAACGCTACGTGCAAAAGCTGCAAGGCAACGAGCCCACGATCCGGCGCCTCGGCGCCGAGTTAATGGCCCCGGTTGCCGGCCCGCTCACGCAGGAAGCGGCAACGCAGATCCCATCCGACTACACCATTGGCGTGGGCGACGAGATCCAAGTCACGCTCTGGGGTTCGGTCGATGCCGACCTGCGCCTCACCGTCGATCGCACCGGCCGCGTCACCCTGCCCCGTGTCGGCCCCGTGCTGGTGGCCGGCGTGCGTTATGCCGACCTCAATGCGGCCTTCGATCAGCGCGTCGCCCAAGTCTTCAAGAACTACAAGCTCAGCACTTCGCTGGGCCGGCTGCGCAGCATTCGCGTGTACGTCACCGGCTTTACGCAGCGCCCCGGTGCGTATACCGTCAGCAGCCTGGCCACGCTCGTGAACGCACTGATGCGCGCCGGCGGCCCCTCGGCCGCCGGCAGCTTCCGCAACATCGAGCTCAAGCGCAGCGGCAAAGTGGTGACGCACTTCGACTTCTACGACCTGCTGATGCATGGCGACAAGAGCACCGACGTCACCCTGCAAGCCGAAGACGTGATCCACATCGGCCCCGTGGGCCCCGAAGTGGCCCTGCTGGGCAGCATCAACAAGCCGGCCATCTTCGAGCTCAAAGGCAGCGAGACCGTTGAGGATGTGCTGGCCATGGCCGGCGGTTTCACCTCGGTGGCCGACCGCCACCGCCTCAGCGTGGAACACCTCGACGCCCGCAATGAAGAGCGCATATTGCAAATCACCCTGCCTGCAGATGCCGGACAAAAACCCCGCAACGGCGACGTGGTCCGCGCCTTCAGCGCCGTGGAAGCCATTCTTCCGCTCGACAAACAGAACAAGCGAGTGCTGGTAGAAGGCGAAGTGCTCAAGCCCGGCGAATACGTGCTGCCGCCCAATAGCACCCTCAACGACGCCATCAAGGCCGCGGGCGGCCTGACCGGCAAGGCCTATGTATTCGGCACCGAGCTCGACCGCGAAAGCGTTCGCCTGCAGCAGGACAAGAGCTACGACCGCGCCTTGCAAGACATGGAAACGCAGTTGGCGCTCACCGCCTCAGGCTCGCGCACGTCGACCGCCGACGAAGCCGCAGGCCAGCAAGCCAAGACACAAAGCATCACCAGCCTGATCGAACGCCTGCGCAAGATCCGCCCCACGGGCCGCGTGGTGCTGGAACTGCCCACCACCACCAGCACCCTGCCTGACCTGAGCGTCGAAAACGCCGACCGCATCACCATCCCTGCCCGCCCCAATACGGTGAGCGTGTTTGGCAGCGTCTACAACACCGGCAGCTACCTGTATGCCAACCAGACCTCGGTGGGCGAGATTCTGAAGCTCGCCGGCGGCCCCACCAAAGGCGCGGACGCCAAGAGCATCTTCGTGCTGCGCGCCAACGGCAGCGTCATCAGCGCCCGCCAGAATTACAGCGGCTGGCTGATGTCTGGCGACAGCATCAGCCAAGCGACTGCCCTGCCCGGCGACACCATCTACGTGCCCGAGGAAATGAACAAGACCCTGTGGATCCAGGACGTCAAGGACTGGACACAGATCCTGGCTAACTTTGGCTTGAGTGTGGCGGCGTTCAAGACGCTGGGGCTGTAATCAAAGAACAACTAGGCTACCCGACGTGAATACTGTCAATGCATCGAACACGCAAGCCGTGAGCGCTCAAGACTTGAACGAGGAAGGCATCAACCTCGCCGAAATTACTGCAGCGCTCAAACCCCATTGGAAAAAAGTGCTGGGCCTGTCGCTCGGCGCTGGCATCCTGACCTACGCCGGCACCTACCTGATTCCGCCTACCTACACGGCGCAAACCACCTTCATCAGCCCGCAACAACAGCAAAACTCGGCTGCTGCAGCACTCGCCTCGTTGGGCGCGCTGGGAGGACTCGCCGGTTTGAGTGGCGCCGTGAAAAACCCGGCCGATCAATATATCGCCCTGATGCAAAGCGTCACCGTTTCCGATCACATCATCGATCGGTTCAAGCTGATGGACGCTTACAAAGCCAAATTCAAGGTAGATGCCCGAAAGGAGTTGGCAAGCAACGTCCGCATCAGCGCGGGGAAGAAAGACAGCCTCATCACCGTCGAGGTGGATGATCATTCCCCCCAGCAAGCGGCAGACATGGCCAATGCCTACGTGCAAGAGCTGAAGCAATTGTCGAACGGCCTCGCTCTCTCCGAAGCCCAGCAGCGCCGCATGTTTTTTGAACAGCAACTGCGCCAAACCCGCGACAACCTAGCGTCGGCACAGTTGGCAGTTCAAAAGGCGGGCGTCAATCAAGGCTCTATCAAAACCGAACCCAAAGCGGCTGTGGAATCGTACGCCAAGGTCAAAGCTGAAATCGCGGGCGGCGAAGTTCGCCTGCGTACACTCAGAAACACGCTCACGGAAAACGCACCAGAGATTCAACAGCAACTGGCCACTCTGAATGCATTACGCGACCAGTTGTCTCGAATTGAGCAGCCTGAAGCCAACCCCGGCAGCGTTGATTACATCAACGCCTATCGCGATTTCAAATATCAGGAAGCACTGTTCGAAATCTTTGCGAAGCAGTTCGAGGTTGCAAAATTAGATGAAAGCCGGGAGGGCACACTCCTGCAAGTTGTAGATGCAGGAACTCCACCCGAACGCAGAAGCAAGCCCAAGCGAGGAACTACAGCCTTGGCAGCCACTCTGCTAGCAGGATTTATTTCCAGCAGTCTTTTCACCATCCGTCAACTTCGCCAAGCCAAACAACCGAATTAGTAATTCTCTATACAAAAGCGAATTGCATTCTTAAAACACTGTCCTTTCTTTCATTCAGATAATCTTTTCATGAACGTAATCAAAAAGGCCCTCATCACCGGCGTCACCGGCCAGGACGGCGCCTATCTGGCGGAGTTGTTGTTGTCCAAGGGCTACGAGGTGCACGGCATCAAGCGCCGCGCCTCGCTGTTCAACACCGACCGTGTGGACCACCTGTACCAGGACCCCCATG
>Ga0213872_10002684_pt1 | contig 10293 bp, 8 predicted proteins | sample VelepicomBERX_R2_FD_160071 | JGI IMG/M metagenome (GOLD analysis project Ga0213872, IMG submission 160071) | Rhizosphere microbial communities from Vellozia epidendroides in rupestrian grasslands, the National Park of Serra do Cipo, Brazil - RX_R2 | ecosystem: Host-associated > Plants > Roots >... | reverse complement strand
CAGGCTCTTTACAAAGGCGGCCACCGCTCGGCCCACGGACAGACCGATTCGTATTGAGCGGCTAACGCACAAACGAGCCCGTCTCGTCCGGGCGCTGCCACCAGCTGAAATCCGACCGGTAATCCGCCCGCCGAAAAATTCCCGGGAACGCTGATAGCAGGGCAACCGGACATATTTGCGAAAGCCGTAAAGACAGCGTGCCCTCGCGGACCAACCTGTTCTCCGGCGATCATTTTCGGAAACGGCTCCGCGGCGGGCCAAGGTAGCGCTGCTGCCGTGGGCGTCATTATAAGGTCATACCGGCCGAAAAAAAGCGACAAGCTGCGCTGCAATTCTTTGACTGCATCGAGCGCGGCAAAATATTCTGTGCCCTTACGGGCCATGCCATTTAGCGCCATTTCCTCAATCGTGGCGGTTAATCTACCACGCCAATCGGCGTGCGACTCCAAGAGCCAAGCCAATCCCACTTGGCTGACGACGGGCCATGCCTGATTTAACGGATCGAGAGCGAACGGTGCCGTGCCTTCCTCGACCGTGTGACCAAGTTCCGCCAAGACTCGCGCCGAAGCCGCGACACTGGCAGTAATTTCAGGGTCAACCGGTGACAGTTCAAAACGTGGAACGAAAAGAATTTTACACTTCATTTCGGGCTCGACCTCAACCGGGGAGCCGGCGAATACATGCGAAACCGGGTCGCGCGCGTCGTGCTCGCTGATGGCTCGCATCGTAAGCACCAAATCCGCAACCGTTCGTGTGATCGGTCCGACCGCCTCAAAATCAAGCAGGACAGCCGGGAAACCGTCGGAACGCGGAACTCGACCCCGGGAAGGTTTGAGTCCGGCCAGACCAGTATGCGATGCGGGCCGGCGAATCGAGCCACCACCGTCGGTCCCGATCGCGATCGGACCGAGACCAGCGCACACAGCAGCCACGGCTCCACCGCTGGATCCACCTGGCGTAAGCGAAAGATTCCAGGGGTTTCGGGTTGGTCCGAATAACAAATTATCGGTGTATCCCTGCAGCGTGAACTCCGGGCAATTTGTTTTGCCAAGAACAACCGCGCCGCTATCTCGCAGCCGGGCAATCGGTAGCTCGTCAGCCACCGGAACGAAATCCGCGTATAATCTGCTTCCCCAGGTCGTCCGAATTCCTTGCACCGGAATATTGTCCTTTACGCTAATCGGCACGCCGTCGAACGGGCCGATTTCCGTACCATGCTTCCAGCGCGCTTCACTCGTTTTTGCCGCCGCCCGTGCGCCCTCTGAGTCGAGAGTCACGATTGCATTAATGAGCGGATTAACTTTTTCGATACGTTCAAGGATTGCATCGATGACTTCGACGGGCGACCACTGGCCGCTCGCATAGCCCGTCGTAAGTTCGGACGCTGATTTTTGCCAAAGCTCGGTCGACATCGCAGGCACCGGTCGAGAGATTAAAGTCAGACGCGAACGATCGCGGCGATCGGCATGGCACCCGGTCCACACTGATGTTCCGTACCGCCGGAAACAAAGATTGCGGGGTCAGACGTGATTGAGGCGATAACGGCGCCCAGCGCGGCTCGCGCATGGCGTTCATAGTTGATATCAGCATCCGAGAGCATCGTCGTCCGTCGACCACGGACCTTACCGTTCGGACTTGCATCGGCCTTCGCAAAAATTGCTGCGACCCGGCTTGTTTCCTCATTCGACAAGCTACCAGAGAAATTAAGCCCGGCGTTGCGGAGCGCACCGCGGACACCCTCCGCGTCGATTGTGTCCTGCAGGATTCCATGGCCAATCCGAAACTCGCTAGTTGCCCCGGGCGCGTTTCCGAAGAGGAGCACTTCGCAGTTTTTTAGCTCCCCGCCAGCCGAAGTGGATGCAACCGATGAGAATAAATCAAACCGGCGCGCGATGACCTCATTCGACAAATTATCCTCGCTCACTTCACCCAAGGCCAGCGCAACTCCCAAAGCGGTCGCGCCTCGTGCATAAGGTTTGGATCCGTTCGGATCGCGTGTGACCAGAGCTTTTCCGCGCTTGTCCGCGTCGGCGATGCTTGCCGGAGTCAGCAACGGACCCTTCACTTGGACATAATGTACGTCCTTCGTGTCAAGGATACCGGCCTTTTCAAGGCATCGGCGGACGGCCGCCGCAACCTCGTTCACCTGCGTAATCGTCCCTACTTCCTCGGGAAGAATGTCGCGCGTCGCGTCGATCCCTAAGGCGAGCCGCGGTCCATTTGTGGGACCGGCGGCGGCAGAGCGAGTAAACACCGTAGCGTGCGGCGAGAGCACACCCTCAGTTCCGCCGGACCACACAAACGCCACTCGTTTGCCGACTTCCTCCGGAGACGTCCCAAGGCGCTTCGCCAGAAGGAGCTGGTACGACAACGTTGCAAACCCGCGCGTGAAATCGTTAGCGCCGCCATTGCCTTCCGTCTTCCCGATGACGGCAACGATCTCTGCAGGATCAACCTTTCCGCAATCGATCAATTGCGCCAACTCTGAGACGTCATTTGGGGCGGCCATCGCCACCTTGCAGACACCGACTTTCATATTGCTCCTTTCGCTGTTTAAACATTCCGCTAGCCCGCAAAAATCACGCAACATCCGAAGCAACGCGCTCATTGCGGGCTAGAAAGCTCTTAAACAGCCGCTGCGCGACCATTTAAGAGAGTGATTTTATAATAAATGAATCAATACAAACTGTTTTTAAATTCTTCTCTGCAAAAGCCAGCGGTATTCGCCCGCGCAGCCAGAGGATTCCGCTGCCTGAGCCTGCATCGCTCACGAATCTCTAAAGATTCGTGAGCGATGCAGGCTAGCTTCTGGTAAAAGATTTGCCAATGGCGGCAGGCATTCTCGCTCTTCTCCCGATCCCGCACAGTACGGCCAGCGCAATTAAATAAGGCGTCATCTGAATCACGTACGAGCTGACCGGCAGGCCCCAACCCTGAATGTTCAACGCAAGCGCCGACGCGGCTCCAAAAAGCAGGCAGCCGAACATAACCCTGAACGGCATCCATCGACCCACAATGATGGCCGCCAGCGCAATGAATCCACGACCGTGTGTCATCCCGTCGGTGAAGGTTCCCAGTTCCTGCAAAGAAAGTACGGCACCGCCAAGGCCGGCAAGTGCGCCGCATGCAACGATGGCGGCGACCCGGACACGGATCGGATCGGCTCCTACCGAGAACGCGGCTGCCGGATTCTCGCCGACGGCACGAAGCGTGAGGCCGGCGCGCGTCTTCATCAGGAAAAAATGAATTGGTATGGTCAGGAGGAAGGCGGCGTAAGTTAGCGCCGGTTGATCGAACAGAACCTGGCCGACAATTGGCAGCCCGGAAAGAAAAGGCACGGCAAGCGGTCTGAGCGTTGGGAGCACGATGACCGGAGTCTTCCCGCCAAACAATCCTCGCAGCAGGAAGCTAGTCAGCCCGATTGCGAGGATGTTGGCCGCCAGTCCGGTGACCATGTGATCGGCGCGAAACCGCGCCGTAGCCAAAGCGATGATCGCGGCAATGGCGGCCCCGCTCAGGGCGCTAGCCAATAGACCGGCAGGCAAACTCCTGGAAGCAAACGCGGTGATCGCGCCACCGAATGCGCCTGTCAACATCATGCCCTCAACGCCTACCGCAAAAGTTCCCGCACGCTCAGAAAGCAGACCGCCAAGCGCCACAAAAAGCAGCGGGGTCGCGATCCGCACCGTCGCGGAGAGCAGCTCTATGAGTACGGTTGCGTCCATAATGGATGGTCAAATCCGCTGCTGTTTAAAGCCAACGCCCATGGCGCAAAGGACAAATATCATTGTCAGTCCCTGGATAACAAAGACCAGCGAAGAAGGCACCCCAATCTCCCGCTGCATCGCGAGCGCTCCGGCTTCGAGAAATCCGAAGAAGAGACCCGCCGGCAAAACCGCCAGAGGGTTAAGCGCTGCGAGCAGTGCAATCGCCACCGCGTTAAAGCCAAAACCCTGAGAGAAGCCCTCGATCAGCCGGTAGTGAACACCGAGCACCTCGATCGCGCCGGCTATTCCGGCCAGGCCGCCTGCGATGAGCATGACCTGCAGCATGCCGCGAACCAGCGACGCACCTGCGTAGGCAGCCACATTGTCGCCGCTTCCGAGCAACCGCAGACGAAATCCGAAGGGTGTGTGCCAGAACAATCTGTGGGTCGCGACCACTGCAGCGACCGCAATCGCAATGCCTACATGCATGTCGGTCCCCGGGAAGAGACTCGGCAGCCAAGCGCTTTGAGGAAACAGTGGAGATTGCGGAAATCCGGCACCGGGTTCGCCCATGGTTCCATGTAAGACTTCGCTTACAACCAACGTGCCAACGAAATTTAACATCAAGGTGCCAAGCACCTCATGGACGCCGCGTTTTATCCGCATCACGGCGGCGATGCAAGCCCACACTGCTCCGGCTACACCCCCAGCGACGAGCGAGACCGGGATAAGAAGGAGCGAGGGCAACTGGGAGAGATGCAAAGCGATCCAGGACGCCGCTACTCCACCCACCGCAAGCTGACCTTCGCTACCAATGTTTATCACTCTGGCGCGAAAGCAGATGGCGACTCCCACTGCTGAAAGCACGTAGGGTGTGCTCTTGTTGAATGCGAACGCGACGGCATCCACGGAACCCACGGCGCCTCTGAGCAAGGCCCAATAAGCCAGCAACGGGTTTCGCCCGGAAACCATGATCGGCAAAGCCGTCACTACAAATGCAAGCGTCACCGCGAGCCCGGCTAGGAGGATCGCTCGCCATGCTCCTACATCGGAAAATAACCGACCCGTAGACTGCTGCTCACTAGGTGGCGGTTCGGCACCCAAATCGCGCATCCTTTCCGCAGGTGTTCCTTTCGGAATAAAAAGCTTCAAGACTTACCTCCATCCTCGCGATCCGGACCCTCGTCATGGCCCGCCATCATAAGACCCATTCGCGTCATATCGACTTCACCCCGACCGAAAACGCGCGATAGCCGGCCGTTAAACATGACTCCGATCCGGTCACCGAGCGTCAACACCTCTTCAAGTTCCGAGGAAACATAAAGGACCGCGCCACCGCCATGGCACAACGAGAGGACCTCATCAATGACGAACCGCGTTGCGCCTGGATCGAGCCCCCAGGTCGGTTGAAACGCGATCAACACGCTCGGTCGCCGGCCAATCTCTCGCGCAACCACGATTTTTTGCTGATTGCCGCCTGACAGTGTCTGGACCAGCGCATTCGGCCCAGCGCAAAGAATCCCAAACTTGGCTATTCGAGAGTTCGCCTCCCTACGAAACGCTACGCGATTCAGCCACGCACCGCGGCGCAACGGAGGGCGGTCAAAATCCCGCAGACCGAGGTTATCCTCAATCGTCATGCCCGGGACGAGACTCGTCGTCGCTCGATCGGCCGGAATATAAGCGATACCCGCTGTTAGACGTGCCCGGACATCCTCTGAAGTGATCTCCTGGCCCGCAAGCGAAATCCGTCCGCTGGTAGCGGATTTGAGACCGGCGATCACATCAACAAGCTCTGCCTGTCCGTTCCCGTCCACACCCGCGATGGCCAGGATCTCGCCCTCGTTCAACGAGAACGTAATGTCGCGCAGGCGTTCGAAACCCGACCTGTCGCGCAGCGTCAATCGATCGACGCTCAGTATTTCCTTCCTCGATTCAAAGGCCGGACGCTGAACTAAAGCGCTAATGTCGCGTCCGACCATCATCCTGGCGAGATCGCTCCGTGTCGCGTTCGCCGCCAGGCATTGGCCCGTCACTTCTCCATCACGCAAAACTACAACTTCCTCACAGATTTCGAGCACTTCGCCGAGTTTGTGCGAAATGAAGATCACCGAGCGTCCTTCATTCCGCAGCCGTCGCATCACAAGGAACAAACCAGCGACCTCAGGCGGGCTGAGATTTGACGTCGGTTCGTCGAGGATCAAAAGGTCGGCGCCGCGCAGAATGGCTTTCACGACCTCAACTCGCTGCCGTTGGCCAAGCGATAAGTCGCCAACCACGGCATTTGGATCAAGATCGAGTCCATAGGTCTTGCTGGCGTTGCGAATCAATTGAGAAATTTCGCGGGTATGCAACCAAAGTCCTGCTCGTTTCCAGCCGAGCATTACGTTCTCTGCAACGGTCATGGCGTCGACCAACATGAAATGCTGGTGAATCATACCGATTCCGGCCGCGATGGCGTCGCCCGGGCGGTGATCCGTAAGCGGTCGCCCCTTGAAAATGATGGTCCCGGCATCTGCTGCCACCATGCCAAAGAGCACCTTCATGAGCGTGGTCTTGCCTGATCCGTTTTCGCCAAGCAGACCGAGAATCCGGCCCTGCGGCACAGTCAAATCGATATTGCGATTGGCCTGCACGGTCCCGTACCGTTTGCAGATGCCACGCATTTCGAGCATTGCCGACATTTCAGTATTTTCTTAGCCCGCAAAAAGCAGCGGAATTTAACGGCGTAGCCGGAGGTTCCGCTGCCATAGCTTGCATCGCTCACAATCTCTAAAGATTTGTGAGTGCAGGCTGGACCCATTACCCGCCTTACATCACTCCGCCTCGCGCGTCATCTTGAGTAACGCTGACCTTGAGCTCGCCGGAAGAGAACTTCTTCTCGAGTTCATGCAGCTCATTGACCACGGACTCAGGAACAACCGGATTAAACTCCTTACCTTCCTTATAGAGAAGTTGTGCACCGGTGCATCCCTTATTATCCAGGCCGTAAAGCTCGAATTTCCCGCCGATGGTGCCGGCCTTGCTTTCATCGGCCGCGGCGCCATACATATCCGACCACTTCTCGACTATGTTTGTGAGAACATTGTCAGGCGCAACGTCGGTGTGTTCAGTCGAGCGTCCGTTTGCGTAAATCCCCTTCTCTTTCGCCGCCTGGAGAATCCCAAGTTGCGCAGCATTTAGCTTTCCGCTCAGGTAATCAGCTCCCCATGCAATCAAAGACAATGCAGCCTCTTTGGCACCGGCTGCATCCTCCATGTCTTGAATATAGATGACCTTGATCTGGATGTCCGGTCGTACACTCTTTGCTCCTTTTCTGTACGCACCAACTTGAGCCACCACATTGGGCAATCCCTCCAGGCCGTTAACCGAGCCGATCTTTCCGGTCTTGCTCATACGAGCTGCTAATGCGCCGATTAGATAACCGAATTGCGTATTGTTAAAGTCGATGGATGCAACGTTTTTTCCGGCTCCGGCGTTGCCCGAACCAACAATAAAGGTCGTCTTCGGATACTTCGGACCAACCAGCTCCATCGGCGACAGAAATCTGCCAGTATGGCCGATAATCAAAGTGTACCCTTTGCGCGCGTAGTCCTGGAGAGCTTCCGCCATGTCGGAAGGTTGGACATTCTCTGAATAGGCCACCTCCCATCCCATCGATTTCAGTTTGGTCACGCCGCTGTACCCCTGCGCATTCCAACTTTGATCGTTGATACTTCCCGGCAGCAGCACTGCCGCCTTGTCCTGTGCAAACGCGCCACCTGGTAATACAACGGCTGCCAAACACAAAGCCGCAATTGCAGCTTCGAAACATCGAAACGCGCTGAGTTTCGCCAGCGGTTGCTTGTCGAATTGATGCATCATTGTTTTAGTTTTCTGGGTGAGGTTGTTACTTGGCTTCAATCACGCCGTCACCAAGCCGGCCATTGGCTCGGTTGGGGTCCGAAATTATTTAGGTATCATTTCGAGAATCCATCGGGTCCCTGCGATTCAAATAGTTCATAGCAGCCGCGACTCCTCCCTGCCGGAAAGGAACGCCAGATCTTTCCAGCCCCATTTCGATCCCGCAAAGCGTGCCGCACAGCATGAGATCATTGAAGTCGCCAAGATGACCGATGCGGAAAACGCGACCCTTTACCTTTCCCAACCCGGCGCCGAGCGAGAGGTTGAATTCTTCCAGGATAACCCGTCGGAGGTTCGCTTCATCAAATCCCTCAGGCGTCAAAACTGCGGTCAGCGAATTGCTGTACTCGCGCGGTTCCAGGCAAAGCAATTCGAGTTCCCAGGCTCGTACCGCCTGGCGAGTCGCTTCAGCGTGACGCCGGTGACGCCGGAATACATTCTCCAAGCCTTCTTCATGCACCAGCATCGAGATCGACTCGCGCAGGCCATAGAGTAAGTTCGTCGCCGGAGTGTAAGGAAAAAAGCCACTCTTATTGGCCTCGAGCATGTTTTCCCACGACCAGAAAGCGCGTGGCATCCGAGCGAGCTTTGAAGCGGCGAGCGCCTTTTCACTGACAGCATTGAAACTCAGCCCTGGAGGGAGCATCAAGCCTTTCTGCGAACCCGCTACGGCAACGTCAACACCCCAGTCATCCTGCCGGTAATCTATACTCGCCAGAGAAGATATTACGTCCACGATCAGCAGCGCCGGATGCCTAGCCGCGTCTATCGCGCGCCGGACTTCGCCGATCTGACTGGTCACGCCGGTCGAGGTTTCGTTGTGCACGCACATCACGGCTTTGATCGCGTGACGTGCATCCTCAGTCAGCTTCGCCTCGACGACATTGGAATCCACTCCGTGTCGCCAATCGCCCGGTACAAAATCCACGACGAGTCCGAAGTTCTCGGCGATATTTCGCCACAGCACCGCGAACTGACCCGTCTCAAACATCAACACGCGATCACCGGGCGACAACGTGTTAACGATGGCGGCCTCCCAGGCTCCGGTACCGCTGGCCGGGTAGATGAAGACATGGCCCCGGTTTAGCTTGAAGATGGCCTTCATCCCTACGAGGCAGTCGTGGCCGAGCCGGGCAAACTCAGCACTCCGATGATCAATAGTCGGGCGATCGATGGCCCGGAGGATGCGGTCGGGCACGTTCGTCGGTCCCGGAATTTGCAAAAAATGTCTGCCGGATCGGTAGCTAACGAGAGGACGATTCATATTACTCGAATTGCGGACAGTGGAAATCGGCGACATCCGGAGGAGGAGTAGGATGCACAAATCCGATGGAAAACCAGTAGATCTGATTGCATGCAAAAATGCAAAAACATTTTAATGAAAGATATAAGCCTCTTGCTATGAATAACTTAAGTCTATCAAAGCTTCCATAGATTGTATGCAATGCCCGGTAGGGCATGGCGGACGGTAGGGCGAGGACTTCGGTAGGGCCAAGTTTCACCTTGGCCTTGCGGCAGCAACGGCGTGCGACAACGCAGGCCCTTCTCAGAATGGCCGGCCTTTCAAGCAACGTCCTTCGCATCCCGTTGGCGTCACAAGGCCAAGGTGAAACTTGGCCCTACCGAAGTCTTCGCCCTACCATCCGCCGCGCCCTACCGGGCTAGAGACTGTCCAGATGCTGGCAGATCGCCTCGTATTTGTGGCGCAGGTGTTGATTCAAGAGGTCGGCAGTCTCGTCGGCCGAGCGTCGCCCCAACGCGTCGATGATCAATTCATGTTCCCGCATCGCAGCCGCCCAGCGATCTTGGTCCATCTGACTGGCAAGGTAACGAGCACGCAGCAAACGGATGTTCAGGTTCTCGTGCGTAGCGGCTAGCACCGGATTCTGCGCCGCGTCTACGATTCGTTTATGAATTGCCTGGTTAAGTCGAAAATAACCGGGGAGATCGCGCCGGATGTAGTTGGCCTGCATCTGGTAATGAATCGCCTTGATCTCGCACAGTTCTGCATCCGTCAGGTGCTCACAGGCCAGCCGGCCGGCCAGCGATTCCAGCGCCCCGATCACCTCAAACAAATGCCGTACATCCTCTTGCGTAAGCTTGACCACCCGCGCGCCGCGGTTGGGCAGGATTTCCACTAACCCCTGATGAGAAAGCACCTTCAGAGCTTCCCGCAGCGGAGTGCGAGAAACGTTGAGGCGTTCGCACAGAACGCTCTCTGTCAACCGTGTACCGGGCGCGAGTTCGTTGTGAACAATAAGGTCGCGTAGGCTCGACAAAACCCCATGATGCAAGGTTGGAGCTTTGGCCCGAAAGCTGGCGCCGGAAGCCTCGGTGATGCGGGGAAAGACGATAACTCCAGCTCGCTGCTCATCCTCGGCCGGAGATGGGCTTGGTGATTGCCGGCTCATAGATCCTTTCAGCCAAAGATTCTTCTAATGGCCGGAGGATAGCACGCTCGAAGAGCGCGGACGACACGAAAATGTCGCGCAAAGGTACGCAAAGGCACGCGAAGGATCGGACCGACAAGATGAGATCGATTCGCAGAGCCGTATATGACCTCTACGACTTATATGACCTATAAGGAGATGCGTGCTTCTGAGGCAACCTTAGCGTACCTCTGCGCGAGGCGCGGCCTATCCGCGTTTTGTCACTCCCCGCATTAGCATCGCTACATGCCCTC
>Ga0213872_10002683_pt1 | contig 10295 bp, 6 predicted proteins | sample VelepicomBERX_R2_FD_160071 | JGI IMG/M metagenome (GOLD analysis project Ga0213872, IMG submission 160071) | Rhizosphere microbial communities from Vellozia epidendroides in rupestrian grasslands, the National Park of Serra do Cipo, Brazil - RX_R2 | ecosystem: Host-associated > Plants > Roots >... | reverse complement strand
GGGATAATGCCCGCTCAAAAGGAGCGTTAGCGATGTTCGAGCATGTCGAGGCCTATCCCGGCGATCCCATCCTGAGCCTCAACGAGGCTTTCCAGAAAGACCCGCGCGCGGGCAAGATCAATCTCTCGATCGGCATCTACTTCGACGAGGACGGTCGCATTCCCATGCTCGACTCGGTGCGCCGCGCCGAGCTGGCCGTGGTCGAGATCGCCGGCGCGCGCCCCTACCTGCCGATGGAAGGCGCGGCCAATTTCCGCAAGGAAGTGCAGGGCCTGCTGTTCGGCGCCGGCCATGCGGCGCTGGCGCGCACGGCGACGATCCAGAGCGTGGGTTCGAGCGGCGGCCTCAAGGTCGGCGCCGACTTCATCAAGCGCTGGTTGCCGGATGCCAAGGTCCACGTCTCCGACCCGACCTGGGACAACCACCGCGCCGTCTTCGAAGGTGCGGGCCTGGCCGTCGAGACCTATCCGTACTACGACCCGGCCACGGGCGGCCTGCGCTTCGCCGAGATGCTGGAGGCGATCGACAAGCTGCCGGCGCGCTCGGTCGTGCTGCTGCACGCGTGCTGCCACAACCCGACGGGCGTGGATCTCTCGCCAATGCAATGGGACGAGCTGATCCCGGTGCTCGCGCGCCGCGAGCTGCTGCCCTTCCTGGACCTGGCCTACCAGGGCTATGGCGACGGCCTCGATGAAGACGCCTTCGCGATCCGCGCGCTGGCCGACGCGGGCATCCCTTTCCTGGTCGCCAACAGCTTCTCCAAGAACATGAGCCTTTACGGCGAACGCTGCGGTGCGCTGTCCATCGTCTGCCCGGACGCCGCGCAGGCCGACAAGGTGCTCGGCCAGCTCAAGGCCACGATCCGCCGCAACTACTCGAACCCGCCGCTGCATGGCGGCCAGGTCGTCGCCAAGGTGCTCGGCGACGCGCAGCTGCGCTCACTCTGGGAAGGCGAAGTAACGGAAATGCGCGAACGCATCCACGCGATGCGCAACGCGCTGCACGCAGCGCTGAGCGCGCATCTGCCCGGCCGCGACTTCGATTACTTCCTGACGCAGCGCGGCATGTTCAGCTACACGGGACTGACGGCGGTGCAGGTCGATCGCCTGCGCGAGGAGCATGGTGTCTACATCCTGCGCTCGGGCCGCATCTGCGTGGCGGGACTGAACAACCGCAATGTCGAGGCGACGGCGGCGGCGTTCGCGGCGGTGCTGGCCTAAGTCCCAGGCGGGGAGCTCAGCGCAAGGGCGCCCAGGCCCGCCACTCCGTGTCCTCCTCTCATTGCCTGGCGGCAATGAGATTCCCCCTTTACCTGCGTGGCGGGCCTGGGCGCCCTTGCGCTCTACGTACTCGCTCGATTCTTTGCCTGCGCCGTCGCGCCTGGACTCGCTGGTGGGGGAGCCGGAGCACGGGTGCGCGATGGCGTAAGTAAAGGAGGAATTCCATCGCCGCCAGGCGATGGAAGGGGGACATGAAGCCAGCGCGCACCCGTGCTCCGGCGATGTCTCGATCTCAGCAAGGACGAAAGACGCAAGGCATGTTCCCCACCCGCCGGGTAAGCCCCAGCATGTCGTCAAGTTATATGGCCTGACCGCGCATTCATTGGCCTCGCGCCAAGCTTGTCCCGTACCCTGCCGGGACAAGATATCTACAAATGCGCATGAAACATGTGGTGGTGATCGGGGGAGGCGTGGTCGGTCTGACGACAGCCTGGGCCCTGTTGGAGCGGGGCCATGCCGTCACCGTGGTCGAACGTGAAGCCAGTGTGGGCCTGGGCGCCAGTCGCGCCAACGGTGGTCAGCTGAGCTACCGCTACGTCTCGCCGCTGGCCGATGCCGGCGTGCCGCTCAAGGCGGTGCGCTGGCTGCTCGATCCGGACGGTCCGCTGCGCTTCAAGCCCGAGTTCAACAGTGCCCAGTGGTCCTGGCTGCTGGGCTTTCTGCGCGCCTGCAGCGGCCCGGTCAACCGACGCACGACGAACCGCCTGCTCGAGCTCGGCGCCTACAGCCAGGCCTGCTTCTCTCGACTGCACGCGCGCGCCGATCTCGGCGACATCTCGCTGCGCGAGCCGGGCAAGCTGGTCGTCTATCGCAAGCCGGCCGAGTTCGCGCGCGTCGCGGCGCGCCTGAACGGCAGCAACGGCCCGGAGCGGGCGCTTTCGCATGACGAGTGCCTGGCCCTGGAGCCGGCGCTGCAGGACAACGAGGCCGAGCTCGCCGGCGGCATCTTCACCGAAGGCGAAGCCGTGGCCGACTGCTACGCGCTGTGCCGCCAGCTTGCCGAGCGCCTGACGCAGCAGCCGCGCTTCCGCGGCATCGTGACGGCGAATGTCGATGGTTTCGAGACCGCCAACGGCCGCATCCGCGCGCTGCGCACGCCGCAGGGCGAGATCGGCGCCGACGAGTTCGTGCTCGCCGCCGGCCTGCAGAGCCGCGCGCTCGCCAAGCCGCTGGGCGTGGCGCTGCCGCTGTATCCGCTCAAGGGCTACAGCCTGACCGTGCCGATCGAGGCCAAGCACCTGCCGCCCGTCGTCAGCGTCACGGACTTCGAGAAGAAGATCCTCTACGCGCGCATCGGCGAGCAGCTGCGCGTGGCCGCGATGGTCGACCTCGTCGGCGAGAACACACGCCTGGACCCCAAGCGCGTGGACTCGCTCAAGCGCGCTGTGCGCGACATGTTCCCCAACGCCGCCGACTACGACCGCGCCGAGGTCTGGGCCGGGCTGCGCCCCGCCACGCCGACGAGCGCACCGATCCTCGGCGCGACGCCGCTGGGCAATCTCTGGCTCAACGTCGGCCACGGCGCCTTGGGCTTCACCTTCTCGTTCGCGTCGGCCGAGATCGTGGCCGCGCACATCGACGGCCATGTCAGCCCGGTCTCGCTCGACGGGCTGCGCTTGGCGGCATAAGCCACACGGCTTCTGAGCGAACACCGTCCCTGCGGGGATTCGGGGCTGACATGAACCATGACGACCTTGCCCAGGCGCTGCTGCACGCCGTGCGCGCCCAGGGCTTCGAGCAGACGCCCGACAGCCTGATCGGCGGCGCGCCCGTCCAGGCCCATCCGTCGATCGACCTGGCCGTGGCGCGCTTGCGCCCCGGCAGCGCGCCGGTCTGGGCCAACGTGCTGTTCTCGCGCGAATACCCCGACGGCTTCGCCGCGAGCATCGGCACGGAGGCCGCCGCGGTGTCCGACGTGAGCTTCCTCGCCGACCTGCAGGACGCCAACCACAACTCGCCCGCCTGGCAGCCCGGCGCCGATTGGAACGCCCTGCCGTTCAAGCCCTTCTTCGGCAGCGGCCCGCGACGCTTTGTCTCGCCGTATCCAGGCTCGCTCGTCAAGATGATGGTGCTGGTCGGCGTGGCGCGCGCCGTCGATGCCGGCCGCACGCGCTGGGACCAGCCGCTGACCGAGTCCGGCGAGACGCGCCCGGCCGGCGACTGGGCCTTCGACATGACGGCCATCAGCTGCAACCGCTCGACCGACGTGCTCGTCGCCCACCTGCATGCGATCGGCGTGCTCGACGACGAGGCGCATGGCCCGCACGAGCTGCATCGCCTGTTCGCCAGCCGCGGCCTGCCGGGCCTGCGCATCGCGCGCACGCGCCCCGACGGCGGCTGGCGCAACTACGCCGGCGCCGGCGTCGGCCAGCTGCAGATGACCGCCTGGGATGCGCTGCGCCTGTTCTGGCTGATCGACCCCGACGCGCCGCCGCCGCCCTGGTTGCCCGCCGGCCGCGCGCCGCTGCTCGGCGACAGCGCCGAGCACGTCATGCACTGCCTGCGCAGCCAGCGCATGCACCACATTCTTTCGAGCGGCGCGCTGCGCGGCCTGCCCGACTGGTGCCCCGGCATCCCCGACGACGACGGCTGCTTCGCCCACAAGACCGGCAACACCGAGAACTACGCGAGCAATGCCGGCATCGTGCGCATCGACGGCGGTGAGCATCCGCGGCACTATCTCGTCGCGCTGACGAGCAATATCGGCAGCCGCTACGCCACGCACGCCGAGGCCGTGACCACGCCGAAGCTGCAGGCGCTCGGCGCCGCCATCGACGCCCTCATGCAATGAATCGACTGAACCGCATCCCCGCGCTTCCCGCCGGCAGCCTGCTCGGCGTCGTCGCTCCCGCCGGCCCGCCCAAGCCGGGCCAACTGGAGCAGGTGGCGCCGACGCTGCACGGCTACGGCTGGTGCACGCGCATCTACCCGGGCTGTGCCGGGCCGACGCATCTGGACTATCTCGCCGCCGACGACAAGCAGCGCCTCGCCGACCTGCACGCGGCCTTCGCCGACCCCGAGGTCGACGCGGTGCTGTGCCTGCGCGGCGGCTGGGGCGCGCAGCGCCTGCTGCCGCGCGTGGACACCGCGCTGCTGCGCGCGAACCCCAAGCCGCTGATCGGCTTTTCCGACATCACGAGCCTGCACGCGCTGCGCGACTCGCTGGGCATCCCGGGCTGGCACGCGCCGATGGCGTCGAGCAACCTGCTCGGCGTTGCCGCGGCACCCGAGGCCGAGCGCCTGTTCGCCCATCTGCACACCGGCGCCGCGCCGGGCCTCGCGATCGCGCCGGGCCTGGCCGACCATGCGCTGAACCGCGGCGTCAGCACGCGCGGCCGGCTGATCGGCGGCAATCTCGCGGTGTTCACCGCGCTGTGCGGCACGCCGTGGGCGCTGGACGCGCGCGGCGCCATCCTGTTCTTCGAGGAAGTGGACGAAGCGCCTTATCGCGTCGATCGCCTGCTGACCCAGCTCGACCAATGCGGCGTGCTCGACGCCGCGGCCGGCTTCCTCATCGGCGACTTCAGCGGCGCGGAATATCCGCTGGCCGTGCTCGCCGACCACCTCGGCCGCCGCAAGCAGCCCGTGCTGGCCGGCTGGCCTTCGGGTCACTGCGTGCCTAATTTCCCGCTGCCGGTGGGGCTGGACGTCGAGCTCGACGTCGCGGGGCGCTGCCTGCGCTTCTGAGCCGCCGGCGCCGGCACGGCGCCGCATCAACAAAAAAAAGCCCCGCCGGCTTGTGGCCCGCGGGGCTTTTGCTTTGGCATGCGGCCCCGAAGGGGCCGCCATCCTTGCTCGGTTTAGAAGAAGGTGTACTTGGCCGTGAGCTGGAAGGTACGGCCACGCGGGTCGGCCACGCGCGGGTCGTAGCCTGCGCCGATCACGTAGTCCGGATCGTGCCAAGTGAAGGGCGGCTGGCGATCGAACAGATTGACCAGGCCCGCCGTCACGTTCAGGTTCTTGATGCCCGAGTAGGTCGTGAACAGGTTGAAGTTCGTGTAGCTCGAGATCATCCGGGTGACCGGCGTGCCGGCCGGGTTCGATCCCACGTACGGCGTGCGGTTCTCGTCCTGATAGCCCGACGAGTAGTTGACCGACAGCGTCGTCGCCCAGGGGCCACGTGCGAAGGTCGACGAGATCGTCGTCTTCCAGGGCTGGTACAGCGTGCCCGTCGTCCACTGGCCGACGTACTGGATCATCGGCTGGCCCGTCAGCAGGGCTTCGCGGTCGCTGATCATCTTGGTAGCCGAGCCGATGGTCGTCAGCTTGCCGCCGAACAGCGCCGTGTTGTGCGTCAGCGTGAAGTCGATACCCTTGGTATCCGACGAACCCGCATTGATCCAGCCCGCCTGGATGGCCAGCAGATTGCCGTTCGCATCGCGCTGGAAGTTCTGCGAGAACAGGCTGTAGTTCTGCACCTCCTGCAGATAGGTCAGGTTGTGGATGCGGTCACGCATCTTGATCTCCCAGTAGTCGGCCGACATCTGCAGCGACTCCACCGGAGAGTAAACGACGCCCAGCGAGGCCTGCTTCGACTTCTCGGGCTTCAGCAGCGGGTTGCCGCCGGAGTAGACCGTGACGTTGGTGAGCTGGCAGGACGGATCGTTGTTGCCGACCGGGTTCGGGCACTTCAGCGGGTCGGCGAAGGAGCTCGAGCCCGACGAGGCCAGCTGGACCGAGCCCAGGTGCAGCTGCTGCGCCGTCGGCGCGCGGAAGCCCGTGCTGGCGGAACCGCGGAACAGCAGGTCCTTGGTCGGCGTGAACTTGAACGCGATCTTCGGATTGGTCGTGCCACCGATCTCCTGGTAGCGGTCATAGCGCACGGCCAGCTGCAGTTCCAGCTGCTTGAACACCGGCACGAAGAGCTCGCTGTAGACGGCGCCCACCTTGCGGGACGAGTTCGGTGCAGCACTGTTGCCGGTACAGCCCATCACCGGATTGAGCAGCTCGAGGCTGGCCAGCGTGAACGAGCTGATGCAGTTGACGTTCTCGGTGCCCGAGAAGCCGTAGGCCTCGCGGCGCGCGTCCATGCCGAGGGCGAAGTCCATCTCGCCGGCCGGCAGGCTGGCGAGCTTGCCGGACACCGAGGCCTGCGCCTCGTCGACCTTGGTGTTGCCGCCCTGGATCGTGCCGTGGACCTGGGTGGCGTTCACGGCCGCCATGGCTGCCGCGGACTGGCTCTGGCCAGGCAGCAGGAACGGGTCGTAGATGCCGCTGGACAGCAGGGCCACCAGCTTGTTCGCATCGGCGAAGCCGTTGAGCATGTCGGTGTGGCCGCCGGCCAGGCCGTGCGTCAGCGAGGCCTTGAAGTCGTAGTCGCCCAGCGAGCCTTCCAGGCCCACCGTGAAGCGCTGGTTGGTCGAGATGTTGTTGACCGTGCGATAGCCCCAGTCGTTCATGCGCAGGCGATAGGCGATCGGGCCGTTACCCAGACCCGAGACACCCGAACCCGTCAACGCTGCAATGGTCGATGCGTAGTACGGGCCGCTCGTCGAGTAGTTGGCCAGCGCCGTGCCACCCTGCGTCGGCACCGCGCCGTAGGCAGCCAGGGCGGCGTAGGTCGCGGCCAGGTTCACACCGGCGGGCGTTGCTGCGGCCGCGGCCAGCGCGGCAGCGGTCGGGGCGCTCGTGGTCGAGAACTGGTAGGGCGTGTATTCGCCTTCGGCGGCAACGCGCGAGCCGACGTATTCGATGAAGCCGGTGGCGTCGCTACCGAGCGCAAACGTGCCGCGCACCACCGCGCTGACGTCCTTCTGCGGCGTTTGCAGCATGTACTGGCGGGCGTAGTCGGTGCCGCAGCGATAGGTGCTGTTGGCCGTCGTGTAGCCCAGGCCCGGAATGATGCTGATATTGGGCACCTGGCCGACGCCGAAGGGCACCGAGTTGCAGCCGTAGGCCGGGTTCAGGGCCAGCTCGTTCAGGACGGTATAGGAATTGCCGTTCACCTTGGCGCCGGAGGTCGGCAGGGCCGTGTTGGCGGCGCCGATGATGTTGGCGAAGCCAGGCGAGCTGGTCGTGTCCGGCACGGCGTACATGCTCGGGTTGTCGCCCGTGGCCCAGCTGCGCTGGATGCCGCGCAGCGCCGAGTTGTTGTCGCCGCTGAGGCTGCCCATGACGTTGAAGCCCTGGGTCTCGAGATTGCCGAAGCCGCCGGCAACGCTGAGCTTGCGGCGGATGCCGCCCGAAGCCAGCGGCGCGCTCTCCGTGCCGGAGACCGACAGGCCCTGGTAGTTCTTCTTCAGGATGAAGTTGATCACGCCGCCGATCGCGTCCGTGCCGTAAATGGCGGAGGCGCCGTCCTTCAGGATTTCGACGCGTTCGATCATCTCGAAGGGGATGGCGTTCAGGTCGACCGAGCCGCCCGAAAGGCCCTGGTTCGACAGGCGACGACCGTCCAGCAGCACCAGCGTACCGGTCGGGCCGAGGCCCCGCAGGTTGGCGTAGTTGCCGCCACCACCGAGGCGATCGCCTTCGGTGCTGAACACCGTGTTGCTCGAGACCGCGGTGTTGGCCGTCGCGGCATTGGCGCTCAACTGCGACAGCAGGTCTGCCGTCGAGGTGATGCCCATGCTCTTCATCTGGTTCGCGGTGATGACTTCCAGCGGCAGGGCGCCCTGGTCCTTCACGCGCTTGATGCTCGAACCCGTGACCTCGACGCGCTCCAGCTTCGTGTCGGCGGCCTTGTCGGTCGACGCCTGGCCGTTGTCCTGTGCCAGCGCCATGCCCGTGATTTGCGCACCCAGTCCGATCAGCGCCAGGCTGCGCGCAAGCTTGTTCAGTTTCATCAGGTTCTCCTTTTTGTTTCCGCTGCCAATCCCGACGTGGGCCTTGACTCGCCGGGCAACGTGCGGCAATCAAATACCGCATTGCTTGACTTCATCATCATCGAGCGACATGGAGGGCACCATAGGGAGCCACCGGAAATGTTGCGCCGCGTGCAATGAATGCTTGTCGCTGATGCATAACTTCCGGGAATGCGGCCCGGCGCAAGCGCCGATCAAATGGGGCCTAACGCGCGTTTTGATCGGTGCCGCGACGGAGTGCGTGCGCGGCCTTGAAACCGTAGAGTGCTAGCCATGAAATTGATCACCGAACAAGAAGTCGGCGCCGTCCTGACCTACGCCGACGCCACCGGCGCGCTGCGCGATGCCTTCGCGCAAATGGGCCGCGGACAGGCCAGCGTGCTGGCCCGCGGCCGCGCCGCTGCGAACCACGATGGTGCCGCGCTGATGGTCAGCGCGATGGGCGCCTGCCTGCCGGCGCAGGACGTGCTCGGCACCAAGGTCTACTCGACGCGCAACGGCCAGTTCCAGTTCGTCATCACGCTGTTTTCCGCGCACACCGGCCTGCCGCTCGCCACGCTCGAAGCCAACGAGCTGACGCGCCTGCGCACCGCCGCCACCACCGCGCTGGCCGTGCAGACACTGGCGCGCGCCGATGCCAAGGTGCTCGCGATCTTCGGCGCCGGCACGCAGGCGCAGGCGCACGCCGAGGCGCTGGCGCAATGCCTGCCCGGCCGCTTCGAGCGCGTGCTCGTCGTGGCGCGCAGCGGCGCGGCCGAGTTCGCCGCGCGCATCGGCGCCGAGGCGGTCGACGCCGCGGCGGCGCTGGCCCAGGCCGATGTCATCGTGACCTGCACGCGCGCCGCCGACCCGCTGTTCGACGGCCATCTGGTGCGCCCCGGCACGCTGGTCTGCGCCGTCGGTTCCAGCAAGCCCGTCGCGCGCGAGCTGGACGACGCGCTGCTGGCGCGCGCCGCGCTGGTCGCCGTCGAGTGGAAGCCGGCGGCCGAGCAGGAAGCCGGGGAGTTCGTGCGCGCCGCCGCCGGCACGATCGCGCCGGGCAAGGTCGTCGAGCTCGGCAACCTGCTCGCCGCCGCACGGCCGCTCGGGCCCGAGGCCATCGTCGTCTACAAGAGCGTGGGCATCGGCCTCGAGGACGTGGCCATCGCGCACTGGGTCTTCAAGAAACTGGAAGCCGCATGAAGCAAAGTACGCCGCCCCGCCGCCGAGGCCTCACCGCGCTGACCGCCATTGCAGCAGCGATCGTGCTGAGCGCCTGCGCCAGCATCGGTCGCCAGGCGCCGTTGCCGGTGCAGCAGGCGCTCGACGCCGCGGGCATTCCGCTCGACCACCTGGCCGTCGTCGCCTTCCCGCTCGATGCGCGCGACACCGGCCTGCGCCTCAATGCCGACCAGCCCATGCAGCCGGCTTCGACGATGAAGCTGCTGACGGCCATCGTCGCGCTCGACCAGCTCGGCCCCAACGCGCGCGGCTTCACCGAGCTGCTGATCGACGGCGCCCCGCGCGACGGCGTCGTCGATGGTGCGCTGGTGCTGCGCGGTGGTGCCGACACCGACCTCGATTGGGGCGCGTTGTGGAACCTGCTGCGCCAGCTGCGCGAGCAAGGCGTGCGCGAGATCCGCGGCGGCCTCGTCGTCGACCGCAGCCTGTTCAATCCGGCGCGGCTGGACGTGGGCGTGCCGCCCTTCGATGAAGAGCCCGAGTTCCCCTACAACACGATCCCGGACGCGCTGTTCCTGAACAGCGGGCTGGTGCAGGTCCACCTGGACGCCGATGCCGCGCGCCTGAACGCCCGCATCGATCCGGCCTGGCCCGGCCTGCATGTCGACACCCGCACGACCGCACTCGTCGACGTGCCCTGCAAGCAGTGGGACGACACCTGGAAGACGCCCGGCGTGCGCGCCGACGCGGACGGCCAGGCACTCGTCGCGCAGGGGCCCTTCCCGCGCGGCTGCCAGACAGCGCCCGAGTTCAACAGCTTCGACCGCGCCCTCGTCGCCGCTTCGGCCGTGCGCAGCCTCTGGGCCCAGCTCGGCGGCACGCTTGCGGCCGGCGACGTCGAAGGCCCGGCACCTGCGACGGCGCACGTCGTCGCGCGCCACCAGGGCCGGCCGCTGGCCGAGGTGCTGCGCGACACGATGAAGACCTCGGACAACCCGCTGGCGCGCCTGACCTTCCTGCGCATCGGCGCCCAGGCCGCCGCGCCGGGCGA
>Ga0213872_10002682_pt1 | contig 10297 bp, 13 predicted proteins | sample VelepicomBERX_R2_FD_160071 | JGI IMG/M metagenome (GOLD analysis project Ga0213872, IMG submission 160071) | Rhizosphere microbial communities from Vellozia epidendroides in rupestrian grasslands, the National Park of Serra do Cipo, Brazil - RX_R2 | ecosystem: Host-associated > Plants > Roots >... | reverse complement strand
GAGTGATGTTGCGCACGTAGGTGACGTCATAGCCCGAGGCCATGAACCAGCGGTACATCACGTCAAACGCCATCATCATGCGGGCGTGACCGATGTGGCAGTAGTCGTAGATGGTCATGCCGCAGACATACATGCGGATCTTGCCCGTTTCCATCGGTACGAATACTTGCTTGTCACGCGCCAGCGTGTTGTAAATCTTTAGTTCGCTCATCAGCCTAATGCTTATATCGTTTCTTTTTTAATAAGTGCCGGCCAGATAGGCAAAACAACGGCTGGGCGCTATCCCTGGTGGGGAGCGCCGGTATGCGCGTCGCTTGCTTTGGAGGTTAGAATGGCACGTCAGCGGCAAGTATAGCATTGAAAAAAACCGCACTGGACCGATATCATTGTGGTTTTTTGTAGCTTTTAACAATATTTTCTTCTTTACTTATCTCCCAAGGACGCCACCATATGCAGCTCGCCCGACTCACCGCCGTGATCGCCGCCCTAGCCCTGTCCGGTACCGCGCTGGCCGCCAAGCCCGCCAAGCCCGCCGCCAAACCTGAGCCGGTCTCGGCCACGCCGCAAGTGGAAATCAAGACCACCATGGGCGATATCGTGGTCGAACTGGACCATGACAAGGCGCCCAAGTCGGTCGACAATTTCCTCGGCTATGTGCGCAGCGGTTTCTATAAAGGCACCATCTTCCACCGCGTGATCGACGGCTTCATGATCCAGGGCGGTGGCTTCGATGAAAAACTGCACCAGAAGCCCACCAACAAGCCGATCCCGATCGAATCGAAGAACGGCCTGAGCAACGCCCGCTACACCATCGCCATGGCGCGCATGGGCAATCCGGACTCGGCCACCTCGCAATGGTTCATCAACGTCAACGACAATACCGGCCTGGACTATCCCGGCCAGGATGGCTATGGCTACGCCGTGTTCGGCAAGGTGGTGCAAGGCCAGGAAGTGGTGGACAAGATCAAGGGCGTGCTGGTGGATGACAAGGGCATGTTCCAGAACATCCCGGTGACGCCGATCGTCATCAAATCGGCCACCATCCTGAAGACCCCGGTGCAGCCGGCGCCCGCAGCCGTCGCCCCTACCCCGGCGCCAGCGATGTAAAATAGCGCCCTCGGCACACAAGCGACCGAATTTCAACGAAGGATAACAACATGACCACCGTAATCATCACCACCAATCTGGGCCAGATCACCGCTGAACTCGACGCAGAAAAAGCGCCGAAGACCGTCGCCAACTTCCTGGCCTATATGGAAGCCGGCCACTACAACAACACCATCTTCCACCGCGTGATCGACGGTTTCATGATCCAGGGCGGCGGCTTTGAGCCAGGCATGAAGCAGAAGCCAACCGACGCCACCGTGGAAAACGAAGGCAAGAACGGCCTGAAGAACGAGCCATACACCCTGGCCATGGCCCGCACCTCGGCGCCGCACTCGGCCTCGGCCCAGTTCTTCATCAACGTCAAGAACAACTCCTTCCTGGACTACCCAGGCCAGGACGGCTGGGGCTACGCCGTGTTCGGCAAAGTCACCGAAGGCACCGACGTGGTCGACCAGATCAAGAAGGTCAAGACCACCCGCGCCGGCATGTTCGCCGACGTGCCTGTGGAAGACATCATCATCGAGAAGATCGAACTGGCTGCCTGATTTTGAATCAAGCTTCGCAGAGCGCGGCCCCGGCCGCGCTGTTCATCTCCGATCTGCACCTGCAGGAAGCGCAGCCGGCCATTACGGCCGCCTTCCTGGCCTTCATGGCGCGGCAGGCGCCACACGCGCAGCAGCTCTATCTGCTGGGCGACCTGTTTGAATACTGGGCTGGCGACGACGACCTCGACGACCCGTTCCACCGCCAGATCATCGGCGCCATCCGCCGCGTCAGCGATGCCGGGGTGGCCGTGTTCTGGATCGCCGGCAACCGCGACTTCCTGGTCGGACAGCGCTTTGCCGAGGCCGCGGGACTGACCCTGCTGCCGGAACCGCACGTGGCCGAGATTGCCGGCCGGCGCATCGCCCTGCTGCACGGCGACGCCCAGTGCACCGACGACCTGAAATACATGGAATTCCGCGCCATGGTGCGCCAGCCCGCCTGGCAGCAGCAGTTCACCAGCATGCCACTGGCCCAGCGCAAGGCCATCATCGCCGGCATGCGCGAAAGCAGCCGCAAGGAACAGGGCGCCAAGAGCTACGAGATCATGGACGTCGCCCCGCAAGCGATTGCCGAGGTGTTTGCCCAGACCGGCGCCAGCATCATCATCCACGGCCACACCCACCGCCCCGCCCTGCACCAGGACGGCCCGCTGCGCCGCTACGTGCTGCCGGACTGGGAGCCGCAAGCCACACCGCCGCGCGGCGGCTGGATCGCCATCGCTCCGGATGGCGCCATCACCCGCCATCAGCTGGACGGTACGCTCATCGGCTGACAGTGCCGTCATGGTTGCCTATATAATGAAAGCGTATGGCAGCCAACCAACTCACCCATTTGATGCAATTTTGCGCCGCCGCTGCCAGCATTGGGCTTGCCGCGCGCGCGGCGGCATCACCGCCGGTGACGGTGGCCTGGCGCGACAAGCCGCCCTATCACTACACGGAAAATGGCGAGGCCAAAGGCTTTCTGCTGCAACGCACGCAGGAGGTGTTTGCCCGGGCCGGGATTGAGGCCCGCTTCGTCAACGAGCCGCAGAAGCGCATCTGGGCCAACTTTGCCCATGGCGCCACCAATTACTGCTCGATCAGCTGGTACGACTTGCCGGAGCGCCAGCGCATGGCGCAATTCAGTACCGCGATCCATATCGATGCGCCGCATACGGTGCTGGTCTCGCCCGTCGCTGTGGCGCAGGTGAAGGCGCACCCGACCCTGGCCTCACTGCTGGCGGATCCCTCGTTGACGCTGGCGCTGGTGGATGGCGTGTCGTATGGCCCCGAGCTGGACGCCATGATCGCCCGCAGCGCCAACCAGGTCATGCGCCGCACGGTGGAGGCCACCAACATCATGCGCATGCTGGCGGTCGGCCGCGCCTCCTTCATGTTTGCCGACCGCGCCGACTGGGATTTTTACCGCCAGCACGAGCCCTCGCTGCACGTGGTGGTGCAGCACGAATTCCCCGACTTGCCGCCCGGCCAGAAGCGCCACATCGCCTGCAGCAAGGACATCAGCGCCGACGTCATGGGCCGCCTCAACGCCGCCATCACCGCCAGCGGCGGTCCCTCTTCCAGCAAATAACAAAAAATGGGGACAGACCACGTTTTCCCGTCCAGAGGGAAAACGTGGTCTGTCCCCATTTTTGCGTTTTTTGATCAGAGGCGGCTCATCGCCGCGTTCAGGCGCGCCAGCAGGTCGCGGTTGAGATCGCGGGTGTGGCTGTTCCAGCGCTCCATGGTGCGGCGCAGTTCGGCGTGCAGCTCGCGCGCCAGGGCGGCGTCGCCCACGCCAGCGGCCCAGATGGCGAACTCGGCGCGCGCGCCAAAGCTGCCGAAGCGGCTCAGCGCGAACTCAAACTCCAGCTTGGCCTCATCGTTGCGGCCTGCCGCCGCCAGGGCTTGCCCCAGCAGCAGCGCCACTTGCTCGGCGCGGAAGTTGACGTCGCTCTTGCGGATCAGTTCCAGATGGCCGATCGCAGCGGCGGCACGCCCGCACGCCAGGCTGGCGCGCGCGGCGCCGAAGCGGATCTCCAGGTCGGAGGCGAACACGCCTTGCAGGCAAGCCTCATAGGTATTGGCCGCCTCTTCGGCCTGCCCCGCATCCAGCAGGGCCGCGGCCAGGCGCATCTGGTTTTGCGCGGTGGGGGTGTAGTCGAAGGCTTCGCGCGCGGCGCGCAGTTCGCGGCCCGGATCGAGCGCGCGGCCGGCCGCCGCCACCGCCTTGCGGGCGCCATGGTCGAGGCGTGAATTGGGCAGGTAGACCGCGAAGAAGTAGACGATGCTGCCCAGGCCGGGGAACAGGAACAGAATCATCAGCCAGTACATCTGCTGTCCGCTGCGAATCGCGTGAATGGCGAAGAACAGCGCCACCAGCACATGCAAGCCAACCCCGAAAATGGTCATATCCGCTCCCTCTGAAAATTCGATGGAGCGGATTGTACGTCAAACCAGATCAGGCTGCGGCGGTGCCGGCTTCGGTGTCGGCGCGCAGCCAGGCGTCCAGGTAGCGCAGCAGGCGGCCCAGGAAGATGCCGTTGAACAGGCCGAACATCAGGCACACGGCGGCGACAAGCGGCAGGTTCTGGGTCAACGCAGGCTGCATGGCGAACAGCACGGCCACCACATATTTGCTGATGAAGATCGCCAGCATCAGCACCAGCGGCACCACGCTGCCGCGCTGGAGCAGGGTACCCGCCGCGCGGTTGACGCGGATCGCGCCGCGCATCAGGCTGAAGGACAGCGCCGCGCCGGCCGCCGCGCCCAGCGCCCACAGGCCGTTGGTGGCGTCGCGCAGGCCGAACTTGTCGGCCATGCTGCTCAGCGACAGGTACAGCATCACGCCGGGAATGATGAACAGGCTGCGCAGGGTGCTCTCGCGATCGGACATCGCGTTCACGCCGCGATACACCGGGAAGGCCAGGATGGCCCAGACGTAGGTGGGGGTGTGGCTGATGATCTGTTGCAGCATTTTGTTCTCCGTGAAGTGGCTTGCGATGGGTGAACTTTGCGCTCTCCCAGCCACTCCCGGAAAACCATGCGACGAATTGCCGGCCGGCGGCGCGAAATGCAGCCAAGCGCCGCGAAATGCAGATTATTGCACTGGCTCGACCGTCCCCACCAGACCGCCCGGGCGGGTGCTGATGCGCGTCAGCGCGAATTGCACGCCCGCATAGCGCAGTTCCTCGGGCTTGAAGGTGTACAGTGGCAGGTCTTTCAGCGCTTGCTCACCCAGCAGATTGGCCACGCTCTGGATCTGGTTCTGGCGGCCCTGGTCCATGCCGTCGACCACAAAGCGGTCCACGTGGGCATCGCTCAGGAAAACGGCGTTGCGCTGGCGGTCCACCATCAGGCGGCCGGAAATGGCCATGCTGCCATGCCAGGACTGGCGCGCCAGCAGCGGCGAAACGGTGGCATCCAGCGACAGCGCCACGCGGTCGTTCTCGGCCACGATATTCAGCTGCGGATGGCTCAGCTCCACCTCGAACACGCCCATGGCGCGGTGATGCTGGGGGAAACGGCGCTCCAGGCCCTGCTGCAGGCGCTCCTGCGGCAGGTCGACCTGGCGCGGGCCGATCAGGGTGGCGCAGGCGGCCAGCAGGCTGACGATCAGGAGCGGCGCGCTCCAGCGGCGGATCAGATTCATGGTCTTACCCTTCAAAAACAATGGCGGCGATTATAGCACTTGTCTTTTTGAGAACTAGTGTTATAGTTCACTACAACACCATACCAAAGGGGCAGCCATGACCATCGGCTGGAACGACAACGCGCCCATCTACCGGCAGCTGAAGGACAAGGTGGTGGGCATGATGCTGGACGGCTTGCTGCAGCCGGGCGACGCCCTGCCCTCCGTGCGCCAGGTGGCGGCCGATTACCAGCTCAATCCGATCACCGTCTCGCGCGCCTACCAGGAGCTGGTGGACGACACGCTGGTGGAAAAACGAAGGGGGTTAGGCATGTACGTGACTGAAGGCGCCCGCGACAAACTGCTGGCCACGGAACGGGAACGCTTCCTGCGCGAGGACTGGCCGCTGATGCTGGAACGCATCCGCCGCCTCGGCCTGGACCTGCAGCAGCTGCTGCCAGCGCAAGGAGGCCGGCCATGAGCGCCATCATCACCGCCGCCAACCTGAGCAAGCACTACGGCAACAAGGCCGCGCTGGACGGCGCCAGCTTCGAGATCCAGCCTGGCCGCGTGGTCGGCCTGATCGGCCCCAATGGCTCCGGCAAGACCACCACCCTCAAAGCCATCCTTGGCCTGACCCGGTTCGACGGCGCCCTGTCCGTGCTGGGCCTGGATCCGCGCACGCAGCGCGACCAGCTGATGAACGATGTCTGCTTCATCGCCGACGTGGCGATCCTGCCGCGCTGGCTGCGCGTGCGCGAGGCGCTCGACTTTGTCCAGGGCGTGCATCCCCGCTTCAACCGCGCCAAGGCCGAGCAGTACCTGGCCAGGACCAAGCTGGAACCGAACATGCGCGTCAAGGCCATGTCCAAAGGCATGGTGGTGCAGCTGCACCTGGCGCTGGTGATGGCGATCGACGCCAGGCTGCTGGTGCTGGACGAGCCCACGCTGGGCCTGGACATCCTGTACCGCAAGCAGTTCTACCAGAACCTGCTGGAAGACTACTTCGACGAAAACAAGACCATCCTCATCACCACCCACCAGATCGAGGAAGTGGAGAACATCCTCACCGACCTGATGTTCATCGCCGACGGCAAGATCACGCTGGCAGCCTCGATGGACGAGCTGGGCCAGCGCTTTACCGAAGTGATGGTCGAGCCAAACCAGCTCAACGCCGCCAACGCGCTGCGGCCGATGAGCCAGCGCACGGTGTTCGGCAAGGCCATCATGCTGTTCGACGGAGTCTCGCGCGCCCAGCTGTCCGGCCTGGGCGAGCTACGCACCCCCAGCGTGGCCGACCTGTTCGTCGCCACCATGAAAGGAGCCTACCCATGAACACAATGAAATGGCTGATCCGGCGCGAGCTGTGGGAGCACAAGGGCAGCCTGGTATGGGCGCCCGCCACGGTGGCCGGCGCGCTGGCCAGCCTGGCCACGCTGGCGGCGTTTGCCGGCCGCCAGATCAGCATCAACGGCGATATCCCGCAATCGGTGGTGGTGACAGGCGGCCCGCTTGAGCATCTGGTGCAAACCCTGACGCAAACCTATATGGCCAGCAGCCTGCCCCTGTTCCTGATGCTGAGCGTGCTGGTGTTCTTCTATTGCCTGGGCGCGCTGCACGACGACCGGCGCGACCGCAGCATCCTGTTCTGGCAATCGCTGCCGGTCTCCGACCTGCAGACGGTGCTGTCCAAGGCTGCCATCGCCCTGCTGGTGGCGCCGTTGATCACCATCGCCATCGCGCTGCTGCTGTCGCTGTTCATCCTGCTGGTGATCTGCCTGGTGATGGCGCTGCACGGCACCCATATCGCCGGCCCGGTGCTGATGTCGCCCGGCCTGTACCGCTCCGCCTTCAACGTCATCGGCATGCTGCCGGTGTATGCGCTGTGGGCCCTGCCGACGGTGGGCTGGCTGCTGCTGGTGTCCAGCGTGGCGCGCTCCAAGGTGTTCCTGTGGGCGGTCGGCACGCCGCTGGCGGCGTCGCTGCTGATGCTGTGGGCGGAACGCTTCTTCCAGCTGGATTTCAACAGCGGCTGGATCATGCAGCACGTGGTGGAGCGCATCCTGCTGGGCGTACTGCCCGGCGCCTGGTTCCTGTTCACCTCGGCCGATGAACAAGTCCACCTGAGCATGCCGGACGCCGGCGGCCTCCAGGTCGGCGGCCTGCTGCAGGCGTCCTGGCAAACCCTGGGCAGCGCCAGCGCCTGGCTGGGTGTGGCGGCCGGGATCGCCATGCTGGCCGGTGCTGTCTGGATACGACGCCATCGCGAAGAAGGTTAAACTTTTAACTCTGTTGTCACTTTTCCCTGAAGAATTTGTTACACTGGTTCAAACTCAAAAGGGACAAAGAAAGCGATGAAGGGAAGCCGGCTGCTGTTGGTCATCCTGCTGGGCCTTGGCGCCGCCTCGGCCCGCGCGGCCACAGTGCTGGCGTGCGCCGACCAGGCCGAAACGCCGCCCTTCGTGTTCGCCGAGCGCATCAACGGCCAAAAATCCAGCCACATCACCGGCGCCAGCGTCGACCTGCTGCAGCAGATCGGCCAGCGCCATGGCTGGGATCTGCAAGTGCAGCTGCTGCCCTGGGCCCGCTGTGTGGCCCTGGTCAGCAGCGGCGCTGCGCAGATCGCCATCAACCTGAGCGAGGCCGACGCCAAGGCCAACGGCATCCTGCTCAGCGTGCCCTACTTCACCACGCATAATGTCTACTTCTATTCGCGCCGCGCGCGGCCGCAAGGCATTGTGCTGAAACATCTGGACGAGCTGCGGCAGTTCAGTCTGTGCGGACTGGGCGGCCACCATTTCGAGACATTCGGCATCGCCAGCACCAACGTCGACCGTGGCACCACGCTGGGTTATGAACAGCTGATCACCAAGCTGCACCTGGGCCGCTGCGACTTGTTCATCGATAGCCGCGAAACCATGGCCGGCCAATACCTGATCAACCCCAAGCTGCGCAGCCTGATGGTGGACGGTACCCTGATTAGCCAGCCGTTGCCAGGCAAGCCAACCCGCGACCTCTACTTCGGCGTCGCGCCGCGCGAGACCGCGATCCAGCGGCAGCTGAACACGGGCCTGGAACAACTGGGCAAGGAGAAAAAACTGGATACGCTTCTGGAGCACTACCTGCAATGAACGCGCCCATCCGCCTCAGCGCCACATCCGCCCCGGGCCGCCGAGCGGTGTCCATACTCGCCTGCGCCCTGGCCTGCGCCGCCCTGCCCGCCGCCCATGCCGACGACGACGTCCCGGCCGCGCCGGAGCAGGCCCGCTACAAGCTGAACGGCTTTGGCACGGTCGGCATGGCCCGCTCCAGCGACGCCAAGGCGGATTATGTATTCGACAACCTGCAGCCACGCGGCGCCGGCCGCACCCACCAGTGGAGCAGCGACGTCGACAGCCGCCTGGGCGTGCAGCTGACCGCCAACTTCACGCCCCAGCTGTCCGGCGTGGTTCAGATGGTGTCCGAATACCGCTCGGACGGCACTTACACGCCGACCTTCAACTGGGCCAACCTGAAATACGCCTTCACCCCCGACTTCAGCGTGCGGGTCGGCCGCATCGCCCTGGCCAGCTTTTTGGCCTCGGATTCGCGCAAGATCGGCTTCAGCAACATCACCGCCCGGCCGCCCATCGAGGTCTACCGCCTGCTTGCCCTCAAGGACAGTGACGGCATCGACGCCGCCTACCGCAGCCATTACGGCGACGTCACCAACAGCGTGACCGTACTCTACGGCAAGAAAACCGTCACCAATACGCGCGGAGTGGATGTACACTCGACAGGTGTGGCCGGCGTGTTCGACACCCTGGAAACCGGCTTCCTGACGGTCCATGCCGCCTACCAGGTGCGCGATGTCGACAACCAGAACCCGCCCCTCGGGCGCTTTATGTCGATAGGCGCGAGCTATGATCCAGGCGGCTGGTTCACCTCGGCGGAGTATGTCAAAGTGATTAATTTCAGCGGCACGGGTGTTAAAGCGACCAGGGCCGCCTGGTATATCAACGGGGGCTACCGCTTCGGTAATTTCTCGCCTTATGTGACGGTGTCCGATTTAAAGCCTTTAACCAATACCGGACAGGCGCCGGTGGCCCAGCGAACTTATGCCACCGGGGTGCGCTGGGACGTCGCCCGCAATATGGATTTAAAACTGCAATTCGACCGGATTCACTTGGGAGAAAACTCTTTCGGCACGCTGCAGAATATCGTGCCCGGCACAAAACCGGGCGGCCAGGTATTAATTACCAGCATCCTAATGGATTTTCTTTTCTAGGATCGCACCATGTACCAAGCCTGTTTAAAATATCTGCTGATGGCCGCGCTGTTTTGCGCGGCAGCGGGTGCGCAGGCTGATGTGGTCGTCATCGTTTCCGTTAAAAACCCAACCAGGCAATTAAGCGCCGAACAGGCTTCGGATTTATTCCTCGGAAAAACCGGAGATTTTCCCAACGGCGCCAAAGCCACGCCACTGGATCAAAGCGAAGGATCCACGGTACGCGATATCTTTTATCTGAAAAACAGCGGCAAGGCACCAGCCCAAATGAAAGCCCACTGGGCCCGCATGTTATTTACCGGACGCGGCCAGCCGCCGGTCGAATCCGGCGATAGCGAAGCGATTAAAAAGCTGGTGGCAAACAACCCAGGCCTGATCGGCTATATCGACAAGGACGCACTCGACAGCAGCGTCCGCCCCGTCCTCACTCTGCACTGATAGCGCCGCCAGCCCGGCCAAGCCGGTCGCCACCGCCTTTTCACGGCCATATTATGCTAAAAATTGACTTGTTTTCGCCAAAAAATGGCTTACAGCGCCCGCAAAAAAGGGGCAAAAAACGGGGACAGACCACGTTTTTCCGGCTGGCCGGGAAAACGTGGTCTGTCCCCGTTTTTTGCCCCTTTTTGGGGATTATTCGAACTGCTGCTTGAAGGCGGCGAATTGCGCCGTCAGCGCATCGACTTCCGCGCGTAATTGGCGGACTTCCTGCTCCAATTGCTCCACCCAGCTGCCGCCGGCCGGGGCCGAAACTGCGGAAGAATAACC
>Ga0213872_10002681_pt1 | contig 10298 bp, 7 predicted proteins | sample VelepicomBERX_R2_FD_160071 | JGI IMG/M metagenome (GOLD analysis project Ga0213872, IMG submission 160071) | Rhizosphere microbial communities from Vellozia epidendroides in rupestrian grasslands, the National Park of Serra do Cipo, Brazil - RX_R2 | ecosystem: Host-associated > Plants > Roots >... | reverse complement strand
TGAAGGGCCCCTTCACCTGCCTCAACAGCGCCCGCTACGGCATCGCCTGGGGTGCCCTGGGCGCAGCCGAGTTCTGCTGGCACACCGCCCGCCAGTACACCCTGGACCGCAAGCAGTTCGGCCGTCCCCTGGCCGCCAACCAGTTGATCCAGAAGAAGCTGGCCGACATGCAGACCGAGATCGCGCTGGGCCTGCAAGGCTGCCTGCGCCTGGGCCGCATGAAGGACGAAGGCTCGGCTGCGGTCGAGACCACCTCGATCATCAAGCGCAACTCCTGCGGCAAGGCGCTGGACATCGCCCGCCTGGCCCGCGACATGATGGGTGGCAACGGCATCAGCGACGAGTTCGGTGTGGCCCGCCATCTGGTGAACCTGGAAGTGGTCAACACCTACGAAGGCACGCACGATGTGCACGCCCTGATCCTGGGCCGGGCGCAGACCGGCATCGCGGCTTTTGGGAATTGACCCCCCCTGTTGGGGCTCACTGCGTGTAGCCCCCTCCGGGCAGCACCCAGAGGGTGCTGCTCTTCGGAGCCGTCCAGGCCTGCGCAGGCAGGCCTGGAGCCGCGGCCCTCAGCCCCTCAAGGGGGCGATACCTGCGGACTGGCAGAGCCAGCTCCGCGGTATCCTGGAACGGGCTTCGGCCCCCGAGACCTTGTCATGGATGGACATATGACCCCACTGCCCACACCTCAGCCCGGCGCCCTGGCCGGCCTCAAAGTCCTGGATCTGTCCCGCGTGCTGGCGGGGCCGTGGTGCACCCAGATCCTGGCCGATCTGGGCGCGGACGTGGTGAAGATCGAGCGGCCCGGCGCCGGCGATGACACCCGCCATTGGGGCCCTCCCTTTCTGAAGGACGCCGATGGCCAGAACACCGACCAGGCCAGCTATTTCACCGCCTGCAACCGCAACAAGCGCTCGGTCACCATCGACATGGCCAGCGCCGAAGGCCAGGCCCTGATCCGTGAGATGGCCCTGAAATCCGACATCGTGGTCGAGAACTTCAAGGTGGGCGGCCTGAAGCAGTACGGCCTCGACCACACCAGCCTGATGGCCCTGAACCCGCGCCTGATCTACTGCTCGGTGACCGGCTTCGGCCAGGACGGCCCCTATGCCGAGCGCGCCGGCTACGACCTGATGATCCAGGCCATGAGCGGCATGATGAGCATCACCGGCCGCGCCGACGACCAACCCGGTGGCGGCCCGCTGCGGGTGGGCGTGGCGCTGACCGACCTGTTCACCGGCGTCTATGCCTCCACCGCCATCCTGGCGGCCCTGAACGTGCGGCACCAGACCGGCCAGGGCCAGCACATCGACATGTCGCTGCTCGACGTGGGCATGGCCATCCTCGCCAACCAGGCCGCCGGCTTCCTCAACACCGGTCAGGTGCCCTCGCGCCAGGGCAACAGCCACCCCAGTCTGGCCCCTTACCAGGATTTCCCGACCGCCGACGGCGCCATGCTGCTGGCCATCGGCAACGACGGCCAGTTCGCCCGCTTCTGCGCGGCCGCCGGTCGCCCCGAATGGGCCCAGGACGAGCGCTTCACCAGCAACACCCTGCGCGTCAAGCACCGCGAGACGCTGATTCCGATGATGTGCGAGCTGACCCGCACCCGCCGCACCGGCGACTGGATCACCCTGCTCGAAGACAAGGCCGTGCCCTGCGGCCCCATCAACGACATCGGCCGCGCCTTCGACGACCCTCAGGTCCGCGCCCGGGGCCTGGCCGTGAGCCTGCCCCGCGACGCGGGCGATGGGGTGGACCGCATCACTGGCGTGGCCAGCCCGCTGCGCCTGGGCAACCACCCGCCGGTGCTGCGCAATGCCCCGCCAGCCCTGGGTCAGCACACACAGGAGGTGTTGGCCGAGATGGGGCTGGATGTGGAACGCATGGCCGATCTGCGCCGAAACGGGGTGATCTGACATCGGTCGCTCCGTTCGGAAATTGCACTAGACTCGCCTCACAACGTCGGCCCGTGATGCCGATGCGACCTCACGCATCCATTGGCAGGCCGTCAACTGAGGGAGGAATCGGCATGGAATCCAAACGTCCGTTGCGCAGAACACTCGGACTGGTCTTGATGCTCGCCGCGACATGGGCAGCCCAGGCGCAGTCCCTGCCCACGGTCAGCCGGCTGGCTGGCAACACACTGGCACTGACCCGCACCAGCACCCGGCTGGGGACGGTTCCGGTCGGCACCCCCATGCAGCACATCACGCTGGCCCTTCAAGGCACGCGCGAAAAGCGCCTGTTGCTGGAACGCTTCCTGCAGGCACAGCAAGATCCGACGAGCCCGCAATACCATCAATGGCTGACGCCGCAGCAGTTCGGCCAGCGCTTCGGCCCCACCTCGGACGAGGTGGCCCGGGTGAGCAACTGGTTGCAGGCGCAGGGCTTCACGATCGACTCGGTCGCTGCCAGCGGCCTGTGGATCAATTTCTCAGGCCAGGCAGGCCAGGTCCAGCAGGCTTTCCAGACCAGCCTCGGACAATACCTGGTCAATGGCCAGACCGTCATCGCCAATGACCAGGATCCATCGGTGCCCAATGAGCTGGCCGGGATCGTGGCCGGACCGGTCTCCCTCCACAGCCTCAGGCCCGCGCCGCAACATGGCCCCCTGATCAGCAGGATGAACCTGACGTCCACCCAGCACGCACTGGCTCCGGACGACTTCGCAGCCATCTACAACACCAGTGCGGCCTACGCGGCAGGCATTGACGGCACGGGACAGAGCATCGCCATCATCGGCCGCACGAACCCCGGCATCGGAGACTGGGTGCGATTCCGTCAGGCTTACGGATTGAGCCCCAACACCCCCAAGATCGTGCTGGCCGCCAATGACCCCGGCGACCTGGGGGCCTCCGAGGACGGCGAAGCCGATCTGGACGTCGAATGGTCCGGTGCCGTGGCCCGCGGTGCCACCATCCTGTTCGTCACCGCAGCCTCGACACAGACCACGGACGGGACGTTCATTGCCGCGCAATATGCCGTCAACAACAACCTCGCCCCGGTGCTCAGCATGAGCTTCGGTCTGTGCGAGGCGAGCCTGGGCAGCTCGGCCATGAGTTTCATGAACACCCTGTGGCAACAGGCTGCGGCACAAGGCATGTCGGTGGTCATCAGTTCCGGAGACTCCGGAGCGGCCGGCTGCGACGTCGACAGTTCAGCCACCAGCGTCGGCGGCAAGGCCGTCAACGGGCTGGCGTCGACGCCCTACAACCTGGCGATCGGTGGCACGATGTTCAACGACGCATCGGGCAACTACTGGGGCGCCGCCAATGGCAACTACAAGGTCTCGGCCCTGGGCTATATCCCTGAGCTCGCCTGGAACGAGAGCGGCTTCCTTGGCGGATCGAATCTCTGGGCCACCGGTGGCGGCACGTCGAGCTATTTCAGCAAGCCCGCCTGGCAGCAGGCCCCTGGTGTGCCCGCAGACGGACAGCGCGACCTGCCGGATGTCTCGCTGGCGGCCGCAGGGCATACGCCCTACGCCGTCATGTCCCAGAACCAGGCCATCTACGTGGGCGGCACCTCGGCCGCGGCCCCCGCCTTCGCAGGCGTGCTGGCCCTGCTGGTCCAGGCCACAGGCCAGCGCCAGGGCAACCCGGCCGCCCGGCTCTATCAGCTTGGAAACAGCCAGTACACCACCGGGTCGCCGGTGGTGTTCCACGACATCACCAGCGGCAACAACTCGGTCCCCGGCACCACCGGCTTCCAGGCCACCACCGCCTATGACCAGACCACCGGCCTGGGTTCCGTGGACGTCTATGCCCTGATCCGCAGTTGGGGACCGACCGTGCAGACGGCCCCGGTCAACGTGGGAGGCGTCTACCAGAGCACGACCAACGGCAATCTGTACCTCACCGCGTACCAGAGTGGCAGCCGCCTTGTGGTCACGGTCTATTCGAACGCCGCTGTGTCCGGGCTCACCGTGAGCAGTGCGGGCGGGAATTTCGCCCCCGCCTGGTATGACTACTTCAATCTGCTCGGCGGCAGCATCAGCGGCTCACAGGGGACTCTCTCGGGCTACGACGCCTACCGATCGTGCAATGTGGCCCTGACGATCGCCTTCACCACGTCGGGGGCCGCCACCACGGTCACCGGTGCCAGCGCCACCGCCCAGGGCCTGGCCCAAGGCATCCAATGCCAGCAGATCGATGCAGTCGGTACGTCCACCCAATGGACCAAAATACTATGAAGGGCGCCACCATGAAGCGAATCACCCAACCGGGCGCCTGCTTTGCCGCCCTGTGCCTTTGTTCCACGGCCCTGCTGGCCGCCGGCCCCTACGACGGGGTCTACCAGAGCACCGCCAATCCGAACTACTTTCTGACCATCTACCAGAATGGCAATTCGGTGGTGTCCACCGGCTACAGCAACATCAGCTCGCCCGGTCTTTCCCTCAGCTCACCCGGTGGAACGATCCAACCTCAATACCTTGATTTCTTCTCGCTCTACGGCGGCACCATCAACGGCACCCAGGCCAGCATCACGGGCTACGACTACTTCCGCGCCTGCAATATCAGCATGACCCTGACCTTCGCCTCCGGTACGGTGACCAGCCTGGTCACCGCTTCGGCGGCCAGCCCCGCCGGCATTGCCCAGGGCGTCAACTGCACTGTCGTGGACAAGGTCAACACACAGGTCATCTGGAACAAACTCCTCTGACCACCGCGCCCCCCGCCTGCGCGAGGTGGCGCCACCTCACAGGATCGCGCTGCCCGGGTGCTCGCCCCGCTCATAGACCACATGGGCCCGCCCCACGATCAGCGGGTCGAGCTGGCCGATCTGCTCCGCATCCTTGTTGGCATAGGGCAGGCGATGCAGCACATAGCGCATCGCGTGGAGGCGTGCGCGCTTCTTGCAATCGCTCTTGATCACAGTCCACGGGGCATCGGCGGTGTCCGAGTCGCGGAACATCGCCTCCTTGGCCAGGGTGTAGTCATCCCATTTGTCGAGCGAGGCCTTGTCGATGGGGCTGAGCTTCCATTGCTTGAGCGGGTGTGACTCGCGTTCCTTGAAGCGGCGACGCTGCTCCTCCTGGCTCACCGAGAACCAGAACTTGACCAGGTGGGTGCCGCTGCGCACCAGTTGCCGCTCGAACTCGGGGGCCTGGCGCATGAATTCGGTGTACTCGGCATCGCTGCAGAAACCCATGACGCGCTCGACCCCGGCGCGGTTGTACCAGCTGCGGTCGAACAGCACGATCTCACCGCGCGTGGGCAGGTGCTGCACATAGCGCTGGAAATACCATTGGCCGCGTTCCAGGTCGGAGGGCTTCTCGAGGGCCACTACATGGGCGCCACGCGGATTGAGGTGCTCCATGAAGCGCTTGATGGCCCCGCCCTTGCCCGCGGCATCGCGGCCCTCGAACAGGATCACCACCCGCTGGCCGGTCTCCTTGACCCAGGCCTGGAGTTTCAGCAACTCGACCTGCAGACGGAATTTCTGGCTCTCATAGGTGCTGCGGCGCATCAGGTTGCGATAGGGATACCCGCCCTGCCGCCAATCGCGCGAAAGCTCCTCGTCGGGATGCAGCCCGCCCGCACCGGCCGAGGCCTCGGGCTTGCTCAGCAGGGCCTCCCGGAGGACCTGCAGATCGTCGCTGGAAGCCCCTTCGAGCAGGGCCCGCAAGGCCTTGGCACGCTTGTCACCGGGCTGCTTGCTGCGGCCGTCCAGCAGGGACAGCACGACGGCCAGTTGCTGGCCCTGGGCGGCATCGGCGGCTTCACGCGCCACATGGTGGGCCAAGGCCTCAGGCTTGACCGAAGGGACGGTGTCGCCGCTGCGCACCGCGCGGCCTTTGCGCGGCAGCGGCCCCACCAAGGGGCTGACAGGGGTCAGGGCACGGCTGGATGAACTCTTTTCTGGCATGGTCGGCGTCTCCCGGATCTGGTTCTGGACGGGGCTGCCCCTGGCGGATGCGGACAGGGCAGCCCGAGTGGATGTCACAAGTCTGTCATTTTTTCACCGATACGGCCAGCACAGGCTGACCCGGGTCAAATCGGCAGGCACGCTGTCGACAAGGACTCCTGCATCGGGAGGCCGCACACCGCGCCCGGCAGGCGCATACTCCCCATGGTCGCCGCCAGGAGGGCGCTGGCAGGACATTTGCATGCAGGATCCGACATGACCCGTGCTTTTTTCCACCTGATGCTGGCCATCGGCCTATGGGGCATCGCCACGGCCGCGACGGCCACACCGGACGGGCCGGTGGAAGCCCGGCTGCGCGCCTTCGACCGGGCGCAGGCCGCCGTCGTGGGGCTGCAGGTCAGCGCCATCGAAGACGCCCCGTCGAACCTGGTGCTGGGTCAGGAGCGGATGGGCAGCGGCGTGGTGATCGGTGCGGACGGCCTGACCCTGACGGTCGGCTACCTGATCCAGGAAGCACAGACCATCGACCTCACCACGGCGGATCACCGCAGTGTGCCGGCGCGCAGCGTGGCTTTCGACCCGGCCACCGGTCTCGGGCTGGTGCGCCCGCTGCTGCCGCTGCCCGGAATCAGGCCGGTGCGCCTGGCCTCGTCGGCCGATGTCGCGCCGGGCGAGTTGTTGCAGGTCATGACGGGTGCCGCCGAAGACGAGGACGGCGACATCCTGCCCACGCAACTGGTCAGCAAACGTGCTTTTGCCGGCAGTTGGGAATACCTCATCGAGTCTGGCCTGTACACCGCTCCACCCGTGGAGCCGCATGCGGGCGCAGCCCTGTTCACCCCTTCGGGTGAGCTGCTGGGCATCGGCTGCCTGTTGCTGCTCGATGTCACCGGCAGCAGCCATCCCGTGCCCGGCAACCTGTTCATCCCGGTGGATCTGCTCAAGCCGGTGCTCGACGAGTTGCAAAGAGACGGCAGCAGCCGCCAAAGCCACCGCCCCTGGCTGGGCCTGATTTCGAGTGAGGCGGCGGGCCGCATCGACATCCTGCGCGTGACGCGGGGCAGCCCGGCGGACAACGCCGGCTTGCAGCCGGGCGATGTGGTGCTGGCGGTGGATGGCAACAGCGTCTCCACGCTGGCCGGTTTCTACCGCCAGCTCTGGGCCCATGACCCTGGCCCTGCCGGTGCCCGCATCGAACTGAAGGTCTTGCAGGGTGCCGAGGTGCGCACCCTGCAGCTCGAGACGGCCGATCGCCTGCAGAGCCTGCTCAAACCCGAGGGGATCTGAGGAAATCTGTTCACGGTCTCGCAGGGACCGATACAAGACCGTGAACAGGTCCTGAACGCGGCCGACTGCCGCAGGCGGCTCACTTCATCAGATTGCCGGTGCTGCCGATGATGGTGATGTCCACCGACGGTTCGACCCGGTGGAGCACGGGCGAATAGTTCAGGACGTAGTCCCCCAGGTCCAGCCGGCCCAGGCCCTCCAGCGCGGCCAGCACTTTTTCACGGCTGGGGTTGGCACCCGCACGGCGCAGCGCCGTCACCAGCACCTTGGCGGTCATGTACCCCTCCAGACCCGAGAAGTTGGGCGTGGTCTCCGGGCTGTAGTGCTTCAGGTCCTGCAGGTATTCGGTGACGATCTTGCGCTTGACACCGAAGGGATAGGGCACCGCCTGGGAGAACACCACCCCCTGGGCATCGGCCGCGCCGATCTTCTTGACCAGGGCCTCCCAGTTGTTGATGCTGAAGGTGTAGCGACCCACGGCGGGCCCCAGCACCTCCTTGAGCGACAGCATGCTCATGGGAAACGTCGGCCCCACGGCGAAGGCAAAGACCGCATCAGGGCGCTGACCCTTGAGCTGCTCGACCGCCTTGGCCACCAGTTGCGCCTGCTTGGCCGGATCGGGATCGATGTCGAAGCCCGCCGAGCCGACGTACTCGAGGCCGGCCTCCTTGACGATGCGCTGGAACACCGGCTCGAACAGCGGCCCCTGCGAGGTTTTGTAGTACAGGTAGGCCACCCGTTTCTGGAACAGGATGTTCATCTGCCGCGCAATGGCCGCCACCTCGTCCTCATAGGAAGACCGCAGCGGAAAGATGTTCGGCGCCGCCAACACCTGCGAAGCCCCCGTGAAGGGGCCCAGCACCGCAATGTGCTCATCCTTGAGCACACCTTCCTTGATCAGGGCCTCGGTGCCGGGCGTGCCCTGCGGGGTGATCAGGACCACGGCCTTGTCCTCGTTGATCAGCTCCCGGCTGCGCTCCACCACCTTCCTGGGATCGAATTCGTCGTCGCGGAAGACCACCGAGAGCTTCTGCCCGGCCACGCCGCCCTCCTCGTTGATCTTGCGCACATAGAGATCGAAGCCGCCGGCTGCGGCTGCAGTGGTCGGCGCGGGAATCGGGTTCTTCAGGGAGCCCAGCCGGCCGATGACGATGTCGGCCTGCGCGCTCATGCCCGACAGCATCAAGGGCAGGAGCACGGCAATCAGTTTTTTCATGGATCAAGGTTGACGGATGAATGGCCGACCTGTTTACCCAAGCACCATGACACTGTCAATAAATGCTTTCCCAGCCCCTTCCAGTCTCATGCTGCCGGTTCAGGGTTTCAGGCCGCTGTCCACCGTGGCATGGCGCAGTTGCAGACGCAGTTCGGTCTTCAAGCGCCGATTGATCAGGCGGCGGGACTCGCCCATGAAGCTCAGCAGGCCGACCGGCAGGCTGGCGGCCGCCTCGGCGCGCGAGACACGCGGTGGCCGCGGCAGGCCGTAGAGGTCGGCGGCCAGGTCGAAATAGTCGCCCATGCGCAATTCGCTGTCATCGCTGGCGTGGTAGACCCGCTGGGGCTGCCCGCGCCACAGCGCCAGCAGACAGGCCCTTGCCAGGTCGTCGGCATGGATGTGGTTGGTGAAGACATCGTCCCCGGCCTCCAGCACCGGTGTGCCGCGCAGCAGGCGCTCACGCGGCGTCCCGCCCGCCCGGTCGGGCGCATAGATGCCGGGCACACGCAGGATGCTGGCCCGCAAGGAGCGCCCCAGATGGCGCACCACCCGCTCGGCATCCACCCGGCGCTGCGCCCTCGGGGTGGCGGGCGACAGCGGGCGTGTCTCATCGACACGCGCCCCGGCACAGTCGCCATACACGCCGCTGGTGGACACATAGACCAGCGACTGCGGCAGGCTGCGTCGACGCAGGCTGCGCGCCAGCGCCAGCGTGCGCGGATCCAGCCACCAGCGGGCCTGACCTTCGCCGGGCGGCGGCGCCAGATGCAGCACCCGCTGCGCCAGGCCGGCCAGGCGCCTCAGGGTGTCGGGCCGGTCCAGATCCCCCGCCAGAGGCGTCAGACCCGATGCCCGCAGAGGCGCGCGCCGATCCGGCGACGAGCTCAACGCCAGCAGGCGGACCCGCCCCCGCAGCAGGCCGGCCACGCGTTGACCTACGTCACCGCAACCCACGATCAGCACGCGTTCGCGGCGGAAGCGCGCGGGCAGCGCGCCGAGGGGAGTTTGATTTGAAGGCAAAATCGAGGGTTCAGATTCCAACAGACGGCCCCGAGGATACCGAAAAGATGAGCTTCAACGTCACAGTGCAACCCAGCGGACGCGCCTTCGGCGCCAACCCCGACGAGACCGTGCTGGCCGCCGCCATCCGCCAGGGCGTGGGTCTGCCCTACGGCTGCAAGGACGGCGCCTGCGGCTCCTGCAAATGCAGAAAGCTGGAAGGCAGCGTGGTGCACGGCGAGCACCAGAGCAAGGCCCTGTCGCCCGAGGAAGAGGCCGCCGGCTTCATCCTGACCTGCTGCGCCGTGCCGCAGGGCGATCTGGTGATCGAATCGCGCCAGGTGACCGACGAAAGCGCCTTCCCGATCAAGAAGATGCCGGTGCGCGTCAGCGCGCTCGAGAAGAAGTCCGACGACGTGATGCAGTTGCGACTGCAACTTCCGGCGACCGACACCTTCCGCTACCACGCCGGCCAGTACATCGAATTCATCCTGCGCGACGGCGCGCGGCGGGCCTACTCGATGGCCAACGCCCCGCACACCCAGGCCGAGCAGCCCGGGGTCGAGCTGCACATCCGCCACATGCCCGGCGGCAAATTCACCGACCACGTCTTCGGTGCCCTGAAGGAAAAGGACATCCTGCGCGTCGAAGGCCCCTTCGGCAGCTTCTTCCTGCGTGAAGACAGCGGCAAACCCATCATCCTGCTGGCCTCGGGCACAGGCTTTGCGCCGATCAAGGCGATCATCGAACAGCTGCAGCACAAGGGCATCACTCGCCCGGTGAGCCTTTACTGGGGGGGCCGGCGCCCCGGCGACCTGTACCTGGACGCCTGGGTCCAGGCGCGCCTGGCCGAGCTGCCGCAGCTGCGCTATGTGCCGGTGGTCTCGGACGCCCTGCCCGAAGACGCCTGGAGCGGCCGCAC
>Ga0213872_10002680_pt1 | contig 10300 bp, 8 predicted proteins | sample VelepicomBERX_R2_FD_160071 | JGI IMG/M metagenome (GOLD analysis project Ga0213872, IMG submission 160071) | Rhizosphere microbial communities from Vellozia epidendroides in rupestrian grasslands, the National Park of Serra do Cipo, Brazil - RX_R2 | ecosystem: Host-associated > Plants > Roots >... | reverse complement strand
TTTGTTGGCAATCGTCCCATCGACGTAGGTCGCCTTGCCGCCGGCTACGCTTGAGGCCTCGCTCATCTGGATGCCTGAGATCGGCAGGTTTGCCGCGTAGGTATCCGGGGGCGCCAGGCCCGCCCCGCCCGGATTCGGCGGCGGCCCGTGGTGCCCACGTGCCAGGAAAATCCCGAGCACCACCAAGACCGCGATGCCGGCAATCATCCACGGAAGCACAGAGCGAGGCTCGCGGGCCGTCTTTTTATCCGGGCTTAGGAAATCAGGTGTCTGTCCGCTCGACGCCATCAGCGCGATTCTACATCCGTCGGCTCAACGCTGCCGCGTACCACTAAAGTGTGAGGCTCATTAACGTTTCGGTTAACTTATGCAAAAAATTTGCTAAAGTAAGAAACTTCTACGGAGAAAATCTCTCTATATCGGTTAGGGAAAAGTCATCCGCCGGTGGCACTGAAACGTACTTAATTGCGCTATCCCTAATAGCAAGGAAGGAAAGAAAGCCCGGCCATGCAGCATCTACCGAAGCACGCCGCAAGCACGACAAAGGCCCAGAGGCAGGCTTCGGACTACGTCTACCAGGCTGCGACGATCGCCGCTGCGCTTCTTCTGCTGCTTACTGCCGCGGCCGTTTAGCCTACAGTTCCATCGCATACTGCGTGGATAATTCCCCCGGCACCGCCTTGGGTTCTTTCGTCAAATCAAATACCAGCTTTTCGAGCACCAGCCGCTTGTCCGGAGGCTGCGAGCGCAACTCCAGGTCCGCCCGGGCAATCAGCCGGAGCGCCCGCGTGATCTCGCGACTCGACTTGTAGCGCCGCGCCTGCCGGATCAGGTCGTCGGCCGCAAAAGGCGGCATCCGGAAGCCCTGCCATAGCGCCTGCCAGATCGCCCGCGAGTCGCGCACGTTCTTCTCAAGAATGACCAGCATCTGCCGGAATGTCCGCGCCAGCATGTACAGGTGCCCGATGGCTGAATCCTCCCCACCGTCCGAAGCATTCAGCAGCCCCTGTAGCAGTGCGAGCGCCCGCGGTGTGTCCCTGGATGAGATCGCATCCGTCAGCTCGTAGAGCGAGCGCTGTTTCGCCGCGAGGACCATCGTCTCCACGTCGCCGAGCGTAACCTGCTTCTTCTCTCCGGCGTACAGCACGAGCTTGTTCCACTCGCTAGCGATGAGCATCATGTCCGCTCCGAGCGCGTCGGCCAGCTCGCGTGCCGCGTCGGAGTCAAAACGTACGCCCACGCGCTCGCTCTCGGCGCTGATCCAGCGCAGCGCATCGGCTTCATCGACCCGCGCCAACTCCACCATGCCGCACCAGTCGCCGAGCGTCTCGCGAATCCGCTCGTAGCGATTCTTGTCCTCCATGTCCATCCGCCGCGGATCGGACGGGATGCGGATGTGGTCGGCGATGAACAGGATCACGGCCTGCGGGTTGGGAGAGCGGAAATACTCCTCGATGGCAGCGAATTCCTCTTTCTTGGCGCCCCGCGTATAAAGCGCCTTGAGCCCTCGAACGAAAAACGCCTGGAACGGAGCCATCAGCGACGGCGTTCGCGCCCGGTCCAAAACCTCGAAGATGCTCGTTTCGGCCAGATCCAGGTCTGACAGGCAGAAATCCTTCAGACCTGCGGGCACCAGCGTGTCGATTACGGCACGCCTGCATCGCTCATATAGGAAAATCTCGTCGCCGAGCAATACGTAACCAGGGCGCAGACGATTCTCACGCACCTCGGCGATAAAGCGATCAGCCGCCGCAAAGCCCGCACCCATCTAGCGAACTCCCCGGCGGACGAAGGCGCCTGCGGTTAGCGGATTCGACGCGTAAGACGAGCAGGGATTCACCACAGAGAACGCAAAGAACACAAAGGAACGAGTACAGGAATATCCCATCAGAACGACTCCAGAATATCGGACACAACCGCCTGCGCAAAATCACGCGACAGCCGCTGCACTGAAGATGGATCTTCGAGGATAAAGGTCACCAGGTCCTCGGTCGTTTCGTACTGCTGCCGGAAAAGATATGTCGAGTTCTGATACAGCACTTTCTTATTCCTGTCAGTCAGCGCCACCTTCGCCCGGATCGTCACCAGAAAGCTCGACGACTGCCCGGTCTGCGAATTGTAGGTCAGGGGAACGACCTGAAAGCTGGTAATGGTGCCGTTGAGGGTCGCGTCCGCATCGGGATCGGCACCCGGAACCAGATGGTACGGCGTGCGGCTCGAAAACTCCTTGATCACCGCCTGCGTGAACGAAACCTCGGTGTGATACGACTGCGTCGCGTTCTGGAAGGTGGGCACCGCCAGCGTATGAACCGTCTGCGGAAGATGCGACGCGGAGCCTGCGGTGTGATATCCGCAACCGGCAGTCAATAGAAGAGACGCGGCGAGCCCCGCGACCAGAGCCTTACACATGCAAGACTATTTTCGCAGAGGATGCTCTCCAAAGGTAATTTCCGTATTGCCGACAACCCAGACGCTAGTGGCTGGTTAGCTGTACCAGTGACGGAACACCATAGCCTTCCTCGGTGTCTAATTCCAATAATCAGAGTGGAACACCAAACCATGCGACGTTTTGTTCTATTAATGATCGGTTTGTCACCAATCATAATCGTGACGATCGTGCTCGGCCAGGCTGTAGCCGCACAGCAGCCCGAAGACCCTACCAAAGGAGTGATTTATGGGACGGTCATTGATCAGAACGGACAACCTGCGAAAGAACTCGGTTTAACGGCTTACCCACTTGGCGTTGGACTGGGAGCGATACTCCCTTATACAAAAACAGATCAAAACGGCGAATTCCATTTCGTGCGGATTCCGTGGTGGGGCCGATATACCGTCTTTGCTGATGACGAGGAGGCGGGATATTCCCTCTCCGCCACAGGACTGAACCCCACTAAGAGTGTGACGCTTTCGCCAGAACAGCCAGAAGCTGAGTTCAACCTCGTTCTTCCTCCGAAGGCTGGCTTCCTAAAAATCCATCTGACGAACCAGAAAACGGGCGAACCTATCAAAGCAGTTCAAGTCACGGTGATGTCTGCGGACAACCCGAAAAGCCTAGTCTTTTCCCAAAGCTGCTCTTCGACGCGTACTATCCTGGTACCGCCTGATAAGAATTTATTCCTGCATGTAACTTCGTGGGGCTTTCGCGAGTGGTCGGAAGGTGCGGGGGATGGAAAGTCCATCCGAATACATTCGGGCAGCCGTCTGACTTTGGAGGTAGAACTCGATCCCGCAGATTGAACCAGATAGATATACCCGAAATTGGAAGAGCCGGGTGGCGAGTCACCGGCAAACCGGAAATTGGCTCATTGCGCGATATCCCGGATAGCGATCTCAATAGGGGTTAGTTCTACCCAAACAAAACAGCCTAACCGCTGGGGCCAGGCTGCTGTTCTGGATTCAGATTGGAAACTACGCCGGCGACCCGCTGCCTTCCGGGAAGTTGGCGCCGGGGCCAGAGCTTAAAGCGAGGCAGTTCCGCGACAACCGGCAGCCACCCACACCTTATTTTTGCGCCAAAAGCGATCGGGCATCTTGAAGCTCAGGCCGATTTCCGTCGGCATGCCCGCAAATAGCCAGAAGCTGGGCATAGTAGGTTTTCGCTTTTTCGTTGTTGCCAGAAAGCGTGGCCGCTCGCGCGGCGCCGGCGAGCGCATTGAAGCGACTTGGAGCGGTGTGCAGTGTGGCTTCGAACTCGATCATCGCTTGGGCTGGCTGCTTCTGTTCCAGCAACATTTCGCCAAGCATTTCGCGAGCCGGAAGAATCACTCCCGGAGTGACGTTGTTCTTGTCGGTCCGATCCTCGTGGTCAGCGGCAGAACGCATTTGTTGCAAGGCGTCTTCGTGCTTGCCCTCGGCGAGGGTAATCCAGGCCACTGCAATCTCCTGCTGGATGTCGACCTGGTCGGCCCAGTATGTTTCGTTGTTCTGGGTAAGCGTGTCACGAAGGGACGCGAGCACCTGGGCCTCTTTTCGCGCAGACTCGATTTGGCCTGTATGTGACGCGCCGAGAGCCCGTGCAAAGTGCAGATTGGATTCGGTCCACGCCCATCGCCCGCCAGGAAAGGTATTAGGTGGCACCGGCAGAGTGGCCGCGTCGGACCACTGATGTCGTTCCACCGCATAGCGGGCGGGCGACGTACCCATCGCATAGAGCCAGTTCATGTATTGCGGATCATCAGGCCGACCCGCCGGCGGTGCTTCCAGCGCTTTTTTCGCCTCCTGGTCCTGGGCCACCTGCAGATACGCATAGATCAGATAATCCTTCGCGTGCAGTTCATTGCCCGGCGCGTTGTTTTTCTGGGCTGAGGCTGCGGAGGCGAGGTTGGAATCGATGGATTCCTGCCACAGGCCGAGCCGGGTGAAGATATGTGACGGCATGTGCAGAGCATGTGGCGAATCCGGCGCGATTTTTGCATAGCGCCGCGCCGCATCGAGAGCGCTCGGTGCCAGTGGCGGATAGTCGTCGGCGTGGATGATGTAGTGCGCAATGCCGGGATGCTCTGGTTGCTCCACAAAGAGTGGCTCAAGGATGGCGCTTGCCTTTTTCTGATTCACATAAGTCTTGTCTGTGGGAGGCGCAGTGGCGAGCAGTGCGAGCGCGTAAAAAATGGCCGCTTCATGGTCGTCCGGATAACGCGCCTGGAGCTGATCCATGGCCTTTTCATAAGCCAGCGCACGAGTGCGATGGTCGAGCTTATCGCTGTCCTTGTAAAACGTTCCGACAGCAGCGATGTAGTCCCGCTCTCGCTGCGTCTTGGCGCCGGCCGCCTTGGCATTTTCCAGCGCGGACGCACCTGCCTTCAGGTCCGTCGGCCCGGGCGGCGACCAGATTTGATGGTAATAAGTCATTGCCATTCCCCAGTACGCCATGCCGCACGCACGATCCTTCTCGGCTACAGCAGCAAAGGTATCGTGGGCCTTCTCGTACCAGAAAGAATGGAGCATTGCCACAGCGCCGTTGAATTGGGGCTGAACAGACGGCTCACAAGAAACAGGGAAAGAGACCTTACCAAGTTTTGTTGGGTCACCGGCGGGATGCTCATGTTGGGCAAGGGCCGGTGAAGCGAAGGATGTGTACACGCCGACACACAGGACCATTTGGAGCAATGCAATGCGGTTCATGCTGGTTTCCGTGATAGCACAGGAGGTGTTTACGAATGAGTTTCTTCGGGAGCGCAGCCGTTGTCGCTCATTCTGGGACTGCTATTGCACTGGCGTCAAGCGGGCCGAACGGCATCGTGAACCTGATCGCAGCTTGCACCGCGCGTCGAGTGGCTCTCCGCGACAATCGGCAGTACACGCACTTGATGACGTTCTTACGTTCTGCGGCCCAGTCCGATCGCCTGGCCTGCTGCGCAAAACAAAACAGCCTGACCGCTTGGGTCAGGCTGCTGTTTTAGATTCAGACTGAAGACTACGCCGGTGACGGACTGCCTTCGGGGAAGCTGGCGCCGCGACCCGGTTCGGGTTTGAGCACTTGCTGCACGTCCCCGCCGGCGGCCGTTCCATTGCCTCCCGAGGGCTTCAGCGGAGGCAGCTCCTTGCCCTCGATGATCATGCGGATCTCGTTCGCGTCGATCGTCTCGCGTTCCAACAGAGCCGTGGCCATGCGGTGCATGATGTCCTGATTGGTGTTCAGGATCTCGTACGCCGAACGGTACGCCTCGTCCACGAAGCTACGGACTTCGGCGTCGATCTGCCGCGCTGTTTCTTCGGAAAAGTCGCGGTGCTGCGCAATCTCGCGGCCGAGGAAGATCTGCTCCTCTTTCTTGCCGAAGGTCAGCGGACCGAGGCGGCTCATGCCGAACTCGCAGACCATCTTGCGCGCCAGATCAGACGCACGCTCGATGTCGTTGCCCGCTCCGGTCGTCATCTGCTTGAGGTAGATCTCCTCGGCGATGCGGCCGCCCATCAGGATCGAGAGCTGCGTCTCGAGGTAATCCTTAGTGACCGTGTGCTTGTCGTCTTCGGGCAACTGCATCGTCACGCCCAGCGCCATACCGCGCGGGATGATCGTGACCTTGTGCAACGGATCGGCATGTTGGCGCATGGCGGCGACCAGAGCATGGCCGGCCTCGTGATACGCCGTTACGCGCTTCTCCTCGTCGGTCAGCAACATCGACTTGCGCTCCGCGCCCATCAGCACCTTGTCCTTGGCCAGCTCGAAATCGAGCATCGCCACGGCCTTGCGGTTATAGCGAGCTGCGTTCAGCGCGGCCTCGTTCACCATGTTGGCGAGATCCGCGCCGGAAAAGCCCGGTGTCCCGCGGGCCATCACGCGAAGATCTACATCCTCGGAGAGCGGAACCTTCTTGGCATGCACCCGCAGCACTTCCTCGCGCCCGCGCACATCCGGGCGTCCCACGACCACACGGCGGTCAAAGCGGCCCGGCCGCAGCAAGGCCGGATCGAGCACGTCAGGCCGGTTCGTCGCGGCAACCAGAATCACGCCGTCGTTCGACTCGAAGCCGTCCATCTCGACGAGCAGCTGGTTCAGCGTCTGCTCGCGCTCGTCGTGTCCGCCGCCAAGACCTGCTCCGCGATGACGGCCGACAGCGTCAATTTCGTCGATAAAGATGATGCAGGGTGCGTTCTTCTTGCCCTGCTCGAAGAGGTCGCGCACGCGGCTCGCGCCCACGCCGACAAACATCTCGACGAAGTCCGAACCTGAAATCGAGAAGAACGGAACGTTGGCCTCGCCGGCGACTGCCCGCGCCAGCAGGGTCTTGCCGGTTCCGGGAGGTCCGACCAGCAGCACGCCCTTGGGAATGCGGCCGCCGAGCTTCTGGAACTTCTGCGCCTCGCGCAGGAACTCGATGATCTCCTTCAGCTCTTCCTTGGCCTCGTCCACACCGGCCACATCTTTAAATGTGACCTTCTTCTGCTGCATCGAAAGCAGCCGGGCGCGGCTCTTGCCGAACGACATCGCCTTGTTTCCGCCGCTTTGCATCTGGCGGATCATGAAGAACCACAGCGCGCCGATCACGATCACCGGCGAGAACTGGATAAGGATGTTCCACCATCCGCTGCCCTCGGCGTTCTTCACCGTCACCTTGACCTTGTTCTGGTCGAGCACGTCGTATAGGTGCGGATAGTTCGCCGGCACGGTGACGTGGAAGTTCCCCTTGTCACCCTTCAGGTGGCCGCGCACCTCGCTGCCAATCACTGTTACATCGCTGATCTGTCCCTGCTGCGCATCCTGCAGAAACTCCGACCAGGCGATCTCCTGATCCTTCCCCGTACCGGCGCTCTTCTGGAAAAGCTGCCAGAGGACCACGAGGCAGGCAAAGATGAAAACCCAGAAAATAATTGTCTTGACGGTCGAATTCACGAAAAAACCTCTTTTCTCTCACGCGCCTGCAGAGAGAAATCCAGGGCCGCGACTGCATGTAAATACACGCCGCACATAACCCCCTGCATTAGACGCCACGGCCCGGGACGAAGTATCAGATCTTGCCTGTCAAAAGAACCCGAGCCAAGGTTATCCACAACCTGTAAATATTTTACTCCCTCACGTTCAGCCAGAGGCACCCCGGCAGGGCCAAATTCGCTGCCCGTTTTGAGGGATATCGAGTCCGGAATTCCACTACGGGAATTACCCCCGCCACCCACCAGCCGAAAATCCCGTTATTCCGCAGTTGGTCACTTTCCTGTGGCATCACCACAGAACAGTATGGCATGCTTCTGTGGTCAACACACAGGAGAACCTCGTTGACCCAATCCAAGCTCGACCTGCTCCAGGGAACCCTCGACCTGATGGTCCTCCAGACACTCGCCTCCATGGGAACGCAGCACGGCTACGGGATCGCACGCCGGATTGAACAGGTCAGCGGCGATGCCGTCCTGCTCAACCAGGGAACTATCTACGCCTCGCTCGTTCGACTGCAGCAGCGCGGCTGGATTTCTGCCGAGTGGGGCGCCTCGGAGAACAACCGCAAGGCCAAGTTCTACGCCATTACCGCCCAGGGTAGAAAACAGCTCGCCGAAGACACCGCCTACTGGCGACGCCTTGCCGGCGTTATGGGGCGCGTTCTGGCCATGTCGAACGAAGGGGGTGACCGGTGATCGATTCTCTGCGCCGTGCCATTAACCGGCTCCAGTATTTTTTCCGGAAGGACCCGCTCGACCGCGACCTCAACGCCGAAATGGCCACTCATCTCGAGTTCGCTATCGAAGAGAACCTTGAGTGCGGCATGTCTCCCGAGGAAGCCCGCCGCCAGGCGATGATCCGCTTCGGAGGGATCGATCAGGCCCGCCAGCAGCACCGCGAGACCCGCGGCCTGCCCGCGCTCGACATCTTCCTCCAGGACCTGCGCTACACGATGCGCACCCTCCGGCGCGACCGCGCCTTCACCATTGTCGCCGTGCTCATTCTCGCTCTCGGCATCGGAGCAAACATCGTTGTTTTCAGCGTGGTCAATACGATCCTGCTGCGGCCCTTACCTTTTTCGAATCCGCACGAGCTAGTGTGGATTTCGCCGCCACCCCAGACGTGCGGTATGTCCTGCATGACTTACTCGGCCGACGCTTACGAGGAGTTCCGCGCCCAGAGCCGCTCTTATCAGGATGTGACCGGGTACTTTGCTTTTAGCACGCCAGATAATCTGCGCCTCACCGGCCGTGGCGAGCCGGTCCCGGCAACGGGAATCGAAGTCATCGGCAACTTTTTCCAGGTCCTGGGCGTGCAACCGGCATTGGGCCGGCTGTTTACTCCTGACGAGGCACGCCATGGCGCGACCCCAGTCGTTCTGCTCGCGGACCACTGGTGGCGCCGGCAATTTGCTGCCGATCCTGCCATTGTCGGCAAGAAGATCGATCTGAACGGGACGCCCGTCACTGTAGTTGGTGTGCTGCCTGCCAGCTTCGACTTCGGCGCGGTTTTCTCTCCTGGGGCAAAGGTCGATGCCTTCACGCCGGAGGTCCTGGACGACGAACGCATGTGGGGCAACATTGTCACCATGATTGGCCGCCTCAAGCCTGGCATCAGCGTGTCTCATGCCCAGGCCGAAGCAAACCTGATTGCTCCGAAACTCTACTTCAACGTCAAATACCCCCAAAGCGTCGGACAATATAAGGACGGCGTCATTCCAGTTCCGCTAAAGGACTATGTCAGCGGCCGACTCCGCCGCTCTCTGGTCGTCCTGTGGTGCGCTGTCGGCTTGATCTTGCTGATCGTCTGCGTGAATCTCTCCAACCTATTGCTTGCCCGGGCGGCCTCGCGTACCCGCGAATTCGCCATGCGCACCGCCCTTGGAGCAAGCCGCGGCAGGCTGGTCCGGCAACTGCTCACCGAGAGCCTTGTGCTTTCGGGGGCGGGCGCAATCTGCGGCCTGGGCCTCGCCTTCGCAGCCATAGTCTGGATCGCCCACCAGGGGTCCATCGCGCTGCCCCTGCTCAGCAGCATCAAAGTGGATGCGAGCGCGCTGGCGTGGACCGTGTTCGTCGCTATCGTTGCCGCAATCGTCTTCGGGCTCGCCCCGGGACTCAAGATATCTCGCGGCAACCTGCAGGAAGCGCTCAAAGACAGCGGCCCCGGCACCAGCGAAGGCAGAAAACATGAGCAGATGCGGGGAGCGCTGGTTATCTCGGAAGTCGCGCTGGCCTGCGTGCTACTGATCGGCGCGGGGCTGCTGATGCGTAGCTTTCTCAAGGTTCTCGACATAGATCTCGGGTTCCAGCCAGACCACGCTGCCTCGATGAAAGTCGACTACGACGACAGAGCTCCAACGGAAGAGGCCAGCATTGCAAAGCGCAGTGTCATCTTTCAGCAGATTCTCGAGCGCGTCCGCGCCCTGCCTGGCGTTGAAGCCGCAGGAATGGCGGATTTTCTTCCGCTCGGGCAAAACCGGGAGTGGGGCACGCCGGTGCCGAAAGGCAGGACGTATCCTCCGGGGGCTGTTCCAGGTCCTCTTGTCTACGTTGTTACCCCTGGTTTTGTCGAAGCGATGGGAATGCGTCTGCACGGACGCGACTTCGCATGGAGCGATAACCCCAAAAGCGAGAGAGTCGTCATGATCAACTCCTCTGCTGCGCGCTTTTTCTGGCCCAATGAGGATGCGGTCGGCCAAGTTCTTATGGACGGGAAAGAGGAACTCCACGTCGTGGGCGTTGTCGACGACATCCACGCTGAAACTGTCGAGGGACAGCCAGGCTGGCAAATTTATTACCCAGCATTGCAAGCAGGCCCGGAAGGAGCGCAACTTGTCGTCCGCACCGGCCTGCCTCCCGCGGCCCTCGCGGGAAGTGTTCTCCACGCCTTGCGCGAACTGAATCCAAAACAGCCAGCCGCCGAGTTCCGTCC
>Ga0213872_10002679_pt1 | contig 10303 bp, 7 predicted proteins | sample VelepicomBERX_R2_FD_160071 | JGI IMG/M metagenome (GOLD analysis project Ga0213872, IMG submission 160071) | Rhizosphere microbial communities from Vellozia epidendroides in rupestrian grasslands, the National Park of Serra do Cipo, Brazil - RX_R2 | ecosystem: Host-associated > Plants > Roots >... | reverse complement strand
TCAATCTTGTTATTCTTAGCGTCGTGCAGCACAATCTAACCGTTGGCGACCATTCTACATGGTGCAGCGCAAATTGACGATTCACAATAATCACCGGCAACAATCCATGACCCAAGAACAACGCTCCTCCCTGCCATCGGCAGCCCGCACCGTCTTTTTTGTCTCGGATGGCACCGGGATTACCGCAGAAACCTTTGGTCACTCTGTTTTAACGCAGTTTGAGCTGCGTTTCCGCCAGATCCGCCTGCCGTTCATTGATACGCTGGATAAGGCGCATGACGCCGTGCGCAAAATCAATGAGGCGTATGAAACCGATGGCCAGCGCCCGATTATTTTCTCCACCCTGGTCAAAACCGAGCTGTCCAATGTGATTCGCCAGTGCAAAGGCATGCACATGGATTTGATTCAGACCTTTGTGGCGCCGCTGGAACAGGAGTTGAATGTCAAATCGACCCACACCATTGGCCGATCGCATAATATCGTCGACAGCGAAGAATATAAAAACCGGATCGAGGCGATTAATTTCTCGCTGGCCCATGATGATGGCCAGTCCCATAAAAACCTGGCTTCGGCCGATGTGATTCTGGTCGGCGTTTCCCGTTCCGGCAAAACCCCGACCAGCCTGTACTTGTCCATGCAATATGGCATTAAAGCCGCCAATTATCCGCTGATTCCGGACGATTTTGAGCGCGGCAAATTGCCCACTGCCTTGTACGAATTTAAATCCAAGATATTCGGCCTGTCGATTACCCCGGAACGTCTTTCCGAAATTCGGAATGAACGCCGCGCCGGCAGTAAATACGCCTCGATTGAAAACTGCCGCTATGAAGTGAATGAAGCGGAATTGATGATGAAACGCGAAGGCATCCGCTGGCTGTCCTCCACCACCAAGTCGATCGAAGAAATCTCCACCACGATTCTGCAAGAGATCAAACCGCAGCAGCGCGGCGAATACTAAAGCCACCTGAAATGCCCAGCGCCGCGCTGGGCATTTTTTCGGGCTATTCATGCCAAGTTTTAGCGTGATAATGCCAGTTTCTGGCGCTTATACGGCGGCCGGAAGCGATTCGCGCAGGTAGACGCGATGCTTGCTCAGCACCGCCACGAAGCGTTGCAAAGCCCCCGCGGCCTCGCTGTCCGCGGCGACGATGACGCCGGGATCGGGTTCCCCATCCGCCAGAGCCTCTGGAATAGCGGCTGCCGCCAATAATCCCTCGCCCTTCCCTACTGCCATAATCGGCTTATTGTGACGATATTGCAGCTGCACGAATTCAATTGCCGAGATATTCTGCACAAAGCTGGCATCGGGAATAATCACCGCATCAAATAAAACGGATGGCGCCGCTTCAAATGTTATTTCCACTGCCCCGCCCAAATGCTCGCCGATCAAACGCGGTACGGCGCCCGCATCCAGTAATTGAGAATATACGCTGCGCACCAGCTCCCGGTCCGAGTCAGCGCCAAACAAAATGGCAATACGGCGGGTGTGGATGCCAATATGGCCGGGATAATGGAATATCGACAGCGCCGCTGACGGCGGATAATCAACAATCGGCTGGTCAGTCGCCAATGGCAAAGGCGGCGGAATATCCATCCCCAATCCGTCTGCCACGCCACGCACCAGTGCTTCATCGACATTGGCCAGGCCCGCCAGCATGCGGCGGCGGATAACCGGCGTCTGCACCCGGGTTAATTCAAACCGGAAAGCCGCGATAATATGCCGCTGCTCCACCGGCGTCTGGCTTTTCCAGAACAGGCGCGCCTGTGAATAATGGTCGGCAAACAATTCGCCTTTGCCCCGCACTTTGGACGCGGTAATCCGCTCCGGAAAACTGACAAACCCCGCGGAACCGGCTTGAAATGGGCAGCCGCCCGCCAGGGAATTGGGCTCATACGCCACCCGGCCCCGGTTTATCGACTGCCGGTGAAAGCCGTCGCGCTGGTTATTGTGGATTTGCGCAATTGACGCATTGATGGGAATTTCGTGGAAATTCGGCCCAGACAAGCGGGTCAACTGTGTATCCAGGTAGGAAAAGAGACGCCCCTGCAACAAGGGATCGTCGCTGAAATCGATGCCAGGAACCACGTGCGATGCACAAAACGCCACCTGTTCCGTTTCAGCAAAGAAATTATCCGGATTGCGGTCCAGTACCATTTTGCCGACAGGGCGGCGCGGCACCAGTTCTTCCGGCACGATTTTGGTCGCGTCCAGCACGTCGAAGGGGAATTGCGCGGCCTGCTCCTTGGTAAAAATCTGCAGCGACAGCTCGTACTGGGGGAACTGGCCCGCCTCGATGGCTTCCCACAGGTCGCGCCGGTGGAAGTCCGGATCGGCGCCGGCGATGCGCACCGCCTCGTCCCACACCAGCGAATGCACGCCCGCCAGCGGGCTCCAGTGGAATTTGCAGAACGCCGATTCGCCCTGCGCATTCACCAGGCGGAAGGTATGCACGCCAAATCCCTGCATCATCCGGTAACTCCGGGGAATTGCGCGGTCGGAGGCATGCCACAGCAGCATATGGGTGATCTCGGGACTGAGCGAGGCAAAGTCCCAGAAGGTGTCATGCGCGCTGGCCGCCTGCGGGATGGCGTTGTTGGGTTCCGGCTTGACGGCGTGGATCAGGTCCGGGAACTTCATCGCGTCCTGGATGAAGAACACCGGGATATTATTCCCCACCAGGTCCCAGTTGCCCTCGTCCGTGTAGAACTTGGTGGCAAAGCCGCGTACATCGCGCACCGTGTCGGCAGACCCGCGCTCGCCCGCCACCGTCGAAAAGCGCACGAACACGGGCGTGCGCTTGCCCGCCGAGGCAAACACCGAAGCGCGCGTGATGGCGCTCAGGTCCTGGTAGGACTCGAAATAACCATGCGCCGCCGAGCCGCGCGCATGCACCACCCGCTCGGGTATGCGCTCGTGGTCGAAGTGGGTGATCTTTTCGCGCATGATGAAGTCTTCCAGCAGCGTCGGCCCGCGCAGGCCGGCTTTCAGGCTGTCCTGGTTGTCCGCCACCGGGACGGCCTGGTTGGTGGTCAGTTCACGCTGGGAGTCGTCCACCCGCACCCGGTCCAGTGGACCATCGAGCGGATTTTGGCCAATATCCGGCTCGCCGGCTCCCACCTTGGGCGATGGCACCGTTTCCGTGCTGGTGCTGGCAGTGGCCAATGGCGTCGTCGGGCTACGGGTTTCGCCCGGGTGTGGCGTGAAGGCGGCGTCGCCATACTCCAGCGGCTTGGTGGCATTGAAGGGCATTTGCGCTGCCAGCTGTTCATCGCTCTCCACCTTTTGCAGCAGCTGGGTGGCGATCGGGTTGGGCCGCCCAAGCCGGTCCGGCATGGGCGGATCGGCAGGCCCGGAGATCGTGCTCAGGATCGAACCCGCGCCGTCGGTATTGCCGCCATTGTTGTTACCTTTGCGTTTGACCATCTTGCACCTCTCAAGAAAGTGCCCCTCGGACGAGAGGCCGGACTTGAGTGTGCTGCGGAGCCAGCGTGCGCCATTTGAGCCTGCGCAAACGGCGCAGCGGCCCTAACCCCCCCTGCGTCCGAGCAGCATGCGCTTGACGGCGCCGCACCAGGCCATGCCCAGCGCCGTTGCGCCGTTGCGCCGTTGCGCCGGGCGCCAGCAACAGCAGCGGCGCCGGGGGCGCGGCAAAGCCAAACAGCCGACTCCCTTGCGGCGCCCATAGCGCCACCGCCAGCAAGCCGATAACGCCCAGCGCCATCAACCCGAACTTGCGGCCGCCCTCCCCGCCAGCAGCAGCACGGGCGCCCCAGCGGCGATTCTGCTGGATCAGCACCAGGTTGCACAGCACCAGCGCGGCAAAGCTGACGGCGCGTGCCGCTTCATCGCTGGCGCCAAGCGAGCGCGCCGTAGCGAACACCGCCAGCAACAGCAGCAGCACGCCAACCCCTTGCGCCAAGCCGCGCCGCAGCAGGATCGGCTCGAACAATCGCGCTTGCGGCGCACGGGGCGGCGCGGACATGGCATCGTCTTCCTGCGCTTCCGCCTCGAACACCAGCGAGCAGGCCGGATCGATGATCAGCTGCAGGAACAGCACGTGCACCGGCGCCAGCAGCATCGGCCAGCCCAGCGCCACCGGCAACAGCGACAGGCCGACAATCGGCACATGCACCGCCACCACGAACACGATCGCCTTGCGCAGATTGGCAAATACGCGCCGTCCCTGCCGCACCGCGGCCAGCAGCGAAGAGAAATCATCCCTCAGCAGCACCAGCGCGGCCGCCTCGCGCGCCACGTCGCTGCCGCGCGCGCCCATGGCCACGCCGATATGGGCCGCCTTCAGCGCCGTCGCATCGTTGACGCCATCGCCTGTCATGGCCACGATGTCGCCGCGCTGGCGCAGCCCCTGTACCAGCCGCAGCTTCTGCTCGGGCCGGACGCGGCAAAATATCCGCGCTTGCGCCAGACGCGCCGCCAGCGCCTGGTCATCCATGCCGTCCAGCGCTGCGCCAGTCACCGGCTCGCCGTCCGCCGCCAGCCCGGCCTGGCGGGCAATCGACAGCGCCGTGGCGGGATGGTCGCCCGTGATCATCACCACGCGAATGCCGGCCCGCTGGCACTCGGCGATCGCTTGCGGCACTTCCGGCCGCACCGGATCTTCCAGCGCCACCAGTCCCAGAAAGACGAAGTCGAAGTCATGCTGCTTGCCCGGCAGCGCCACGGCCGGAAACGTGGCCTGCGCCACGCCCAGCACGCGCAGGCCGGCGCTGGCCATGGCGGCCACCTTCGCCGAGACCTGCGCAATCGTCGCGGCATCCGCATGGCATAGATCCAGAATCGCCTCCGGCGCGCCTTTGGCAGCAATCATGTATTCGGCGCGGTCGGGCGACTGCCATACCCGCGACATCGCCAGCAACTCGCGCGAGAGCGGGTAGTCATCCACCAGCGTCCAGTCGCTGTGCAGATGTTCGGTGTCCGCCAGCAGGCGCTGGCCGGCGCCGATGATGGCGCGCTCCATGGGATCGAAGGCCTGGCGGTGGCTGGCCAGCACGGCATATTCCAGCACGCCATGCAGTTTCTCCGCCAGGGGCGCAGCGTGTTCCGCACCGGCCGCGTCATAGGCCGCCACCGGCGTCCACAGGCGGCGCAAGGTCATGCGGTTTTCAGTCAGCGTGCCGGTCTTGTCGACACACAGCACCGTGGTCGCGCCCAGCAGCTCGATGGCGGGAATGCTGCGCGCCAGCACCTGCTCGCGCCCCAGCCGCCATGCGCCCAGGCCAAGAAACAACGACAGGATCACCGGCAGCTCCTCCGGCAGAATCGCCATCGCCAGCGTCAGCCCGGCCAGCAAGCCTTGCAGCCAGGCGCCGTGCAGCAGGCCATACGACAGCGCCAGCAGCACCGACAGGCCCGCGCCGCCGGCCGCCACCAGCTGCACCACCCGGCGCGTTTCCTGCTGCACTGGCGTGGCCTGCTCCTCCGTCTGTGCCAGCGCGGCGCCGATGCGGCCCAAGGCGCTGCAAGCGCCCGTCGCCAGCACGCGCCCGCAGGCACTGCCGCGCGTGACCAGCGTCCCCGCGTAAGCCAGCCCACCCTCGCCGGCGGCGCGGGCCTGCTTGCTGGCCGGCTGCGACTCGCCCGTCAGCATCGATTCGTCGATATCGAGATTGCACGCCGCCAGCAGCTCCAGGTCGGCCGGCACGCGGTCACCCTCTTCCAGCAGCACGATATCGCCCACCACCACGTCGCGCCCGGCGATCCGCTCGGCCTGCCCGCCCCGCACCACCAGCGCGCGCGGGCTGGAGAGGTCGCGCAAGGCATCCAGCGCGCCTTCCGTGCGGCGCAGCTGAACGAAGGAGAACGCCACCTCCACCAGCACAAAGCCCAGCAGCATCAGCGCCTCGGCGCCGTCGCCCAGCAGCAGGTAGACCGCGCCGCAGGCCGCCAGCAGCAGGAACATGGGTTCGGCCAGGATGCCGGCCAACAGGCGCAGCAAGCCGCGCGGCCGCGAGCGCGGCAGCTCATTCGGTCCCTCGCTGCGCAGACGCGCGGCCGCTTCAGATGGCGACAGCCCCAGCTCGCCGGCAGCGATGGCCGGCAGCTTCAAGGTACGATCCTGTTGGTCGCTGCGATGCCCATATGCTTCGCCCTGGATGAGATGCGCTGGTGATTGCCATCGATCCTAGAGAGTGGGCGCCGAAAATTGAATGATCCAGGTCAAATTCAGAAGAACTGGCGCCAGTCCTTGAGCCAGCCGGGGAACTCTTCCACCGGCATCGGCTTGGCGATGTAGTAGCCCTGGGCGTAAGTGCAGCCCAGGCCTTGCAGGAAGTCCCAGTCCTGCTTGGTCTCCACACCCACGGCGACGGAGCGCCGCTCCAGGCTGCGCGCCAGGCCGAGGCAGGAGCGCAGCACGGTGCCGATGGCCTGCTTCTTGGAGGCGCCGTCGACAAAGCTGCGGTCGATCTTCAGCTCCGAGAAGGGAATCCGCGCCAGCAGTTGCAGGTTGCTGCGGCCGGTGCCATAGTCGTCGATGGCCAGGCCGAAGCCCAGCATGCGCAGGCGCAGCAGGCGCTCGAGGAAATGCGGGTCGGTGGTCAGCACCGACGATTCGGTCATCTCGAAGGTGATGTAATCGGCCAGGATGCGGTGGCGCTGCAGGCAGGCCGTCATCTGCTCGATGAACTGGGGATGGGCCAGCGTGGCCTGGTCGACGTTGATCGAGAACGAAATCGGGATGCCCTGGTCGTGCAGGGTGCGGCAGGCCGCCACCGATTTTTCGATCATGCTCCAGTCGAGGAAGTCGACCCGGTTATTGTCTTCCAGCGCCTTGATGAAGGAAGCGGGGCCCAGCACGCCGTGCTGCGGATGGCGCCAGCGGGCGAACATCTCCAGGCCCTTGACCTGGCCCGTCTCCAGCTCGATCTTGGGCTGGAAGAAGGGATCGAATTCGCGCGCCTGCAGGCCGCGGCCCACTTCGGCAAAGGAGAACATGGGCGGGGCGCGGCCGAAGCGCGCGGCTTCGGACGGCGCAAAATTCCCGATCAGCGCCTCCAGCCGGGCGGCGGTGGCCGGCTTGGCGATCGCGCCCAGCATATTGATGCCGTAGGCGATCGCCATGGTCTCGACCGAGAACAGCACGGCGCTGGTTTGCGTGCCAACCACGATCACGCCCGCGCGGGCACGCAGTTCCGACAGGCGGCGGATCAGTTCCAGCGCATCCATGCCCGGCAAGGCCAGGTCGAGGATGACGATATCGGGTGCGGGATCGATGCCGGCTTCAAAGTGGCGCAGCGCGGTGTGGCCGTCGGGGACTTGCGTGATGCTCGCCACGCCCATGTGCACGAGGATGTCGGCCAGCGCCTGGCGCTGGGCCATATCCCCTTCTGCTACCAGAAAATGCAAAGCCCCGATATCCATGCGTGCTCCAAGAATTAAACCTGATTTTGCCTGACTTGCTCGAAAAAGCAAACTGCGGCGCACGCGGCCACATTCAGCGATTCTACCTGCCCCAGGTGGGGAATGACTACCTGGTGGGTCGTCATGGACAGCAGCTGGTCCGAGACGCCCTGCCCTTCATGGCCAAACACCCAGGCCACCGGCTGGCGCAGGTCCATATCGTACAGGCGCTGTTTGGCGTAGCCGCTGGTGGCCAGGGTGGCGATGCGCGAACCCTGCACCAACCGGGCCAGATCGACGTTCTCGAAAATCTCCAGCACGAAGTGCGCGCCCATGGCCGCGCGCAGCACCTTGGGCGACCAGCAGAACGCCGTTCCCGGCGCGCAGTAGACCTGCTTGATGCCCGCCGCCGCCGCGCTGCGCAGGATGGAGCCGACGTTGCCGGGATCCTGCACATTGTCCAGCAGGACCGCCGATACCGACAGCGGCTGGGTCACGGCGCGCTCCGGCGTATCGATCAGGAACAGGATGCCGACGCCGTGCTCGACCTGGCTGAGCGCATGGAACAGCGCGTCCGGCAGGCCCAGCACGTGGGCGTGTTCGGCCTCCAGTCGGGCCACGATCAGCTGCACTTCCGCGTTCTGCATGGCGCTTTCGCTGACGATGCATTGCAGCGGATGGCCGCGCAGCTGCAGCCAGGCTTCGCACAGATGTACGCCGTCCAGCAGCGTGCGGCCGGCCTTGCGGCGCGCCTGCGAACTGCCCGCCAGCTTGTGCAGCTCCTTGTACTGGGCGTTATCGCGCGAGGTGATGGTCTTCAAAACGGCACCTGACTCTGCATGGTTTCGATCACGGCGCGCACCGGCGCAAAGGTGCGGCGATGCACCGGCGAGGCGCCATGCAGGCGCAGGCGCTCCAGGTGCAGCGCGGTGCCATAGCCCTTGTGCTGGTCGAAGCAGTACTGCGGATACTGCTCATGCAGCAGCACCAGCGCCGCGTCGCGCGCGGTCTTGGCCAGGATGGAGGCGGCCGAGATGGCGTCCACCTTGTCGTCGCCGCCGACGATAGCGATCGACTGGATCTTCATCACCGGGCAGCGGTTGCCGTCGATCAGGGCCAGGGTCGGCACGGTGCTCAGCGCTTCCACCGCGCGGCGCATGGCCAGCATGGAAGCCTGCAGGATGTTGATCTTGTCGATTTCCGCTTCCGACGCCTCGGCAATGGCCCAGGCCAGCGCATTGGCCTTGATCAGCGGCGCCAGCGCATCGCGCCTGGCTTCATTGAGCTTCTTGGAATCGCGCAGGCCTTCGATGGGACGCGATGGATCGAGGATCACGGCGGCGGCGAACACAGGTCCGGCCAGCGGACCGCGCCCTGCTTCGTCCACGCCGCAGATGATTTCCTCGGGCGAATACGGCAGGTCGTCAAACAGGCCGGGAGATTGATTTTTCATTTTGCATTTGCGTAGATTACGCGTTGATTACTCTCAGCACCGCATTGGCGCTCTCCACCGCGCTATTGCGCAGCAGGCTGTGATGCATGTCGGTGAAGCGCTGCGCCAGCTGCAGGCGGTGCGGCGCGTCGCTCAGCTGCTTCCACATCTGCTCGGCCAGCGCCTGCGGATTGGCCGCGTGCTGCAGCAGCTCCGGCACCAGGAATTCGCGCGCCAGGATGTTCGGCAGTCCGATCCAGGGCTGGTAGCCGAAGTGGCGCAGGATCTGCCATTCCAGCTCCATCATCTTATAGGCGATCACCATCGGCTTCTTGAACAGCGCGACTTCCAGGGATGCGGTGCCGGAAGCCACCAGCACCGCGTCGGCGGCGGCGATCGCGGTATGCGACTGGCCGTCCAGCAGCTGGATCTCGACGTCCTGCAGACCCGCCTGCGCGACGATCTGCAGGAACAGCTGGCGCTGGCGCTCGCCCGCCATCGGCGCGACAAAGCGCAGCGAACGGTCGCGCTGTCTGAGCAGTTTGGCCGCGCCGACAAAGGCCGCCGTGTTGTACTTGATCTCGGACATGCGGCTGCCCGGCATGATGGTGACCACGTTGGCGTCTTCCGGCAAACCCAGCACGCGGCGCGCGCCGATTTCGTCGGGCGCCACGGGAATCAGCTCGGCCAGCGGATGGCCCACATAGGTCACCGGCACGCCGGCCTGGCGGTAGATCTCCTCCTCGAAGGGGAACACCACCAGCATGTGCGACACCGCCTTGATGATCTTCCTGATGCGGCCACCGCGCCAGGCCCAGATCTGCGGGCCGATGTAATGCATGGTGGGGATGCCGGCTTGCTTGAGCTGCATCTCCAGGCCCAGGTTAAAACCGGGATAGTCGGCGCCGATGAACACCGCCGGCCGCTCCACCAGCAGCTGGTCGCGCAGCGCGTTCTGAATGCCTTTCAGCTCGCGGTAGCGCATCAGCACCGGCAGCAGGCCGCGCACGGTCAGCTGGTCCATCGGCCAGTGCGACTGGAAGCCGTGGGCCATCATCTCGGGCCCGCCGATGCCGTGGAAACGCGCGTCGGGAAGATGGGGGCGCAACCCGGACAGCAGCCGCGCAGCCAGCAGGTCGCCGGACGGTTCGCCGGCGACCAGGGCAATCGACAGATCAGCGGACGATGCCACGGGTGGTCGTGTCGAGGAATTCGCGCATGGCGCGGATGTGCAGCGCCACTTCGGCGCTGGAGGCCGCCTCTTCCGCCTGCAGCGCGGCCTTGGCTTCGTCCAGGGTCAGGCCGGAGCGGTACAGCAGCTTGTAGGCGGTGCGGATGCCGTTGATCTGCTCGCGGGTAAAGCCGCGCCGCTTCAGGCCTTCGATATTGACGCCGTGGGCCTGGGCCGGATTCCCGTTCAGCAGCACGAAGGGCGGCACGTCCTGGGTCAGCGAGGTGCTCATGCCGACGAAGGCATGCGCGCCGATCTTGCAGAACTGGTGCACGTTGGC
>Ga0213872_10002678_pt1 | contig 10303 bp, 9 predicted proteins | sample VelepicomBERX_R2_FD_160071 | JGI IMG/M metagenome (GOLD analysis project Ga0213872, IMG submission 160071) | Rhizosphere microbial communities from Vellozia epidendroides in rupestrian grasslands, the National Park of Serra do Cipo, Brazil - RX_R2 | ecosystem: Host-associated > Plants > Roots >... | reverse complement strand
CAAAGACGGGCCCGCATCTCTTTTATTACCTCGCAGGTAATTGCTGATAAAAGTGCGGGCTATATATTGCCGGTGTCCCGCAAGTACCGCGGGCATATCAGTGACTAAAAGCGGAGACAGAATGCTTAATTATCAAATCCACAGTATCGAAACGGCGCCGGACAAATCGAAGCCTTTGCTGGAACTATTCACATACGCGGTTGGTTTCGTTCCTAACCTCGCCGGTGCAATTGCTAATTCGCCCGTGCTGGCCAACTCTTTGTTGGGACTTTTTCAAAACGTTCATGGCGGGAGCTTCACCGAGGCCGAGGTCCAAGTTCTGCTCCTGACCAATGCCGTCACTAACTCGAGCAGTTGGCCGGTCGCCTTTCACACCGCGCTAGGTCTTAAACAAGGCTTAGACCCGGCAGACGTGCAGGCCATCCGTGAGCGAAAATTACCGAAACAGAAACGTTACGCCGCCCTCTCCGGATTGGCGAAGAAGCTCATCGAGAACCGGGGCCAGCTGACAGACGACGATGTAACAACCTTTCTGGAAGCCGGTTTTGAAAAAGAGCACTTGCTCGAAGTTGTTGCGGTCGTCGCAGCATCGACCATCACGAACTATGCGGGCAAAATCACCAACCCGCCACTGGAGGCTCTTTTGCAGGAGCACGCTTGGCGTGGATAGTCGCGCCTGAGAGTTTGGCCCCGAAACGCGACCGCGAAACTTTAGCAGCAGTGACTTTCGTTGTCGGTCGCGTTTTTCGAAGGGCCCGAATTCGAAGGCCCAGGTGCTCCACATTTTCAACAGGCTTCCGCGAGTGGCCTTCACTCAGCGGGGATCGCCTAGTCCAGACGCTCTGAGGCTCCGCGAGATCTGATCTGGCCGTTGAACGGCCCGCGGAAGCTGCCAGGCTCAGCGTCCGGCAATTCACACGGCGGCTTGATCAACGAACGGATCGTGGCGGGATTCAGATCCGTGCCGTCATCATTGAAGACGAACCTCTGGCAGAAGGCGCAAAGCTCTTGATGCGTGATCTGAGGCGCAAAAGACCGAAGATGCTAAAGCGAATGGCCGTGTCTCTGCCGCGTGTGTGCAGGCAGGATTCGCTTAGCGCGAATTTCTGATGGAGTCCCGCAACGGCGATGGGCGGTCAGCGGCAAAACCGCCAAGGTTGATGGCAATGAATTCAATGCTAGCATTGCTGTATGCCGACGTTAACCATTCGCCGACTCGATGAAAAGACCAAGGCCGGGCTCCGGATGCAAGCCGCCAAGCATGGGCGCTCGATGGAAGAAGAAGCGCGAGAAATATTGCGCAGTTCTCTCCGAGTTCTTGAATCGGAGCAATGCGATCTCGCCGATTCGATCAGAAGACGGTTTGCCCCGTTCCACGGCGTTAAGCTCAGTATCCCAACACGGGAGGGGATACGCGAAGCACCAACCTTTCGTAAATGATTCTGCTCGATACAAACGTTCTCTCCGAGCTCATGCGACCGACGCCTTCCGCCCAGGTTTCATAGAATTTCTCTCTAATCAGTCGGCTGCGGTTACGGTGTTGTACTCAATTCCGAGTTTGGCTCCGATGCGCCGCGCCGTCACCAGGCGTGCGTCCGTCAATGGTTGATAGGCAGCGCGAACCGCTTGCACTACCTCCTTTGGAGCCGTAGTGACGGACCCAGTGTCAAATGGAGGCTCTGGAGCATACTGTAAATCAAGTTGAATCTCTTGCGCCTTTCGTTCACCGCATAACAACGCAGCGACTCGCAGAGCTCCATCAATGCCGGCTGTGACTCCCGCCGCACTAACCAGCTTGCCATCGATAACCACTCGCTCGTTGCTCGGAGTGGCTCCGAAGTAATTTAGTAAATGAAGAGCGGCCCAGTGGGTTGTCGCCCTTTTCCCCACCAGTAAACCAGCCGCTCCTAGGATCAACGCCCCAGTGCAGACTGAAAAAATGTAATTCGTATTCGCAGCCTGCTCGCGGATGAATGAAAGCGTTTCCTCATCGTCCATCAACGCCTCCTGGCCTGGGCCTCCCGGTACGTGTAGCAGGTCTAGCCGGCTTATTTTCGAATAGGTTTTTTCGGGAGTGAGAATCAAGTCGCATCTATCTCTTATCGGTTTTCTGTCTTTGGCGATAACGTGATAGGTAGCGCCAGGGATTCTCGAAAAAACTTCGAACGGGCCGGTGAAATCTATCTGATCAACGCCCGGAAAGATCAGAGCGCCGATCTGCAACTGCTTGCTCCCTCGTATTTGGTTCATAGTTGGTGTCATTGTGTGACAACATCTAGACCAGACCGATTTGGCCTCAAGGCCAATTACTCCACGGTTTGCGCCATCACGAATCCGAGCTTATCTGAGATAATCACCCAATAAATGAGAACCAAAAGACGAACCGCCGTAATCCCATCAGCTAATCGCCCCTGCCGGAGAGTGGCTATTTTAGCGGTTCCGCCTATCAACGAATTGGATGTAGTAGGCCCATTCCAAGTTTTCGGCACGGTGAATCGCCTCTTTGGTGGAGGTGGCCCACCCTACGAAATAGAGGTAGTCAGCTCCGTTCGGGAAGGATCAGTGCATGGTTACTCGGGACTCTCAATACTGTGCCATCTTTTCTACCAAGACATCTCCGGCAAGGTAGATACCCTTCTTGTCGCGGGTGGACTGGGTGCCCGTTCCGGCGGAAACCCAGAGATTTTGGAGTGGATCATGCGCATGTCAAAAGAGGTCCGGCGGATCGGCTCCGTTTGTACGGGCGCCTTCCTGCTGGCAGCAGCCGGATTGCTAGATAGCAAGAAGGCAACAACTCATTGGGCTTACGCAGACGAATTTGCCTCTCGATTTCCAGAAGTGTCGCTCGACCGTGACCCAACTGGCTGAAAGAAGGCAAAATCTACACCTCGGCCGGTGTAACCGCCGGTATGGACCTCGCGTTGGCACTAGTAGAGGAAGACTTGGGCAGTAAGGTGGCGTTAACGATAGCTCGCGACCTGGTGCTCTTTTTGCGGCGGCCGGGCGGTCAAGCACAGTTTAGCCGATCGCTCGAAGCTCAGACCCTGACTCGAAGGCCGCTCCAAGAGCTTCTGGTCTGGATGGTAGAAAACCTGAACCAAGACCTGTCCGTCGAAGCTCTGGCGCGCCGGGCAGCGATGAGTCGCCGTAATTTTACCCGCGTTTTTGCTTCTGAACTCGGCGTTCCTCCGGCCCACTACGTCGAGCAACTTCGCGTGGAAGCAGCACGCCGTCTACTGGAGGAATCACGGCAGAGTGTCGAGGAGATTGCTTTCGCGTGCGGTTTCAGTAGCGGAGAGTTAATGCGACGTGCATTCCTGCGCTCAATTAGAATCACGCCTAGACAGTATCGCGAACGTTTTTGCTTGGCGGGTGAGCTCCGATGACGTCCAGGGCGTTCGAGATTCCACAGGATCTTTCTAACAAGAAAAGACGCACAAATCGGACCAAGTGGTCCCGCTTTGCTTCTTCATGAGATCGATGCAAAGCGGGACGCTTCGCCTAGCGACACCCTGCCATCGGACAAACGGGATCCAGCGACGTTATTGCGTTCGTCCGAAGCCAGCCAGCAATCGCGCTTTGCGCATTTTCGATGCTGAGCGCGCGCTTCCGCGTAGAATTAGCCGAGTCTATGCATAGAAACCTTGCGGCGTTACTCGTTGCGGTCTTTGTTGGCTCTGGGGCAGCTGCGGTTGCAGATGACCTTGTTTGGCAATTGCGCCTCCAAAACGGTCGTCCGGCCGATTGCTGGCTAGGTTCTACCCGAGCGGGGCAGGGTGCCGGAAATCAACCATTTCTCGCAGCGGATACACGGAGCGCCAAAGGCGATTGGAATGCGTACATCGTCTTGCCTAAAGGTCTGCTGAAAGTGAACCAAGACTATGTCGTGAGCCTGGATTACGAAGTCGTGGATCGTTCCCCGGATGCTCATTTTTATGTCTTGGTACGTTCGAACCGGCTCGGCTACGGCGCGGATAAATCTCAGAGATGGAGTGGCGAACCGGGCGCCCGCGGTACGATCAAACTTCGCCTAAGTTTAAGAGTCTTGCGGGCAAAAGCGGCTAACGACGACCACAAAAGGGTCGCTTAGATCTCCAAGACCAATTTCCGAAGGCCCATCTCATTGGTGGAGATGAGAAGTACGAGAAGCTCGTCGCGAAGGTCATTGGCTTCATCGAGTCTCCGGGAATCGGCTTGGACCTGCCTTTGGATATTCGCGGCACCGCGTTCCAGCAGCGCGTCTGGAAGGAGCTGCAACGAATTCCTGCGGGGAGGACGACCAGCTATTCCGAAGTGGCGAAGCGGATAGGCTTCCCCAAGTCAACACGGGCCGTCGCGCAAGCCTGCGGTGCAAACACAATTGCCGTGGCCGTTCCCTGCCACCGGGTCCTTCGTAACGACGGAGACATCTCCGGCTATCGTTGGCTGGCCCTCACTTTCGGACCAACGGACCATCAATTGATTGCTCGATGGTCAGCAAACGGGGGACGGTCGGCAAACGGGGGACAGGTTAAAAATCGGGGGTCGCGTTTGCCGATTCGCTGTTTGTCATGTATGTCAACGAGAGTGCACTTGTTCCAACGGCAAGGCCTTCAATGCTTCAATGCTGCATTCCAGTGTTTCCAGAAGGTTTGGTTCGGGCTCAACGCCCTCAGCGATCAGCAAACTCTAGAAATCTGGAACCCACGGACCTTCTCGATATTCGGCATTTCACGCTTTCGTCCTTATCTGACCTGTCCCTTCCGTGCTTCCTAGCTTCGCGACCCGTTCAATGGTCGCCGCGCGGTCCATTAGCACGTAGGTCGCCTGCACAGCCGCAACTCGAAGAGTCGTTGTCATCTTTTGCCTGCCTCTCAGCTTAGCGCTTCAGCCCCTCGCTCAGGTATTCGAAAGACGCATCCGGCCATTCCTAGTCTGTGTCAACAACTGCTTGACGGGTCTCGCTGAAGAATCCGTTGCTAGTCAAACATTTCCAAACGGCAGCCGAGCGTGATATGATTCTGACTTAACGCTTAGGTGCTGGCTGACGCTCGCATTCAGCGATTCAATTGAACGCAAGAAGAGGAAAGACATGGCAAATACGACGTATGAAATCCAAGCTAACGACGCCGCCAGCGAGGCTAGCTTTGCGAAAGTCGACATGAAGTTCGAAATCGTCGTTATCCCCGTCTCGGATGTCGATCGCGCGAAGGAGTTCTACGCGAGACTCGGGTGGCGACTCGACGCCGACTACGACAACGGTAAGGATTTTCGCGTGATTCAGTTCACACCGCCTGGCTCCGAGTGCTCGGTCATCTTCGGCAAGAACGTCACCGGGGCGGCTCCCGGCTCAGCCCAGGGCCTTTATCTGATCGTGAATGACATCGAGGCCGCGCGCAAGAATCTGCTGTGTAACGGCGTTGAGGTCAGCGAAGTGTTCCACGGCGCCGCGGACGTCTACTCCGGCCCGGACGAGCCCTACCTGTTTGGGCGGATTCGGGTCAACGGCCCTGATCCCGAGCATCGCAGCTACCGCTCGTTCGCCTCTTTCAGGGACCCGGACGGAAACGGCTGGCTGTTCCAGGAAATCACGACGCGGCTTCCCGGTCGCATCGACGACACGGCGACGACCTTTGCATCGGCGAACGATCTGGCGAGCGCGTTTCGGCGTGCGGAGGCCGCCCACGGCGAGCACGAGAAGCGCATCGGGCAGCGCGACGCGAACTGGGCAGACTGGTATGCCGCTTATATGGTGGCGGAGCAGTCAGGCAAAGAACTGCCGCAATGAGCGACTCCGCGGGACGTCCTGTTCAGTGAACAAGCGTATGGTCCGTCTGGACTGCGTCGCCCAACTGCGGATCGCCAATTTGTCACGCCACTCGAGCCCTTTGACGCGACGCAACCCAAATAAGCAGGAAAGCCATCACGATAAGTCCCCACTGCGGCATGGTCGGGGTATCCGATGCCATGAAGCTCAGACTAACCGGGTTTGTCGTGACAATTCCGTTCGCGTCACTGACCACTACCGAATAGCTGCCTGCATTAGAGGCAGACGCGTTCTGGATTGTATAGGAAGAACCGGTGGCGCCGCTGATCGCCACACCGTTAAATAGCCATTGATAGGTCAAGGGACCGGGTCCCACCACATTGATGGAGAAAGTGACCGTCTGGCCGATGTTGGCGTCCTGGGCCACAGGTTGAGAAGTGACTGGGATAAGCGTGGCGGCGCTCGAGGTGACATTGCCAAACGAGTTGGCGACCGTTACCGCGTAGTCGCCGGCGTCACCGGCCGCGACGCTGGCAACCGAGTAAGTGGAACCGGTTGCACCGGAAATGGCCGCGTTATTTTTCAGCCACTGATAGGCGAATGGACCCGTACCGGAAGCGGTCGCGGAAAAGGTAACCGGTCCTCCGACTGTGATCACCTGGCCAAGTGGAGGCGCGACGATAGCCGGGAGGATGCCGCCCTCCCGAATCAGCTGATTGAACGCATCCGCAAAATAGAATTCTCCCCAGCTGTTGATCGCTGAGGCCCGAACGCTGTAAAAATGCGCGGCAGATCCCAAGCCGTTCGAGCTGCCCGCGACTCCGGCCTGGCCGGCCAGAGTACTCACTGCGCCCGCGGGCGTAATTTTTCGGAAAAGATCGCTGCCTGCCGGGCCGCCAGTGACGCCAGGGTTAAGACTGTCGGAAACATAGACATTACCGGAACCATCGACCGTTACGCCAATTGGCCGATTGAACAGGGCTTGAGCCGCAGGACCATCCATATAGCCCGCGACACCCGGTTGGCCCGCGAAAGTGGTGACCGTTCCGCTTGGATTTATTTCCCGAATGACTTCATTGCTTAAATCGGCCACATACACATTCCCGAAGCTATCCACCGCTAAGGAGGTCGGGTTGTTAAATTCCGCTGATGTACCGATTCCATTGAGATAACCAGCCGTTCCCGCATTTCCAGCGAGGGTGGTCACCGTTCCACCTGAGGTGATCTTACGGATGATATTATTACCGGAATCGGCAACATAGATATTTCCCTGGCTGTCGACAGCGACGCCCAGAGGTCCGCTGAACGAAGTCGAAGGCGCTAATGTACTGACTGTCCCCGTCGACGCGGTGATTTTTTGAATAAGGTTGGCGCCTTGATCAGCCACGTAGAGATTGTTTGATCCATCCGCAGCGACGCCATAGGGCATCTTAAACCCAGCGTAGGGTGTCGTCACGACTCCGGCGGGCGTCACTTTGCGAATCGCGCTATTCAGCCAATCGGCGATATACAGATTGCCCGAAGTATCGAGAGCAACGCCGGTGGGATCATGAAAGTCCGACGTAGCGGTGTTTCCGGTAACCCCGGCCTGTCCCGCCAGCGTAGCAATCGTCAGGGGCGTCTCGACGGTGAGCACCGCGTTGGGCGCGCTGGTCACCGCACTGGAGGCGAAATGAACGACGCATTGAAACCGGTCACCACTCATCGCCGATGTCGCAGGGTTAACAGTCAAAGTGGGCGTGGCCGATCCGCTGTAGGCGCCGGTGTCGCTGAGATTGCTCCAGGTCGAACTGCCGAGCGGCATCCGTTGCCATTGGTAGCTGGTTGGATTGCCGCTGGCCGAGACCGTGTACGAGGCACTCTGTCCAGGCACGACCGACTGGAAGACCGGCTGAATCTGCACGCCCAGAAGCTGAGACGAACCGACCAACGTTTGAGTCAGAGTCTGCATCAGAGGCACGCCGATACCGGTCACTGGATCGTAACCTATACCCGCGCTGTAGTTGCCGCCGCTGTTGGCGCCGACGCTGTTGCTCCCGGAGGTGATGTCACGAAAATTTGTCGAGCCGATCAGCGGATAGATTTGGGGTCCCAACAAGCCAATCGGCGACAAACCGGCATTGGAGCGAGCCTGGTTGATGAGCGCGCAATAACCGGCCCAGGTCGGGCAGCTCCAGCTTGTGCCTCCGTCCACCGACTGCGCGTTTTCGAAAAAGAAAACCGCCCCGGTGTTAGGATCTGCCGCGCCCGCCACGTCCGGCACCGCTCGCATCGTGCCGGCGGGCATGCCTGTGCCGGTCTGCCACGAGGGGCGTTGAAAGTACACGCTCAATCCGCCGCCACTGTACGACCAAGCCACCTCGCTGCTTTCGCTGCCATTGGAATTCAACGTCAAAGTTGTGCCGCCCACACCGGTTACGTTGACGTCGCTGGCGGGCGATTCCACCTGCAGCGGGCCGCTCGCATCTCCGGCCCCACCGGTTCCAGGCGTTGAGCCACCATCGCCAGAGGAGGCGAATAACGTTACTCCTGCGCTGGCCAGATTCGCAAAGTACTGCGCAAAGGTCTGCACCTGGCTAAGCGGGTAGTAGGTTTCTCCCAAGCCATAACTCATCGACATCTGGTGCAGGCCATACTCGGGATGATTGATCGCGTCGTTGTAAACCTGCTGGTAGGCTTCGTCGAGATAGGTCGGAAGGAGTTCATTTGTGGCATAGATCCGAACGCGCGCACCTGGTGCGATCGAACTGCTCCATTCCGTGTCGAGCGTTTCTTCCCCAGAGGGCGCGGGGAGCGTGCCCGAGACGACCTGGATGAACTGGATATTGTTGATAGTCTGGTTGACGCCGTAGGTCGTCCAGAACGAGACGAGGTCGGAGGTGTAAGGAAAGGTGGCGATCACAATGGCAATTGACTCTCCCTCGCCCGTAATATTGGAGCTGTACAAACTGGTGGCGTTGTCCGCCTGAGCAATCTGGCTGGGGAGATACGGAGGGTTCGTCCCCGTCAATGAACTGGGCTTAACGATCAGACGGCTGTGGGGCCGGATATGAGGTTGCAGGCCGTTTATGCCCAGCAGGATCGGCGATAGAGTTGCCGGCACGCTCGGCGCATCGATGGCTGAGGTGTATTCCTTGCCCTCGAACGTCACTCGGGAGAAAGTCACCCGGAGCGCCTGCGCGATCTGGCTGATGTTCCCGCGGGCGAAAATGGCCAGGTGATTTCCGTCCTCGCGCGTGATCGTCAATCCCTGGTTGCGGACCCAGGCGGCCACAGCCTCGTAATCGGCCGTCAACGGCTCGTAGCGGGCCGCCATTTCCTGGGGGGAAATCCGCTCGCCCCTGTCCAGCCGCGTCTGGAGTTCGGAAAAATTATGCATCTTCAGGGCCACCTCGAAATCCATCGACGCGGCGCTCTCCGAGTCCGTCAATGTGCTGCGCGAGATGTACGGCCTGTGCGGATTGACCGGTCCAGCCTGCGGCGCCACCTCAACCGGTTTGATACTATCCGATAGAACGACCGCGGCGGGCGTGCCGGCATGAACCGGCAAAAGAAGTTCCCCTAGCAACATGGCCGCGACCCAGAGGCGGACAATCCGGAAGGATTGTTGGCCCGACATCAGGGTTTTCATTTCGAGCATTTGGTGTTCGCTTTCGACGGAAACGTTCTGCGTGGGCAATCCCGCTAGATGCTCTGCAGTGCGCGATATATTTTCTGGTAGATGCGCAGAGCAAACAAATTTCGGACGAGCTCTCGCCGAGATTCAGGCTCGTTGGTAGCAAATCAGGGTCTGTGCAGTCAATTCGGGTAACCAATCGGTTTGTAAAAAAAATGTAACGTTCGTTGAGGCCCTATTATTCTTTTCCCCATTGCGTGGCACTAACAAGCAATTCGAATCCTGTTAGCAACGCGAGTTGGCGCCGCCGAGATGCATTGGCAGTTAACTATAGTCGTCCAGGTCTGGAATTCGAAACGGGCGTCGTTTACGAATTAGAACCCACGATACACCCCCTGCGTGAACCATGCCGAAGCCCTAACATCTACATTAAGCAGAGGGTCAATGTGAGCGAGCCCAATAATCGCTCGCTACGGTTTACCTTGGAAGCTCACAATGAACGGCCCGGCAAGCTTGACTGCTTGGGCTAGCCCTTTGTCGAGGCGCAGTTTCAATAGCCAGTCGCGCTGAACTTCCGCTAAAGCTTCAGGCACGTGGCCTTCATTGTGCGCAGCGTCATAAAAGTCGCGCATAATCTGCACGGTAACCTCGTCGCTGATCGGCCAGAGAGTCATCAGCAGGTTCTCCGCGCCAGCTTGAATGAAGCCTCTCCGCAAGCCCATGACTCCTTCTCCGGCTCGTGCTTCCCCTGATCCGGTGTCACAGGCCGAAAGCGTCACTACCCAAGTTCCGCGAGAGCCAATTGTTCAGATGGTTTCGAGAGAGAGAGAAAAACGGCTGCTGATGCCGCTAAATATACTCGAAACGATGGAGCATAATGCCAATGTGTCGATAGCCACCATCAAAACCAGAATTGGGGAGTGCAGAGACGCGACGAGCAG
>Ga0213872_10002677_pt1 | contig 10305 bp, 7 predicted proteins | sample VelepicomBERX_R2_FD_160071 | JGI IMG/M metagenome (GOLD analysis project Ga0213872, IMG submission 160071) | Rhizosphere microbial communities from Vellozia epidendroides in rupestrian grasslands, the National Park of Serra do Cipo, Brazil - RX_R2 | ecosystem: Host-associated > Plants > Roots >... | reverse complement strand
TCGCGCGTGCTTTCGGTGTGGGCGGCGGCAAGCCCTTGCTGGAAGGTCGACAGGCTTTCCTTGAGCGGGGTCAGGATGGTGCCGATCTGCTCGCGGTTCTGCTTGGAAAAGGCCTCGCCATGCTCCTTCAGCACCGAATCGGCCAGCACCTTGAATTCCAGCGTCAGGCGCTCCTTCGCCTCCTTCAGCAGTTCGAGCTTCTCGCCGGCCTGGTCGCGCTCCAGTTGGAGACGTTCGCCCAGCACGCGGATCTCGGCCTTCAAGGCGGCGTTCTCCGCCAGCAATTCCTCGCGTTTCGCGCTGGCCAACAGCGCCGTGTCGTCGCGCTGGCGGCGGCCGGAGAACAACAGGGCCGCCAGAAGGACGGTCACCAAGGCGAGGACGAGGGTGGCGATGATCAGCGGATCCATGATGTTCTCTTTTTGTACCCTCTATCTTGTATCCCGCCGGCCATGGTAAGGGCAAGGCATGAATTACCGCCACGCCTATCACGCCGGCAATTTCGCCGACGTCCACAAGCACGCCGTCCTAACCCTGCTGCTGGCCCATCTGCGCCGCAAGGAGACGCCGTTCCATGTGCTCGACACCCATGCCGGGATCGGGCGCTACGATCTGTCCGGCGTCGAGGCCGGCAAGACCGGGGAATATGCCGGCGGCATCGGCAAGCTGCTGGCCGCGCCGGTCGACGACCCGCTGCTGTCGCCCTATCTCGATCTGGTGCGAAACGACAATGCCGAGGGCGCGTTGCGCTTCTATCCCGGCTCGCCCTGCCTGACCCGCGCCCTGCTGCGCGAGCAGGACCGCATGACCCTGATCGAGCTGCACCCTGAAGACGCCGCCACCCTGCGCGCCCTGTTCCAGCGCGACCGCCAGGTGACCATCCGCGAGGAGGACGCCTATCAGGCGCTGAAGGCCTGCCTGCCCCCGAAGGAACGGCGCGGGCTGGTGCTGGTCGATCCGCCCTACGAGGTCACCGACGAATTCCAGCGCATGGTGAAGGGTCTGGGCGAGGCGCTGCGGCGCTGGCCGACCGGCATCTACGCGCTGTGGTACCCGATCAAATCGCCCAACGAAGTGGCCCGGTTCACCGACGAGCTGGTCAATTTCGGCAAGCCCTGCCTGGCCTCGGAACTGATGCTGCACCCGGCCGACGACGAAAGCCGACTGAATGGCAGCGGCCTCGCCGTGATCAATCCGCCATGGCAGCTGGATGAGCAGCTGGCGGCTCTGCTGCCGAGCCTGGAGGAACGCCTCGGCGCCCGAGGCGGAACACATCTGCGGTGGCTGGTAAACGGCTGAGCACCAATATGGCCCAGCCATTGATGCGGATGCGCCCCACCAGGGTCAGCCCCTGCAGCTTGTGCGCCGCCATCACCATCCGTTCCTGACGCACCAGCAATCCCGCCAGGACGGCGAAGCCGCCGGGCGCCAGATGCCGGCCGAGATCGGCCGCCATCGACACCAGCGGGCGCGCCAGGATATTGGCGAGGATCAGGTCGTAGGGCCGCCCGCGCCCGATGGCGGGATGGCGGTAGCCCGGGCTTTGCACCACCGATAAGAATGGGGCGACACCGTTGCTGGCGGCATTGCGCCGGGCGACGCGCACGGCAGTGACGTCGATGTCGGCCGCCATCACCTTGCGCCGCGTCGCCTTGGCCAAGGCGATGCCGAGAATTCCCGAACCGCAGCCGAGATCGAGACCATGGCGGATCTTGCGCCGGCGCAGCAAGCCGTCGATCGCCAGCAGGCAGCCGCGCGTGGTGGCATGCTCGCCCGAGCCGAAGGCGGTGCCGGCATCGACCTTCAGCGCGATGCGGCCGGCCGGCACCTCGCCGTCGAAATGCGAGCCGTGCACGAAGAAGCGGCCGGCCGAGATCGGCGGAAAATCGCGCAAGGACGCCAGCACCCAGTCGGTATCGGGCATCTGCTCGATGGTCATCACCGGCGGCGGCGCGCCCACCGAGGCGGCGGCGACGGCCAGCGCCGCATCCAGGCTGGCGCGGTCGGGGGGAACCCGGGCGAAGCCTTCCAGGCACCAGTCGGTATTCTCGTCGGTCTCGTCGGCGTCGGGATCGTCGAGGAACCACGAGCTGACCTCGACCACGCCGTCCAGTGCCGCCTCGCAGGCCTCCAGCGCCGGCAGCTTGACCACCAGCTTGACGCGCCAGATATCGGGATGGTTCTTGCCCAAGATCAGGCCTCCTGCACGAAACTGTCGATCACCTTCTTCTCGCCCGCCTTGTCGAAGGCGACGTCCAGCTTGTTGCCGTCCACCGCGATCACTCTTCCATAGCCGAATTTCTGGTGGAACACCCGCGTGCCGGGCGCGAAGGCGCCGCTGGGGGCCGCCACCGCCGGCGCCGGATCGCCGCGCCGCGGCGCGCCGCGGGTCACCGAGGCCCAGTCCTGCGCCCAGGCATTGGCCTGGTCGGGCACGCCGCCGAACATGCCGCGTTCGGCCAGCCGGTCGACGGTGGCTTCGGGCAGCTCGGCGGTGAAGCGCGACGGCAGGCTGGTCTGCCATTGATTGTAGATGCGCCGGTTGGCGGCGTAGGAGACGAACACCCGCTTCCTGGCTCGGGTCAGTCCGACATAGGCCAGGCGGCGCTCCTCCTCCAGCCCCTTGGCGCCGGACTCGGCGACGGCGCGGGAATGGGGGAACACCCCCTCCTCCCAGCCGGGCAGGAAGACATTGTCGAACTCGAGGCCCTTGGCGCCGTGCAGGGTCATGATGACGACGCGGTCGAGGCCGGTCTGCTCGTCATTCTCCATCACCAGGCTGACATGTTCGAGGAAGCCGCCCAGGCTCTCGAACTCCTCCAGCGCCGAGACCAGCTCCTTGAGGTTTTCCAGCCGTCCCTGCGCGTCCGGGGTTTTTTCCTTCTGCCACATGGCGGTATAGCCGCATTCGTCTAGGATGGTCGCCGCCAGCTCGCCATGATCCATGTTCGGCACCAGCCCGCGCCAGCGGTCGAAATCCTCGACCAGCCGGGCCAGGGTGCCGCGCGCCTTGGGCGTCAACTCGTCGGTCAGGACGATGCGGCGCGCCGCCTCGAACAACGGCACGCCCTGGTGGCGGGCCAGCAGATGGACGCTCTGCAGCGAAGCGTCGCCCAGGCCGCGCTTGGGCAGGTTGAAGATGCGCTCGAAAGCCAGATCGTCGGCGGGCTGGGCGACGACGCGGAAATAGGCCAGCGCGTCGCGGATTTCCTGGCGCTCGTAGAAGCGAAGCCCGCCCACCACCTTGTAGGGAACGCCGGTGGTGACCAGCCTTTCTTCGAATTCGCGGGTCTGGAAGCCGGCGCGCACCAGAATGGCGATCTGCGCCAGGGACGAGCCGCCGCGCTGCAGCGCCTCGATCTCCTCGACCACCCAGCGCGCCTCGTCCTCGCCGTCCCACAGGCCGCGCACCACGATCGGGGCGCCGCTCTCGGCGTCCTTGCGGCCGGGACGCAGGGTCTTGCCCAAGCGCCCGGCATTATTGGCGATCAGCCCGGATGCCGCTTTCAGGATGGTCGGGGTCGAGCGGTAATTGGCTTCCAGCCGGATGATCTTGGCGTTCTCGAAGTCACGCTCGAATTTCAGGATGTTCTCGACCTCGGCGCCGCGCCAGGAATAGACCGACTGGTCGTCGTCGCCGACGCAGCAGATATTGCGATGATGCTGCGCCAGCAATCGCAGCCAGAGATATTGCGAGACGTTGGTGTCCTGATATTCGTCCACCATGATGTAGCGGAATTGGCGCTGCAGCTCGGCCAGCAGGTCCTTGTTGGCCGGGTTCTGCATCAGCGTCAGGCAATGCAGCAGCAGATCGCCGAAATCGCAGGCGTTCAGCGTCAGCAGCCGTTCCTGGTAAAGGCGGTACAGTCCGATCGTCTTGCCGCCGGCCAGATCGCCGGCATCGCTGCCGCTGGCCTTGTCGGGGCCGAGGCCGCGATCCTTCCAGCGCTGGATGACGCCCATCACCGATTGCGGGGTCCAGCGCTTGGTGTCGATGCCTTCGGCCTCCATCACCTGCTTCAAGAGGCGGAGTTGATCGTCGGTGTCGAGGATGGTGAAATTGGTCTCGAGCCCGACCAGCGGCGCATGGCGGCGCAACAGGCGAACGCCCAAGGCATGGAAGGTGCCCAGCCAGATCTGTTCGGCGGCACCGCCCACCAGCGCGCCGACGCGCTCGCGCATCTCGCGGGCCGCCTTGTTGGTGAAGGTCACCGCCAGGATGTTCCATGGCTTGGCCTTGCCGGTCAGCAGGATATGCGCCAGCCGCGTGGTCAGCACCCGGGTCTTACCGGTGCCGGCACCGGACAGCACCAGGACGGGCCCCTCGGTCGTCTGAACCGCCTCAAGCTGCTCGGGATTGAGGCCGTTCAGCCACGGCATCGCGCCGCCGACCTGCGCCGGAGGAAGCACAGGCTCGTCGGACAAATCAAACGGGTCGTTCATATCATTGCCCTCAAGCGCCGGGCGCGGCCTCCGGCCGCTTGGCTCCCGCGCCAAGCCATGTTGCCTGTGAGACAGAAGCCGTCGGCAGCGCGGGCGTGCAGTCGCACGCCAGCAACGAATTTGAAAAATTCGTTGCTCATTTCTCTATCTGCTCGTCCGTCACGACGCGGTTGCGGCCTTGCGCCTTGGCGCGATAGAGCGCCTCGTCGGCGCGGTGCACCAGCTCGGCGGCGGATTCGCCCGGACGGAAGCGGGCGATCCCTATCGACATGGTAACCTGGCCCAGGGTCTCGCCGGTGCGGCGATTGACCACCTTCTTGCCCTCGACCTTCTTCCTGAGCGATTCCGCCAGCTTGAGAGCAGAGGCCAGATCGCAGCGCTTGACGATCACGGCGAATTCCTCGCCGCCATAGCGAGCCGGCTCGTTGGCTTCATCGGCGACGCTGGCCAGCTGGCGCGCCACCAGCTTCAACACCTGGTCGCCCATCTGGTGGCCGTAAGTATCGTTGAACTGCTTGAAATGATCGATGTCGATCATCAGCAGGCACAGGCATTCGTCGTCGCGCTTGGCCACCACGACGGCGGCGCGCAATTGCCGGTCGAACAGCGCCCGGTTGCCGATGCCGGTCAGGGGATCGAGCCGGGCCTCGCGCTCCAGGCGGTCGAGATGGCGGCGCAGCGTGTCGAGCTCGCGCAGGGTGAAGCTGAGGCGGTCCTGCAATTGGCGATGTTCGCGGTCGACCTCGGTGGTCACCGTCAGCATCGCCTCGGCCTGGGCCATGGTGACCGATCCCGAGGCCAGGGCGGTGGCGAAGCCATGCAGCCCGGTCGAGAACTCCTGATGGCGCTGGCGCGAGGCGGCGACGCTGTCGGCGACGTGCCCCACCGCATCCTGGATCTTCTGGCTGGCGAAATTCAGCTCGGCGCGGTCGGCGTCGCCGCTGAAGAATTGCAGATAGAGCTCGTCGACCGCCTGGCCGGTCAGCCGGTCCTGGCCGATCAGCCGGTTCATCGCCAGCGACAGATCGGCCAGTTCGCCCAGCTGATGGGCATAGGCGACGGCGAAGCGGGCCGGCGTCGGCGGAATATGCAGGTCGGCCAGCAGATTGAGCGCCGAGCGGGCGCGCCGCATGGCGTTGGCCAGGGTCTCGTCATTGCCCGGCAGTGCGGTCAGGCTGGTCAATCGCACTGCCCCGTCGAGCCTTCGGCGCAGATGCGCCGCCCATCGGTCCAGCGGGCGCCGGACAAATCGGCGTTCAGCATGTCGGCCCCCTGGGTGCGCGCGCCGGACAGATCGGCGCCGCGCAGATTGGCGCGGAAGAAATGCGAGCGGCGCAGATCGGTATCCTTCAAGCTGGCGCCCGAGAGGTCGGTCTTGGTGAAATCGGCTTCGGCGAAATTGCCGCCGTCGAGCACGGCCCGGGTCATCGTGGCGCTGATGAATTTGGCGTGGGCGGCGCTGACCCCGGACAGATCGGCGCCATGCAGGTCGGCGCGCTCGAAACTGGCGTCGGACAGGCGGGATTGGGTCAGCTTCTGCCCGGAAAGATCGCGGCGGTCGAGCGAGCAGCGCTGCCAGTCCACGCCAGGGGCGGGCGGTTCGGTACAATCGGCGGCTTGTGCGGCGGGGATCGCTGTCAGCAGCAGGACTGCCGACAGCACGAGGACCTCTCCATTCATACTCTATGGTTTACCTTGTCCCCGTTCCGCACGCCACCGTTCAGTGAGCGCTCATCACATATTCGCGCAGGGAATCCACCTGCATCGTGGTCTCGTCGAGCTTGGCCTTCACCACGTCGCCGATGGTGATGATTCCGGCCAGTTTGCCGCTGTCGATCACCGGCAGGTGACGGATGCGGTTGCTGGTCATGGTGCCCATGATGCTGTCGATGGTGTCGTCGGGCGAACAGGTCAGCACGTCGGCGGTCATCAGATCGCCGACCCGCATCTCCATCACCGCCGGACCGTGGCGGGACAAGCCGCGGACGATGTCGCGCTCGGACAGGATTCCCGCCAGGGCGCGTTGGTTGTCCACCACGACCAGGGCGCCGATCCGGCGCTGGTCGAGCAGTTTGGCGGCATCGCCGACGGCCTGGGCGGCCACCGTCGTCGCCACGTCGGAGCTGGTTTTGCCTTTGAGAATGGTACGAACGATCATCGTCGTGCCTCCCGTGCTTCGGGTGAGAGGGACTCCCCCTGGAACACCATCATAACGGGACAGGACGAAGGCCGGTCAAGTACTGCCTGTGCTGCAGCGCACAGGCTATTTGATCAATTCCAGCCACTCTTCTTCGGTGAGAACGGTTACACCGAGATCGCGGGCCTTGGTCAGTTTCGAGCCGGCTTCGGCGCCGGCGACGACATAATCGGTCTTGGCCGAGACCGAGCCCGCCACTTTCGCTCCAAGGCTTTGCGCTTGAGCCTTGGCCTCGTCGCGACTCATCGTGACGAGAGTTCCGGTGAATACCACGGTCTTGCCCGCCACCGGGCTGTCCGCCGAGACGGTCGAGACGAAATCCTCGACGGTCACTTGCGCCGCCAAGGCGTCGAGCACCGCGATGTTGTGCTGTTCGCCGAAGAAATCGGCGAGATCCTCGGCCACCGACGGGCCGATCTGATCGATCGAGACGAGCTGCTGCCAGGCCGCCCCCTCGCGATCGTCGCCGAGCGCCCGCATCGCCTCGCGCCACTGGCCGAGCGTGTGATAATTCAGGGCCAGCAGCCGCGCCGTCGCTTGGCCGACCTGGCGGATGCCCAGCGCATAGATGAAGCGGTCGAGACCGATGCGGCGGCGCGCCTCGATGGCCTCGAACAGCTTGGAGGCGGATTTCTCGCCCCAGCCCATCTGGTTCTTCAGCGGCAGCAGGTTGTCCTTCGCCGTCTCGCGATCCGCCAGGGTGAAGATGTCGGCCGGCGACTTGATGCGACCGCTTTTATAGAGGAATGCAACGTTCTTCTCGCCCAGCCCCTCGATGTCGAAGGCGTCGCGCGAGGCGAAATGGATCAGGCGCTCGACGATCTGCGCCTCGCATTGCAGCCCGCCAGTGCAGCGGCGGATCGCCTCGCCCTCGGGCTTCACGGCGTGGCTGCCGCACACCGGGCAGACATGCGGCGGCTCGAATTGCGGCGGATCGCCGATCCGCTTCTCGCGCACCACCTCGACCACCTGCGGGATGACGTCGCCGGCGCGCTGGATCACCACCCAATCGCCGGCGCGGAAATCCTTGCGGGCGATCTCGTCCTCATTATGCAGGGTGGCGCGGCTGACCACCACGCCGCCGACCGTCACCGGTTCCAGCACGGCGTAAGGCGTCAGCGCGCCGGTGCGGCCGACCGAGATGCGGATCTCATGCAGCTGCGTCACCGCCCGTTCGGCGGGGAATTTATGGGCGATCGCCCAGCGCGGGCTGCGGCTGACCTGTCCCAGGCGGCGCTGCCAGTCGAGGCGGTTGACCTTGTAGACCACCCCGTCGATGTCATAGGGCAGCCCGGCGCGGTCGGTGCCGAGCGCATGGGTGAACGCCAGCAGCTCGGCCGAGCCGTTGCAGATCTTCGAGCGCTCATTGACCTTGAAGCCCCAGCCGCGCAGCCGTTCGAGGAATTCCCAGTGGGTGTCGCCCACCGCCTCGCCGATTTCGCCCTGGGCATAGCAGAACAGCGACAGCGGCCGCTTGGCGGTGATGGCGGGATCGAGCTGGCGCAGCGAACCCGCCGCGGCGTTGCGCGGATTGGCGAATAGGGTCTTTTCCCCGGCCGACGCGCGCTGTTCGTTGAGGCGGAAGAAATCGGCGCGCGCCATATAGACCTCGCCGCGCACCTCCAGCACCGCCGGGGCCGAGCCGGTCAGGGTCTTCGGCAGATCGGCCAGGGTCAGCAGATTGGCGGTGACGTCCTCGCCCTCCACCCCGTCGCCACGCGTGGCGCCCTGAACGAAGCGGCCATTCTCGTAGCGCAGGCTGATCGACAGGCCGTCGATCTTGGGTTCGGCGACATAGGCCACCGGCTCGTCGGCGGACAGGCCGAGGAAGCGGCGGATCTTGGCCTCGAAATCCTGTACGTCCTCGTCGGAGAAGGCATTGTCGAGCGACAGCATCGGCCGCGAATGACGCACCTTGCCGAACCCTTCGGCGGGCGCCGCGCCGACCTTTCGGCTCGGGCTGTCCTCGCGCACCAGCTCGGGGAAACGGGCCTCGATGGCGACATTGCGCTGGCGCAACACGTCATACTCGGCGTCCGACACCAGCGGCGCGTCCTTCTGGTGATAGGCGACGTCGAGTTCATGAATCTGCTTGGACAACCGCGCCAATTCGGCGACGGCTTGCTCCAGGGTCAGGTCCGTAACGTCAATCTCAGCGCTCATCCGACACTCTGTACGGAAAGAAGTTTCTCCGCAGCGGCCCGCGCCTCGTCGGTGATCTCGGCCCCCGACAGCATGCGGGCCACTTCCTCGCGGCGCTCGGCGGCTTCCAGCGTGCCGATGCGGGTGACGATCCCGCCCTTGCCGTCCTCGCGCTTAGCGACATGCCAATGCTGATGGCCGCGCGCCGCCACCTGCGGCGAATGGGTCACCACCAGCACCTGCAGGTTCTCCGCCAGCCGTGCCAGCCGCTCGCCGATGGCGGCCGCCACCGCGCCGCCGACGCCGCTGTCGGCTTCGTCGAACACCATCGAGGGGATGGTGTCGCTGTCCGCCAGCACCAGCTTCAGCGCCAGCATGAAGCGCGACAGCTCGCCGCCCGAGGCGATCTTCCCGAGCGGTCCCGGCGGCAGGCCGGGATTGGTGGCGACCTCGAAGGCCACCTGATCCATGCCGTTCTCGTTCCACAGCCGCTCGTCCTGGGACTCGATCCGGGTGGCGAAGCGGGCCTTTTCCAATTTCAGCGGCGGCAATTCGGCGGCGACCCGCTGGTCGAGCCTCTCTGCCGCCGCGCGGCGTTGCGCCGAGACGCGCCGGGCCGCCTCGCCATAGAGGCCGCGCGCCTTTTCCTCATACTGCTTCAGCTTGCGCACGCCCTCGCCGCCGGTCTCGATTTCGCTCAGCTCGGCGGCGAAGCGGTCACGCAAAGCGGCGAGGTCGTCGACCGCAACGCCATGCTTGCGGGCGACGGCGCGCAGGGCGAACAGCCGCTCCTCCACCTTTTCCAACGCCTGCGGATCGAGATCGAGCGAGGCTGAGGCCTTTTCCAGCAGCGCCTGCGCCTCCTCCGCCTCGATGGCGGCGCGGTCGAGGGTGGCGATGATCGGATCGAGCCGGCCTTCCGCCTTGTCGGCGACGCGCTGCAAGGCGCGCTCGGCTTGGCGCAGCGCATGCTCGACGCCGCCCTGGCGGGTCAGGCTGTCCATCGCCGCGTTCATCCCTTCCATCAACTTCTCGCCATGCATCATCAGGGCGCGGCGAGCGGCGAGGCTTTCCTCCTCATTCGGCTGGGGGGCGAGATCGGACAATTCGTCGACGGCGTGGCGTAAAAAATCCTGTTGTCCCTGGGCGCGGACGAAGGCGGCCTCGGCCTCCTCGCGGGCGGACGTCGCGTCGCGCCAGGCGCGCCAGGCGGCGGCCAGTTCCACGGTCGCGATGCCGCCGAAGCGGTCGAGCACCTCGCGATGGGTGGCCTGATCCAGGAGGCCGATATTGGCGAACTGGCCATGGATCTCGACCAGCGCGTCGCCCAGGCGCCGCAACAGCCCGACGCTGACCGGCTGATCGTCGACGAAGGCGCGCGAACGGCCGTCCGAGCCGACGGCGCGGCGCAGCAGCAAAGTATCGGCGGGAGAAATATCGTTCTCGGCGAGAATCCGCCGCACCGGATGATCCGGCGGCAGATCGAATTCGGCGGTGACCGACAGGCCGGCGGCGCCGGGACG
>Ga0213872_10002676_pt1 | contig 10308 bp, 6 predicted proteins | sample VelepicomBERX_R2_FD_160071 | JGI IMG/M metagenome (GOLD analysis project Ga0213872, IMG submission 160071) | Rhizosphere microbial communities from Vellozia epidendroides in rupestrian grasslands, the National Park of Serra do Cipo, Brazil - RX_R2 | ecosystem: Host-associated > Plants > Roots >... | reverse complement strand
ACGGCCTTTCTCGATACCTTTCTCGATACCTTTTTCGAGGCCTTTCTCAAGGCCTTCCTGTCGGCCTTTTTTCAGGCCTTTCTCCCATCCTTTGTCGATGAAGGACTGCTCCAACGGGCTGATCCACTTCATTTTTTTCCTCCTTTCTAACCGGGAGATCGCCCGCCAGTACTGCTGCTGATGCGATTCAGGCAAGGCCATCATCCAGTTGATCACATCGAATAACACGATTATCCGCCGTTTGCTCCAGCCATGCTGGTACAGTAGCCTGGTGACCTGCCACTTCGCCGCATAAAGCGCATCTGCGTTGTGGCGTGCCTGCTGGGTGCGCAAATGGGCCAGCGTGATCAGCGCAAACGGATTATGCGAGGCCAGCAAGGCATCGCTTCTGTCGGCATAGTCAAGCAGCTTCGCTGCATTGAAGCCAATGCTTGCCAACTCCTTGTCGCGGAAACGCGGCCGCCTCGACCAATTGATCTGGGCAGCGAGGGTGGGGACTGGCCGTATTGATGAAATACAAAAAAAGAAACCCGCGTGGTGGCTCAAACCACGCGGGAGAAACCCATTGTCAGTGGGAGGGGAGATGATTCAACGCCTTCACTATAGCCCCGCTCCTATTGGATTTCCGCAGCTATTACAAATCCTTACGGTCCTGCGCCATTGCTTACATCCTCTTTACAAAACGCTCGGCCAGTTCGAACATACCTTGCGTGATCAAGGCCAGTACGGCGGCCGGGATCGCGCCTGCCAATAGCATATCGTTATCGTTCAACGCTAATCCGATAGTGATTCTTTCGCCGTAACCGCCGGCGCCGATAAAGGCGGCGATGGTGGCGGTGCCGACGCTCATGACGGCGGCTGTTTTCACTCCTGCAAGAATCACGGGACCGGCCAATGGGAGTTCGATGCGCAGCAGGCGGTCGCGCGTGCGCAACCCCAGCGCCAGGGCGGCCAGCCGCAGGCCGGCCGGAATCTGCAGGATGCCGACGCAGGTATTGCGCACCACCGGCAGCAGCGCGTAGATGGATAGCGCCACCAGGGCAGGCACGGTGCCGATCCGGCCCAGCAAGGGGATCAGAAGGGCCAGCAAGGCCAGCGAAGGGACGGTCTGCAGCATGCCTACCAGCGCCAGCACCGGCTGCCTCAAACGCGGCCAATACGCGGCCAGCGCGCCCAGCGGAATGCCGATCACGCAGGCCAGCACCACCGCGACCAGCACCAGGGTCAGATGTTGGCGGGTCAACGGCCAAAGAGACTCGTCGAACAGTTTGGCAGCGAGGCTGGCGCGCGCGGCGGCAGCGGACGCGGGAGAGGAGCCTGTCGCGGACACAGGCTGGTGCGCACCCAGCCACTGGCGCGCCACGGCGGCAAAGGGCTGGCCGTCGATTTCCGCCTGCGCGTTCATGGCGATCATGTCCTCGGCGCGGATACGCCCTTCCAGCTGCGCGATGGCGCGCCAGGCCTGCGGAAAGCGCTGCGCCGCATCGAGCCGGTACAGCAGCACGGCGTCGTAGCGCGGGAAGTAGGCGCGGTCGTCGTCCAGCACGCGCAGGCCGTATTGGCGGATCTTGGCGTCGGTGGAGTAGATGTCGATCACATCGACCTGCTTCTGCATCAGCGCCTCGTAAGCGATGCCGTGGTCCAGCCCTTGCGGATGCTGCGGCAAGCCATAGCGCTGCGCCAGTCCTGGCCAGCCATCCTGGCGGCCGATGAATTCATGCGACAGTCCTAAGCGCAGCCCTGCCTCCTGCGCCAGCGCGCTCAAGTTGCGTGGACCATCCGCCCCGCCGCGCGTGGCCAGGGCATAGGTGTTGTTGAAACCCAGCGGCACCGCCACGCCCAGCCCCAGCGGCGCCAGCTCGCGCTGGATCTGCGCCAGCGGCGGACTGTCCTGATGCTTGAGAATTTCCAGCGCGATGGTGCCGGTGTATTCGGGATAGACGTCGATCCTGCCCGCCTTGAGCGCCTCCAGCACGATGGCGGTATTGCCCAGGCCTTGCAGATGCTCGCTGCGCGCGTACGGCGCCGCCGTCTGCGTCAGCAGCTCGCCCAGGATGTAGGACTCGGTGAAACGCTTGGAGCCGACGTGCAGCGTGCCGCCATCGGCCGCCGATGCAAGCGGCCATGCCGTCGCAGCGGCCAGCCATGCGCCGCACAGCCAGGCCACGCGGCGCAGGCGGCCCGCCAAATCAGGCTCCCGGACGGAACATGGCCGCCTTGAGCGCCTGGTTCAAGGTCTCCAGACTCTCCTCCAGGTGCGCCCTGTTCTCACGGCTGGCAGTACGCGCCAGGGCGGCACGGATATCGCGCTGCAATTCGATGGCGCTCTGGCGCTGCAGGCTGCGCGCATCGGCCGGCAGCACCGGCGAGGCACGCAGCAGCAGATAGGTCACGCGCTTCAGATGCTCGCGCTGCAGATTGCGCCGCATGGAAGTGATCTCCTTGCCCGACTTCAGCTCGCTCCACACCGCCGATTGCAGGGTCGAATAAAGCTCGTCCAGGCTGAGCGCCTTCTTCGGGTCATCCAGCTTGTCCTGCGAATCCACCAGGCGCACCGCCACATTGTCCGACATCAGCCGGTTCAGCGCCGCGATCTGCAGGCCCAGGATATGGCCGCCAACCGACACGTCCGGCCGCAGCGGATTCTGGAAGGTATCCGCGCCCAGGCGCGCCACCATGGCCGGCGTGAACTTGAAACTGTCCGCCTTGAACAGGCTATCGGTCAGCATCTGCAGGGCGGCGCGCTGGCGTGGCAGCGGCACCGGCGTAAAGGTCGCGCGTCCCGTGCCCGCGTGGTCGCGCACATAGGTGGTGCCGCCCACGTACTTGACGATCACCGGCATGGTGCGCGCGAACTGGCCGAAACCGTAGTCGAAGCTGCGGCGCAGCGTCGCATAGCTCTCGCCCGGCTTGAGCTCCTTGGTCTGCAGGCGGTCCCACAGCTCGCGCGAGATGGCCAGGCGGCGCTGGAAGTAAGCCAGCGGATCGCTGCCCAGGTCGAACACGTTCACGTCCGGATCGGAGCTGAAGCCGTTGGCATCCTGGTCGCTGCCGTAGGCCAGCAGCGGCTCGCTGGAACGCCCGGCGATCCTGGCCAGCTCCTCCTTCTCATGTTCCGGCGCGATCGGCTTGTAGGCGTATTCGATCGCCCAGTAATCGTAAGGACCCAGCGTGGACGCCACGTACTCGCCCTGCTTCTCGCCTTTCACCGCCAGGTTGAACGGGGTATAGTCCATCACCGAACCGCTCATGCCGTGCTTCTGCGTGAACTCGGGATCCTGCAGCTGCTTGAGCGAATACACGGTCGAAGCGCGGAAGTTGTGGCGCAGGCCCAGCGTGTGGCCCACCTCGTGCATGACGATGGCGCGCACATAGGCTTGCGCCAGCGCCTCGGCCTGCGGGCTGCCCATGTCGATATCGCCGCGCGCATCCAGCACGCCCATCGCGAAGCCCAGCTCCGACGCCGCCTCCTGCATGTAGTTGCAGCGTGCTTCCTGCGCGCGCTGGCCACCGAACAGCGGCAACTGCGCTGAGGAATCAGGCGCTTGCGGCGTATTCGGCATGCCCAGGTCCAGCGCATCCTCGCTGATCATGCGGCGCGCGCCACGTGCAAAAATATCCGAGATGGCGATGTCCGCATCCAGGATTTCGCCGGTGCGCGGATCGACCTGGCTCGGGCCGATGGCAAAGCCGACGTCGGTGCCGAGGAACCAGCGGATCGCGGCATGGCGGCCATCCGCCGTATCGAAGTGGTCCTGCTCGCCCTGCTGCCTGACCACGATGGCGTTCTTGAAGCCGATGCGCTCAAACGCCGCGTTCCAGGCCAGCGCGCCTTCCATCACCGACTTGCGGTACTTCTCCGGCACGTTCTTGTCGATCCAGTAGACGATCGGCTGCCTCGGTTCCGACAGCGGCGCGGCCGGATCCTGCTTCTCCAGGCGCCAGCGGTTGATCACGTGCAGCGCCGTGGTCGGCGTCACGTCATCGGAAAAGTCGTAGCTGGTCGTGATGAAATGGCCGACCCGGTCATCCGCCACGCGCGAGCGCATGGGCTGCGCCGGCAGCGGCATGAAGCTGTAGTAAAAGCCCAGGAACATGCTGCGCGGGTCCGGCAGCGTGGTCGGCGGACCTGGCAGCGGCAACGGCGCCGGCGTCAGCGGTGGCACCGGCAGCTTGGGCACGAAATAGTGCTCGTTCACGTGCAAGCCGGTCAGGCCTTCTTCGGTATGGATGTTGACGAAGCTGCTGTTGCGCGCATCCGGCTGGAAGGGAATGCGGTAGGCATACTCCAGCCGCGTGGCGTAGCCGGGGATATCGCCGAACAGCAGCGCATTGGCCTCGATCAGCACGCCGTGCGTCTGCGGATGCGGACCGGAAGCCAGCGGCACCGCCGCCAGCAGCGAATCGGAAAACGCCTGTCCCACCGCCAGCGCCTGCGGCGTACCGGGACGCGCACCGAAATCGGTGTTCTTGGCGATCATCTGCACCACGTTGCCGATGCGGTGGAAGATCACCACCTGGCTGCCTTCCATCATGCCGCCATACAGGCCACGCTCACCAACGCCGTTGGTGGTGTTCAGCTCCAAGAACATCGGCATGTCGAACTGCTCGGGACGCAGTTCGATCCAGACTTTTTCATCCTTGCGGTACAGGCTCAGAAAACCGGGCAGCTGGGTGGCGCCGCGCACCACTTCCAGGAAGGGCTTGGGCGCCCCCGCGGCGGCAGCCAGCGCCGCCAGCGGATTGGGTGCTGCGGCCGGCTGGGCGGCGGCGTTGGGGGCAGCGGCGGCAGCCGGGGCTTCCGGCGTATGGGGTACGGGAGCGGGCGTGGGCTCCTGGGCCAAGGCGTTGGCGCCAAGGGTCAGCAAGACGGCGGCACTGAGCGACTTCAAGGGAAACATGGCAATCCTGGGGAAAAAACGCTTCCCGTAATGTACCCGATTGCACTCGCCTTGGGAGGGGTTTTAAGCTTTTGCCAACCCACTTTCGACGCCGCCCACTACCGCACCGCAACATGGATTGAAGCCGATGGCGTACGCCAGGTCGGCCGGGCGGGCGATGCGCCACAGCGCCAGGTCGGCGCGCTTGCCCACTTCCAGGGTGCCGGTCTCCTTGTGGCGGCCCAGCGCGCGGGCCGCGTGGCGGGTGCAGCCGGCCAGCGCCTCCTGCGGCGTCAGGCGCCACAGGGTACAGACCATATTCATCGCCAGCAGCAGGGAGGTCATGGGCGAGGTGCCCGGATTGCAGTCGGTCGCCACCGCCATCGGCACCTGGGCGGCGCGCAGGGCGGCCACCGGCGGCGGCGTGGTGTCGCGCAGGAAGTAGTAGGCGCCCGGCAGCAGCACCGCCACCGTGCCCGCTTCGGCCATGGCGGCGATACCGCCCTCGGTCAGGTGTTCCAGGTGATCGGCCGACAGGCCCTTGTAGCGCGCCACCAGCCGCGCCCCGCCCTGGTCGGACAACTGCTCGGCGTGCAGCTTGACCGGCAGGCCTTGCGCCTGCGCCGCATTGAACACGCGCTCCGTTTGCGCGGCGGAGAAGCCGATCCGTTCGCAGAAGGCGTCCACCGCATCCACCAGCCCTTCCCGGGCCAGCGGCGCGATCATAGCGCACACCGCATCGATGTACTCGTCGGGACGCTCCTTGAACTCCGGCGGCAAGGCATGCGCGCCGAGGAAGGTGGCCGCCACGCTGACCGGCAGTTCGCGGCCGATGCGGCGCGCCACGCGCAGCATCCTGGCTTCCGTTTCCAGATCGAGGCCGTAGCCGGACTTGATTTCAATGGTGGTCACGCCTTCGGCCAGCAGCGCCTTCACCCGCGGCAGGCTTTGCGCCAGCAGCTCGTCCTCGCTGGCGGCGCGGGTGGCGCGCACGGTGGACATGATGCCGCCGCCGGCGCGGGCGATGTCTTCGTAGGTGGCGCCGTTCAGGCGCGCCTCGAATTCGTCGCTGCGGTTGCCGGCGTGGACGATGTGGGTATGGCAGTCGATCAGGCCGGGCGTGATCCAGCAGCCGGCGCCGTCGCGCGTTCGCGCGGCGCGCGCGCCTGCGGGCAGCTCGGCGCGCGGGCCCAGCCAGGCGATACGGCCGTCGTGGACGGCAATAGCGGCGTCGCGGATGCTGCCGTAACCGTCGTCCTCATGACCGGCGGCCATGGTGGCCAGGTTGACATTGGTGTACAGAAGATCCCAGTTAACCGTCATGTTGTCTCTTTGGTGATGATATCGACCACGAATACGGTGGCCTGCTGCGTTTCCATGGTCCAGGTCTCGTCGTTCTCCAGCACCACGGCGTCGTAGCGCACCAGGGCGATGCGCTCGGAACTGCTGCTCAGGTCCAGGCTCTCGCCCTCGGCAAAGAACAGGATGGTGGTGCCGGCGCGGCGCTTGAGCTGCTCCGATCCGCGCACCACGCGCCGCTCCAGGCGGTGGCGGCAGCGGCCACGCCGTGTCATCACATTGAAGTCGGTGGTCACGCCGCCCGTGACGGTGGCGTCGACCTCGGCCTCGCCCTCGAATTCCACCACCGGCTCGCTGGGCGAGAGCACAAAGCGCTCATCGCCAAAGTCCAGCAGCACGCCGTCGCCGTCCACCAGCGCCAGCGTGCGATCGATACCGGGGAAGCGGGAGAATGGCCCGCTCTGCGAAATGGTCGCCAGGCTGATGCGCCAATCGAATTCGTCGAAGCCCGCACCGGCGGGCGAGAGCGCGATTTCGGTGGTGGTGCCACCGCCGTTCTTCCACGGGGTGGGCCGCAGGCTTGCATACTGGATCAGCTGGGTCATCGGAACTCCCTCAGTTCGGCCAAGGTCTGCTTGAAGCGTGCCGTGATGGCCTGCTGCGCCACATGGCGCCCATCGCGCACTACCCACTGGCCGCCGACCATGACGTCTTTGACCAGGTTGTCATTGCCGCTGAAGACGAAGCTGCCGAGTACTTCGTCCAGCGCCATGCCATACAGATTCGGATGCTCGCTGTCGAGCACAATCAGGTCGGCGCGCTTGCCGACCGCCAGTGCCCCGACCGGACGACCTGCCGCCTGCGCCCCGCCCTGCAAGGCGCCCTGCCACAAAAATTCGCCCACGTTGCGCTGCTGCGCCGACACCGCGATATTGCGGCGCTGATGCTGCAGGCGCTGCCCGTATTCCAGCCAGCGCAGCTCTTCCACCGCGCTCTGCGAAATATGGCTGTCGCTGCCGACGCCAAACTTGCCGCCTTGCGCCAGGAATGGCTCCAGCGGGAACAGGCCGTCGCCCAGATTGGCCTCGGTGGTGGGGCACAGGCCCGCCACCGCGCCGCTGCGCGCGATCTGCGTTACCTCTTCCGCCGTCAGGTGGGTGGCATGCACCAGGCACCAGCGCGGCGAGACTGCCAACTGTTCCATCAGGTACTGCACCGGGCGCTGGCCGGAGAAATCCAGCGACTGCCGCACCTCGGCCTGCTGCTCGGCGATGTGGATATGCACCGGACGCTCTGCCGGCAGCACTTCCAGCACCGTGCGGATCTGCTCCACCGAGGCGGCGCGCAGCGAATGCGGCGCCACGCCCACCTCGGTCTGCGCATCACGCAGTGGTTCCAGCGCGCCGATGATGGACAGCACATCCTGGGCATCGGTCTTGAAGCGCTTTTGCTCGGGTTTCAGCGCCAATTTGCCGAAGCCTGAATAACTATACAGCACCGGCAGCATGGTGATGCCGATTCCTGCCAAACGTGCGGCATGGATGACACGTTCCGCCGTTTCCGCCGGGCGGGCATACATGGAACCGTCCTGGGCCCTTTGCACGTAGTGGAACTCGCACAGCGAGGTGTAGCCATGGCGCAGACACTCCGAGAACAGCTGGGCCGCGATGGCTTCAATATGCTCCGGCGTGATGTTGCGCGCAAAGCGGTACATCAGCTCGCGCCAGGTCCAGAAGCTGTCCTTGCTGTCTCCCGCCTTCTCGGTGCGGCCGCCCAGGGCGCGCTGGAAGGCGTGCGAGTGCAGGTTGACCATGCCAGGCAGGACGTAGTCGACCATCACGGCTTTGACGGCGATGGCCTGGCCTGCCGCACCCTCGCGCAGCGACGTGATGCTGCCGCCCTGATCCCACTCGATCAGCACATCGCGCCGCCAGCCTTGCGGCAGCAGCGCATGGCGCGCAAACACCGCGCTCATGCCCGCACCCAGTCGGCCGCAGCCTGCACGGTGGCGCGCAGCACGCCCTGCACCTGGGACGCCAGGTCGGGACGATAATCGAACGGCGCGGTTTCATCCATGTAGGTGGACTGGCACATCTCCAGCTGGATGGCGTGGACGTTCTTGTCGGGCTGACCGTAGAAACGGGTGATGTGCCCGCCCTTGAAGCGGCCGTTGACCGCCAAGGTGTACTGCTCCTGCGCGCGGGCGGCGGCCACGATGGCCTCCGTCATGCCCGCTGCGCAGCTCTTGCCGTCGGCGGTGCCGAAGTTCAGGTCCGGCAGCTTGCCCTCGAAGAAGCGCGGCACCACCGAGGCGATCGAATGCGCATCCCACAGCACCACGCGGCCGTGCAGCGCCAGCAGGCGCTGCAGCTCGGCGCGCAGCTGCTCGTGGTAGGGCTTCCAGTAGGCTTGCAGGCGGCGCTTGACCTCCAGCTCGTCCGGCTGCTGGCCTTCGCGGTACAGCGGCTCGCGGTGGAAGGTGTCGACCGGGCACAGGCCGGTCGTGTCCTGCCCGGGGTACAGATTGGTGTTCTCCGGCGGACGATTCAGGTCGATCACATAGCGCGACCAGCGCGCCGAAATGGTCGAGGCGCCCAGTTCGCCGAGAAAGTCGTACAGCCGCACCAAATGCCAGTCGGTGTCGGCCTTCTCCGTGGCGGCGGGCGCCATGCGGGCGGCGATATCGTCCGGGATATCGGTGCCCACGTGCGGCATGGACACCAGCAGAGGAATGCTGCCTTCTTTGAACTGATAATCCATGCCAGCCTCGCTTACGGATGCAGCGACGTGAACAGGCTCTTGCAGGAAGCGCTCAGCTCACCCTTCAGCACCATCTGCTTGGCCGCCTCGATATCCGGCGCGAAGAAGCGGTCGGCGTCGAAGAACGGCACCTTGGCGCGCAGCTGCGAATGCACGTGCTCCAGGTGCGGCGAGGTTTTCAGCGGACGATGGAAGTCGATGCCCTGTGCAGCCGCCAACAGCTCGATGCCGAGGATGACGGCGGTATTCTGCGCCATGTCTTCCAGGCGGCGTGCGGCGTAGGTCGCCATGCTGACGTGGTCTTCCTGGTTGGCCGAGGTCGGGATGGTGTCCACGCTGCCCGGATGGGCGATCGACTTGTTCTCCGAGGCCAGCGCGGCGGCGGTGACGTGGGCGATCATGAAGCCCGAGTTGACGCCCGGATCGCGCACCAGGAACGGCGGCAGGCCGGACAAGGTGGCGTCGATCAGCAGCGAAATGCGGCGCTCCGAGATGCTGCCGATTTCGGCGATGGCCAGCGCCAGCGTGTCGGCGGCAAAGGCCACCGGCTCGGCGTGGAAGTTACCGCCCGAGACCACCACCGACAGCTCGCCGTCCTTGAACAGCAGCGGGTTGTCGGTCACGGCATTGGCTTCGATCAGCAGGGTGCGCGCGGCATTGCCGATCAAGTCCCAGCAGGCGCCCATGACTTGCGGCTGGCAGCGCAGGCAGTACGGGTCTTGCACGCGCTCGTCGCCCACCAGGTGCGAGGCGCGGATGGCGCTGTTCGACACCAGCTGGCGGTAGATGGATGCGGCGGCGATCTGGCCCGGCTGGCCGCGCACCTCGTGCACGCGCGCGTCGAACGGCGAATCGGAACCCTTGGCCGCGTCCAGCGACAGCGAGCCGGTCACCATGCCAGCTTCCAGCAGGCGCTCGGCCATGAACAGGCCATGCAGCGCCAGCGCGTTGGACACCTGGGTGCCGTTGATCAGCGCCAGGCCTTCTTTCGCGGCCAGCACCACCGGGGCGATGCCGGCGGCTTTCAGCGCGTCGGCAGCCTGCATCAATTCACCGTTGACGCGCACTTCGCCCACGCCCAGCATGGCCAGGGTCATGTGCGACAGCGGCGCCAGGTCGCCCGAGGCGCCCACCGAGCCCTTGGCCGGAATGGCCGGCATGATGCCGGCGTTGTACAGCGCGATCAGGGTGTCGATGATCAGCGGACGCACACCGGAGAAGCCGCGCGCCAGGCTGCCGATCTTCATCAGCATGATCAGGCGCACCACGGCGTCCGACATCAGCTCGCCGGTGCCGACCGAGTGCGACAGGATCAGGTTGCGCTGCAGCTGTTCCAGCTTGTCGTCCGGGATGCGGGTCTTGGCCAGCA
>Ga0213872_10002675_pt1 | contig 10308 bp, 6 predicted proteins | sample VelepicomBERX_R2_FD_160071 | JGI IMG/M metagenome (GOLD analysis project Ga0213872, IMG submission 160071) | Rhizosphere microbial communities from Vellozia epidendroides in rupestrian grasslands, the National Park of Serra do Cipo, Brazil - RX_R2 | ecosystem: Host-associated > Plants > Roots >... | reverse complement strand
CGTAAAGCCCTCTCCGTAAAGCCCTCTCATAGATATCTTCATGCCACACACTTGACATACGAAGTCTGTTTTGCAATATATGTTATATTATAACATAACATATGGAGTCCCGATGCGGCGTTTATCCTTTTTAGTGGTGGCATGCTGTTTTGTGTGTCTGGATTCCGCTTGGGCTGCTCAGGCCGCGTTGGATGGTGTACTTCGTGATGCTGCCGGTGTGCCCATGCCCAATATAGATATTCAACTTGAAGACGGTGCCGGGAAGACGGTCGATGCAACCAAAACCAATGCCGAAGGCCACTATGCATTGAGTGCCGTTGCAGACAATGTTTACATTCTTTTTGCTATAAGTAATGGTGCTGTCCTTGGCTCTGTGCCCGTCAGTATGGTGGAAGGAAAGGATACGCATAAGGATATCAATCTGGCCGATACGCAGAATGTGAACATCATTATTGCACGACGCCAACAAGCGCGTAACGATTTGTCACCGAAAACAGGCTCAAACGCTTACGCGCTTAACCAGCAGGCGATTAATGATTTGCCTTTGGGTGGTAACACGTCATTCAACAAAGTGCTCTTGCAGGCTCCGGGCGTAGCGGAAGACTCGGCTGCCAGCGGCAATCTGCATATCCGGGGTGAGCATGCCAACCTGCAATACCGATTGAACGGCATCTTGCTGCCCGACGGCATCAGCGGTTTTGGCGATACGATTGATTCCAGTATTATTGAGAAGGCGACATTGCTCGACGGTGTATTGCCCGCGCAGTACGGGTTTCATACCGCTGGCGTCATCGACATTGATACCAAAACGGGGTTTCAGAACGGCGGTACAGCCTCAATGATGGGAGGCAGCTATGGCACAATCCAGCCCTCATTCAGCTATGGCAATACGGTTGGCGCGACTGACTATTTTGTCGCGGCTTCTCATCTGTCGTCTGATCTTGGCATCGAAAATCCGGTCAAATCGGTTGATGCCATTCACGACCATACCGAACAGGATCGGCAATTCGGTTATGCGTCTTACATGATTAATCCGATGCAAAGAGTATCGCTGATTACCGGAAATTCGATCAGCTATTTCCAGATACCAAACAATCCCAACCAGACAACTATTTATCAGTTAAATGGCTCATCTGCGTTCAATTCGGTCAGCCTCAACGAGCGCCAGTTTGAAAGTAATCAATTCATGACAGCGGCATGGCAAGGTGGCAGGGATGGTGTGACGATGCAGATCGCCCCCTATATCCGCAATTCGGAATTGCATTTCCGCCCGGATGTTACCGGCGATTTGCTTTTCAACGGCCTTGCGTCAGACGTCAATGATAAGGATTTGGTCACCGGCCTGCAAAACGATAATAGCTGGAAGATCAATGCCGCGCATACGCTGCGCACAGGCTTCACCGTACAAAACGACCATGTGCAGGCTGACAGTAATTCACTGGCGTTTCAAACCGATGCCAACGGCACGCCTCTGACTGATGGTAACGGCAATAACATACTGACCCCGCATATCATCGAAAACCATGCCAGCGACAGCCAGCTTTATGGCCTCTATCTGCAGGATGAATGGAAAATCACCGATACTCTGACCATGAATTACGGTGCCCGCTTTGACGATATGGAGGCCGATGTCAGCGCCAACCAGTTAAGCCCGCGCATTGGTCTGGTTTACAAGGCCACCGACACGACAACACTGCACGCCGGTTACGCGCGCACCTTCACGCCACCCCCGCAAGAGTTGGTCGCCAACGAAGATATCAGTCAATTTGCCAATACGACGAATGCGGCGCAGGTCACGCTCAATGATCCCGTTAAACCGGAACGCACACACAGCTTTGATGCTGGTGTGACTCAGAAAATTGGTAACCACTGGGAGGTTGGCCTCGACGGTTATTACAAGCTGGCTCATGACTTGCTGGATGAAGGGCAGTTCGGGCAGGCCTTGATCCTGACGCCATTTAACTATGAACACGGCTATATCTACGGGTCTGAGCTTACGGCGACCTATACAGGCGATAGACTTAAGGCCTACGCTAACTTCGCTGCCTCGCGGGCGATGGGAGAAAATGTTGTGTCTGCGGAATTTAAATTCACCGATCCGACCGAATTTGACTATATCAAAAACCATTTTGTCCATCTGGATCATGACCAGACCTATACGGCATCGGCAGGCATGACCTATGATGTATCCCGTGACACGACGGTTGGGCTAGACGGGCGCGAGGGTAGCGGTCTTCGTTCAGGCTTTGCTAATCTGAGCCATTTGCCCGCCTATGCCACCCTTGATACGAGCGTGGAGCAAAGGCTTAATCTGTTTCCACATGACCAGACTGCGGTGAAGCTGAGTGTCATCAACCTGTTTGATACGCCTTACGAATTGCGTAGCGGCACCGGCATTGGCGTTGGTGCCCCGCAGTGGGGCGCACGGCGTGGCGTGTTCGCAACGCTAACACAGAAATTCTAGGCTGCCGCACGTAGCAAAAGGGGTAATAATTTGAATTGATATCAAAACATTCAAATTGCGTTTTTTCAAACATTTCCCTTTTGTTGCTCGTGGTTAGGTGAGTTCCATATGATTTGGATATCAAATTAATCAAATCGCTTGGGGCTGCCAGCTTTCGGGATCAGCGGTATGATAACCACAGGCAGGGCGGTGGCTATATTTGAGCTATATCGTGCCCCCGCAACCAATCCAATATTAAGTTGTTTACCATTTCCAAGCGCCGCAAGGCCATCGGCGCTGTGCCGTGGCTCAGTTCACAGATCCCCCCCTTTCTTTGTATGAAAATTGACAATGCGCGACGCATCGCTTACTCTGACATAGTCATGGTCCTGTGCGTCTGGATTAGGCGTGCGGCTAAGAGGGAAGCCGGTGTGATGCCGGAGCTGCCCCCGCAACTGTGAACGGCGCGCCCTGATCCATTATGCCCTTGGGAAACTGAGAAGGCGGAGCAGGGCACTGACCCGTGAGCCAGGAGACCTGCCATTGACCTTATACCCGTCCTGGGCGGAGGGCCGCAGGCATGTTCTTACCCGCCGCGCTCCTTGCCGTTCGCGCTAGAGGTGACGGGCACGCCAAAGTCTTCTCCCACTTACCGCGAGACACGTCGTGCCAAACACTGAACTTTCTGTCACCGAGCTCGACACGCCACGCACCAATTTGAATGAAAATTTTTCATTCATCATCAAAACCCTTCGTTTTGATGAGAATTATAGCCCTGCGGATAACACGCGGATAACGACCAACTTCGCCAATCTGGCGCGCGGCGACAACCGCCAGGAAAATCTGCGCAATACCCTGACGATGATCGACAACCGTTTCAACGCGTTGGCGCATTGGGATAACCCCAATAGCGACCGCTACGCGGTCGAACTGGACATCATCTCTGTCGAGATGAAGATCGGCGCCAAGGTGAATGATGACCACTTCCCCCTGATCGAAATCTTGAAGACGAACATCGTTGACCGGACAACTGGCGCGCGCATCGAGGGCATTGTCGGCAATAACTTTTCGTCCTATGTCCGCGATTACGACTTCAGCGTGGTCCTGCCGGAATATAATAAGAACCAGCCCAAGTTTAGCGTGCCGGATAATTTCGGCGACTTGCATGGCAAGCTTTTCAAATGCTTCGTAAACTCGAAGGCTTATAAAGCCCGCTTTGCCAAGCCCCCAGTCATCTGCCTGAGCGTGTCGAGCAGCAAGACCTATCATCGCACGGAAAATCACCATCCCATTTTGGGCGTCGAATACCGGCAGAATGAGTTCTCTTCCACCGACCAGTATTTTCAGAAGATGGGCTTGCAGGTGCGTTTTTTCATGCCGCCCAATAGCGTAGCCCCCCTTGCCATTTACTTCCTGAACGACCTGCTGACTGACTACAGTAATCTGGAGCTGGTTGGTCTCATCAGCACTATGGAGACCTTCCAGAAGATCTATCGGCCCGAAATTTACAACGCTAATGCCGCGGCCGGGGCAACCTATCGGCCTAGTTTGAAGCACGCCGATTATTCAACGACCCGCATTGTCTATGACCGTGAGGAGCGTAGCCGGCTGGCCGTTGAACAAGGGAAGTTTGCCGAAGAGCACTTCATAAAACCTTACGTCGCTATTCTAGAGCAATGGTCCGCCAATTTCGCCGTTTAATCCACCCAGATGCCAGGACGTCTATAATGAAAAAACTTTTGCCCACCTCCACCGCCGGCAGCCTGCCAAAGCCATCCTGGCTCGCGACACCAGAGACACTTTGGTCCCCCTGGAAGTTGGAGGGGGAGGCGTTGTTCGCCGGCAAGCAGGACGCTCTGCGTCTGGCGGTAGACGATCAGGAGAAGGCAGGCATTGATATCGTCGGCGATGGCGAACAGACGCGCCAGCATTTTGTCACAACCTTTATCGAGCATCTTGCCGGCGTCGATTTCGAGAAGCGCGCGACTGTCCGCATCCGAGATCGCTATGACGCCAGCGTGCCGACCGTTGTCGGTGCTGTATCGCGCCCAAAGCCGGTCTTCGTCGAGGATGCCAAATTCTTGCGGGCGCAAACCACGCAACCAATCAAATGGACGCTTCCGGGGCCGATGACCATGATCGATACCCTCTATGACGCCCACTACAAGAGCCGTGAGAAATTGGCTTGGGAGTTTGCCAAAATTCTCAATGAGGAAGCCAAGGAACTGGAATCTATCGGTGTCGATATCATCCAGTTCGACGAGCCGGCGTTCAACGTCTTTTTCGATGAGGCCAACGACTGGGGCATAGCCACCCTGGAAAAGGCCGCCGAAGGGCTGAAATGCGAAACGGCCGTCCATATTTGCTACGGCTATGGCATCAAGGCCAACACCGACTGGAAGAAGACTCTGGGCTCCGAGTGGAGACAGTATGAGAGAACGTTCCCCAATTTGCAAAAGTCCAAGATCGATATCGTCTCTCTGGAATGTCAGCATTCGCACGTTCCGATGGAACTGATCGAACTAATCCGAGGCAAGAAGGTGATGGTCGGCGCCATCGACGTGGCAAGCGAAACGGTCGAAACGCCGGAGGAAGTTGCGGAGATCCTGCGCAAGGCACTGAAGTATGTTGATGCCGACAAACTGTATCCCTGCACCAACTGCGGTATGACGCCCCTGTCTCGCAAAATTGCTAATGGCAAGTTGAAGGCCTTAGGCGCGGGGGCCGAGATCGTTCGCAAGGAACTGGCAGGTTAGGGCCTCCCGCGCCGAACCCAAGCAAGGGGCATGCTGGCTCTGTGTTGCGAATTTCCGGCTTGATCAGATCCTTAACTTTGTTGAAGTGTGCCTACTGCCGGAGCGTTAAAGTCCCGGTAATGCCCGGATCACCGTGCTGCAGCGTTGTTTTTAGTATATGTCCACAATTTCGCCTTCATAGGGCCTGATTCTGGTTCTAACATCACACCAGCAATCAACTTGGGGCGGGCCGTATGGCAGATCGCAGCGCATCCGACAGCATCCTGTTCGCCATTAATCGCCTGGGCTATGGGCCGCGGGCCGAGGATTACGACGCGCTGCGCCGAATGGATGTGAATAGCTGGCTGGATGAGCAGCTATCCGCCCCGGCGGGTGATGATGATCACGTTCAGGAACGGTTGATGTCCTGCAAGCTACGCATCAAATATGATGACGCGCCGGACAAATGGCATGGCCTCGATGAAATGCGGCCGCTTGTGACACTCGACAAGCCGATTGAATCCCTCTGGACCGTGTATGATCCCCAAAAGCAGATGAGCGGTCCGGAGAAAGCGCGCGCGCGGCAGGAAGTCATTGCCGCCACCATGCTACGCGCGATCTATAGCAAATACCAGTTGCGCGAGGTCATGGCGCAATTCTGGCATGACCATTTTCATGTGAACGCCTTTGTCGATGACCATATTGCAACGGCGCTGGTCAGTTATGACCGCGACGTCATACGGCCGCATTGTTTTGGGAATTTCAGGCAGATGCTGGAGGCGGTGGCGTCATCAACCGCCATGCAATACTACCTGTCCAACCGGTCATCACGCGCCGGCGCGGCGAATGAAAACTATGCGCGTGAACTGTTTGAGTTACACACACTCGGGCGTGAAAATTATCTGAACGATCATTATGACCGCTGGCGCGAAGTGCCAGGGGCGCTGGAAGGCAAGCCTGCGGGGTATATTGATCAGGATGTTTACGAAGCGGCGCGCGCTTTCACCGGCTGGACCATCGAAGATGGCGCCAATATCGACAATGGGCGCAAATTGCCGATGACGGGCCGGTTCACTTATGTCGAAAACTGGCATGACGGGTATCAGAAACGCGTTCTGGCGCATGAATTTGACCCGTTCGCCAAGCCGATGGATGATGGGCGTCGGGTGCTTGATCTGTTGGCTGCCCATCCGGCTACAGCACGACATATGTCGGCAAAGTTGTGCGCGCGTTTGGCGGGGCCAAACCCGCCGGCATCGCTGGTTGCACGCGTGACAGAGGCGTGGCAGAAGACCGTGAACGCGCCGGACCAGATCGCGCGGCTTATCAGGCTTATCGCCACATCGCCCGAATTTGCTGAATCGCGCGGTAACAAGGTCAAACGGCCTTTGGCGTTGATGGCGAATTATGTGCGCATCATGGGTTATGAATTCACGCCGACCGAGGGTGTATTTAACCAGTTGGCCGGTGCTGGGCAACGCTTGTTCGGTTGGCCCAATCCCGTCGGCACGCCTGACGACAATAATTATTTTCTGGGATCGAACGCGCTGCGCAATCGATGGAATTTACTGCTGGGGCTTGCCATGAACTGGTGGAATACGGGCGTGGTTGATCCGCATCGTGCGTTGGAAGAATGGGGTGGGCGTGTCGGCACAGCGGGTGAAACGGTTGCCGAGTGGTTCCGTTTGTTTGGTGGCTATGCCAACGAAGATTTAATCTCGACAACCGTACTGGCCGCCAATTTACTGCCCTATGCCCAGCTGGGTGCGGGCGACACCAAGGGGTTGATGCAGGCCTCCGCGCTTGCCGCCATGGCCCCTGAATTCCAGATGTGTTGAGGGGGATGCCATGGTAATGCTCAGCCGACGCGAACTTCTGGCCTCCATGACCGCCGCAGGTATAACTGGCGGCCTACTGCCGTTTGGCCTGCAACGCATGGCTTTTGCTGCCACGAATGACCCGCTGCTGATCGTTATCCATTTACGTGGCGGCTGTGATGGACTGAACCTGATCTCACCCAGCAACGACCCCACTTTCATTGATGCGCGTGCCTCAGACCTGCGCGTGATCGATCAAGGCAAAGACGCTGGCTATAGTCTGGCAAACGGTCTGGATAAAAATATCGATTTCAGACTGCATAATGCCGGGGGCGGCATGGCCGAGTTATACAAAAACGGGCATCTGACCTTTGTGCATGCTTGTGGTCTGAAAGACGCGACGCGCAGTCATTTTGTCGCGACGGATATGATCGAAGCCGGTGTTTCAACCCAACTGGAATTGGCACATGCCGAAAGCGGTTGGCTGACGCGCGGCATTGCGGCGGCTGGCGGTAGCGGCGGGTTGGACGCCTTTGCGATATCCGGCACCATTGCAGGTGATTTACGCGGTGCCAATCGCGCTTTGGCCGCCGGTGATATCAATAACGGTCTGGGGGCCGTCGGTGGTGCACCGGTGTCATCGCTTCTGTGGCGCATGTATGGCGCGCGGTCCGATGCGTTGGCGGCGGCGGGCAAACTGGCGCTGGAACTGCCGACAATTGTTGATGAACGCATTGCCCGTGATGAACAAGGGCATGTGATCCCCTATGTGGCCGAGAATAGCGCGAATTACGACAGCGCGGGCGGATTTGCGAATGCACTGAAGTCGTTGGCGCGACTTGTTAAAATGGATGTTGGATTAAAGGCCGTAACGCTGGATTATGGCAACTGGGATACACACGAAGGTCAACCTGGCCGTTTTCGCGGCCAACTCGAGCCTTTCTCCAACGGGCTTGCGGCGTTCTGGAATGACATTGCCGCCTATCATAACCGCGTGTGCGTTGTTGCCATCACCGAATTCGGTAGGCGTTTGCGCAGTAACAAAAGCAACGGCACGGACCATGGACGCGCGGGCGTGATGATGGCGCTGAATGGCACGCTGCGTGGTGGGCGCATGTACGGCACATGGCCCGGTCTGGCGACCGAGCAGTTAGAGGAAGGCGTGGATCTGGCCGTTACGACCGACTACCGGCTGGTGTTGTCCGAAGTGGTGCATTTCGTGAATGGCAGCAAGCCCGCGACCCTCTTCCCCGGTTTCCAACCAGCCGGGCATTTGGGATTGTGGGCTTAGATGGCTATAGGTTCAGTGACTGCCCCGTGCGTTTTTCCAGAACCATTGTGACCATGCGCCTGACGGCGTCGACCTGCGCCTTCACGGCTTCAGGTTTGGCCTTCAGGGTGTTGAGCTTCTTCTCAGCATCCGACCATTGATCCCAAGGTTTGACAGTGCCGCCGATGGCTTCGGGATAAATCTCGGTTGTCATTGCGAATTTTGACATTGTCGCGGCAAAGCCCTGGCACAAGCCCTTCAGGTCATCGACCGCAATGACGCCGCCATGGCTGGGGTAGCCCAAAATCTTTTCGTCCGTGCAGATTTGCGTGCCGCCATCGCGCACCGCATCGACGATCTTTCTGCCCGTATCGACGTCTTCCTGCTTGGTGACGCAAAGATAGAAGCCGACGGGGATGATTTCCTCGCCTTCATGCGGCACGGTGCCGTCACGCGCCGCGCGCTCTTCCCGTAATTCAATATCGCGATTGTTGGTTTCATGCAGGTCTGCCGATGCATCAAAATTCAGATTGAGCTTTTGCAAATCCTCAATCAGTAATTTGGCTTCTTCGACCTTGGTGCCTTCGTAGAAATGGCGGTTCGGGTCATCGGTCTTCTGGGTCCAGCGATGATTGATTTCATAGCCGATCGGGCTGACGCAGGGATAAACGACAAAATTGACCTTGCCTTCGAACTCGGCTGACAGTTCTTCCAGCACGCGCATGGCGCCGACAATACCGCTAGGTTCATAGCCGTGGACGCCACCGGTGATGAGAACGGTCGGATTGTCAGGGTTCCAGTTCTTGCTGCGTACGCGCAGCAGGGGCAGGTCTTTCGGGCTGGGCTTCAGGCCTTTGTCTTTGCGTAGGTCGGGGTCAACCGGCAGGTTGGCGTCCAGCTTGATGCTGCCATATTCGCTAATCTCAAATTTCTGTTTGGAAAGCTTCCTGACGCGTTTGACGACGTCGCGGTTATAGGACCGTTGAATGGTCTGACGCAGCAGCCATGCCCTTTTTTCTTCATCATTCCACGGGTTTTTACCCTTGGTTTCGCTGAGCTGGCTCATATCCGGTCCTTTCAATACGGTCTTTGAATACGGCCCAAGCGTAACCTAACCGGTCTGCGCGGGTCAATGTGGTGGTTTTTGGTGGTTTCAGGCGTTAATGATTGTGCCTGTGCAGGTGCCGAGGCCGATGGTGCGGTAGCCATCTTTTTTACACAGGCCACGCATCACCAGGGTGTCACCGTCCTGCAGGAATTTGCGTTCCTCGCCGTTTGGCAGGTGAACGGGGTTCTTGCCGCGTGACGTGATTTCCAGCAAGCATCCGCGTGATGTATCAGTTGGACCGGATATTGTACCGCTGGCCAACAGGTCGCCTGCTTGCATCGAGCAGCCATTGCTGGCGTGGTGCGCCAACATTTGCGCAAAGGTCCAATACATGGTGTCGAAATTGCCGCGGCTGAGGGTGTAGGCGGCTTGTCCATCGGCCTGCATGCGTGGTGTGAGCAATTGTACTTCCAGGCGCAGGTCAATGCCGCCATGGGCCTGATCATCCGCCGATAGTAAATAGGGCAAGGGTTGCGGGTCTGCCGCATCGCGCGTGAAAGCCTGCGTGCGGTAGGGGGCAAGGGCCTCCATCGTTACAACCCAGGGGGAAAGGCTGGTGGCAAAATTTTTTGCCAAAAACGGACCCAGCGGTTGGTATTCCCAAGCCTGCACATCACGGGCCGACCAGTCATTGACGATACAGACGCCGAACATGTGATCTTCTGCACGGTCTACAGGTATCGTTTGGCCCATGGCATTGCCGCGGCCGACAAAGAGGCCCAGCTCCAGTTCATAATCCAGTGTGGCTGTGGGGCCAAAGGTAGGCGGTTGTTCTTCCTTGCGTGTCTGCCCCATGGGACGTTTGACAGGTGTGCCGCTGACGACCAAAGTCGATGCGCGGCCGTGATAGCCGATAGGAATATGCTTGTAGTTCGGCAGCAACGGATTGTCGGGCCGGAACAATCGTCCCACATGGGTGGCGTGATACAGCGATG
>Ga0213872_10002674_pt1 | contig 10309 bp, 10 predicted proteins | sample VelepicomBERX_R2_FD_160071 | JGI IMG/M metagenome (GOLD analysis project Ga0213872, IMG submission 160071) | Rhizosphere microbial communities from Vellozia epidendroides in rupestrian grasslands, the National Park of Serra do Cipo, Brazil - RX_R2 | ecosystem: Host-associated > Plants > Roots >... | reverse complement strand
GCCTCGAGTCCTGGGCCATCGACCACCACATCATCGAAGGCAACCCGGCAAGCCTCGAAGACTGGCAGCAGGTCACCACCTACCTGCAGCGCCGCTACCCCCAGGCCTACTACCCCGGCCAGCACGCCGGCAGTCTCGGCCTCAGTGCCATCTCCATCGACTCCAGCGACCAGACCCAGGCCGTCTACAACTGGGTGCGCCTGAACCAGCACCAGCTCCCGTGCCTGCGCGCCGTCAAGGGCCGGGGCGAAGAGGGCGTGCCGGTGCTGGGCCCCGCCAGCAGCCAGGACATCAACTGGAATGGCCAGAAATGGCCCCAGGGCGTGAAGCTGTGGAACGTGGGCGTCGACACCGCCAAAGACCTGCTGCTGGGTCAGCTCGCCATCGAAGCCCCGGGCCCGGGCCACGTGCACTTCAGCCAGGATCTGCAGCGCGAATGGTTCGAGCAGCTCACCGCCGAGCAGCGCATCCTGGCCAAGCTCAACGGGCGCGACACCTACCGCTGGGTCAAACGCCGCCCGCGCAACGAGGTGCTGGACTGCCGCAACTACGCCCTGCACGCGGCCATGAGCCTCGGGCTGCACCAGCACAGCGACCGGCGCTGGCAGCAGATCGAGGCGGCGGTGCAGCCGGTCAATGCGGATCTGTTCAGTGCGCCGGCACCCACACTCACATCGACACAGGCCGCACAGCAGGCTCCGGCACCCGCAATCACCCCAGCCGACGAACCCCAGGGCCGGGGCTACGCCCGCCGCCGCAGTGCGGCGCCCAGCTTCAGCCGCGCCTGGTGAACCTCAGATCTGTCCATCAGGCCCTCTCACCAGCCCATCCCTCATGAAGATCACCGCACAAATCAACTTCCCTGACCCCGCCAAGCTGGTGGGGGGCATTGCCAAGCAGACCCGCTATGCCATCAGGAACGCCCTCAACACCACCGCCACCCAGGTGCGCGAGGGGCTGCGCAGCGAGATCCAGCGCAGCCTGGACCGGCCCACGCCCTACACCCTGAACAGCCTGTACCTCCAGGCGGCCACCCTCAACCGCCTCGAGGCCAAGGTCTGGCTCAAGGATGAACGCGGCACCTCGAATGCCGGCACCCCGGCCACGCGCTACCTGCTGCCCCACATCGAGGGCGGGCAGCGAACCCTCAAGCGCTTCGAGCGCGCCCTGCAGATCACCGGTCAGATGCCCAAGGGCTGGTACGCCGTGCCTGGGGCCGGGGCTCGGCTCGACGCCTACGGCAACATGAGCGCAGGCCAGATCATCCAGATCCTGAGCCAGCTGCGCGTCACGCTCACGGCAGGCTTCACCCGCAATATGTCCACCGACGCCAGAAGCCAGATTGCCGCCCAGCGCCGGGCCGGCGGCCGCTTCTTCGTGGTGATGCCTGGGGCCAAAGGCCTGCGGCCTGGGGTCTACCAGCGCGAATTCATGGGCCGCCAGGTCACGCCGGTGTTGATCTACGTGACGGCCGTCCAGTACCGCAAGCGCCTGGCCTTTGCCGAGACCGGGCAGCGCATTGCGGATGCGCAGTTGCCGGGCAACTTCCGCCAGGCCTATGCGCAGGCCATGGCCACAGCCCAGTACCGAGATCAACCCTCCCTCATCTGACGCATGACCCCTGATACGACCCCGTCTGAAACGGCCACAGACATGGATCTGGTGGACCGGATATTTGACTACCTGGAAGGGCAGTTGCCTCGTGACTTGCAGGCTGCAGGTCAGCTCGGGCAACTGAGAACCCAGATGCGTGCCGAGTTTGCCGGTGCGCGCAGCTACATCCCCTCCGTCGCCCGCCATCAACGGGGGCAACGGATAGAGGCGGTGCTGCGTCTGTACAACGGGCGCAATGCCATGCAGATCGCCCAGCAATTGCAGATGAGTCGCGCATCGGTGTACCGAATCATCAAGCAATACAGCCCCTGAAAAAATCTGTCTCAGCTTTGTTTGAAATGAGACAAGGGCCTGGGTAAGTTGACGGGGCAACTACTTAGATCCTTATGGCCTACACCCAATCCGACCTCGACACCATCGACAGCGCCATCGCCACCGGCGAGCTGGAGGTGGAAATCCACGGCCCCAACGGCCTGCGCAAGGTGCGCTACCGCAGCATCGGCGAACTCAAGTCCGCCCGCGAACACATCGCCAGCCTCCTGACCCGGGCCAGCACGCCCCGCAACCCCGGCGCCTGGCGCGTGGGCTTCTCCACCTCGCGGGAGTGATCGAGCATGGCCAACCTCCTTGATCGCCTCATCGGCGCCTTCAACCCCCAGGCCGGCCTGCGTCGCCACCGCGCCCGGGAGATGCTGCACCGTGCCTACGAAGGCGCCAGCACCCGCGACGGCTGGCGCCCCCGCCGCCCCGGTGCCAGTGCCGACACCGACCACCGGGCCGATGCCGCCACCCTGCGCATCCGGGCCCGGTCTCTGGTCAAGAACACCCCCTACGTGGCCCGAGGCCTGGGCTCCATGGTGGCCAATGTGATTGGCACCGGCATCAACCCGCGCAGCCTCGGCAAGGACGCCAAGCGCATCACGGCACTCTGGCAAGAATGGTCCAGGGTGGCCGATGCGGACGGCGTGCGCAACCTGGGCGGCCTGCAGGCGGCCGCCTACCGGGCCATGGAGCAAGATGGCGAGGTGCTGCTGCGCCTGCGCGCCCGCCGCCCCAGTGACGGCCTGCCTGTGCCGCTGCAGCTCCAGCTCCTGGAGATCGACTGGCTCGACAGCAGCAAGGTCGGTAGCAACGGGGCCAACACCATCGTCAACGGCATCGAATACGACCCCCTGGGCAAGCGCGTGGCCTACTGGCTCTTCGACCAGCACCCGGGCGAGATCCTCGGGCCCCGGCAAGCCCGCAACAGCAGCCACCCGGTGCCGGCTGAGCGCCTCATCCACCTCTACAACCCCGAGCGCCCGGGGCAGGGCAGGGGCTTCACGCGCCTGGCGCCGGTCATCAGCCGCGTGCGCGACCTCCAGCTCTACGAAGACGCCGAGGCCCAGCGCAAGAACCTCGAATCGCGCCTGTCGGTGATCGCCAGCGGGGATGTGAACGCCATGGGCCCCCTGGGGGCCGACGACTCACGCACGGCGGCCCAGCGGGCCGAAGCGGCCGACCTGGGCACACTGTCGAGCGGCAGCATCATCCAGGTGCCCTCCGGCCTGAACATCACCACGGTGCAGCCCAATGCGGTGCCCGGCTATGTGGACTATGTGAAGCTGCAGCTGCACCTGATCGCCGCCGGCATGGGCATCACCTACGAGATGCTCACCGGTGACGTGCGCGAGGTGAACTTCAGCAGCGCCCGCGTGGCCATCCTGGAATACCGCCGCAACGCTGAGCAGCTCCAGTGGCTCACGCTGATCCCAGGCCTGTGCGAACCCATCTGGCGCGCCTTCATCGATGCGGCGGTGCTGGCCAACATCCTGAAGACTCCGGACTACGCCTGCGACTGGGCGACCCCAAAGTGGGACTACGTCAACCCGGTGCAGGATGTGGCGGCCGAGCTCGATGCCATTGCGGGAGGCCTGTGCACCATCAGCGAAAGCCTGCGCCGCCGGGGCCTGGAGCCCGAGCTGTTCTTCACCGAGTACAAGGCGGACTTTGAGAGGCTGCAGAGGGATGGGACGCTGGACTTTTTGATGATGCTGCAGAAGGGGAGGACTTTAGGAATGGCCTCGGAGCTGATCTCAGGGCGAGTCGAAAAGAAAGAAAATTGATTGAATTATTCAATGGAAATCTTGATCTATGCTGCGCTCGAATTTTCCTTGTGCCTGGCAATACTCCGTTAAGCAGGATATGTGTCTGGCATGATTGGGATAGTATGGGAGATGCCCAAAAATTTTGGGGCGGAGGTTGCAGTGGAAAATTTTAGAATAGTGAATTTTCTAATTGTTGGTGGCGGCATTAATTTTTTATGCAATTGAATTTTTTTTAAATGCGTCGCGAGAGCCGATGCTAAAAACTTTGTGATGAGGCGTAGATTGCCAAGGCTGAATGGTACGTGCCTTGTGTCCCGCCATATCTGGGGGCGTTATGTCTGGTGAGAAATAAACTAACTCCTTGCCTCGCCTTGCGTTTCCGTAGGCGCTATAGGGAAGGTTCATCTCAAGTTCGGTTCTATTTCCATAGCATTCCCGTATCAGGGGATGGTCATCATATGAGACCAGCCACGGCCGCTGTAGCTTAGTTCTTACCCACATTGCGAGGCTTCTATGGTCGCCCTCTTTGAAGTGATTGAGGTACAGTCCGGGACCCTTCTCCACATAAGGAGGATCTAGATATACGAGACTCTTGGGTGGGAGTATAGGCTGTACTTCTTCGAGGAATATGCGGGCATCTTGGTTGTAAACGTGAATGCGCGACCTAAGCGACCCAATGGCTTGGATTCTCCGAATTAGATCTGAGACGTTGTATCTTGCGTTAATTTTCCAAGTGCCTGCCTGCCCCTTGCCTCCGATGACGCCAGCTTCCAAGATGCCGGAGCGATTGGTGCGGTTCAGAAAAAAGGTAGCGAAGCCTAGTTCCGCCAAGTTTGCTGTTTCGCGTTTTACGTAAATGCTTTTTTGCTCATGCCACGTTTCCATAGTGCATGGCGTCTGTTCGATGCGTGCGCACAGCTCGTCAGTATGTCGAATAGCTTGGTGCCAGAACGCATACACGGCGCGATCGAAATCATTTATGTGAATGGCACTAACCACGTATCCAAGAAGCAGCTCAATAGCTATGCCTGCTCCCCCACAGAATGGCTCAACATAGTGAGCATCGTAGAGATTGTTTTGTCGGATGAGTCGCTCAAGGTAAGGCCGCAATCGAGCCTTGCCACCGGGGTATCTCAGAGGAGTTGCATTCGCCATTACGGGTTTCCTTTTGACGCTGGCGTGCTCGCTATTGACACAGTCAGTGTAGTGGTTTCGGTATAGTGGATCCGACGCCAAAGGAGGTCCAGGCCTCCCGATATATTGCTCCAAGCACTGCGGACATGGTCTGTACTTATAACGGTCACAGTACTATGAGCTGTTTCGCACAGTTGTTCGTAGACGTTGGATGAACTTTTAAACGCTACTGCAAGGGCCTGCCAGTCCGATGTATCTGTTGAATGCCGGTTCCCAAGTAGGTGGTTCGCAGCACTAGTAATGTTTGTAGTTTTATTGTTGTTTGGGGTCAAGCCCATGGTTTGGAGATAGACGTACGCTGTCATCTCTTGGAACGAGCGAAGCAGCAGTGCACACGCGAAAGGTGCATCAGTTACCTTTATTTTTCCCTTTAATTCATTGATCACTAAACGACACTTCGAATTCGTGACGTTCATCAGTGTCTTCTTATCCACCAAGTATGAAGATGCCCGAAGTTTGCGAACCGGAGCAGGTGATGGTGTGGTTGTAGGCGCAGTGACACCATTACTTGGTTCAGGTGTGGTCGGAGGATCGCTGCCTTCTATTGGGCTAGGCGAACTGTCTGGGTTGGACGTCAGAGGGATCGGCGGTGGCACTGACGCAGACGCAGACGCAGATGAAGGCGAAGGCGCTGGCGCTGGCGCTGGCGCTGGCGGTCGAACAAAGGCTTCAACTTCATCGAAGTACTGCGACATATTCCTGGCTTCGGCAAACTCTTCTCGAGAATGCACTCGACCGGAGGCTACGTCGCTGGCGACTTTAGACAAGGCCTTCAATGCGCGCTCTTTTGTTCCGACTATTGCGAAACCACTAGCCAGGCTGAATCCAAATCGTGTCTGAAACGCTTCGACGTTCGCAACACGTTCAAAGTTGGTAATTGCGAAATCTCCACGGTCGATTGCATTCAACGCACCCAGGTCAAGCGCGTTGTTGTCCTTCAATTGTTCAAGACATTGCCACGTGCCCGTGTTGTCGAACCTCGCTACTTGCAATGCAGACCACGCACTTCTACCTGCACCCGCATTCTCACCGGTATGTCGCAATCGAATGAACTCGTTGGCAGCAGACCTGTTGTCAAAGGCCACTACGTCTACCTCACTAGGCCAGCGCCCGGCATTGTCTCGATGCAAACGCTTGAATCGTTGTTGCATGCTAGGTGACAGCCCAATGTCGTCACGATCGATCAAAGCTGGCTGAGTGAGTAGACGAAGGGCCGTGAGTCGTCGATTCCCGTCCAATACAACATACCGATCTGGCTCATCTGTAGATGGAATGACGTAGAGGCGGTCGCCGGGATCAAGCATGCCCATCTTGCAGATATTCAGCGCAAGTGCGTGAATTTTTTCTGCATCCTTCTCGACTGACAACAGGTTCTGAAGCGCTGCTGTTTGATCCTTTACAGCGTTAATTCGCGGATTCTGTTTATCAAGATCAAGTTGTGAGACCGGGTAGGTCGCTTTCCTCATTGCATCTCCCTTGGCACAATTCTTTGACGTCATTTTGACCGCAGGAGCCTAACACTTTGCGTTCGATGGTCCTCGGTGCTCGCAAATTTTTCTAGTGGTTTGAGCTAGGAACTCGCGAAAAATCGTCTCACTTTTGTTTGAAGTGAGACAACCCGGACAGCACGATGAGTGCATGTCCGAGACCCCAACCCCTGAGATCCAGACCCGCCGCGAGCCCCTGCCGCTCGCGGGCCGCCAGATGGAACTGCGCGGCTTTCAGCGCGCCCAGGCGGACAGCGCCGCCTCTGAATCTTCCCCCCTCGCCACCGCGCAAATCGTCTTCACCACAGGTGCCGGCGTGAAGTGCTTCGACTGGTACCGCGACCGGGCCTACATCGAAGAGCTGGTGGTGGAAGAGGGCGCCATCCGCCTGGACCGCTTGCGCCGGGGTGCGCCGCTCCTGAACAGCCACAGCCAGTGGAGCCTGGAGGCCCAGCTCGGCGTGGTCGAGAACCCCAGCATCCAGAACGGCCAAGGCACTTGCAGCGCCACCTTCTCACGCCGCGAGTCGGTGGCCGGCTACGTGCAGGACGTGGCCGACGGCATCATCCGCAACGTCTCGGTGGGCTATGTGCGCCACCGCATCGACATGGTTGCCCCAGCGAACGAGGGCGAACTGTGGCGCTACCGCGTCGTCGACTGGGAGCCCTACGAGGTCTCCCTGGTCCCCATCCCCGCCGACATGGACAGCCAGATCCGCTCTGGCGCCGGCGCCTCGTCTTCCGCAGACGCAGACCCCGCCCTGCAGCTTCGCACCTTCCCCTGCGAGTTCACCGAAACCCAAACCCGAAAGGAAACCCTCATGCCTCAGCCTCAAGGCAGCGGCGGCAGCACCGCCACGCCCGCACCCGAAGTCACCCAGGCCGCAGCGCCTGCAGCCCCCGAAGCCGCCCCCGCGCAGCGCAGCCACACCGATGCTGCTGCTCAGGCCGCAACTCAAGCCGCCATTGCAGCCGCCTCCACCGCCGCCGACATCACCGAGCTGTGCGCCCGCCACGGCCTGGCCCACCTGGCCTCGGGCCTGATCCGCTCGGGCAGCGGCGTCGAAGCCGCCCGCGCCAGCGTGCTCGACGAGCTGGCCCGCCGCGATGCGGCCAGCGGCGGCCACCGCAATGTACAGGGCGGCCAGCTCCAGACCGTGCGCGACGAGATGCAGACCCGCCTGGCGGGCATCGAGCAGGCCATCCTGCACCGCGTCGCCGCCCAGACCCCACTCGACGACAACGCCCGCCAGTACCGCGGCATGAGCCTCTTGGAGCTGGGCCGCGACTTCCTCGAAGGCCACGGCGTCAGCACCCGCGGCATGGACCGCATGAGCCTGGCCACCCGCATGCTGCACTTCCGCGCCGGCGGCATGAATACCACCAGCGACTTTCCTTCTCTGTTCGCCAACGTCGCCAACAAGCGCCTGCGCAGCGCCTATGACGAGAACCCCGGCACCTATGCGCTGTGGGCCCGCCGCGCCCCCAACGCCCCGGACTTCAAGAACATCACCATCACGGCGCTGTCCGCCGCCCCGGACCTGCTGCGCACCAATGAGCATGGCGAGTTCAAGTACGGCTCCATGAAGGATGGTGCCGAGACCTACCAGGTCCTCACCTACGGGCGCATCGTGTCCTTGTCTCGCCAAGCCATCGTCAACGATGACCTGCGCGCCTTCGACCGCCTGGTCAGCGCCTTTGGCTTTGCCGCCCGGCGCCTGGAGAACCGCCTCGTGTATGCCCAGCTCAGCGCCAATGCGGCGCTGGCCGACGGCACCGCGCTCTTCCACGCCGACCACGGCAACCTCGGCACCGGTGCGGGCAGCGCACTGCAGTTCTCGGCTCTCTCGGCCGGGCGCACCGCCATGCGGCTGCAAAAGGGCCTGGCCGGCGAAGAGCTCAACATCGCGCCGAGCTACCTCATCGTGCCCGCGAGCCTCGAGCAGACCGCCTACCAGCTCACCAGCAGCAACTATGTGCCGGCCCGCCAGGTGGATGTGAACGAATTCCGCGCCGGCGGCCGCACTTCGCTGGAGCCCATCGTCGAGCCCCTGCTCGACGCCAACAGCACCAGCGCCTGGTACCTGGCGGCCAGCAACGCCCAGGTCGACACCGTCGAGTACTGCTACCTCGACGGCGCCGAAGGCCCGGTGATCGAGAGCGAGCTGGGCTTTGACAGCGACGGCGTCTCCTACAAGTGCCGCGAAGACTTCGCCGCCAAGGCCATCGAGCACCGGGGCCTCTACAAGGCGGCCGGCGCCTGAAGCCTTCCCACCCAACAGCCACCTTCCCCAATTCTTCAGGAGATCCTCGAATGAAAAACTTCATCCAGTCCGGCGACACCGTGCCCCTGCCGGCGCCCTATGCCGTCAACGGCGGCGACGGCCTGCAGGTCGGTGCGCTGTTCGGTGTGGCCACCAGCGCAGCGGCCGCCGGCGCCTCGGTCGAGACCAACCTCGAAGGCGTCTATGACCTCAGCGCGGTCGGTGCCGATGTGGGCGCCGCCGGCACCAAGGCCTACTGGGACAACGCCAACCGGCGCGTGACCGTGACGGCGGCGGGCAACGCCCTGATCGGTGCGCTGCTCTCGCCCAAGGCGGCCAACGAGACCTCGGTGCGCGTGCGCCTCAATGGCGTCGCGGTCTGAGCCCCTCCAGATCTGACCAGGTGACCAGCGCCATGCCCAAGCCCTTCGCCCTCTTGGAGGCCCGCACTGCAGCCGCTGCGTTTCGCCGGCTGTCGAACTGTGCCGCCTCCATAGAAGACGTTGCGGTGGACGCCCTCTTTGCCAACGGCTACGCCGCCGGCCAGGTCGGCGCCCTGGGCATGGCCTCGTCACAACCGGCGCTCGCCTTGCCCACGGTCCAGGTCCCGGCCAACCCCGTGGGCCGGCGCGTGGTGGTGGACGGCCAGTCCTACGTCATCGCCGAGGCTCGGGCCGACGGCACCGGCCAAACGCTTCTCCTGCTGGAGCTGCCATGAACCCTGGTTCGAAGCCCACCATCTTCCTGCAGGCCGTGCAGGCCCTGGTCGCCACCCTGCAGGCCGCCCCTGCGGTGGCCCCCAAGGTGTACCGCACCCGGCTGCGCCCCTTGGCCCAACAAGACAGCACCGCCGTGGTCGTGCGCCTCTCCGGCTCGGACCCCGACACCAGCGTGGGGCAGGGCGCCGTCACCGTGTGGTCCACGGCCATCACGCTCGAGTGCTACGCCCGCGGCAGCGCCTCGGCCCCGGCCGATGAGGCGGTGGATGCCCTGCTGGCCCAGGTCTACACCCGCCTTCAACAGGACCCCAGCCTCGGCGGTACCGCCGGCGGCATCACCCCGCACAGCCTGGCCCTGGACTACGACATCGACGGCGAGCAGACCGCCTGCGCCACCCTGACCCTGCTGGTGCGCCACGCCAGTGCCCCGGCCTCGGTCCAGCCCTTCTAGGCCTTCTCACCCTTCTAACTCTTCCACACCTCTCATCCTCAAAGGAAACTTCCATGGGACAAGCCATCTTCTGGAGCAACGTCGGCATCGACGTGCAGACGGGCCTGGGCGCCGCCATCACCCTCGTGAGCATCAGCAAGGCCGCCACCGGCGTGGCCAAGTACAGCGGTGCCGTCGACCCCGCTGCCGGCGACATCATCCTCATGAGCGCCCAAGGCATGTACCAGGTCGACAAGCGCCTGTTCCGCATCGCCAACGTGAACCCGGCCGCCAAGACCTTCGAGCTGGAAAACGAAGACACCACAAGCTACGACAACCTGGTGTCGGCCAGCTTCCAGGTCGTCACCTTCGGCGCGAGCTTTGCGACGGTGCAGGGCGTCAACGTCTCGGGTGGTGACCCGGAGTTTGCGGATGTGACCACCATCCACGACAACGTGCGCAAGCGCGTGCCCACCATCGTGAGCCCGCTGTCGTTTGGCATGGACAACATCTTC
>Ga0213872_10002673_pt1 | contig 10312 bp, 7 predicted proteins | sample VelepicomBERX_R2_FD_160071 | JGI IMG/M metagenome (GOLD analysis project Ga0213872, IMG submission 160071) | Rhizosphere microbial communities from Vellozia epidendroides in rupestrian grasslands, the National Park of Serra do Cipo, Brazil - RX_R2 | ecosystem: Host-associated > Plants > Roots >... | reverse complement strand
GGTCAGGCTCTGTCTGGCAAGGCTCAAGGTGCCGTTCCGGAGGTCGAAGCCGCCCTCGATCTGCGGGTCGTCGGCGCTGCCCCCGACATGCAGCCTTCCGCCCATCTCGGCGTCGACCCCGCGGCCGCGCACGAAAACCTGCTGGGGCGCGTCGACGCCGACATCCAGCGTGACCGGCGGAGGCGGCTGTTCGGGCGCGGGCGGCGGCCCCCCCTTCTTCGTCACCTTCAGCACCGCCACCGAGGTCGGCAGGCTTTCCGGGATATTGATGTCCGCGCGGTTGACCTTGACCTTGCCGGACAGCGACAGGCCGCCCGCCAGCGCCCCGCCCAGGGCAAGATCGGCATTCATGTCCGCGGTCAGCAGATCGCTGGAAAAAGGCCGGATATTGCGCCCCGACAAGGCGAGGTCCACCGGCAGACCCGGCTGCGACACGCCGATCCGTCCTTCCAGGGTGAAGCGGCCCCGCCCCGCCCTGCCGGAGACGCCCGTCAGCACCACCGCCCCGTCCTGGGCCTGCAGCGTCCCCTCGATCCCCGACAGATGAACGCCCTGCGCGTAATCCTGGACGCTGACCTCGTGCAGTGCGGCGCTGCCGGTGACGGCCGGGGCATCGAAAGATCCGCCGATGCCGGCGTCGAGCGACAGCTTGCCCCGCGCCTCGCGGCCCGCGGCCGCCAGAACGGGGTCGAGCAGGGCCAGATCCAGCGTTCCCTTCACGCTGAGATCAAGCGTCCCGTCCTGGCCCACCGGCACCGACCCGCCGACTGTCACCGCGCCGGTCTTGCCGCTGTCAAGGCGGGCGTCGACGCGCGCCATTCCCTGATCCAGCCGCGCCTGGGCGTCGAGGGTCAGGCGAGGCGAGTTCTGCCACCTGAGGTCGCGGCCGGTCACATGAACATCGCCGTCGGGCGCGCCAGGATCACCCCGCAGATGCGCATCGGCGGTCAGGATCCCCTTCGCCTTGAAGAAGGCGGCGAGATCGACCTTGCGGACCGCGATATCGAGCGCCATCCGCGGCGCCGCCTGCCCGTCCACCGAGATCTCGGCCGGCCCGACGCCCAGCCGGACGCCGTTCAGCCGAACCTGCGGCCCGAAGGCGATGGCGGCCGGCGCGAGCAAATGGGCGCTCTGGCCCGAATAGGCGGCGTTCAGCTGCGATAGATCGATACTTCGCCGCGGCAACGAAACCGTCCCGCCGGCGGCCAGGCTGGCGGGACCTTTCGGCCCCTGCAGATCGGCGGACAGCGCAAGCTTGAGCGCGGTCTCCGGCCCCTCGGCCGAGAGAGAGGCGTTGCCGGCAAAACCCGCCGCCCGCGCCTGTTCGACGGACAGCTTCAAATCCGTCGCCGGATGGCCCAGAGGGTCCTCGAAGCTCCCCTCCAGCAGCAGGCGATCGAGAGTGCCATCGGGCCAGGTCAGCTGTCGCGCTTCGACCCGGACCAGGGCGCGCGGCGTCTTGCCCGGCGCCATCTCCAGGCTGGCATCGGCCTCGCCGGTCAGCGGCACCCCGGCGAAGGGCGAGAAATCGCCGAGATCACCCGCCTTGGCGCGCAGCCGCCCCGAGGCGCGCCCCGGCTGCAGATCGAGCGTGCCGCCGGCCTCGACGCTTTTCCAGCGCGCCCGGTCGATGGCGATGCGGGTGGCGCCGCTCTCGCCGCGATCGAGCTTGAGCGACAGGGTCAACGGCGCCTCGGCGAGACGGCCCTGGGCCTCGGCGGCAGCCTGGAAGTGCGACAGCGAGCCTTGCAGGCTGCCCTTGGCGGCGACCGATCCCGGCATCGGCGCGCCCAGGCGGGCAAGATCGGCGGCCTGAGCGCTCCAGGTCAGGTCGAACCGGCCGGCGGTCGCGGTGCCATTGGCGGCGACATGGAGGATTTCGCGCCCCTCCTCGATCCGCGCGTCTGCCGATACCGCCCCCGTCGGCCGCCAACTGCCCGTCACCGTGCCCTTGCCGTGAAGGTCGAGCCCGGTCAGCGGCGCCAGCGCGGCGAGATCGGGCAGAACGGCCTCACCCGAGACGGCCGCGTCCTCGGTCAGCGCCGTCGTGCCCTGCGCCCGCAGCAGCGGATGGGACAGGGTGAACTCGACCGGCTGTTCCGGACCCGTTAGAGTAGCACCGACGGTCAAGTCGACCGGAGTCGCGCCGAACAGATCCGGCGCTCCCGCCGGACGCAGCCTGATCAGGCGCGCCGAGAGCGCCAGCTTGCCATCCTTGCCGTGCAGATCGGCCTCGACCCGGTCGACGCTCGACTCGCCCGAGGCGACGCCCTCGACGGTAAGCCGCCCCTCGGCCTCGGGCCGGAGGAAATCGCCATGGACATGCGCCTCCAGCCCGGCCGAGCGCCAGGAAAGATCGGGTCGCGGCGCCATCGCCGGCGACAGCAGTCCGACATCGAGATCGAGGCGGCGATGCGTGACGTCCGCGGTACCATGCGCTTCGCTCTTCAGCGGCCCGGCCTCGAGGCGGAAATCGACCTTTTCCGCCTCCGGCGGTCCGGCCAGGGTGCCGGTCAGGTGCAACCGTCCGAGATCGGGCAACTCGGCCAGGCGGGCCAGAAAACCGCCGGCCGGCTCGTCCGCCGCGAGTTCAACCTGGGAACCGTTGCCGCCGAACACGGCATGCACCCGGTAATCGCCCTCGCCACCGAGGCGCAGGACGGCGAGATCCAAACGACTGCTCCACAGCGACGCCAGATCGGCGTCGCCGCTCAACGACAGGCTGGCGGCGGCGCCAACCACCGCCTCGGCCAGATCGAGGCGGTCGATCCGCATCTCCCGCAGTACGACCCGCAAAGGCAGTCCGCCGCCGCTCGAACCGCCAGCCTCGGGAACCGGCCGGCGCAGCAGGGCGGCGTGGCCCACCGTCAGGCTGGTGATCGAGACCTCGCCGCGCGACAGGGCGGCCGGGCTCCACGCCAGCGCCGCCTGCTCGATCGTCGCCCAGGCGCCGTCGCCATCCACCAATTCGATCCGTGCCGCGCCGATCCGCCCGGGCAGCGGGCCGGTCAGGCCGGTGATCTTCACCGTACCGCCGCTCTGCCGTTCGACCAGCCGTTCGAGGGCATGCCGTCCGCCGTCACTGTTGGCGTAAGCCAGCAGCCCGAGCGCCGCCACCACCGGCACGGCTGCGAGAAGGATAACAGAAAGAAGCAGCCTCGCGCGCATCAGAAGGCCTGTCCCAAGCCGAGATAGAGTTCGAAGCGGTCGCCGCCCAGCGGACGATTGACCGGCAGGGCGAAGTCTAGGCGCACCACGCCGATCGAGGTGTAATAGCGCGGGCCGGCGCCGACGCCGGCATGCAGAGCGCTGGAGAAGGGCGTGATGCCCGAGGATACCTGACCGGCATCGACGAAGGCGGCGACGCCCCATTCCTGGAACAGGCGCTGGCGCAATTCGATCCCGGCGGCGTCGATCGCCGTGCCGCCGACCGGATTGTGGTCGGGGAAAAGCGGTCCGATCGACTGGTATTTGAAGCCGCGCACGGTGGCGCTGCCGCCGCCATAGAAGCGCTGGTCGGGGGGCAGGTCGAACTGCGCGGCGCCGTCGATGCTGCCGATCAGCCCGCGCAGCGCCAGGACGCTGCGTCCCTTGTCGGACAGGCCGAGGCCGGACAGGTCGTAATAGGTCGAGGCCGAAAGCTGGGCGATGACGAATTCGCGCAGGCCGTTCCCTACCGAGATGGTCGGGGTCACGGTCAGGGCCGCGCGCGCCCCGGAGTTCGGGTCCTTCAGGAGATCCGCCTGGCCGGTGCTGTCATAGCGCAGCGCGAGCGGCAGCCCGATCAGGTGATAGAGGCGGTCCACCCCTTCCTGGGCGACCAGATCGTGCGTCGCCCGAATTCCCACCGAGCCCGACCACGGTCCGCCGAGCTTGCGGCTGATCGAGGCGCCCAGGGTCTCGGCGGTCTGGTCATAGGCCTGGAGCTCCTGGCGGATGGCGCTGGCGTCGATCTCCAGCGACTGGTCGCGCCGCAGGAAGTCCGGCTTGATGAACTGGGCGGAAAGATCGTAGCCCAACCCATTGACGTCGGAGCCGCCGAAGCCGGTTCCCGCCACCGTCAGATTGAGCTGCTCGGCCTCGCCGAACAGGTTGTGGTCGGACCAGGTGGTGTTGAGGGTGCCGCCGAGATCGGTGGAATAGGCGCCGCTGAAGCCGATGGTGTGGAGCGGCCGCTCCTCGACGACGAAAGCGATCGGCAGGCTGCCGTCGGCGGCCAGGGCGTCGGCCGGCTTGACCGAAACGCCGGCGAAGACGCCCAGCTTCAAGAGATCGAGGCGCGCCGCCTCGATATCGGCGGGACGATAGGGCTGGCCCCGCTTCAGCGTCAGCCGGCGGCGGACGAAATCCTCGTCCATGTCGTGCAGCCCGGTGAAGGAGATATCGCCCACCGTGGCGGGCCGCCCCTTGGCCACGGTGAAGGTGACGTCGATTTCCCGCGTGTCCGGATCCTCGACCGCCTGCGGCGGATCGACCTTGGCGAGGGCGTATCCTTGGGCCTGCAGCGCGGCGGCCAAATCGGCGCCGGCGGCCAGCACGCGCGCGGCGATCGCCGGCTCGCCCGGCTTCAGTCCAAGCTCGGCCTTGTCCTGTTCGGTCACGTCGCCCTCCACCTCGATTTTGCCGAGATGGAAAAGCGGCCCCTTGTCGATACTGACCTTCACCGTCACCGGCTCACCCGCCGGATGGTCCTCCAACGCGCCGACGAGGTCGGGATCGTCGAGCGGCAGGCTGTCGATCTCGATAGCGATCCGGGCCTGGTAATAGCCGAAGCCCTGCAGCACGTCGTCCAGCCGCCCGACATCCTGCCGGGCGCGCAGCTTGAGCGAGAACGGGCTGACCGCCGCCTTGTCCTGCAGGGTGGACAGCAGCGAAGCGTCCTTCAGCGCGGCGTCGAGATCGCCCTGGCCGGTGGCGCCCAGCGACACCCGGTAGGGCTGCGGGTCGGCAGCCGGCGCCGGGCGGAGGGGTGCTGCCAAACCCAGCAGGAGAACGGTCAATACTCGGCGGCTTGCGGCCATCTCATCGTACCTTGCGATCCCCCCTATCAGAAACCCACGAACAGCGGATCCGTACGCACATGATCGATTCGCGGGATCTGCTGATGGGCGGCGGGGAAGGCGCGATCGGGACAGTCGCCGCGCGGACAGGCCTGGCAGGTAATGCCGATCGGATCGGCGCGCTCGGGCAGATGATCGGCATAGACCAGCTTCGCCAGGTCGCGCTGCTCGCAGCCCAGCGCCAGCGCGTAATGGGCGGCGCGGAACGGCCCGGGCCGCCACGGCTTGGCGACGCTGGAGGCGATCGACAGATAGCGGCTGCCGTCCGGCAGTTCCGCCAACTGGGTCAGAAGACGCCCGGGCGCCTGGAAGGCGTGATGCAGGTTCCACACCGGGCAGCTGCCGCCGAAGCGGGCGAAATTGAAGCTGTTGGCCGAGAAGCGCTTCGAGACATTGCCGGCGACGTCGACGCGGATCAGGAAGAACGGCACCCCTTCGGCGCCCGGCCGCTGCAGGGTGGTCAGGCGATGCATCACCTGCTCGAGGCTGGCGCCGAAACGGGCGCGGAGAATGGCGAGATCGCAGCGTATGGCGGCGGCCGCCTTGAGAAAGCGATCATAGGGCATCAGGATGGCTCCGGCGAGGTAGCTGACCAGCCCGGCCCGCAACATCGCCTTGGTCTGGTCGTCGAAGGCGGGAGCCCGCGCCTCGACCGCCTCCAGCGCGTCGCGGCATTCGAGGATGCCGATCTGCGCCGCCAACTGAAAGACGCGGCTGGCCGGCGGCAGCATCTCGGACAGCAGCACCCGGCCGCGATGCGGATCATGGCGGCGCACGGTCGAGCCCATCACCTCGGCCGGGATCAGCTGCACCTGCAGCCGGTGCCGCCGCTCGAGATGAGCGGCCAGCGCGGCGAACATCGATTGCGGATCGAGCTGGGCGCGACCCCACAGCTCCTCGGCGGCTATTTCCAGCTCGGGGAAATGGTTCATCTCGGCCTGGAAGAAGGCGTGGATCGCCTCCTCGGGCGCCGCCTCCGGCGTGGCGGCGCCGGTCTCCAGCGCCATGCGCGACTGGCGATAGGCGGCGTAGAGGGTGATCATCGCCTCGGCCACCGCCGGGGTGGCGGTGACGAATTCGCGCAGATCCTGCTTGGCGAGATCCATGCCGGCGAACAGGGCGTCGCCCAGCACCTCGCCCAGCCCGCTGACCAGCGGCGCCTCGTCATCCTCGGCGAAACGCTGCAGGTCGATGCCGAAATTCTGCACCAGGCGCAGCAGCAGGGCGGTGGTCACCGGGCGCTGATTGTGCTCCAGAAGGTTGAGATAGCTGGGCGAGATGCCGAGCTGCTCGGCCATCTGCAGCTGGCTGAGGCCGGAGCCGCGCCGCAGGCGCCGCACCTTGTGACCCAGCATGAGCTTCTTCTGCATCGTCCCGGTTCCCTTGCCAACACTTGGAAAAAGTGTCGCGCCGGATGCCGGTTTTCACAACGCACAAATCCCAGATGTCCGTTTGTAAAGTTTTTACAAACGGACACCTTTCCTGGTCTTAGCGCTCCAGGGCGATGTTGACCGCCTGAAGAACCTGGTCGATCGGGGTGAAGAAACTGATGCCGGTCTTGATGGGCAGCCCGCCCATGCCGACCATGGTATGCGACAGCCCGACGATATTGCCCGAACCGTCCAGCAGCGGACCGCCGCTGTTGCCGGGCATCACCGAGACGTCGCTCTGGATCTGGCTGACGCCGTCGACTGTGCGATAGCCGCTGACCACGCCCTTGGTCACCGTCGCGGCGAAGGTCTTGGACAGCGGCGTGCCGACGGCATAGACCTCGGCTCCCGACCCGATCGGCGCCTCGGCCACCGGCAGATAGTCCGAAATCGGCTCGTTGGTCTTGAGCAATGCGGAATCGAAGCGGGTGTCCCCCGCCACCACGGTCGCCACCATCTCCTTGCCGTCATAGGTCTTGATGATCGCGGTGTGGGCGTTGCCGACCACATGCTTGGCGGTGAGGATATAGCCGTCCTTGCTGATGATGACGCCCGAGCCGTGCCCATTGGCGAAGGTGATGGTCACCACGCTGTTCTGCACCTGGGTCATATTGCCGGTGATCGGACCGTGCAGCAGGGCGCCTTCCTTGACCCGGAGAATCTGCGTCTGCTTCGCGCCATCGGCGGCGGCCGACGCCGCGCCCGGCTTGTTCGGCGCGACCAGATCGTGGAATTGCTGGTTGGCCAGCAGCATCTTGACGTTGTTCTCGATGGCGTGTTCGTAAGCCTTGACCTGCAGCGGATCGTTGTCGGAGTCGGGGTCGCCCTTGACGTAGCCGCGGGTGCGGACGGTCAGCACCACGGTATTGGAGGTGGCGTCGTAGAACTGCCACTCCACCGATACTTCCTCTTCGGTCGAGCGGGCTGCCTGCATGTTGATGGCGTTGCCCTTGAAGCAGTCGTTCTTCTTGAAGCCGACCACCGAGGCGCCGACCAGGTAGTCGGGATGCAGCTGGTTCTTGTCCTCGAACATGTTGTTCGGGTCGTTCATGACGGCGTAGTTGGCGGCCTTGAGCACCTGAAAGAAGGGCCGGCGCCACACGACGGTGGGTTCCTCGGTCTTGTTCGGATTGCCGAACGCATTGCGCCCGGTCAGGGTGCAGGACGGCCCGGTGCCGGACGCGCCGATCGATTCGCCGTTGGGAATGGGCGAGATGCCCAGGGTCTTCAGCATCACCGAGCGGGTGGTGACGCCGGCGGGTATCGGAGTCGGCTCCAGCGGCAACGAGGTGTCGAAGCCGGTGGCGAACTTCGTTCCGGGCGGCGGCCCCGGCTGATGCGCACAGCCGGCCAGTATGAGGGTGAGAGCTCCGACGCAGACCCCACCGACGCAAGTCGCAACCTTGAACATGCCCCGCTCCAACTTTGTTCAACTATTTTTCAGATTAAACAATTCGCCTGCGGTGGCAAGGGGCGAACGGTTGACGCGGCGCTATCGACAGAGACGACGGAATTTCCAGCATCCCTGAAGCGCACTCAAACTTACTGAGCCCTGGATCAAGACCCTGGCAAGACAAAGAATTGCTGTGAAAGGCTAAACTAGGGCGTTGCGGATCGCAGCGGACATTAGCTTGTACTCTCCACGGTGCGCGCTCAGTGAAGCCCGCAACCATTGCGCCGGATCAAGCTTTGCTGCGCTAAATTCATGCCCCGCGCGATCGGCAAGCTGGCGAAGATATTCAAGCTGAGTTCGCCCGTTCCCCTCGCGGAAGGGGTGCACATAGTTCACATCGCCGATAATCTCACCGGCCTTGTCGGCAAATCGTTCCTTACTCAGACCGCTTAGGAAGTTGGCGGCGACCAGGCGCTTGTGTATATCCGCCATCCCGACCGGAATGAATTGCCGGGCCTGGAACTGGCTACCGCCCTTGGAGATCTCGACCTGGCGAACTTCACCGGCCCAATCGAAAATGTCCTGAAACAGATGTCTGTGAATGGCCTGGAGGTGCGCCAGGTCGAAGTTGCCCGGAGGCGTACCTTCCTCGATGCGCAACTGGACGAGCTGGCGCTCCGCCCGATCAAGTTCCGATTTGGTGCGAATGCCCAGCAAGTTCCGAAGAATACTCGTGCCGGGGTAGCAATACGGATCGTCGCTCACTCAGCGGCGACTGGCTTCTTTTTGATACTGGCCAGCACGTACTCACGGCGCCGTTCATTCGACCAGCCCTCACGATCGAACATCTCGAACATGCGCTTCTCGGCGGCCGTCAACGGATTGCCTTCGATGGCCTGTAACGCGAAGCCATGGAGCCGAAGGTCTTCAGGAGTGCGGTTCTTTGCCATTGCGTCACCCTATCACATACGGGGTGGCATTGCGACAAACGTGCAATACCGCGGGAATGCAACGCATTCTGACTTTACCATCAGAACCTTGGTGCCGGGTGCCGGACTTGAACCGGCACGCCGCTCACGCAGCTACGGATTTCAAGCCCCCCCAGCGAACATTGAAACAACTAGATAAATTGCAGGTTCGTCGAATCCATGTCGCAACAATTCTGATGCGGCACTGTCCGCCACCTTCATCTCAACCGCAGCTAACTCTCTGAACACCGACATTTTGACCTCATCCCCGCTCCCCCACTTTGATTTCATAACTCTTGCCTGACTCCACCGGATCGACCCTGGTTCCCGACACGGGAGGTGTCATAAATGCCTGCTTCACCCCCTCCACGTCGTACCCTTGGCTGATCAAGAATTGCTTGATCTCTTCCGCGAAGTGATAGGCTTCCGAGTTGTTCACTGCTGAGAAGATGGTCACCTTCGCTGCCCTGGGGATGAATCCCAGTAGGCCGTCCGACAACTCGCGATCCATATGCCGTGCAAGAGGTACGACGCTCCCGTTCCCTGTCGATACAGGTCCGCCCTGCACACTTGATCCAGTGCCACTGTTCCGAATGTTGAGGCTCGACCCCACCAGAACTTTGCCGACGAGTAATTGCAAGACCTTAAGCTTGCAGTCCGCATTGGCCTGGAGGGCCGTCGCCAAATCCTTCTGAAGCACCCCCTCATATTCAACCGAGGAATATTTTCCAGCCCCCTCGAGGCCGGCATCGGTAAGCTTCTTCAAAATTGTGGGCAACTCCGCCTTTGCCGCCCCCGAAACTTCGGTGCTGGTTGCATGTCCTTTTATCGGGACCGTGTTGCAAATGTTCGTGGCTGTATCGATGATGAGTTGCATCTGTTGAGCATTGATTTCCTCACCGGGTGCCTGCCCATAGATAGGACCAGCAGCCAGAAATGAGATCGTAACCAGTGCCCGCATGTTCATAGCGAAACCCTCCCGTGTGCCTCGACGCACGCTACAATCCGCAGAAACGAGCGGCAAGACCGCAAGGCCAGGAGGAGGACCGCATGCCCTGGACAACTCGCTTTCGCTTTAGAATTTCAACACCGCTGACATCCGATTTAGAGGCGATTACGGCCACTATCGGTGATCGAGCGGTCATCATCACCGGAGAACCGGGAAAGGCTCTACGGCAATCATTCTGGCTTACCGTGAACGCCCACGACCTAGCAACCAAAGAGCAGGCGGAGGAATATGGCCGAGTATTGACTCTGGCGCTCATCCACGCCGCAGCGAAGCGAAATATTGGAATAGATCGCGGAGAGGATCGCGCCACCTCTGGTTTTGGCAAAGCCCTCATCGACATGTGGGAGCAGCAAGGTCATCGAGCGCTTCCGAATGTGCACGGTCTCATGGTCTACAAGCGGCAAGGGAACGAGTTCTTCCCAGGAATGTCCGGTACCGGCATTGTCTCAACA
>Ga0213872_10002672_pt1 | contig 10322 bp, 5 predicted proteins | sample VelepicomBERX_R2_FD_160071 | JGI IMG/M metagenome (GOLD analysis project Ga0213872, IMG submission 160071) | Rhizosphere microbial communities from Vellozia epidendroides in rupestrian grasslands, the National Park of Serra do Cipo, Brazil - RX_R2 | ecosystem: Host-associated > Plants > Roots >... | reverse complement strand
GGTCGAGCTTGCCGAGCGCTTCATTGAGGCCCGCGAAGCATTCCTTGTAGAGCGCGTAATAGAAACCGCGAGTCAGGCGGTAACCCACCGAATTGACGCTGGCATGGCCGTCCCAGCCGTCATTCAGCAGCCGCTTGAATTCGGCGCGCTGCGGATAGCCGCTCACCGCCTGCTCGTCGAGCACTTGCAGCGCCCTCGCCCGCCAAGTCTGCAAGAACAGGGCACGGTCATCGAGCGCCACCCCATAGACCGCCTTGACGTCGGTTCCATTGCCGAGTTCGCGCAGATCGTCGCGGATCTGCTTGGTTCGGGCGCCGAGATCGAAACCGCCATCACCGATCAGCTTGCTGTCCGCACCGAATAATTGCCGGCTATTGGCGGTCTGGATCTGGCCGCCAACCGGATCCAACACCCGGGGGTGAGCTTCGGGAGGCAGCAATTTGCTCCAGCTTTGCGCCATCTGGCCGGGTTCCAGCGGGAAGCCGGTCTCGGGGCCCGGCTGAGCGCGGTCCGGCATCGGGCCGGCGATGGTCCAGCCGATATGGCCGGCCTCGTCCGCCGCCACCATGTTCTGCGCCGGAATTCCGACGCGACCGCCGATCGCCAGGGCCGCCTCGACATTCGGCGCGGTTTCCAGCTCGACCAGATCGAGATTGACCCCGCCGGGATCGGCGGCGATCCAATGCACCGCATAGATCTGGCCGTCCGCCTCGCGGAGCGGCCCCAGCGGGGTTTCATGCACCATCAGCTTATCGGCGGGCTCGCCATGCACCAGTATGGTCTCTTCATGGCTGATGGGCGTGATCCATTCATCGCCGATCTTCACCTGGCCGGGGTGCGCGCTGTCCTGATCGAGACGCAGCAGATCCAGCCAATCGCCATAGGAATTGGTGAAACCCCAGGCGACATGGCCGTTGCTGCCCACCACCACCGCCGGGGCGCCGGGCAAGGTGACGCCGACCACGGTGCGGATGGCGTTCTGCTGATCGTGGAAGCTGAGCTGGGCGCGATACCAGACCGGCGGCAAGGCCAGACCGAGATGCATGTCGTCATGCAAGATGGCATGGCCGTCGGCGGTGCGGCCGCCGGCCACCGCCCAGTTATTGCTGCCGACCATCTCGGCCAGCACCAGGCCGCCGGTCTTTTCCTCGACCGGGCGGCTCCACCAATCGGGAGCGGCGGCGGGAACCGTCAAGGTCGGATTGGGGCTGGGACCATCGAGCGGCGCGTCCCACGCGGTAGCGTCCGGCAGCAGGAAGGCCAGCTGCTCGGGGCTGACATGGTCCTTCAGCCAGCCGCGCGACCATTCGCGCGGCTCCTGATGGCCTTGCAGATCGAAATACATCGCCCAGATCGCCAGCAGCGAATCCTCCGGCACCCAGGGGCGCGGCCGGTTGAAGGTGACCAGATATTCGAAGGGACGGGTCTTCAGCGCCTTGAGCCCGGCATTGACGCCGTCGGCATAGCGCTCGATCAGCTGGCGCTGCTCGGGAGGGATGGTCTTCAAGGTCGCCTCGGCACGGGCGCGAAAGCGGTAGAAGCGGCGCAGCCGGTCGATGGGCAGCGCCTTCGGTCCGAACAATTCCGCCAGCTCGCCGGCTCCGGCGCGGCGCAGCAGATCCATCTGGAAGAAGCGTTCCTGGGCATGCACGAAGCCGGTGGCGAAGGCGACGTCGAGCCGGCTCTGGCCGGTGATATTGGGGACGCCATTGGCGTCGCGGGTCACCGCCACCAGTGAAGAAAGCCCGCGTCCGGTGGCTTGTCCGTCAAGTTGCGCCAGGCTGCCGCGCAGCAAAAGCCAGAAGCAGAGCGCCGCGACCGCGGCGGTTGCCAGCACCGCCGCCAGCAGGCGGGTGAACCAGCGCAGGATCATACCCATGAAAACTCCACCCCGTTACTTGAACGCTTAAGACTACCCAGATTGCGGGCCGATCGGCCCTCAGTCAAATATGGTCTTGGCGATTTATCTGGTGCGGGCGACACTATAGCCATGGTCTACGCTCCGAAAAAGCCCATCACCATTCAGGACGTCGCGCTCAGGGCCAACGTCTCCACCAAGACGGTTTCGCGGGTGGTCAACAAGGAACCCGGCGTCAATGCCGAGACGCGGGCCAAGGTGGCCGCCGTCATCAAGGAGATGGATTATCGCCCCAATATCAACGCGCAAAGCCTGGCCGGCGACCGCTCCTTCCTGATCGGATTGTTCATCGAACATTTCGGCACCTATGTCACCGATCTGCAGACCGGCGTCATCGAGCGCTGCCGCGATGCCGGCTATCATCTGATGGTCGAGCCGTGGAGCGCCGAAGATCCCGATCTCGAAGACAAGGTCACCACGCTTTTGCGGCAATTGCGCCTCGAGGGGGTAATTTTGCTGCCGGCGCATTGCGACAATCCGGTGATCCTGGCGGCGCTGGAGAAGGAGCATATCCCCTTCGTCCGTGTCGCCCCGCGGCAGAACCGGCCGGACAGCCCGGTGATACGCTGCCACGATTATGTGGCGGCACGGCTCCTGACCGCGCATCTTCTCAATTTCGGCCATCAGCGCATCGGCTTCATTCTGGGCTGCCGGGAACACAGCGCCAATGAGCAGCGCTTCCAGGCCTTCCGCGACGAAATGGCGCATCAGGGGGTGCCGGTCGATCCCGAATTGGTGGTGCCCGGCGAATTCGAATTCGAGACCGCGGTCAGCAGCGCGGAAAAACTGCTGAGCATGGCCAATCCGCCGACCGCCATCTTCGCCTGCAATGACGATATGGCGGTGGCAGTGCTGTCGGTGGCGACCCGCTTGGGCATCCCGGTCCCCGACCAATTGTCGATCACCGGCTTTGACGACAATCCGGTGTCGCGCATGACCTGGCCGCAGATCACCACGGTGCGCCAGCCGGTCAAGGAGATCGGCCGCGCCGCCGCCGATCTCCTCATCAAGTTCCAGCCGAAGCGCAATGGCTGGCCGGATCTGATGCCGAACCGTCTTCTGGACTTCGAGCTGGTTATCAGAAGGTCGGCGGGACCCGTACGCTCGCGGTAAGCTCCAGATCGCGGGACGAGGTGCCGAGCTTGATCTCGCAAACCCCGTTCATCGCATTGACCAGCCGGCGATCGATGGTCACGCTGACGGTCTGACTTTGGCCGGGCTTCAATTCCAGCTTCTGCCAGCCGGCCAGACGGCCGCCGACATAAAGCTGCGGCACGTCCTTGCCGGCGCGCTCGCCGATATTGGTGGCGACGAAGCTGACCTTCAGCTTGCCGTTATCGATGGTGGCGGTCAGCCCGTCATGCTTGAAGCGCGAGTAGGACAGGCCGTAACCGAAGGGATAAAGCGGCGTCAGCCCCTTGGCGTCGTACCAGCGATAGCCGACCATCGCGCCCTCGTCATAGGTGACGTCGCCCTTATCGACCAGAACCGGATGCGGCGTCTGCTCGATGCCGCGCGGGAAGGTGGCGGGCAGGCGGCCGGACGCGTCGACTTCGCCCAACAGCACGCGGGCGATCGCCTCGCCGCCGCTGGTGCCGGGATACCAGGCTTCGACAATGCCGGCGACCTGGCCCGACCACGGCATCAGCACCGGCCCTCCGCTTTCCACCACCACGATGGTGCGCGGATTGACCGCCGCCACCGCGGCCACCAGCGGGTCGTCCGCCAGCTGCAGCGAGGCGTCGATCGATTCGGCGGTCCATTGGGTGACGAAGACGATGGCGGCATCGGCCTGCCTGGCCAAATTCACCGCTTCCTCGCCGCCGGCAGCGAAGCCGATCTCGGTATTGGGCAGACGCGACTTCAGGGCGCGGAGCGGCGAGGACGGATGAAACATCACCGGTCCCGGCCAATCGGTGGGCGCCAATCCTGGCACCGCATTGCCGGCGATCGGATAGACCATCGACGAGCCGCCGCCGGCCATCACACCGGCATCGGCATGGCCGCCGATCACCGCCAGCTTATGGATGGCGGGCGACAGGGGCAGGGCATTGTTCTGGTTCTTCAAAAGCACGATGCCCTCTTCGGCATCGGCTTGAGTGACGGCGGCATGCGCCATGTAATCGCTGTCCTTGATCTGCACCGGATGGTCGATCACGCCATTGGCGAACATGGCATAGAGGATGCGGCGCACCATGTCGTCGAGACGCGCCTTGGCGACGCCGCCATCTTGCAGCGCCTTCTTCAGCGGCTCGGCGAAATAAGGCTGATTGTCGAATTGCAGGGCGGATTCCTGGTCCAATCCGGCATTGGCCGCCTTGGCGGTGGAATAGACGGCGCCCCAATCCGACATCACGAACCCCTTGAAGCCCCATTGCTTTTTCAGGATGTCGTTCAGCAGTTTGGAACTTTCGCAGGCATAATCGCCCCACACCAGATTATAGGCGCACATCACCGAACCGGGATTGCCCTTCTCCATGGCGATCTTGAAGGCCAGCAGGTCGGATTGCTTGGCCGCCGCCTCGTCGATCTGCACATTGACGCTGTGGCGGCCGCTCTCTTGGTCGTTCAGCGCATAATGCTTGATGGTCGAGATGATATGGTTCGACTGGATGCCGGCGATCTCATTGCCGACCATGGTGCCGGCCAGCAGCGGATCTTCGCCGGCATATTCGAAATTGCGGCCGTTCCGCGGTTCGCGCATCAGATTGACGCCGCCCGCCAGCATGACGTTGAAGCCGGCATCCCGTGCTTCGGCGCCGATCATGGCGCCGCCGGCGAAGGCCAGTTGCGGGTTCCAGGTGGCGGCGGTGGCCAGTCCCGACGGCAGCGAGGTGCGTTCGCGCACCTTATCCCGGGTATGACCCTGGGTGGCGACGCCGACGCCGGCATCGGTTTCCCACAAAGGGGGAATGCCGAGCCGCGTAATGCCGGGAACATAGCCGGCCGATCCCATCCGCGCTTCCGCCGGCGGCTCCCATCCATCCTTCATGCTGCCGAACTGGCCGGCCACCAAGGTCAGCTTCTCGTCCTCGGTCATCGCCTTCAGCGCCAGCTCGGCCCGTTTATCCGGCGGCAATTTGGCGTCATCCCAAGGATGCGCCATGGCGGACGCCGATAGACAGAACAGAACGGCAGTAAAGGCGATCCTCATTGTAGAGCTCCTCGGCAAGCTTCGATTTTGGCCAGGTCGGCGGGTGAAGATTCGGTCAGAAAGTCAAAGGCGCGGGACAGGGCTTGGGCGGTGGCGATTTCATGACCCTTCCACGGAATGATTTCAGACCATACCGAATATTGGCACCAGTGGCGCATGGAATTTATGCTCTGCATGGTGTTCCGCTCATTTATTGAATCGTTTTCGCCATAGACATAGGCCAGACGCGAACGCTCCTGGAACAGGCGCAGCAGATCGGCGGGCGGCACCGGATTGTCGCTGTCGCCGATCGGATCGGCGCCGGCATCCAGGAAGGCGCCACGAAACAGGTCGGGATAGGCCAGTGCGATACGCATCGCCACCCGCGACCCGCCGGAAAAGCCGCCGACATAGACCCGGTCCGGATCGATCTTGCGGGATTTCATCAGATTGATCGCTGCCAGCAACGCCAGCGGCACCCGGCGATCCACCACCCTCTGCCGATTGCCGGAATTTTGCGCCGCCACATAGATCACGCCTAAACGATCCAGCGCCGCCGGCCAGCCGCGCGGCACCCCGCCACTGTCCCAAGGCGGCACGAAGACCAGAAGGCCATAGCCGGCTTCCGGCATCTCGGGCGGCACATAAAGCACGAAACGCTCCTGCGCCAGATCGACCGAACCCTCGACGATGGCGCGGAAGCGCCGCCCGATCTCGGCCGGCGCGGCCAGCGGCGACGAAGCGGAAAAACGCACCTCCTCCTGCGCCTGGACGGCCGGAGCGAACAGAAGGAGGGCGGCGATCATGCAGCGTCTGCTCAATGACATTTTGATGTCAGGATGCGTTATCCAGCCCCCATCCGCCAAGACTTCTGTAAGGTGCCTCTCGACTGCCTTCAATTGCAAGGAGCCGGGGATGACGCGCCTTTTGCTTGCGCTGGCCGGGCTGATCTCGGCCACGCCCGCCCTCGCGGACGACCGGATCCATATCGCCAGCTCTTCGACGGTGGCGCCTTTCGTGGCGATGGCGGCTGAGCAGTTCGGCAAGTCGTCCGGCTTCAAGGCTCCGGTGGTGGAAAGCATCGGCTCGGGTGGCGGGCTCAAACTGTTCTGCGCCAGCGCCGCCCAAGGCAGCCCCGACATCGCCGGCGCCTCGCGCCGCATCACCGAAAGCGAGATCAAGAGCTGCGCCGCCTCGGGCGTCGGCGACATCTCGCAGATCATGTTCGGCTATGACGGCATCGTGGTGGCCAACGCCAAATCCCATGCGCCATTCGCGCTCAGGAGCCGCGATCTGTTCCTGGCGATGGCCAAGACCGTCCCGGTCGGCGGCAAGCTGGTGCCGAACTTCTATCATCGCTGGCGTCAGATCAATCGGGCTCTGCCCGACGAAGAGATCATGATCTTCGGTCCCGCTCCCAATCACGGCACCCGCGACGCCATCGCCCAGCTCTTGATGTATCAGGCCTGCCAAGGATTTTCCGAGATCTCCGCCCTCGACCCCAAGGACAAGCGCATCGCCTGCGAGACGATGCGCGAGGATGGACCCTATGTCGAGGTGACAGCCGATTACGCCGTCACGCTGCGCAAGCTAGAGGCCGAACCCGCCACCATCGGCATCCTGCCCTTCAGCTATCTCGACCAGAATCGCGACAAAATCCAGGCCGCCACTCTGGACGGCAAGGCTCCGACCTATGACGCCATCTGTCATGGCGCTTATCCGCTGGCGCGGCCGCTCTATGTCTATGTGAAGAAGGCGCATCTGAAGATCGTTCGCGGCATTGGCGAGTTTCTCGCCGAGCTGACCTCGGACAAGGCGTCGGGGCGCGACGGCTATCTCGCCGAGATCGGGCTGATCGCCTTGCCCGACCAGATGCGCAAGGCCGAGGCCGCCAAAGCCGGCAGCCTGCCTAACTTGTGATGGTTTCGCGGCGATAGATGCGGGCGCTCGGCAGTGGCGCCCGGCCATGCACCCAGTCCCAGAAGCTGGCGGCATCGCGGGCATAGTCGAGCAAAGGCTGTTCCACCTTGGCGGCCAGCGGCAGGATTTCCGCCACACGCCGGTCCCATTCCCGCCACATCAGCTTGGGGTCGTCGCCCTTGATGGCGTGCCGGCAATGCGCGCCGCCGCACAGGCATCGCATGTCTTCGGTCAGATTGAGCTCGCCATATTCGCAGGTGATCTCATCGCCCTTGGCGATGTCCTTCACCGCGATCTCGATCTCGGTGCCGACCCCCAGCATGGATGGATCGCAGCTATGGTTCAACATGCGCCCATTGTCCCAGCACAGGATGCAATTTCCGTCGGCATCGTCATAAGCATATTTGTCGATGATCGGCTTGTAGGGCGGCGGCAATTGCCGAACCTGTTCCGGCCGAAAAACCATGTCGAATTCGCACAGTACCCAAAGCACGGTGCCTTTGGCGATCGGCCTGGTGGCGAATACTCCGTAGCCGATCTCTTCACTGACCAAACGCAGTTCCGTATGCGGATGCAGCATCGATCCCCCTTCGGCGAAACCAGCCGGCAAGTAAATGGTATGTGATGAAAATTGAAATTTCCATGACGAACTCGGTCTGGCGGCAGCACGAGATTCGATAAAATTTTATGCAAACACCCAGTAAACCCGAGTAATTTCAATTAACTAAAGGTTAATTTTCATTGACAAACCGAGCGGCGCCTAGCTATTGCTATAGTGCTGATTTAGGTGGATTCACCAATCGGGGCCTGTGCGATGTCGATTTCCATTGGTGACAACACTTTCGTCGTCGGCAATAGCAGCCAGCCGATCAATATTTCCTCGATCGTCAATGTGTCGATTGGTGTCAATCCGCAATATTTGATCGTGGATGCGGTGGACCGCATTGAATATACGGCCGGCTCCAACAATCTGGTCGGAAGTTTTTCCGCCAACGGCCACTCTTTGCAGCTTGGCACCCTGAGCGCGTCCGCCCAGCTCGATGGCGCCGGCATCGTCTACACCTACAATGCCAGCACCGGCAGATACACCAATGCGGTCTATGGCGATCTCAGCCAGCTGCAATACAATGCCTCCTCCAATACCAACGACATGACGCAGATCGCGATCTACGCGACCAACAGCCCTGCCGACGCCAGCTATGGCGGCAATTTCGTCGCCATGCAGTCGCTGTTCGGCACCAGCGACTATGTCGGCAGCGCCACCGTGGCGACCCAGCCCAGCTTCACCGGCGCCATCCCGTCCAACGCCACTCCCAACAGCGTCGCCGCCGCCGCGATGGGGTTCGTCGGCAAGATCTGGAACAATAATGGCTGCTGGATTTTGGCAAGCACCATCGCCGACGAGGCCGGCGCGTCTCTCCCCTCCTCCACCTGCTTCAGCGGCACACCGGTGGCCAATGGCGAGTGGTTCGTCGCTTATAATGGCGCCGCCAGCCCGAACACCAACTGGCAATCGCTGGTGAAGGCCGGCGAGATCGTCAGCATCCCCGGGCACATCACCACCGTGGTTTCCGGATCCGGCGCCACGGCGATGCTGGTGGACAACGCCACCAATGGAAGCAATTCGGCGCATGACGGCGATTCGAGCGACATGGTGATTTCCCAGCCATTCCTGGCATCGCTGGAATTCAAGGGGCTGCAATCGTCGGGAATCGCCATCTACGAGCTGGATTGCCCGCTCGTCACCGCGGCTGCGACATCCGGCAAAATCATCACCACGGCGGCGATGACATCATTGTTTTCGGCGGCCGATCCCAACAATAAGAGCATCACCCTCTATCAGATCTACGACAGCGCCGGTAACAGCTTCACCGTCAATGGCAGCGTTCAATCCGCCACTTCGGCCGCCACTCCGATCACGGTCAGTTCATTGTCCGGCGTCACCTTCACCGACCCTACCGGAATTGGCGACTCCATCCAGGTGCGCGCAGAAAATGCCCTCGGCTATTGGGGCGATTGGACATCACAGAGCGTCGATGGCGGCACCACCGTAACCTCGTCCGCTTTCAAGGCCCCTGTCGGCAAGACCATCGTATCGAAGGTCTGGAAGCAGGGGCAGACCATCAATGTCGCCCTGCCCACCGGCACATTCACCGATCCGCAGGGCGAGGCGCTGACCTATTTCGCCCAGCTCACCAACGGCTCCTCCTTGCCGTCCTGGCTTACGGTGAATTCCAAGACCGGGACTCTGACCGGCGTGGTGGGAGCCGGCGCCACCTCGCTGTCGATCGGCGAGACCGCCACCGACACCAGCAATCTTTCGACCACGGAAAATTTCACGGTGACCATCATCGAGGACCCGGTCGCCCAGGCCATCGCCGCGCAAAGCTGGAGCCAGGGCCAGAAGGTGAATTTCGCCCTGCCCTCGGGCAGCTTCACCGATCCGCAGGGCGAAACCATGACCTATACCGCCAAGCTGGCGTCGGGCGCCCATCTGCCGAGCTGGCTGACGGTGAACAGCAAGACCGGCGCGTTGAGCGGCACCGTCGCCGGCGGCGCCACATCGCTTTCGATCATCGAGACCGCCACCAACAGCAGCGGCCTCAGCGCCACCGACAGCATCAGCGTCAGCATCACCGAAGCCCCCATCGCCAAGGCCCTCGCCTCTCAATCGTGGAAGGTCGGCCAGTCGGTGGATTTCACCCCCACCGTGTTCAGCGACCCGCAAGGCCAGACCCTGACCTACTCCGCCAAACTGGCGTCCGGCGCCGCTTTGCCGTCCTGGCTTTCGATCAATTCGCAGACCGGCGAGATGACCGGTACCGCGCCCTCCCCCTTGAGCAACATGGTCATCTTGCTGACCGCCACCGACACCAGCGGGTTGTCGGCCTCCGAAGCCTTGACCGTCAGCGCCGTCAGCGCGCCGGTGGTGGCCAAGCACGAGGCCGATGTGACCGCGCTGCAGGGCACCAATCTCAGCCTGTCTCTGGCGGCAGAATTCAGCGACCCGCAACACCAGAAACTGACCTATTCGGTATCGGGGCTGGCGTCCTGGATGGAATTCAACGCCACCACCGACAAGCTGACCGGGACCCCGCCTTCCAGCGCCGGCAGCACCACCATCATCGTCACCGCCACCGACACCGCGGGCCTCAGCGCCACCGACAGCTTCACGGTGAATAATTACGCCGCCCCGGTGGTCAGCCAGACGCCATCGCAGACCATGCTGCTGGCGAGCTCCAGCAGCTTCACCTTGCCGACCGGCACCTTCACCGATCCGCAAAACCAACATCTGACCCTGACCGCCGGCCTGTCCACCGGCCAGTCCCTGCCGTCCTGGCTGACCTTCGA
>Ga0213872_10002671_pt1 | contig 10324 bp, 8 predicted proteins | sample VelepicomBERX_R2_FD_160071 | JGI IMG/M metagenome (GOLD analysis project Ga0213872, IMG submission 160071) | Rhizosphere microbial communities from Vellozia epidendroides in rupestrian grasslands, the National Park of Serra do Cipo, Brazil - RX_R2 | ecosystem: Host-associated > Plants > Roots >... | reverse complement strand
ACGCGATGATAAAAAGCCAAAACGCGATCGCATGCGACAAGTAGAAGCTGATCGTGATCGGCGTCATCGAATCGATTGGCCGGACACGAGCAGGATGCGAAGCGTGGAATAGAACGGCCGTTGAACATCGATCCCACGAGGCAGATAGTCGCCCGCGACGCCTTCGATCCGAAGACTAGTCGTCGTTCCGAACGGTACCGCGAGGCCGGCGTACGCCTCGGCAAAGTTGTTGTAATAAACGCGCTGGCTATCGAGTGCCCAATTGATGCCGCCGATTACGCGTACGTGGCCTCCGATTGGTACGTCGTGAGACGCTTGGAAATACCCGATCGCGTCGCCCTGATACCGCGAATAGACGCTCACGTCCCCATAGAATTGCGTGTGCGGTTCGGGGCGGTCCATCGATCCGAAATCGCGCGAATACGCGGCTCCGTACCGCACGTCGCCGAACGACGGTTCACCGCGCAATCCGATGCTTTCCCCGCCTGATGCATAGAAGTACCCGTATTGCAGCCGCCCGAAGGGTGCACGCAGCCCGAGTGCGATTACCGCCGCGTTGTCATTATAGACCGGCGAGATGCCCGGAGCTCCCGAACGCGTATCATAGCTCGCGTCGAGCGATGCAAACGGGCGGATTGCGGAATGGCCGAGATCGTACCGTACGTTGAGCGAGTTGAAGGTGTCGGCAAACCGCGCCTCGTTGTGCACGCTGAAGTATAAGTACCCGGGAGCCGCGGCCGCCGACGTCATCAGCGCGAGCTGTTTCGTCGCTTCGGCCGAGATCTGCGGATCGCTCGATTTCGAGAGGTACTCCAAATCGGTGCGTGCCGCTTTTTGATCGCCTGCGCCAAGCGCGGCATACGCGGCATCGAGACGGAACGCGTCGTCATTGGGGTGCTGCGCCAGGTACGTGTTTGCCTCGGAGACCGCTGCATCGTAGCGATGCTGCTTCATCTCGTCGTAGAACTGCTGCTTCGGAGAAACCGGCGGCGGTGCCGCAGATGAAGTTTCCGTCATCGCGAGCAACTGTTTCTGCGAGCTGCTCGCCACCATCGCATTAGACGACGTGCTGAGCTCGCGAAGCATCGCGATCGATTCTTGCGTCTCGCCGGCGGCAATCGCCGCATACGCAACGTCGAGTTCGAACTTTGCGTCGGATGGATGCTTTTGAACGTACTCGCGTCCGGCTTGGAGCGCCGCATGATATTGATGCGCGTGCATTGCGGCGTAGAAACGCTGTTTCAGTTGATGGTCGACGTCGACCGACGCAACGACAGCGGCAAGTGTAAGAATCATGATGCTTTCCTCGCTCGCATGGAGACCCACGTCAGGGCGACGATCGAAACCAGTCCGAAGAACGGAAGGACTGGGAGAATCGCGAGACGATTGTCCGCGGGACTAGTGTGCAACGCTACGATATAGTCGTGAGGGCTGAAAGCCACACCGCTGGCGTCATACACGAACACGTCGGCCTGCGCTTCGGCGAGTTCTTCCCGGTCGATCGCGGCGAGGCCGTTCATGATATTCGGATTACCAATGTACGTAAACAGCAGCGTCGGCGTCTTGTTCGCGTCGACCGTTTCCAAGATACCGTACGATTCGTTCAACTGGGCCCGGAAAACGACGCGGTTGTTCAACGTCCTCAGCGCGAACGTTTGCTTTGAGGGATCGATGTACGACGAATAGCTACCGGGGCGGGAACGGGCGCCGACGACTACGGCGTAGTCATAGCCCTCGGGTATGGTTCCGGTGTACGGACGAACGTCGATCCAAGCAACGCTGTCGTTCATCGACCCCAGACGGTCCAGAATGTTCGACGCGGCGGCAAGCGCCTGAGCGTCGGTATACAGAACGATTACGCGTCCAGACGCGTTATTGAAGAAATCGCTCACCGACGGCGCTACGTGCTGAACCGCTCGCCATTGCAGACCGCTATCCGGCATCACCGTCAGCAACATCCCGGGATGTCCCGACTCGCACGTCCGGCGCCCCGGAAGATAGTTGACCGTTACCCGAACGTCGTTGCTCGCTCGAATAAAACGATCGTCGATCGGAGCATCGAAGCTCTCCTCGCGCGCTCTAGCATCGAGCGGAAACGAGTTAACCATAAACCCGTTGAGCGTAAGGTCTATGCTGGCGCGATCTTCGGTCGGAAATGACGAGTGCGTCAAGTCCATGACCAAATGCAGATCGTTCGGCATTCCGCCGATTTCTCCGAGCGTGAAACGAATTGGAACCTCGTATAGTCCCGAGTCATTGATCGTTTCGGTCAGAACGCCAATATCCTGAAAGCTGATGTGATGAAACTCTTGCGGATACTGCGTCAACGTGCCGATCCGCGCAGTGGATGAGATCATCAAATCGCTCGCACGCGCGGCTAACAGTTGAATTCCGGACGGTGAAACGCGCATCGTGTCGCCCGATACCGAAAGCGCATCGATAAAGTCACCGACGACTATGTTCTTATGCGCGATCGGATCCCGGGTTCCGAAATGCGCGGTAACGTAGCGCCAACGATTGATTTGATGAAGCCAGTAGGCCATCGTGATACCGAGCGCTCGCGTACTCGGCGAGGCGTTTCGCGCTATCGAAACGTCGAAGCGCCCTCGATAGTCGTCAAAGAAGGTCGCGACGGTCGGGGGCTGAGGGTCGCGCGTGAATTTCAACATCGAACTCGGATCGATGCGCACCCACATCGCATGCGGATCCGGACCGGTACAGACGCTGCCGCCGTCGGATAAATATGCATCAAGGGCAACGTCGATGAAGTGTTTATGCACGGAACTGAGCGGTAGTTGAGCAGTTAACATGGGATCGCGACGCAGTTGGGCAGCGCTCGTCGTCGCCACGGGATGGCCGTCTATTGTCAGGACTACACTCGACCGCGAGTCGGCAATCGGCGAAAGCGTAACTCTCGCAAGCAATTGCGCGGAACGTGTGCCGGGATATATTGGAAGGCGCAGCGCAACGTGCGGGTTGGGCCCATACGTGGTCGTACCATGGAGATATCCGAGATCCGAAAAAGAGACAGTCGTTTCTTCTGAAGCATTCGCCGTCGATTGAGCGGCCAGTGCTGCGAAGAAGGCTACGACACAGCACGCGATGAGCGAACGCATAGTATTTCGTCCCGCTGTTTCGTTTGTAGGCTTTAGTGTGACATCGTTGCCCCCCAAACTTCAAACCCGATTTTGAGGTGGGACGTTTGTCTCACGCAGACAGCTAAAACGACTCCCCGAATCTTGGGTGATGTTATTGGGTGATATTTGATGCGAGAATTGAACCGTACTCGTGCGACCAATGGTGAGAAATTATGAATAATTCTCGCTCTTTCACATTAGCCGTTCGGCTCTGCATTTTGAGCGGAACGATAATCATGTTGAGCAATTGCGGTGGCGGATCGAGTGGAACGACGCCGCCGTCAGCCGGCACGCCTCCAAACGGAGGACTAACGCAATCTTTGCCTCGGCACATCGCGACGTCGCCTCACGACGGCATACGTTCCCCGTCACTTGCCGCATGGGCTGCGGCACAACGCGCTGCGGATGCAAGCCGAATGCAACATCAGAGTCAAGCGAACGCGCCTGCGCGATCACAAGCCGGGCCTGCATTCCATGTGAGGACGATCGCGAGCGCAGGTCGCACGCAAGTTCGTTCGGCGGCAGCGCTCGGCACTGCGACGGCGCTGGTGCTTTACGATAACACCGGGCCATATGCGTTCCTCGGCGAGCTGTACGGCATGGGGATTGCGAATCTCGCTGGGCATTTCGGAACGGTGACGACTGAACCGATCGGCTCATACACATCCGGACAGATGAGCCAGTATACGGCGGCAATCTACGTCGGTTCAACGTATTACGCGGATACTACAGGCATTCCGACCGCATTTTATACGGACGTTGCCGCCGGGAAAACACCGGTTGTTTGGATTGGCGACAACATTTGGTACATGGCTGATGCGATCGGGACACTGAACTTCGACAACGAATACGGTTGGGATCCGACCAATTCGTACTTCGCCCCGGGCGGCAGCGTCGGGCACATAACGAACGTCGTTTACAACAATCAGACGCTGACGCGTTCTGTTCCACCGGTAGATGACGGCGGCATCGTTCATCCGTACATTTTGGGCGGAGGATATCCCGCGGTTACGACGCTTGCAACCGCCGTCGACACGAGCACGACCCCATCCACGACGTTCCCCTGGGCGATTCAGTCCGGCAACCTCACGTACATCGGAGAGATTCCTTTCGAGTACGTGAACGAGACAGATCGTCTCATTGCCTTTGAGGACATCCTGTTCAATCCGCTCGCACCGACGACGGTACCGCGTCACCGTGCGATGCTGCGGCTCGAAGATCTGATGGCAACCGATAGCGTCTCACAGATCATGAGCATCGCGCAGAAGCTGTATGCGCTTCACATTCCGTACGGGTTCAACGTGATTCCGCTGTATAAGGACCCGTTGGGAGCTTACAATAATGGCGTGCCGCGAACAATTCCTATGACGCAGGCGTTACTCTTCGTCGCCGCTATCCAATACATGACGTCACACGGCGGAACGATTATCGATGAAGGCTACACGCATCAATACAGCAATGTGAAGAACCCCTACACCGGAGCGAGCGGCGACGACGCCGAGTTCTTCCTAGCCCATATCGACACTACGACCAACAACGTCATCTGGGACGGCCCGGTGCCCGGCGATTCGACGGCATACGCGCTCGGACGCGTGAATAACGCAGTCGGCGCCTTCCAAACCGTTCACCTGCCCGTTCCTTCGATCTGGGTGACCCCGCACTATTTCGGGACGGATGTCGACTATAAAGCCGTCGCGACGGTGTATCCGGAACGGTATGAGCGATCGCTCTACTTCAACGGCGTTCTTTCCGGCGGCCCGGTGAATCATCTCTCGTACATCGGCCAGTTCTTCCCGTACGTCGTGCAAGACGTCTACGGCACCAAAGTGCTGCCGGAAGATCTCGGCGATTACGAGCCGGTACCGGAAAACAACAACCCGGCCCGTTTGCCGGCCAACATCATCAACGAAGCACAACTGAATCTCGCCGTCCGCGATGGGTTCGCAAGCTTCTTCTACGATCCAACGTACGGTTGGGCACCGCTGCAGCAGACGATCACCGGAATACAAGCGCTCGGTTACACGTTCGTGAGTCCGTCTTCGTTATAAGCCGCGACGCATGCCCCAAAAAAGCCGCCCCGCGGGGCGGCTTTTTTATTCTCCTCTTCCGAAAGTGTATGAAAAGCTTTGCATTTTTCGGATCGCATTCAACATGACTTTCAGAGCGCTCGCAGGAAGCCGTTGCCCCGAGCAGCGCTTCCCAACCATGCTCCGCAGCGAGCCTCGCCTTTGCGGCTGCTCCTTTAGATAGCGAGCCCGGCGCGCATCGCGCCCATTAGGAATTTCAATGAAACGATTCTTGGCAGCCGTACCGGCTGTTCTTGTGTTTGCTGCGTGCTCGTCAGGAGCTGTTGCACCGGGACCGGTCGCGACCAGCGCAAGCGCAGTATCCCCTGCGAGCGAGCCGTCGCACGCCGCTTCGCACGCAACCGACCTGCGCTACCGCACTCCGGCTTCGCCGTCATCGTCGACGGCTCTCTCACCGGACGCGTCGGCAACGACTGCGCCGCTTGGCGCCAATCTGCGCGGCATCACATACGACGATGTATCAAACACATGCAGCGCCACGTCCACGCAGCTTGCATCGGAGAAGGCGCTCAACAATCCGACCGTTCGCGTCGTTTTCGATCCGGTTGACGCATCATGTTATGCCTCGGCCGTGAAAGCATTCGACCAGTACGGACATACGATGGGCCAGCTGATCGATAGCTCGGAAATGCCGAGCTATTCGCTCTCACAGGTCGAGTCGCGCACCTCGAATTATGTCTCCACCCTCGGCACGAGCGTCAACATTTGGGAAATCGGCAACGAAGTCAACGGCGAATGGCTGAGCAACATCAACTGTCCGAACGGCAATGAGTGCACCGCACAAGCGAACGACGTCATGTCCAAGGTGGAGGCGATGTATAACGCCGTCACCGCGGCGCATGGGACGACGGCGCTCACGCTTTACTACGAACCCTCGGAAACGGTCACGCCCGGCTACGAGATGATCCCGTGGGAAGAGACCTACGTTCCGGCGGCGATGCATCAGGGATTGAAGTACGTCCTCGTTTCTTATTACGAAACCGACAACAACAATATCCGCCCGACACAAGCGGAATGGGACGCAATCTTCAAGCAACTCGCAAAAGACTTCCCGAACGCTAAGGTCGGCTTCGGCGAAATCGGCATGGACAATCCCATCACGTCATCCACGCTCGCGAGAGCCGAGAGCATCTTCAATTACTACCAGACGCTGCAATTTCCCGACATTCCGCACTACACGCGCGCGGGCTTCTGGTGGTACGGCGGCGAGGATCTCGCGCCATCGACCAAGTGGCCGGCGTTCTTCAGCGACGCCAAAACAAAGCTCTAGCAGAACGATCTGCTTCATCATTCGAGCGCCGGGCCGATTCGCCGCAACGTTCAGATATGTGAAGTTTTTACATTCTTTATTGTTTGATTAGGTATGAATTTCACAGTATCTGGGGAAGCGGTTTCATTAGAGCAGCTCTGTTTTTCACACGCTCAGAGCGATACCTCGCATCTTGTGCTGCTCTGTAACAGATCGCGAGCCCGGCGCACATTCTTTGCGCCAATTAGGAAAATCCAATGAATCGATCCTTGGCAGCCCTCCCGGCTGTCCTTGTATTCGCTGCGTGCTCCTCGTCGTCTATGCCGGGAAGTCCGGCTACCGGCACCTCGAGTTCGGCAGCTTCCGTTAAGATGCCGGCGCACGCGACTGCGCATGCAATTACGCACGCACAATCCCGTCGCCACCATCCCTCACCGACACCGTCTCCTACGCCCACCCCGGCCGGAATACCGACTGCTTCGCCGACACCGCTGCCTGCCATCACGAATCTGCGCGGCATCACGTATGACGACATCTCCGGCACCTGTAGTGCATCGTCGCAAGAGCTTGCAACGGAACAAGCGCTCAACAATCCAACCGTCCGCGTCGTGTTCGACAACGTACCGGCGTCGTGCTACACGTCGGCGATCCAATCGTTCGACCAATACGGTCGCACGATGGGTGAATTGATCGACAGTTCCGACATGACGAGCTACTCGCTTTCACAAGTCCAATCGCGCGTCTCCGATTACGTTTCGACACTCGGAAATAGTGTCAACATTTGGGAGATCGGCAATGAAGTCAACGGCGAATGGTTGAGCAACGTCAACTGCTCGGGCGGAAACGAATGCAGCGCCCAGGCAAATGACGTCATGTCGAAGATCGAAGCGATGTACAACGGCGTCACCGCGGCCGGTGGAACGCCGGAAATCACCCTGTATTACGAGCCGCCGCAAACGGTCACACCCGGCTATGACATGATCAACTGGGAAGAAACGTACATCCCGGCATCGATGCACCAAGGCTTGAAATACGTCCTCGTGTCGTATTATGAGACGGACAATAACGGCATTCGTCCGACACAAGCCCAGTGGGACACGATCTTCAAACAGCTTGCGACCGACTTCCCGAACGCAAAAGTCGGCTTCGGTGAGATCGGGATGGACAACCCGATAACGTCATCCACGCTCTCCAAAGCAACGAGCATCTTCAATTACTACCAAGAACTGCAGTTCCCCGACATTCCGCAATATACGCGTGCGGGATTCTGGTGGTACGGCGCCGAGGACCTCGCGCCGTCAACCAAATGGCCGGCGTTCTTCAACGACGTTCAATCGAACCTCTAGCCGACACGAAGCCCCGCTGAAATCAGCGGGGCCTCTCTATACCGGCATGCCTGCCTTGATTAACCTAAGCGATCTCCGTATTCGAGTAACAACGGTTCGCTGCGTAGACGGTCGGTGAAGGCGATGGGGATACCGTTTGCGATGTCGATGTTTTGACTCGGTTGATCTTGCGCGTGAAGATGCAAGTGCGCGCCTCGCGTATTCCCGGAGTTTCCGCAGCGCGCGAGCGGCGCGCCGGCACGAACGTTGTCGCCGACGCGCACCTCCACTGAACCCTGCTTCAAATGCGCGAGAATAACGTAGCCGCGCGGCGTCTGAATCGACACATAGTTTCCGAACGGGTGCTTACGATCGAGACGCGATTGTTCCGGAGGCGCGTCGTTTCGACGGCCTTCGACGTGAACGATCAATCCGTCGCAGGGTGCGAGGATCGGCTGATCCCATGCGTCGCCGTGTTCCCGAAGAAAATCGTAGGCGAAATACTGATCGCTAAGGCCTACGTGGTGATTGTGACGCGGATCGGGGCCGCCCGCCGCGACATACCAGCGGTCGTCGAACGGGGGTTGCAATACGATCGGCGATTGCGATGCGCGTGCAAGCCACCGGCGGCGCGCCATCGCCGGAAATAGGAGATCTTGTGACGCAACGGCGCCGTAGGCGACGAGCGAGAGGGCGCAGCCCGTCCATCCGATGACCGGCGACCAATGAATTGCAAAGGCAAAAGCGACGGCGGCGACGATTAGGAGCGCGCGGCTATTCGGCAGACGCACGCTGCCTCAATTTGTACCGTTGCACTTTGCCCGTCTCCGTCCGGGGAAGCTCCGTCACGAACTCGATCTCGCGCGGCGCCTTGAACGGCGCGATCATCCGCTTTACGTGTTCGCGAAGCTCGTCGATCTTTTGCAGGGTGTGATGCTCGACGCCGGCCATAACGACGTAGGCCTTCACAATGTGCGTATCGTGTTGCGGGTCGGGTTTTGCGATGACCGCTACTTCGCGGACGTGTTCGTGCGTAAGCAAGGCCTGCTCGACTTCCGGTCCTGAAATGTTGTAGCCGGCGGAAACGATCATATCGTCCATGCGCGCGACGTAATAGAAATAGCCCTCGTCATCCATCCGGTACGCGTCACCCGGGTAGTTCCAGCCGTGCTGCACGTACGTCACTTGGCGCTCGTCGTCGAGGTACTTGCAGCCGGTTGGGCCTTTGACCGCAAGCCTTCCCACTTCACCCGGCGGAAGCGGAGCTCCATCCTCATCGTGAATTTCCGCGACGTATCCGTACACGGCTTGCCCGGTCGAACCGGAACGCGCCCGCTCCTTCGAGCTCCCGATAAAGATGTGGAGCATTTCGGTACTTCCGATTCCGTCGAGGATCTTTAGCCCTGTCTGCTCGTGCCATGCGTCGAAGACCGCTTTGGGCAACGTTTCACCGGCTGAGACACACGTATGCAACGTAGAAGTATCGTATGCGTGCATCAATCCGAGCATCGTCCGGTACGCGATCGGTGCGGTGAATATCGTCGTTACGCCGAACGTATCGATCGCGCGTAGTAACGCTTCCGGCGGAGCCTTTTCAAGCAAGAGTGTGCCGGCGCCCACGTAAAGCGGAAAAAGCAGCTGCCCGCCCAGTCCGAAGGTAAATGCCAGCGGAGGACTCCCGCAAAATAGATCGTCTGCTTTTGGCTGCAGCACGTGCTTTCCATACGTATCGCACGTCGCGATGAGATCGCGATGGTAATGCATCGCTGCTTTCGGCGTCCCGGTGGTGCCGGACGTAAACGCGATGATCGCAATATCTTCCGCCGCGGTTTCCACGTTAGCAAATGCGTTGGACTTGGCGTCCATGCGGGCGTCTAAACCATCCGTTGCTTCTGTATTGAAAAAGCATACGCGAACGTCGTCGCGCCCGGCGAGCGCCAGCTCAAGATCCTCCGAAAGACCAGCATCGCAGAGCGCAAGGGTAACGGCCGCCTTGTCCATCATGTAGCGTAGCTCGGCAGAGCGATACAGCGGCATGGTCGTCACGGCGATTGCGCCCGCTTTGAGCACGGCAAGCCAGCACGCCGCGAGCATCGCGCAGTTCGGGGCGCGCAATAACACGCGGTCACCGGAAACGACGCCGAAATCGTCGGCGAGGACGTTCGCAATCCGGTTCGCCGCGCGTTGAAGATCGTGGTACGTCCAATCGATGCCGTGAGGCACGACGATCGCACGACGTTCGCCGCGCCGTTCATGCACGTGCCGGTCGACGAAATACTCTGCTGCGTTCAGAACGTCGGAGTAGTCTAACCCGGCGCGATCGAACACGATGTCGGGCAATTGACTCGCGGGCGGCAAGTGTTCTTCGGCGAAGCGGTCGACATGACCGGTGAAACGCATTACTCCTCCATGCTCGCGCGCGCGATCACCACTTTTTGAATCTCGCTTGCGCCTTCGTAAATCCGCAGTGCGCGAACGTCGCGATACAATCGTTCGACGACTTCGCCTCGAGTCACGCCGCGGCCG
>Ga0213872_10002670_pt1 | contig 10324 bp, 7 predicted proteins | sample VelepicomBERX_R2_FD_160071 | JGI IMG/M metagenome (GOLD analysis project Ga0213872, IMG submission 160071) | Rhizosphere microbial communities from Vellozia epidendroides in rupestrian grasslands, the National Park of Serra do Cipo, Brazil - RX_R2 | ecosystem: Host-associated > Plants > Roots >... | reverse complement strand
TCACATTATTTAGCAAATGACCAAACCAAAAAACTTTGTAAAAGTTCCAAAAGCTAGACAGTTCCAATTTTTTGTTCATGACTAATGGACCAACGAGGAACATCCAACGAACACACTGCATAGCAAGCAAGATAACAAAAACCACAAATGCTGCAATAATCGCATTCCAACTTTTTATTAGAGAAATATCAAAATTAATTCTCCCCGCTTTATGAAAAACAAAGAGAATAAGAGCAACCGACACAGCCAACTTTAGAGAGATAAAAGTAACATTCTTACAATTCAATTTGGTTGCAAGCATAAACTTAGCCCTTACTGAAGTTCACTGACATGTTCCCGACTGCAAAATTAAGCACTCGCGAATCATTTGGAATATTATTTCTGATCAGTGCACCATATCTTGCAGATTGCACAATTGAGTCAGGACTGGAAATATAAATACAGCTTAACCCAGGGCCTACCGAGAATGGAGCAATCTCGAATACAGATAGATCTTTCATGGTAAACCTATCTCTACGACCGTCAGGTAAGTTTACTTCTAGTGTTCTGGCTGGAGGCCCGGAGACATAGCCTGGTGCAGCGGTAAAACGTAGAGATACTTTGCCACCCACACGGGAATAGGTGTACAATTCGAACCCCTTCTCTATCCACCTGAATGTTTTAGGAAAATGCGCCAGCGCAGGATCGCCTGTTGCTAGGGTATAGGCTGGATACGTGCCACGCCCCAAAAATGCCAGATGGTCAATCGCGTAAACATCAAAAACCCGAAACTCGTGGCTGCTATAGCTTGGTGGTACTTTAGGAGTCAGTGACAAAATATCATCGGAACCAGAGCCCGCTACCACAAATCCATTCTGCGGAAGTGCAGGGTAAGATAAGGTTGAACATGGCTGTCCTGGTACAACTACGTCAGCTAAGGGCTGCCAACCGTGTGACAATGCCGAGACATCGCGATTGCGAAATTCATTTGCAAGCCATGCCATTTTAATCCCATCGGACATATCAAATACAAGAGGGCGATTAGGGTATTTATTTACCCAAGTTTTCAAGTCTCCAACGCCAATCATTCCATTAACACCGAGACTATTTTCATAACGCTCCAACTGCATCCATTGACTAAATGGATACACGTAATTAATCGCTGTTAAAATATTTCCCACCAATAGCAGCACAGCAGAAAAATAGGCTACAACTCGAGCCAAGCCAGATTGCAATGAAGAAGCAGCAAGAGATGCAACTGTAAGCGTTAGCAAAATCGGGATGAACCAGCATCCAAGTTTAAACACTCCATATGACGATTGTGTAATGAAAAAAACTAGCGCCAACGCAAATGTGATGACAACAAGGGACATTCCAACTGCGACCTTTGCTGGATGCTTTTTACACTCGGTTACAAACAACCTTAATAGAGACAAAAAAGCGCTCAAGCAGGTTATGCCGATACCCAAAAGTATCCATGATTTTGCAAAACCAAACCCTAAAAAACTATTGTAGATAGATGCAACAGAGGGATAACGTACCGCACCGAATAGCAAAGCAAGAAATGACTCGGTGTTGTATTCACTAAAAACACGAGGTGCAGTAGGATGGGTCGATGCAGTACGGAGAGAAAGAGTGACCCACTCTGCTAACACCCTAAACGATGCACCAAGCGAAAAAAGCCTAACGACGAGAAAGAGCCCTATAGCACCAACAAGCACTTTTATCATTCCGCTCAGTTCGCTGCCAAATCTGTTACCTGTGTAATAGGAATGAAAAAGAGTAGCCACAATAATTATGGCAATAAGAAAGAAACTTAAAATCGCATAGAAAACATAAAGTACATTCAATAGCACAATCAATGGGAATGCTGCTATGACTAACTGACGCCGATTGAAACCAGATGTGCTGAGAGTATTGAGCAGCTCAAATAGATAAATGAGCGAAACTACGAACAGCGGTAGAGCGCTAGCCTGCCCCAAAAGAAAGTAGATGTACCCTTGCGAGAACCCAGCAGACAAAACGGCAGCTGTAACCGCCACACGGGCGTATATACGAGATAATTGCAAGACCCCAACAGCAAAGGAAAAAATCGAGCTGGAAAATACAAGAAGCAATGCAGATAGCAAACACGCATTGAAATGTAATGGGTCTAACGACAGATACTTTAAGGCGAAAGCTCCCAGCAGAGAAATGGCAAAGCGCCCCTGATAATTTGCACTCCACTTCAGGGGCAAAATGCTATCGTCTGCACTAGGAGCAAACTGCAAATAATTATGCGAAGATAAGTAAAAAGAGTCCTGGCTATTGTAAAAAAAATCAAAGTTTACCGCGCCAAAAAAATTTGCTAAAAAATATTGGGTTGCGGGTAGTAATAGCACAAAAACCGGCAACAATACACAAGCGAAGTCTATCCAATTCGAGCAGTTTCCTAAACCCGGCGCTCTCTGTCTAATACGCACAACTAGCGTCGCTGCTGAAATTATTGCCATCAGTGGCAGTGATATTGCAACTGCATCAGCACCACTAATCTTCAGGTTGGTCGAAAGCAAATATGAGAGAAATATCAAGCCTGCCATGCCGATGGCTGGTGCAGCATAGCTGCGTGCCGGCGAGCCAGGCCACACAAATGGTAGGCCGAGCAGTGCTGCGATAAAAAAAACACAAAGTGCGATGATCATGGATATATACGTTAGTTAAGCTGTGCCGCAACAAGCTCTGCTATTCTATAGCTTGTTTTGCCATCGCCATAAGGTGAATAGCCGAGAACCATAGCATGATAAGCACCTGCATTAAGCAGCAACTCGCGTACTGACTCATAAATTTTTTTAGGATCACTCCCAACCAAGCATCCGCCGCCAAGCTCAATCAATTCTGGTCGCTCAGTTTCTTCTCTCAATACAAGTACAGGTTTACCCAGCGCAGGAGCCTCTTCCTGCAGCCCCCCAGAGTCCGTTAAGACTAGATAACTATTTTTTAGATATGTCACCAGTTCGTTGTAAGGAGCTGGTTCTATTAGGCGGACATTATTTAAATCCGCCAACCTCTCGTGCACTACAGCTCTAACATTAGGATTCGGGTGAACTGGGAATATAACATTCACATCTTTGAAATCCTCCGCGATATGACGGATGGCAGTGCATATATTTTTTAGTGGCTGACCATGATTTTCTCGGCGGTGCGTCGTCAGCAAGATAGTTTTATGGTTAACAGTAGAGCTGTCACCTTGCTCATCAAGCTTGGCTGACGTGTAGTGTAGTGCATCAATAACGGTATTGCCGACATTGAATATTGTTGTATCGTTAACCCCTTCATTAAGTAGGTTCTGCCTCGCTGCGGCAGTAGGCGCAAAATGTAACGAAGCCAACCGACCGACAAGTACTCGATTCATCTCCTCAGGAAAAGGAGAATTCATATCATAGGTACGCAAGCCAGCTTCGACATGCCCGAATGGGATCCTCTCATGGAAGGCAGCCAAAGCAGCTGCAAGTACGGAGGTTGTATCACCCTGCCCAATAACGATGTCGTAGCGAACCTCTTTGAACAACAGCTCAAACTCATGCATCAACCGGCTCGACAAGCCATTTAACGTCTGACTTGGGGCCATAACATCAAGATTGCGATAGACATTCAATCCAAACCAATCGATAAGAGGCAATAACAATTCTCGATGCTGACCAGTGCAGATCGCGTGGACTTCTAAATTGCGCTGTTGCATGGCATGAATAACAGGAGCCATCTTTATTAGCTCCGGTCGGGTGCCGAAAATACAAGCAACACGTTTCATTTCAACCCCTCCAGTCTCCAAGCAATCAACTTTTTCAATAATCGTAGCGCATTACCGGAAACATCCATTTTTGAAGCTGAAGTCTTATTGTCGTATGCAAGCTGGAGAGGAATCTCACGTACATGGGCACCGGCTCGGCAAATTTTCAGGAGAATCTCAACCATACAAGCAAAGCCACGTTCTTTCGCTAACTCGTCACCATACATAGAAAGAGCACGTTTAATAGCAATCTGCCGATACGCTCTATATCCGCAGGTATAATCACGGACATGCCAGATTGGATGAACCGACTTGTAGAGCATGGCCGCACCGATACTAAGCAAGACCCGGTGGAACGGCACGCCGGTTACGGTGGCCCCTACGCGATACCGGGACGCGATGACAAGCTCCGCGGCTGAATGTTTTCCGAGCATCTCACACATTAGCAAGATTTGCTGAGGATCATGCGTATCGTCGCAATCCATGACAACCAGTAGATCATCCTCGTCAGATATCTGTACGAAATGCTTGAGCAAGGCATTCATGCCCGCACCCAGCCCCTTGTTGACAACACCATCCAGATAGACGATCTCTAGTCGATCGGCCCAGGCCATGACATTTTGCTTGGTTTGATCTATGCAGCCGTCGTCATAGACCATCACATGAAGCTTGCAGGGCAATGTTTTATGCAACTTTTCAATCCGTGTGAACAGCGGATCAATGGATGATTCTTCATTATAGGCAGGCAAGCCAAGATAAATTTCCATAGTTATTTCTTCACCACGTTGGTTTGAAGAATTCCCTCAAAAATTTTACCTTAAAGAGGGTAAATCTATTAATTCGGCAAAATATCTCACAGGAAATTAGATGGAACATCTAATTTCCGTGTTTAAAGCGCATCAGAGTTAGGCCTGGTTGCTTTTCTGTGAGCACTGATGAGTTAGCACTATACCCTACAAGTGAGCGACAGATCACACGGTTCATCCACTCCCATTCGGACTCTCTACCCTCCATATAGTAGTAACCCGACTCACTAGCAGCAATGAGAGGATTGGAAGGACAACTCGATTATTTTTTTAATTTCTATATTTCCTAACCATGCTTGCTTCAGCCCGTTGTTGAGCACCCACACGTTGTCGAGAATCAGAAACGTCTTTTATCGTCCACATACTTACGAAGAGAGCAAACAATCTAATCAACGATAGAGCCGGCTGGATCTACCAATGCAGAGAGAAGAACCTCTTCCCCAGATTTAGTTTCTGATACCTGATTGAGCCAAGCAAGCCTCACCAGAGAAAAAATCAAATCAGTGCTTGTCTTGTGGTGTTTATCTGCACGAGTAATGCTCCACATTTTTGCCCGCCGGATCCTCCCGTCTGACTTTCATCTTTTCGATGGTGGCACAAGCGAGGATGGCCTGCACATTTCCTAAAATTAATTGTCATTGTCGACGGACCGTTATTGCACGCTTGAGCTGGCGGTACTGAGCCAATCTCCGGCAAGACAGAATGGAGCCAAATAATTAAATTAACTAACAAATCAAATATGTAGCTTGATCACAGCGCTGGTAGCTCAGATGCGCCGCGGGGCGGACTAAAACTTCATCTAACCGATGTGTTATCAACAATAGCCTACTAGTAGATACCAGTTTTATCATCTTAGTCAGTGTATGGCTATATTTTTGGCTCGATCGCGCTTGTGCTTTTATGAGGGGCTTCTAAGCCTTGCACCACCTCAAGTGGTTGCAAGCCAGAAACTGAAATGCGCTGTCATTGCCCAACTTCTTCGACAAGGTAGGTTGCACTGTCCTGGCCGCACATACGAGGGCAATTTACCTAGCTTGTCTCACAAAAGAGCCGGTTTATAGCTGCAGATATCACCCCCATATGAGATGACACAATTCAAAATATTATTGCTGTGACGTTAATGAAATATGCCTGATAGTCGCGATTTCATGATGTTTGAAGCCGATCAAGAAAAACCATGCCGCATGCATAGTTACGTCTATCTTAGCTATTTCAAAATATCAATTCATCATTTTATCGCAAAGCATAACATTTACTAGTGCCGTCTTCGCGATTTTATCCAAAAATTAATTCTATATTTCAAATCACTTAAGACATGACGAACAATGTAAGTTGCAATCTTCTTCTTAATCACCAATGGTGAATTTTCCGCTCCATGGAGGCGAGCACGAATCTTGCTCATTTCCTGGCAGCCCACTTCATGAATTGCTGCACTGGTCTTTTGTGCATCGTGAACACGAAATGCCCCTAAAAATCTCGGAAGATGAGCAAATCGAGCACCCGCAGCTTTAAATCGTATAAGAAGATCCCAGTCCATAGCAAAACGGAACGATTCATCTACTCCACAGCCAACTTTGTTCCAGAGCTCTCTGCGCCAAAACATGGTTTCCTGAGGAATAAAGTCAGCCCACTCCAAAGTGCTGTCGGAGTGGCACGGTAAGATCCATCTTCCTATCTCTTTTCCTGACCCATCTATCAAAATACGGTTACCATACACAACGTCCACCTCGGGGTGTTCATTAAAGTAGGCTACAACAGCATTGATCGAGAAAGGCAATAACAAATCATCTGAATTAAGCCAAGCCATGATTTCACCAGAAGTTCTTTTGAACCCTCTGTTAATCGCCTGAGACTGCCCTTCATCAGACTCCGTGGCCCAACCAGTTATTCTTTTTGAATATTTCTTTAATATGTCAACCGTCTCATCTTTTGAACCACCATCTTGAACATAATATTCCAAAGCAGGATAGTTCTGATCAAGAACACTCAAAATTGTCTTCTCGATGTAATTTCCTTGATTGAACGAAGGTGTAACGATAGCGACAGTAGGGCACTGTTCTGGAAGCAGTACCGGCCGGTCAAGCCGATTAGCAGTAACCTCTCTCGGGCGATATTGATTTAGATTACCTAAGCGTGGACGGAAAATCGACGCAACGCGTAGCCCCCATCGAGCGAAAGGTCGTATCAAAAAACGAAGAAATTTAATCTCTGGACTTTGCAAGCGGCCAACAATACGGGCCAGACGCTGAATTTCAGCTTCCTTATTTTCCAGCTCCTTTTCTAGATTACTTGCCTTTATTGCCTGGATTAGCGCCTCTTTTTCTTCCGCCATTTTCCGATAAGCATCAGCTTGAGTAAGCGATTGGTATGCGTGCAACCAATCCACCCCACAATTATGTGCATACGCGGTAATGGCTGCTTCCAGAGAAAATGGATAATATATGATAACGTCATTTACAACCATTATTCTATGCGATTTGCTTGCTTGAGATAATGCATCAAGTATGCTCTGAAAGCTTGGCCATTGAGAAATTTCATGAGGTGCAAGTGGCGGAGATAGAAATAGGCGAGCATCATCGATAATAATCATCGACTGCTCATTTAGATTTCCTATTGAGTTAATTTCATCGAGCAAAGGACATTGCGACAGCTGACCAGTTGTATTTGGAGCAACGCACCAATGGGCATCGAGCCAAAAAATAGTTGCCTTGTCAGTCATCCGCTTTGCAACCGACTCTAAATGACTGGCTGAATCACCATGAAATAGATGAACATGCTCATCGAACCGAAATCGCAATACAGCATCGTTATAAAGCGCCTCAGACAATTCGATCGAATAGACATTGGGGAAACGATCTTTGACTAGGCCAATCGTATCACCCTTAAAAGTTCCAGTCTCAACGAAGGCTTCGAATACCTGCTGGCTTAATATTCGGTCTAGCAAACGTTCATCCAGTGAAAAATTAACTGCCCCCATTAAGTATTTCCTTTGTTACAAATAAATATTGATTGTCTTCATTACACTGCCACTGACCATTCAATATTGAAAGGCAGCAGGTTCACTCAGAAAATTCATTAGCTCTGCAAAAATCGTGCAGAGCAGTTTAGGCCTACAAGGCCATAGAAGCGAGGGATTTGCTCTTCGTACTTCCACAAAATCGAGAAGGGGCCGATCCATGGGGTTTCATCTAACATCACCCCCCCGACTACTGCACCTGGTTGTGATAAGTTGGCATACCAACTATATACCCCCCCCTCCAGGCTAAGTTGGACTCGCAGTTCAAAAACTGCCTCTTGCCCTTCTCTCAAGGTAGGTACATTACCTCCTAGATTAAATGTGCCAACCGACGTCACTATATGATCATACTTGTTCTTCAATACGATCTGAACATGGATCGGATCATCACCTCCAGACCGATAAAGCACCCTAATTTTGACCTCTCCATCTAGGGCTACGGACGTTATAGGGTTGTCATCTAGATCATATATCCCAAAGGCAAGAATCACTGTCTTTCTACAAGCCGGTTCCAGTAGTTTGGACCATAGCGGAAAAGGAACAAGCTCCTCTTTCTCACTTTGAGCAATGTGCTTTAAATTTCCTTCTTGAGTAGAAGCTGGCTCACATACCGCAGGCGTGTTATGCCCACCATTCCTCAGATAAAAGCGAATAGCATCAAGGTTATCTCCATCAAAACGAAGATGTCCCTTTTCCAAAAACAATCCTCTAGTGCAGAGTTCGCGAACGGTCCCCATATCATGGGAAACAAAGAGCAGCGTTACACCTTTCTCACACAGAGATCTGATATGTTTTAAGCATTTTTGCTGAAAAAAGAAATCACCGACACTAAGAGCCTCATCCACGATCAATATATCTGGGCGACATAATATCTGTACAGCAAACGCCAAACGCATAATCATGCCACTAGAGTATCCCTTTACAGGACGATCTATGGCATCACCAATTTCAGCAAACGCTTCAATCTCATCAAATTGGTCTAGAATTTCCTTGCGGCTTAACCCCAACAATAGACCGTTTAGAATTACATTATCGCGCCCAGAATATTCCGGATTGAAACCACTGCCTAATTCCAGTAAAGCAGACACTCGCCCGTTGATTTTAATCTGTCCGCCCGTAGGTTTTAGGGTACCAGTCAAAATCTCTAACAGAGTGCTCTTCCCTCCGCCATTTCTGCCAATTAGCGCGACTGCTTCACCTCGGAAAATATCAAAATTTATGTCCTTCAGAGCCCATACATCTTTTACACCATGAGAATAGTTACTCCACAAGGCGTGGATTAATTTATCACGTGGAGAGTTAAAAACTTGATAACGTTTTGAAACGTTCTTTATCGAAATCGCGATTTCTTTCATTATACAAAGTCCGCGAATGAAGACCGAAGACGCCGAAACACCCACAGTGAACCTACAGCAAAAATCGAGCTAAAAATAAAGTAAATCGTTAATTCTCCAAGCTGGGGCCAGCGGCCATAGACAAGCACCGCTCTAAATTGCTCCACTAAGATAGTTAATGGATTAAGCAGTAATATACGGCGAAGCATAGCCGGAGCTGCCTCTATACCATAAAAAATTGGTGTAAGAAAAAGTAGCGTCTGCGTCAACATTCCTGTCAGATGGCTAATATCTCGCACAATCACACCAAGCGCGGAAAATAGCCATCCAACCCCGAGCAATAGCGGGATCATACAGATAAACACCAACGGAAATGCCAACATAGAAGAGTGCGGTATGCCATTCAATATGCAATACCCTAATGTCCATACCATAACTGCTATCAGTGCATTAACCACTGCGCTGATGACAGTGACTACTGGAAGCAGCTCCAATGGGAAGACGATTTTTTTAACAAAGTTGGGCTGAGCGATGATCAGCGTTGGAGCCTTCGCCAAGCACTCAGCGAAAAGATTGAATATGATCAAACCAGAAAATAACATTAAAGCATAATCTGACGTTCGGCCAGCAATACCCCAGCGCGATTTCAAAATTACGCCAAAAGCCATGGTGTAAACCGACAACATGAAAAGGGGATGCACAAAGGACCACGCCAATCCACCAAAAGAGCCACGGTACCTGCCCGAAAATTCTCTTTTACACAGCTCTAGAACAAGGCTTTTATGGCGCCACCAAACGTCAAACAAGAGACCTCCTCTACTTTAGTTGTCTTAGCAACATAGGTATGGCACTTAAGCTGCGCCAAGCTCAACATCGCTCCATGGAGACACGTCCACCACCTCTGTGTCACGAAGCAAATCCCGAGGACCTACATGTAATGTTGCATGCTAGCACACCTAATAGAGAATAGCCGAGTTTAAACTCAAGCAGCAGAGAGCGCCTTCAGGTCCAAATGTTATTGCCTTGGATACTGAATAGAGAGGAGCAACCCCACTCTCTTTGTTGCTCTCGCACATCTACACGTGAAGGAACCGGACCAACAAATTGACGAGGCAGTTCCAAAATACGAATTTACAATCATGCTGAACAGTACTACAGCGAAGCAAACCACTTCTGTTGCTAACTAATGTTTTAGAAAGTAAGTTAAATTTCGTAAATTAATATCACCATAAATGCAAACGATCATCCGACAGTCAGAATTTTAACCATCACACGTTTCAGACCCCGCGGCATCAAGTCGACAAGGTTGCGGCCCAAGAGCGACATGTAATGACCCAGCAGTTTCTGCTCAGGTCAGGCTGCTAATTCGTACATCTTGACCGGCGTTTTCATCCCCAAAGCCTGATGGGGACGCCGGTAGTTG
>Ga0213872_10002669_pt1 | contig 10327 bp, 7 predicted proteins | sample VelepicomBERX_R2_FD_160071 | JGI IMG/M metagenome (GOLD analysis project Ga0213872, IMG submission 160071) | Rhizosphere microbial communities from Vellozia epidendroides in rupestrian grasslands, the National Park of Serra do Cipo, Brazil - RX_R2 | ecosystem: Host-associated > Plants > Roots >... | reverse complement strand
GCGAGACGTCGTCGCGCAATCCAAAGACGACATTACCGTGATGCCCGGACAAAGCAACACGTGGACGGTCAAAGAAGCTCGATCGTTCAGCGGACCGCTCAATCTGCACGCTGATGGCGACGTCGGCCCGCTCACGGCGGTGCTTCAATAGTCATGCCCGTGCTCGCGCGACTGTCCGCGTTTACCCTGGCGGTGGCGATCTCCGCACCGCTCGGGGTTCACGCCGACACGGCGTCGGCGCCGCCAGCCGCCGACATGCCGGCGGCGGCGCCGGTCGCCGATACGACGGCTAGCACGGACAACGCGCAGAGCGTCGCTGATGAAGACAACGCACAGACGGTAGCCGCGCTGAACCATCCGCTCTCGGAAACGATCTATGCCGTGAGCATTAACGGCGAGCGAGTGAGTGACGGCGCTGTGCTTCTTCAAGCGCAGGACGGCACGCTATATGCGTCGGACGATGACGTCAGTACGTGGCGCTTGCAGCCTGCGGCGGACGCGCCGGTGATGCATGACGGCAAAAAGTATCACAAGTTTCGTTCGTACGCTACGAAGATCGTCATCCATGTCGGCGACCAGTCTGTCGACATCACCGTTCCGCCGTCGTTGTTCCGACGCACGGACGTGACGAGGAGTGCGGCGACGGCGCTAAAGGCCGGCGCATCGGGATCCGCTTCGCTCGACTACACCCTGGCGTTTCATCAAGGCGGCGGCATTTTCTCGTACGATGACAACATCGGCTTGCGCACGTACGCGTTCGGCGGCGAGTTTGCGACGCAGGTTCAGGCGTACGGCGGCGAGCACCAACAATTCTATATCTATCCTTTGAACACGGCGTGGTGGCGCGACTTTCCATCATCGCGCACCACGCTCGCCGTTGGAGACAGCGTCTCGGTCGGTGGAGCAATCGGCGACTCACTACCGTTCCTGGGGCTTCGCTACGGCACAAACTTTGCAATGGTTCCGGCGCTCTCCATCCGTCCGGCGCCGGCCCTCAATGGCGTCGCGCAAAATCCCGGAACGGTGAACATCTACGCGAACGGCGGCCTCGTATCCGCAGCCGCAATTCCGCAGGGTCCGTTCACGCTCAGTCCGACGACCTTCGGACAGGACGGCGAAGTTTCGTACGACGTCATTGTTAAAGATCCGTCGGGCAGAACGTACGCCGTGAGTCAAGCATTTTACAGCGATCAACAGCTGCTTGCGCGCGGCCTTCATCAATATTCGTATGCGCTGGGTTCCGAAGCGATGGATACCGGTACCAACGCCTATGGTCCGCTGTTCGCCGAAGGCCACGAGAGCGTCGGATTGACGAACGAACTCACCGGCGAATTCACGGCGGAATACGGGCCCTTGCACAAGTTGCTCGGCACTTCGGCCGTTTTAGGTGTTCCGCATGTGGGGAGCTTCACGGCAGGTGTAGGATATTTGGCGCAATCAAGTGCGGGGCCGAACCGCCTTTTGACCGATCTCGCGTATGGTTTCAAAAATGCCCGTTACAGTTTCGCGATGTATGCCCGTCAGCTACCCAATCCGTACGGCATTATCGGTATCAACGGCAATGTGCTCTCGACGCTAGGAGCGTCGTTTACGGTTGACATCAATCGCGTAAATCAGTTTATTGCCGATTTCAACTCGAGCAGACTGCCGCAGCAGCTGAACAATGCGACGCTATTCACGCGTAATATGACGTTTGGGTTCCAGCATCGGATTCAAGGATTTGCCGTGACGGCGTACGCGGCCGTGTCGGGAGGCCAATACAGTACAACGAGCTTCGGACTGACGCTTGAGCGTGCTGTCGGCAAAACCGGCTCCGCATATGCCGCCGTCAATGCGCAAGACGGTCAGGCCTCTCCCGAAGCAGGCTTTGCGCAAACGTACGGAAGGAATAATCAACTCACCGTACAGGGCGCCGTAGGCGGATATCCTGGGCAAAAGGGATCGCTCGACGCCACCGCCATCGGCAACGCACTCGACGTGATGTTGAACGCATCTTTTGGTTCATCCGCGTACGATTATACGGATTTGACCGTGCATGGCGGCGTCGCAATCGTCGGATCGCATGCCTATGCGACGCGTGATACGCAGACACCGTATGCGCTGGTAGACGTAGGAGCCCCGAACGTACCGGTGTCGCGAAACAACATGGTGATGGGTAAGACGGCCGCCGACGGTACGCTGTTCGTTCCGAATCTTGCGCCGTATATGGAGAACACGCTTTCGATCGATCCGTCGTCCCTGCCGTTCGGAACGACCGTGGATACGGACAAGACAATCGTGCCGCTTCCCGGCGTCGGCAGTGTCGTGCGTTTCGCGCACACTTCAACCGGTGCGGTGGAGTTCCGGCTTGTAAACCGCGACGGCGTTCCTGTCAAGGCAGGCACGCAGATCACGATCGACGGCGTAAAACAAGAGATCTTTGTTGGAACCAAGGGTCTGGTGTACGTCGACGGAATCAAGCCGGGAAAAACGGCGGTCCATATTGCAACCGAGGGCGCAGCGTGTAATGCGCCGCTTTCGGTTCCGCAACATATCGAAAATGTGCCGAACCTCGGGACGGTGCAGTGTGAGTAAAGAGATCGTCTCGCTCGCGCTTGCGTTCGCGTTCGCAGCTTCGCTTCCGCTCAATGCGACGGCCGGGCCGAGAGCCGGTCTGCCAATTCGACATGTGAAGCCGCTGGACGTTGCGCCGGCTTCGGGTCCATGTAGCGCGTCAATGCAGCCGATCAAGTTCAGTACTCCCAGCGCCGTTGCGCCGATCATCGTCAGCGTCACGTGTCCCTCCGGCGTCAACTATCAAGTTGGCTTTACCGATGCCAACGGGTGCAGCGCCGTTCGAAAAGAGGCGCAATTGCAAAACGTCTCCCTCCAGCTGCTGCTTCCGTCCGGTGCTGTTTGGTGCGACGGCACCGGCGGAACAGCCGTTGCGACGGGTGTCGGAACGGGCGCCCCGCAGTCGTACTTTGGGACGGCGCGTGTGGTCAGCGACACCTCGAAGCTTCTAGCCGGTTCCTATAACGAACCGATCCAACTGCAGGTATTGACGACGCCCTGAGCCGAACAGACGTTCGGCTCTCATGTCCGTTTTCGACGCGCTGCACCCTGACGTTGCGCGGTGGTGTCAGGTTCACCTCGGCGATCCGACGCCGCCGCAGTGCGATGCGCTAGCGCCGGGAATCGAACGCCGCAACCTTTTGATCTCTTCGCCCACCGGTACGGGGAAAACGCTCGCCGCTTTTCTTCCGGTGATATCGCGCCTCGCGCATGCGCGCGACCGCGACGAGCTCTTTGCGCGTACCTACGCCCTGTACATCTCCCCGCTGCGCGCTCTCGGGTATGACGTCGAACATAATTTGCGGCGGCCGATGCGCGAGATGCAACTGCTGGAACGGCCGAACACCGAACGCGCAAAGATACGCCGTGGCCGTATCCGCGAGAAATTCGTACGAACCGGCGTGCGAACGAGCGACACGCCGCAGCAAGAGCGCCGCTTGATGCTCTCACGTCCGCCCCATATCTTGGTGACGACGCCCGAATCGCTCGCCGTGATGCTCGCGATGGAAAGCTACCGCCGGACATTGCGCTTGGTCGAGACCGTTGTTATCGACGAAGTCCATGCGCTCGCGGGCAATAAGCGCGGTGCGCAGCTTTCGCTGCTGCTCGAATCGCTCGAAGAACTGGTGGAACAACCGTTCAACCGCGTCGGCTTGTCGGCAACGGTTGCACCGCTCGAGCGCGTCGCGCAGTTCGTCGCCGGTGCAGACCGCCCGTGCGACGTCATCGACCATCGCGGCTTGCGTAGTATTCGGATCGACGTTGTTGCCCCGTTCGGAGGCGCGATGGCGCCGCTGGAAACCGTCGCGCAAACTGTGCTGAAGTTGACGAAGGATGAGCGAACGTCGCTCGTCTTCACGAACGTCCGAAGTCAAGCGGAACGCGTCGCGCATCATATGTCCGAAGCGACGGCTGAAGAGAACACCGTCGAAGAGATCGACGGCGAAGCGCCGCGCCGCGATTACGATCTTTCGAAGATCGGCGTGCACCACTCCGCGTTAGAGCGGAGCGTGCGGCATCGCGTGGAGGCGGCGCTGCGCGCCGGGCGGATGCGCACGGTCGTGTGCAGCTCGAGCCTCGAGCTCGGTGTGGATATCGGGTTCATCGATCGGGTTCTCGTGGTCGGCGGCGCTCGCGGCATGACCTCGACGCTGCAGCGCATCGGGCGCGCGGGGCACCGTCCCGATGCGATCGCGCGGGGAACGATCGTCGCTCAGGATCGTGACGATATTATCGAAGCCGCGGCGACGAAGCGGTGCATTGCCGAAGGCATCATCGACGACGTCGCGATTCCGCAAGCCCCGCTCGACGTGCTCGCGCAGTGGATGGTCGGCAGCGTCTGCTACGACAAACGATTGACGATCGACGAGGTGCTGGCGACGGCACAGCGCGCTTATCCCTATGCGTCCGTCTCACGCGACGACGTCGTTCGCTGCGCGCAGTATCTTTCGGGCGGCGGTGCCGGCGGCGACGAAGCCCACGTGCGCCGTCTTGGATTCGACGGCGAATCGGTCTTCGGTTTAGGACGCGACGTCTGCTCGGCGTTTTTCGAAAACGTCGGCACGATTCCGGATGAATCGTCGGTGCTCGTACGCGTTCACGGCAACGACATCGGCCGAGTAGAAGAAGGGTTCGTCAACGAGCTTCAGGTGGGCGATGTCTTCGTGCTCAACGGGCGAACGCTGCGCGTGAAAGAACTGAGCGCGACATCGGTCACAGCGGAACCCTTCGCGGGAAGACCGACCGTCCCGCAGTGGAGTTCCCACCTCAAAGGCATACCGCTCGCGCTGGCGCGTGAGATCACGCATCTCCGCGTCGGCGTTGCCGAGCGTCTGCGTCTGCGAGACGCCGCCGGCGCGCTGGATTTTCTTCGCGTCCGGTATGCGCTCGAAGGTCCCGAGGCAGCGCACGTCGTTCGCTATATCGTGCAGCAGCAAGCGCTTTCGGCCGTTCCGGCCGAGGGACGTCCCGTGATCGAAATCTATCGCATGGACACACGCCAAACGGCCGTCTTCCACACGTGCGCGGGCCGGCGCGTGAACGAAACGCTAGCTCGTATCGTCGGCGCTCGCGTCTTTCGCATCGCAAAGGCGAACTCGCAGATTACTACCGACGACAACGGCTTCTTAGTGACGCTCCCGGCGGGCAAAGCGCTGCCGGATGCAACCTGGGCGAGCATGCTGCACGTGGAGCATTTCAATCGCGATCTCATGGAAGGATTGCGTAGCTCCCATCTGCTTCGCAATTACTTCCGCTATGTAGCAAACACGGGACTGCTCGTCTTACGTCGCGCCGGAGGACGCAAGCTGCGTCGCGGCGCGCAGAGCTGGAACAGCCAAAAGATCTTCGATCGCCTTTTTCGCAGCGATCGCGCGTTCCCATTGCTGCGCGAAACGATCCGTGCGGTCACACGCGATCTGCTCGATGCACCGGCGGCACGCGCGTTCGTCGAATCGATCGTCGGCGAACCGCGCGTTCTCCACCCGATCGCCGCGTCGCCGTTCACGTTCGGCATCATCACGTCATCGTTCGGCGATAGTGTCGTCTTAGACGACCGCGCAAGCATGGTCGAAGCGTTGCACGATCGCGTCCTGCAACTTCTCGGCGAGCGCGCTGCCGAAGGTGAAGACATGGCCGACGAACCACAGCTCTCACTCACATGGGGAACATGAGCGCGCCGCAACCTGCTGCCGGATCATTCGAACTCCTTGACGGCGCCGTTGCGTTGCCGGGCGGTTTGCTCTGGCTATCGCGCGCGAATTCGCTCGTCGCTGCAGACGTCCACTTCGGATACGAGGACGTCATCGGCGGCGCATTGCCGCTGTGGAGCACGACGGAGACGACGCAGACGCTGCTTCTCGCCGCGCGCCGCATGCAAGCGCGAGAGATCGTCTTTCTCGGCGACATCATTCATTCGAGCCGCATGAGCGAAGGCGCGGCAAAAGCCGTAAATGACGCACTGACGTTCTTGCGCCGCGAGTGCACCGTTACGCTGGTAGCCGGAAACCACGAAGGCCGGACACGCGGCGAAGCAATTCTCGGCGAAACGGAAGAGGCCGTCGAACGCGACGGCTGGCTCTTGCTCCATGGTGACGAACCCCTGCGCGGACGCCGCTGCATCGTCGGCCACTTGCATCCAAGCCTGCCGCTCGACGCACGGCAGAGCGTTCCGGTATTTCTCGCCGCTCCCCACCTTATCGTCGTACCGGCGCTAACGCCGTACTCTAACGGCCTAAACGCACTATCAAGTGATTGCACTGAAGCGCTACGCGAATTCGGAGAAACAAAAGACTTCATCGTCGTAGCGAGCACGCACGACCGCGTATATCCGTTCGGCAAACGACGCCGTCTCCAAGGTGTCATGAGTGGAGGCGCGGAGCGCCACAGTCGAACCGTCTCTATGCGCCATCGCTTACAACGCGACCCCTCAGAATAAGCGACAGCGACGCTCGCAACAAACCCGTCACAGCCGCCCCAACCGCTCCAAAGCAGCATAAGCAACAGCAATCGACGGCACCGCACCAATTTCGCCACGACGCAGCTGCAGCTTAAATTCTTCAAGAGGCATCAACGCAAACTCTACCTCTTCGCCTTCGTCCAGATCCTGTTCATGCGTACACTTCACACCGCGGACAAGGTATGCGTGCATAACGGAATTCGAACGCACCGGATCGGACGGCGCAACGAGCAGCTCTTCCCAATTATCCGACGTGAAGCCGGTCTCTTCGATCAGCTCGCGTTTTGCGCACAGTAGCGGATGCTCTTCGTCTTCCATTGCACCGGCCGGCAATTCGAGCGTGATGCGATCGATGCCGTAGCGATATTGATAAACGACGACGACCCGCTCGTCATCGGTTAGCGCGAAGACAATTACGAATCCGGACGATTCACGCACAAAGTAGTCGGGAATCCGCTTGCCGTCAGGCAACTCGATTTCATCTCTGCGCAGCTTGAGGAACGGTGAATCGATCACCATCGTGCGGGAGCGGATGCGCCACTGAGGCTTTTCCATACGGGATTTGATACCCCATGAAGCGTTTTGCGCCCCGCTCCCGAATGAACGGGCTCGTGCAAGAGAAGGTCCTTGTAGCCGGAGGCGGCACCATGGGTGCCGGAATCGCGTTCGTCGCCGCGCGCGGCGGTTATACCGTCGAGGTGATCGAGCCCGATACGAACGCCAGAACGCGAGCGCAAGAACGGTGGCGCAAAGACGCGGAGCGTTTCCAGGATCCTTCGATCGTGGACCGGATCGCGTTCATCGACGACGTTCCGTCACAGAGCGATGCGAGCATTGCGATTGAAGCGGTCCCGGAACGGTTCGATCTCAAACGTGACGTTTTCCTAAAATTCGAAGCGGCGCTGTCGAGCGATGCGATTCTTGGGACGAACACTTCGTCGCTGTCGGTTGGGGAACTCGCCGATGCGGTCGAGCATCCCGAACGTGTCGTGGGATTGCATTTCTTCAATCCGCCGGCGGCGATGAAACTCGTCGAAGTCATCGCGACGGATGCGACCTCCGATGATGCGTTGGATCGCGCGCACGCGTTCGTCGAGCGTATCGATAAAACGGGTGTCGATGCGGCGGATACGCCGGGATTCATCGTGAATCGCGTGGCGCGGCCGTTTTATCTGCAATCGATGCGCGCGCTCGATCTTGGCGTCGCTACGGTTACTGAACTGGATGCGCTTGCGCGCTCGGCCGGATTTCGCATGGGTCCATTCGAGCTGATGGATTTAATCGGCATGGACGTCAATTACGCGACCAGCGTATCGGTGTACGAGCGGCTCGAAGCGGAACGGTTGACGCCGGTCGAAATGCAGCGCCGCATGGTCGCAGAGGGACGCCTAGGGCGGAAGACGGGACAAGGTTTTTACGACTATACGCACGGCGATCCGGAGCGTCTCGACCTAAAGATCGAGCAGGCGGCGCCGGATGAACGGAACGCCGAAGAAGTCGTTTGCGTCATCGGGTTCGGTGGCGTCGCCGAACACTTTACCGAGATACTGCAAGAGCATTTCGAGAAGGTCATTCCGATGCACAACGATGACACGCTCGACGAATTGCCGGTGGATGCGACGCTCGTCGTCGATGTCGGCAACGGAACCAGCGACCGCTCGTCGATCGTCGCGACGCTCGATTCGCTTTTGGGTCCGGACACTGTTATCTTCGCCGACGCCTACGCGACCGATGTCGTTGAGGCAACCAAACGGATGCGTCATCCGGAGCGCCTCGTCGGGTATGGCATCATCGGTGCGCTCGAGAGCCAGTACGCAGTGGAGGTCGTCGACACGGACACCGTGTCGGACGAGGCGCTCGCGCTCGCACAAGAAACCTTCGAAGCGGTCGGCAAAGGTGTGTGTCTGGTCGAGAACGTTCCGGGACTTTTTCTCGGACGAGTCATTGGTTCGATCGTCAATGAGGCCGTGATCGCCGTCCACGAGGGCGTTGCGAGTCCGGATGACGTCGACACGGCAATGCGTTTGGGCGTGAATTATCCGCAAGGCCCAATTGCATGGGGACGCGAGATAGGCGGCCGCCGCCTGACGCACATCTTGCGCCGCATCGCAGCGGCAGAGGGCGAAGCGTTTGCACCGCATCGCGCGCTCTGGGTGCTGGACGTTCAAGACGAAGGAGAAGAGGAAGAGATCGATGCACGGACGTGAGGTCTACGTTATCGATGCGGTGCGCACGCCGATCGGACGTTTCGGCGGTGCGCTTGCAGCGTACCGCCCCGACGATCTTGCTGCGACCGCAATTGCGGCCGTCGTGCAACGCGCAGACGTGCCGTACGATCGCGTCGACGATGTCTTTTTCGGTGCGGCGAATCAAAGCGGCGAGGATAATCGTAATGTCGCCCGCATGGCTGCGCTGCTTGCCGGTTTGCCGGTCGAAGTTCCGGGCGTAACGCTCAATCGTCTTTGCGGTTCCAGTCTGCAGGCGATCAACTCCGCAGCCCACGCGATCGCGGCCGGTGAAGCAAGTGTCGTCATCGCGGGCGGCGTCGAATCGATGAGCCGCGCGCCGTACGTCTTACCGAAAACCGACAAGCCGTTCGGGCGCGGTCAGCAGCTCTTCGATACGGTGCTCGGCTGGCGCATGGTCAATCCCAACATGCCGAAAGAGTGGACGATATCGCTTGGAGAGACGGCCGAGAAGGTCGCTCGAGAGTACGGCATCACGCGTCAGGAACAAGACGAGTTCGCGTACGCATCGCAGATGAAGGCGAAGGCGGCGATTGACGAAGGACGTTTCGACGATGAACTGATCGCCGTTGGCGACCTTCTAGCCGACGAACATCCGCGTCGCGATACGACGCTTGAAGCGCTCGCAAAACTCAAGCCCGCATTCGCTGCAAACGGTACGGTCACAGCCGGCAACTCATCAGGCATCAACGACGGCGCCTCCGCGGTTGTGCTTGCGTCGCCGGAAGCGGTGCGCGAGTTGAATCTGAAACCTATAGCGCGCATCGTCGCCACCGCATCCGCCGGGGTTCCGCCGGATGTCATGGGCTTGGGTCCGATCCCGGCGACGCGCAAAGCGCTCAAATCCGCGGGATTGACGAGCGCAAATCTCGATGCGATCGAAATCAACGAGGCTTTCGCCGCACAATCGATCGCTTGCATGCGAGACCTGGAGTTGGACCCCGCAAAGACGAACGTCAACGGCGGCGCGATTGCGCTTGGACATCCGCTCGGCGCGAGCGGCGCGCGGATCGCAACGACGCTGTTGCACGCTTTGCGCCGCACCGGCGGGCGGTATGGGCTCGCGACGATGTGTATCGGCGTGGGTCAGGGCATTGCAACCATTTTCGAACGGACGGAGTAATTGATGAGCTCGACGCTGGAAGCATCCGGCACCACCTACGAAGACCGTAACCCTGCGACCGGCGCGGTGATCGCGCACGTGCACGAAACGACGCGCGAAGAACTCGATGCGGCAGTGAGGTCGGCGCGCAAAGCGTTCGACGGCGGCAAGTGGTCGAATATGGCGGCTTCGCGTCGCGCGAAGGTCGTCTATAAGATGGCGCAGTTGATTGCGGAGCGCGCGCAAGAGCTCATGATGCTCGAGGTTCGCGACAACGGCAAGGCGGTTTCGACGGCAAAGGGTGAGATGGGAGCGATCGTTGATTGCTTCGAGTTCTACGCTGGTGCGGCGACGAAGACATACGGTGAAACGATGCCGCCTCCGCTTCCGACGTATCTCGCGAATACCGTTCGCGAACCGGTCGGGGTCGTCGGCGCGATCATCCCGTGGAATTTTCCGCTGTTGCTT
>Ga0213872_10002668_pt1 | contig 10330 bp, 10 predicted proteins | sample VelepicomBERX_R2_FD_160071 | JGI IMG/M metagenome (GOLD analysis project Ga0213872, IMG submission 160071) | Rhizosphere microbial communities from Vellozia epidendroides in rupestrian grasslands, the National Park of Serra do Cipo, Brazil - RX_R2 | ecosystem: Host-associated > Plants > Roots >... | reverse complement strand
GCCACGAGTGGTTCGTCAGACTTAGTGATGGTTCCAGCAAAGGCCAGAGCGGGCGGATCGGTCATGCTGCCGGCTAAAACCCCGCAAATTGTCGCGAACTTCAGTTTGAGAACGACTCTGGCGACTAAGCCCACCAACACGAGCGGCACCAGCGTGAGGAACGCCCCGGCCAGCATCCAGTAAACTCCACTGCCCGAAATCAATACTTCCAGGAACCGGCTGCCGGATTTTAACCCGACGCACGCAAGGAATAATACGATCCCGATCTCTCGAAGTGCGAAATTGGCACCCGGCGTTAAATACCAAATCAGCGGACCTGCTCTGCCGATTTGGCTCAACACCAGAGCTACGATCAGCGGACCGCCAGCCAGACCGAGCCTCACGGGAGCTGGCGTTCCAGGAAGCGCAATGGGTATGCCGCCCAGGATTACGCCGAGCAAAATACCTACAAAAATTGCAAGCACGTGCGGATGATCCAGGGCCTTGGGCCTGTTACCAATAAGGTCCGCGACCTTCGCTACGCCTTCTGTGGACCCGACCACAAACAGAAGATCACCAAATTGCAACCGGACATCGTCACGAGCGGCAAACTCGACTTCTGCTCTGGTAACCCGGGTTACGACGGCGCCATAAAGCTGCTCAAAATTCAGTTCGCTTAACGATTTTCCCAGTGCCGATCGTTTGGTGACGTACAAACGTTCCGTTGTTAGTTCGCTCGGGACGGTTTTCAAATCGACGGTGCTCTTGCGCCCGATCACCTTTTCGAATTCCAAAAGCTTTGTTTTGGGGCCCACCACTCGCACGACATCGCCGATATGAATAACCGTGTCATCAGCAGGCACACTGACGCTGCCATCCCTGTATAACCTCGAGAACACGATGCCCGCCTCCAACGCGAATGGGACATTGTGTAGCCCCAATCCGTCGACGTTGGGATTCGTGATCTCCAGGTCGCTATGATCCGGAGTCCGATCGTCAGACTCGGTGGCCGGTTGGTGAGCTTTCCCTTCCCTCTCGGGGTCAACAGCAAACACCCTTTGTATGAGCAGCATCGTCAGTATTATCCCCACAATGCCGAAGGGATAGGCCACAGCGTAGGCCATCCCGAGAAGGTCGATATTACTCGAAGGCTGATCCTTGAACCCCTGAAGCACCGCCTGTGCGGCGGCTAGACTGGGCGTGTTGGTAGTGGCCCCAGAGAAAATCCCGGCCACCGCCGGTATGGAGAATCGAAACAGGCCTCGAAAACCAGCGGCGATTAGGCCCCCTAGTAGAACAACAGCCGCCGCCAGCATGTTGAGCTGCAAACCTTGTCGCCTTAAGGATGAAGAAAAACTCGGACCGACCTGGAGCCCGATCGTATAGACGAAGAGGATCAGTCCGAAATCTCGCACGAATTCAAGAATGCGCTCATCGATATGCATCCCGAGTTGGCCAAAAAAGATCCCGACAAACAGGACGCCGGCCGCCCCGAGGCGAATCCCGCGAAATCCGAGACTGCCAAGGCCAAGCCCGACAGCGGCTACGATGCTAAGGGCTAAAACCGCCTGAGCAACGATCCCAGGCGCTAAGGATTCCATCCATAGAAAAATGTTACCCACTTTGAACGCAACAACATCATCATTACATGCGAGACGGTACATCTGTCTAGCCACCTTACGATTCCTAATCCTGCACGCCGATTGACTAGATATATCCAAAGTTTGTCCCGGTAGGGCCAAGTTTCACCTTGGCCTTGGGACGCCAACGGGGTGCGACAAAGCAAGCCCTCCCCGAATCACACGCCTCGCCTTTGGTTGCGACTCCGCCGCGTTAGGAGCGATGCAGGCTAACCACTCCCGCGTCAAGCCTTGTGCAATGTATGACAATCCCCGGTCAGCGGAGTAGCAGCCGGTCGCGTAGCATCAGCTTAAAGAAGGAGGAATCCAAATGAATCAAGTAATCGATACTTCAACAATACCGAAGGATATGCCGGTGCAATCTCCCGTTAACTCGAAATTTCAATTCAGCCACTTCGTGGTCCCAACAGATTTTTCTCCAAACTCCGAAAAGGCGATCGATTATGCGGTGCAATTAGCGCGTCGTTTGGGAGCCAAGCTCACGCTGCTGCACGTTGTTCCTGAACCCTCTGCTCTGGACTATTCCATAGACGGAGTTTCACTCAAGGAAATCGAGGGGTGGGAAGCGGAAGCGGAGAAAAGACTGGCGCAGGAATTAGCGCGCGCTCAAGCGGAGTACGCTAACGTCGAATCCATGCAGGTAACCGCGCTTCATCCCCGTGACGAAATCGTCAGCGCCGCAACCGATCTGTCAGCGGATCTGTTGGTGATATCGACACACGGATACACTGGCTGGAAACACTTCTTGTTCGGAAGTGACGCCGAGAAGATTGTCGAGCAGGCACCATGTCCGGTGGTGGTAGTCCGGTGACATGGTAGAGTCATGCTCCGCCGGTAGGGTCACGCTCCCGCGTGACCGTTGGAGCCGCGTCCCGTAGGGTACGGCATGACAGGCGTTACCGCGACAGGCCGGTGGCCGATGGGAACACCGAAGAACGCAGCGCGGCGTAGCCGCAACCAAAAGCGAGGCGCGTATTTGCCGCCACGACAAGGCCAAGGTGAAACTTGGCCCTACCGGATCGTTTGGTAGGGACGCGCTTCGTCGCGTCCTAGCTCGGTGCTTCTGTACCTTTGCTTCCTTTGCGGCCTTCTGTTCAAACCTCTTTGCGGCCTTTTGTTCCGTCGGTTGTGGCGCGGGAGCGTGACCCTACCTTTCACTGAAACTTTGCAGCGCACCTTTGAAGTGCCACCGAAACGCTGGGGTGTACCAGAAACAGCCGCTCAAGTTCTCCGGTCGTGACACCGCTCTGAATCGCCAGCGCAGCAAGATTGATGACCTCAGCCGCCCCGTGCCCGATAATGACGCATCCGCGGACTTTTTTCGTACTGCGTTCCACGACCAATTTCACTTGAGTATGCGACGGGTCTGCCACCGTGCGATCCTCCGAGGTGACTAACCTTACGGTTTCTGACTTCGCCTCCAGTTCATGCCCTGCCTCATTCGCATCGGTTTCCATCCACCCAACCTCGGCCGCAGGCGGGTCAGTGTCGAGATAGCGCGGCACCCAACGCGAGCTGAAAAGCGCGTCACCACCCCGAATCGCTTCGACGGCAATCCGCGCTTGCGCAGAGGCTGAACTATCCAGCATGTTCAGCCCGTTGACGTCGCCGATCGCGAAAATGTGTCGCTGCGCGGTCCGCAATTGCCCGTCCACTTCTACATATGGGCTCACCGCGATACCTAAACTCTCGAGTCCCATCGACTCTACATTCGGGCGCCGACCGGTGGCCACCAAAACCAGATCGGGCGAAATCTCGTCGCCGTCCGCCTGGGTGAAAATTGGATAGCCGTCTTCGATCGGGACTTTATCCAGGTGGACGGTTTGCCCCAGCTGTAACTCTACGCCCCTTGCGGAGAGCTCCGCGGCAACACGTTCCCCAACACTCGGATCCCAATCGGGCAATAGGCGCTCGCGCTGTTCTACCAGAGTCACCCGGCAGCCGAGCGCCCGGTAGATAGATGCAAACTCGCAGCCAACGTATCCCCCGCCAACAACGAACAAGTGAGACGGTGGATAGATCCTGGCGATCAAATCGTCGCTGTTGAAAAAACGCGAGCCTTGATGTGACGAATAGTCGGGACGCGAACCGGTCGCTATAATGATGTAGTCAGCTTCGAGATCTTCGTGTTCGCCCAATGAATTGGTGACGCGCACCTGATGCTCGCCAAGCAAACTGCCGGTACCGGTCGCTATCCGGACGTTCATTTTTTGCAATCCATTTCGGAGTTCTTCCGCGAGGCGAGCGCTAGCTGCCCGCTGTGCCTTCATCCAGTCCACCAGAGAACTTCTCAAGAGATCCGCTTCAACGCCAAACTGCCTGCTTTCGACAACTTGCCGAAAAACCCGGCTGGATGCGTGCAAAGCCCGAACGGCATAACACCCTCGATGAAAACGAGTACCCCCGAAGGCATCCTTCTCGATTAAAATCGCTCGGAACCCTTTTTCGGCCGCCAGAAGAGCCGCTTCGCTCCCTCCGGATCCCGAACCAATCACCGCCAAATCATATTTTTCGCTCATATCCTTTTTGCCTCACCGGTCACCGGTAGTGGCGTCCTCGTCTAACCACGGGTTGGCTAAGGCTGAGCTAGGCTCGGCCCGGTGTTCACCCGCTTGGTCGTTTATGGTAAGCACTAGCCTCGAAAAAATCACGCAAAAGCCGAAGCGAAGAGCCTGCATCGCTCACAAATCTCTAAAGATTTGTGAGCGATGCAGGCTAGGGGCCTCCGCCCATGATGTTGGCGGGCACGCACGGGCGGGAGGCCCATGTCACACGTGTCGCTTCGGGGTGACTTTGGTCGGTTTAGTACGCCAAGTCTATGCACTCCTAACGAACAATGAGTACGGGGCAAGGCGCGTTACCAACGATCCTTTCCGCATTGCTTCCAAATATCCAGCGAGATGAACCCTGTGGATTGTGCGTTGAGATCACGATTAAGTCGGCGTTCAATTCCTTCGCCACCTTTGGGATTTCCCTGCTTGGATTACCGATGTAAAGGGCAGAGTCACATTTCCTATAGATCTTCCTGAATTCATCGCGGAGGGCGTACAGATTGTTCCTCGCCGTGCGTTCCTCATTGAGGATAGACTCGTGGCGGTGCTCAACCGGCAGAACCACCTGGCGCAAGCTTTCGTCATAGAAATGCACCAAGGTCAACTGGGCACCAAGAAGTTGGGCTAAATTGACCGCATACTGAACTGCCTTGCGGGAATCATCACTGAGGTCTGTCGGGGCCACAATGCGCGTTACGCGGATTGCCGGGCCCCGACCCGAGCCGCTCACTCTTTGGCCGTCAGAGACCGAATCCGATATTTGGCTGTATCCGATCGTTTGGCCCGAGCTGATTACTTTGACATGACCATACTTGTCCGCATCGAGAACGGCTAGCGGATGGCTACCATAGATTGAGTTCATTTTCACTTCCTGCGACTTCTTACTAGGTTTGTAACTTTTAAGATAAAGTCTGCGCTTGGGTGGAGGTCGGGTCTCCACATTTATTGGCCGGTAACGGTCTTATATTGACACACCATTACAATTGGCTGACGCGGTTAGCTTTTGGCTCTGACGGGAACAAATCCTTCGCCATGCGCCTGCCCGATCTTGATTTTGCAGGCCAAATGACGCCGAATCACTCAAGCTGCCAGTCGCAGAGCACCCGCTGCCGGGCCCTCCGGAGCCAAGCTCCGAACACTGAGGTTTCTCGCCGTCCCTTTGGTCCGTCTCGTGGCCCTATCCCGAAATTGCGTAGGTGACTCGCCAGTTAACTGCCGGAACAGCCGGTTAAAATGCGTCAAGGACTGGAAACCAACGGTGTAGGCAATCTCACTGACGCGAAGATGAGGATTCAGCAACAGATTCTTTGCCTTTTCCACTCGGATGCGGCCCAGATGGTCGGTGAACGTCAGGCCGGTTGTTTTTCTGAACATTTTGCAAAAGTAGTAAGTGCTGACATGCATCGCGCACGCAATATCATCAAGACCGATCGGATCACCGTAGTGACCCGCGATATAGGCCTTGGCCCGACGGATCATCGGCGGTTCTGCTTCTGCGTCTTGTATCACCATTTGGTTAGCCGCAAGGCAAAGTTGTTGAGCAAAGATTTCTAACAGCTGAATCAGTCCCGAGTACTGGTTCGGGGAAAGCACCCTGGAATGGTAGTAGGCGGCCTGCAAGCGGCTCAAGTCCACCGCTACACCCCAGTCGGTGAGCTGGCGGGTGATGGCTTCAAAACCGGCCGGTGAAGGCAGCTCGAGGGCAACCTGACCGGTCTGCAAGAAGCCTATAGTGCGGTCGCCGAGTTTGATTGGTACCGCCGTATGGCACAGGCCAGCAAAGCAGCGGACCGTGGCCGGTCGGTCCTTGGCAGCATCAACAGCACGTTGTTCGGTCTCCAGACAGGCCGCGCAACCCCGGTTAGTCTGGGCGATCAAGGCGCAGAAGGGATTCTCGTAGGGCTGGCCACGGTGCGCCAGGTCCCAAAAATTCACTGCGCGCAACGTGAGGGGTAAGCCCGTGCCGGCACGGAAGGCATGCTTGAATTCTTTATAAAGGTCCGAGCGATCAAGCCGCTGGATGAGGTAGGCATCTTTGTTCATAACGGGGAACTTTTGTTTAACACGTTTCTGAGGCGGGATTGATGCCCAAGAGCGCTTCGCGCACGGGACCCAATCCGTTGATCTTGTCCAGGACCGCCACGGCCCCAAGCTGCTGGCATTTGACCTGCAACGCCTCATAGAGGTTGCCGGTCAGCACCACCACAGAAAGCTTCCATCCGCGCCTGCGGATGTGCTTGAGTACTTCTACCCCGCTGCCGTCGGGTAGCGAAATGTCGAGGGTCAGGGCTTCGGGCGCCGCGGCCTCAATCCCGGTGAGAGCCTCGCGAACCGAACTGGCCTGCCCGACGACCTCAAAACGCTCCAGCGTGGCCAAAAGCTCTACCAATTCTTGACGGGTTTGGGGTGCATCCTCAATTATAAATACTTTCATCGGGTTTCTTTCCGGAGGAAGGCTTGGCGAACGACCTAACCCTAAGGGATCCCCAAGGCCGAAAAAATGGCCGTGTTACTGAAACTTTTGTAGGTTTTTGGCTTACAAAACCGTACACTCGACGCCGGCCGAGCATTTCTTATCTTCCGGGTAGCTGCCGAATTGCTCGACCTTCGCGGCGAAACACTTAAGCTGCTTCACTTGGCCGGTGCTATCTGAGGCCAAGCCATTAGGACAAGCCGCGGTCCACGACGTAGCGCATAATCTCCGCGTTATTCTTCAGCTTCATCTTATCGAGAACTCGAGTGCGGTAGGTACCAACAGTTTTAGCGCTCAACGAGAGTTCGTCCCCGATTTCTTTGGGCACTTTACCGGCGGCGATCATCAGCATGACTTGGTATTCGCGGTTGGAAAGCGCTTCATGTGCTGGCCGGTCCGACGACTGAACTTCGGCCGCAAGTTGCTCTGCCAAAGTCGGCGTGATGTACTTGCCTCCGCTGGAGACCTTCCGTACCGCACGGCAAAGCTCTTGGGGTACGCTCTCTTTGGTGAGATAGCCCGCAGCACCAGCTTTAAGCGCGCGCAGCGCGTATTGCTCTTCAGGATGCGCACTCAAAACAAGCACGGGCACCTTGCACGACGAAGCGCGAATCTCCTTCAACACGTCTAGACCGCTGCGCCCTCGCATCGAGACATCGAGTAGGACGAGCTCCCAGGCGTTCGCCCACAGTTGGGCCAGCGCCTCGGTGGTATTGGCTGCCTCGCCGAACCTCGCGTTGCTAAATTCGCCGGCCAGGATCCGCTTCAGGCCCTCCCGTAGCACCGCGTGATCGTCAACAATCAAGATTCTCATCCGCTTGTTCCCGAGACCGGCATCCGCACCACGACAGCGGTGCCCTGGCCGGGCATCCCCGCTAATTCAATCTCTCCGCCAAAGGCCGCAACTCGCTCGCGCATACCCAATAGGCCCAGCGAGTGACGCTCCGCCAATCGTGCAGACGATATCCCCACACCGTCATCCTCGACCTGGAGCACAACCGCGCCCTCTTCCTTGCTCAAATTCACCCAGACCTTTGTCGCCTTTGCGTGGCGTGCGACGTTGGTCAAGCTTTCCTGAAAAATGCGGAACAGCGCTGTCGCCTGATCGCGGCTAAGCGGTAAGTCCTCCTCGGGCGCTCTCACGACACAGCTCACGCCCGAGCGCCTTTGGAAATCCCTGGCTTGCCATTCGATGGCAGCCGACAGGCCCAAGTCGTCCAACACGCCCGGCCGCAGCTCAGCTGCAATACGACGCACCGTGTACACCGTTTCATCGAGCGTTTCGTTCATCCTTCTCACTTTTTCGGTCAGGGCGCCTAAGTCTGCCTCTGCCGCCGCACCAGCGAGCCCACGCTCTATCCCGTCGACGTCCATCTTCATGGCGGCCAGGCAGCGACCTAATTGGTCATGCAGTTCACGTGCGATGCGCATCGCCTCCTCTTCTCGCGCCTGCTGCAACCGGGTCGTGAGCGCTCGGAGCTGTTCTTCGGACCGGCTCAATGCCTCTTCTGCCGCTTTTCGTTTGGTGAGATCCCGCAGAATCACCGTGAACAGTTTAGCCCCGCCAACTTGCGTCTGAGAAATGGAGGCCTCGATTGGGAACTCCTGGCCGTCGGCCCGAAGGGCCGTCAGGTCCTTAAGCTTGCCCATTGCCCGGTTCGTCGCCCCAGTGGCTCCGAATGCGTGGACATGAGCGCGGTGTGCCGATCGCAACTGCGCTGGAATAAACCTGTCCAATGGTTGGCCGAACGCTTCGGCCGCAGCGCAGCCGAACATCTGTTCGGCCGCCCTGTTGAATAGCACCACCAGCTGCGCTTCATCGATGCTGATGATGGCGTCCATCGCCGAGTCGATGATACTCGCGAACCGGGCCTGGCTTTCCCGCAATCCCTGCTCTGCACTTTTTCGCTGGGTGATGTCCGCGTTGACTTCCAAGATGTGCAGGGGCCGACCGGTCGAATCGCGGTAGACAATTTGCTGACTGGCAATCACCAGCCGCTCCCCGTTGCTTTTGCGATGTATCAATTCCCCTTCCCACTGACCGTGGCTGCGCAACATCTCGTCCACGTACGCCTTCCCTTGCGCAAACCGGGTCTGAAACAGCTCGTGCGACACGCGGCCCAGTGCTTCCGCTTTCGAAAAGCCGTAGAGCCGCTCGGCCCCCTTGGTCCAGAGGACAATGCGACTCTCCATGTCACGCATCAGCACCGGCGCCAACTCAAGTACCGCGGTCTGTTCCTGTAACCGCTCGTGAGCCTGCCGAGTCGCCGCCTCGACCTTTTTCTGGTCTGTGATGTCACGGGCAATCTTGGAAGCCCCGATGACATGGGCATTGCGGTCCCGGATCGGCGAGACACTCAATGAAACGTCGATCATCCGGCCGTCTTTGTGTCGACGCACCGTTTCGTAACGCTCTACCCGCTCGCCCCGCCGGAGCCGCAGAAGGATCTCCGCCTCTTCTTCAGATCGCTCAGGTGGGATGATGCGAGACACGGATTGGCCGACCATTTCCTCGGCAGTGTAACCAAACAAGCGGCTGGCGCCCTGGTTCCAACTAGTGACGAGCCCCTCGAGGCTCTTCCCAATGATGGCATCCTCGGACGATTCGACGATCGCGGCCAATCGCGCCTGATCCTCTTTGGCCTCTCTTTGCTGGGAGACGTCGAGCTGGTAGCCGATGATGCGGCAGGGCTGGCCGCGGGGGTCACGGACCAGTTGGGCCTGCATCAGCATCCAATGATAGGTGGTGTCTATGTGCCGCAACCTGTACTCCGCTTCGTAATATGACGCGGGGCTAACCAAATACGCTCGTAAACCTTGCATCACTGGCTCGCGGTCCTCGGGATGCAACCGGGTCTCCAATTCCCACAGCCCGTTGGCGATCTCGGCCTCCTCTATGCCCAACTGGCGTCGAAACTCGCGCGACAAATAAACCTGATTTGTCGCTAAGTCCCACTCCCAGACGGCGATCTCGGAACCGGCCAATGGAACAACTGGGACCTGAACTACGCTCTTCCGGTCAGGCGAAAGCGCCTCACTTTGATTTCTGGGTGCCATCGATTCCATGACCTCTTTGCCCGGTCACAGGGCGTTTTCCGCAGCCAAATTGCCCGTAGCTAAAATCGACGATCCAGCACAGGCCTCAGGTTTCATTCATTCCAAGCAAACCAATATTAAGGACAAGAAAACATTAAAACAAGCTCAGCCGGCGCCAAAAATGGCTAAACTGCAAAAGAGACCAAGCCAAGACGAGACCAACTTTGGCCAAAGCTGGGTTGGTGAGAAGGGACCAATCAATAGTAGTTTTGAGCCGGAATAAGGCCGAAACTTACTTGAGATGAGGTGATTCTATGGCGGACTTTGCGAACAGGTATCCGGAAAACGTGCCGGGTCGCTTTTACGTGGATGATCAATGCATCGACTGCGATTTGTGTCGGCAGACCGCCCCAATGAATTTCACGCGCGATGAAGAGCGCGGTCATTCATTCGTCCTGAAACAGCCACAAACGCTCGAAGAGAAAAGCCAGTGCCAGGAGGCGATGCAAAATTGTCCGGTGGAAGCAATCGGCGATGATGGCGCACTAGTGCATCGAGTCATAAGTAGGAGGCATACCGCTGTCGGTCATTTGGCTGATTTTCAAGGCGCGAACGACGAGCATATCTGAATCGATACGTAAGGAGTGAGC
>Ga0213872_10002667_pt1 | contig 10330 bp, 7 predicted proteins | sample VelepicomBERX_R2_FD_160071 | JGI IMG/M metagenome (GOLD analysis project Ga0213872, IMG submission 160071) | Rhizosphere microbial communities from Vellozia epidendroides in rupestrian grasslands, the National Park of Serra do Cipo, Brazil - RX_R2 | ecosystem: Host-associated > Plants > Roots >... | reverse complement strand
GACAGCAGCTTGTCACTCATCGTCGGCTCATTCATTTCCAGATCGGCTTGCCCGAGCCGGGCAGGCCTAGTTCGGCCCAGTCCTTGGTCACCTTGTCGATGACGTCCTGGTCCATGCGGATCTGCCGGCCCCATTCGCGATGGGTCTCCGGCGGCATCTTATCTGTGGCGTCCATGCCGAGTTTTCCACCCAGGCCGGACTCGGGGGAGGCGAAATCGAGATAATCGATCGGCGTGTTCTCGACGGTCATGATGTCGCGCACGGGATCCATGCGGGTAGAGATCGCCCACATCACGTCCTTCCAGTCGCGCGCATTGATGTCCGCATCCACCACGATGACGAACTTGGTGTAGATGAACTGGCGCAGGAACGACCACACGCCCATCATGATGCGGCGCGCATGGCCGGGATAAGACTTCTTGATCGACACCACGGCGATGCGATAGCTGCACCCTTCGGGCGGCAGCCAGAAATCGACGATCTCGGGGAATTGCTGGGTCAGCAGCGGAATGAAGACTTCGTTCAGCGCCTCGCCCAGCACCGAGGGCTCGTCCGGCGGACGGCCGGTGAAGGTCGACAGATAGATCGGATTGCGGCGCATGGTGATCGCCGACACGGTGAAGACCGGGAAAGGCTCGACCGAATTGTAATAGCCGGTGTGATCGCCGTAAGGCCCCTCGTCGCCATACTCGGTGAGCGACACATGGCCTTCGAGGATGATCTCGGCGGTCGCGGGAACCTTCAGCGGCACCGTCTTGCAATCGACCAGCTCGACCTTCTTGCCACGCAGCAAGCCGGCGAACTGATATTCGGAGAGGCTGTCCGGCACCGGGGTCACCGCCGCCAGGATGGTGCCGGGATCGGCGCCGATCACCACCGCCGCCGGCAAAGGCTCGGGCTTGGTCGCCCCCCAGCGCTGATGATGCTGGGCGCCGCCGCGATGGCGCAGCCAGCGCATCAGGGTGGTGTTCTTGCCGGTCACCTGCATGCGGTAGATGCCGAGATTGTAATCGTCGCGCTTGTCGCTGTCCTTGGTGCCCGCCGTAGGCCCGCGCGTCACCACCAGCGGCCAGGTGATCAGCGGCGCCGGCTCGCCCGGCCAGCAGGTCTGGATCGGCAGTTTCGACAGATCGATGTCGTCGCCGGTCAGCACGACTTCCTGGCAGGGCGCCGAACCGACCGTCTTGGGCCGCATCGCCATCACCGTCTTCAGGAGCGGCAGCATCTCCAGCGCCTCGCGCCATCCGCCGGGCGGCTCCGGCTGCTTCAGGAAGGCCAAAGTCTCGCCCACTTCGCGCAGCTGGTGCGGCTCGCGGTCCATGCCCCAGGCGACGCGCTCGACCGTGCCGAACAGATTGACCAGCACCGGCATCGGATGCTTCGAGCCGTCAGGGTTGAGCACATGCTCGAACAGCACCGCAGGACCATTTTCGGCCAAAAGCCGGGTCTGAATCTCGGTCATTTCGAGGATGGGGGAAACGGGCTTCGAGACGCGGACCAGCCGGCCCTCGGCCTCCAGGCGTTCGATGAAGTCGCGAAGAGAAGCGTAAGACATGAGGCGCATTGGAAAGAGAAGACACCCTTCCGTCAAGGCGGTATATAGGCAATAGGGGCAGCCGTCCTGCTCCGGGCGGGGGAGATCATCATGGGCGTCACGACCAGCACTGCGGCCTTGGATCAGCGCGAGATCCGCTATCGGCGTCTCATCGATCTCGGCATCGCCCTGTCGGCCGAACGGCACCATGCCCGCCTGATGGAGCTGATCCTGTCGGGCGCCAAGGAACTGACCAACGCCGACGGCGGCACGCTCTATCTGCATGACGAGGCGAACCGCACGCTGAAATTCGCCATCGTACTCAACGATACGCTGAAGATCGCCCTGGGCGGCACCACCGGCCAGCCGATCACCTTCCCCCCGCTGGCGCTTTACGACGCCGAGGGCAATCCCAACCAGAAGAATGTCAGCACCGCGGCCGCCTTGTCGGGCAATACGGTGGCGATCGACGACGCCTATGACGCCGAGAATTTCGACTTTACCGGCACCAAGGCGTTCGACGCCAAGACCGGCTATCGCTCGAAATCCTTCCTGACCGTGCCGCTGAAGAACCATGAGGGCGACGTGGTCGGCGTGCTGCAGCTGATCAATTCGCGCGATCCCGCCGGCACGGTGATCCCCTTCCCCGAGGAGACCGTCTCATTGGTCGAAGCGCTGGCCAGCCAGGCGGCGGTGGCGCTCGACAATCAGATGTTGCTCGACGCCCAGAAGAAGCTGTTCACCTCCTTCATCGAAGTGATCGCGAACGCCATCGACGCCAAGTCGCCCTATACCGGCGGCCATTGCCGGCGCGTGCCCGCGCTGACCAACATGCTGACCCGCGCCGCAACCAAGGCGACCAACGGCATCTTCGCCGATTTCGACCTGACCGAGGATGAGTGGTACGAGCTGGAGGTGGCCGGCGGCCTGCATGATTGCGGCAAGGTGACGACGCCGGAATATGTGGTCGACAAGGCCACCAAGCTGGAAACCATCTATAACCGCCTGCACGAGATCCGCAACCGCTTCGAGGTGGTCAAGCGCGACGCCGAGATCGCCTATTGGAAGGGCGTGGCCGAGGGCGGCGACAAGGATCAGCTGGCGCTCGAGCGCGATGCGCGCCTGAAGCAGCTCGACGAGGACTACGCCTTCGTCGCCGAATGCAATGTGGGCGGCGAATTCATGGCGCCGGAACGGGTGGATCGCCTGAAGAAGATCGCCGAGACCACCTGGCTGCGCACGCTGGACGACACCATCGGCCTGTCGTGGGAAGAGGCCCAGCGCAAGCCCAAGGAAAAGCAGGCTTTGCCGGTTCTCGAACATCTACTGGCCGACAAGCCCGAGCATATCGTGCCGCACGACAAGCCGGCGATGCCCCCCGACAATCAGTGGGGCTTCAAGATCAATCCGCCGGCGCACAAATTCAATCTGGGCGAGGTCTATAATCTCGGCATCGGCCGCGGCACGCTGACCGCCGAGGATCGTTACCACATCAACGATCACATCGTGCAGACCATCATCATGCTGGAAGCCCTGCCCTTCCCGAAGAATCTCAAGCGCGTCCCGGCCTGGGCCGGCGGCCATCACGAGAAGCTGGACGGCACCGGCTATCCCAAGCGGCTGTTCAAGGACGACATGGAGATCCCGGCGCGCGCCATGGCGATCGCCGACATCTTCGAGGCGCTGACCGCGCGCGACCGTCCCTACAAGACGCCGAAGAAGCTATCGGACTGCATCAAGATCCTGTCCTTCATGAAGAAGGACCAGCATATCGACCCCGATCTGTTCGATCTGTTCCTGACCGCCGGCGTCTATAAGGAATATGCCGAGCAGTTCCTGACGCCCGAGCAGATCGACGAAGTCGATATCAGCCAGTATCTGACGAAGTAGGAGTCTTCCCCCTCACCCCGGCCCTCTCCCCCGATTCGGGGGGAGAGGGTTGGGGTGAGGTGGGTTCAGCGACGAGGCGGCGGCAGGTCTTCCGATTGGATGCTGGTGGCCGGCACGATGGCCGGCATCGGCGCCGGATCGCGATCGACGGGTGCGGCCGAGGCCGGCGCCTGCTGCACCACCGGCGCGGGCTGGGCGGCGGTTTGGGTGGAATCGTCGGACTTGTCGATGTTCTTGCTGGCCAGCTTGACGACATGGGCGACGCCGTCGCCGACGAAGCAACCGCCCGTCAGCAACGGCAAAGACAGAGCGAGAATGGATAGGATGCGCATGGCCGCATCCTATCAGGTCCGCCGCATGCCCTCCAGGAAGGAACGGATTTCCCCGCGCACCCTTTCCGCGGTCTGCGAAAGGTCACCGGACGAGGCCAGAACCTTGTCGGCCACCGAGCCGGTGGTGCTGGCGGCATCCGTCAGCCCGGCGATATTGCGCGACACCTGGCCGGTGCCTTCGGCGGCCTGGGCGACGTTGCGGGCGATTTCCTGGGTGGCGGCGCCTTGCTCCTCGACCGCCGAGGCGATGCCGGACGAGATCTGGCGGACCTGCTCGATCACCGAGGACACGCCCTTGATGGCCTCGACCGCGTGCCGGGTCTCGGCCTGCACTGCGGCGACCTGGGACGAGATTTCCTCGGTGGCGCGGCCGGTCTGGCTGGCCAGAGTCTTGACCTCGCCGGCCACCACCGCGAAGCCCTTGCCGGCGTCCCCGGCGCGCGCCGCCTCGATGGTCGCATTCAAGGCCAATAGATTGGTCTGGCTGGCGATGTCGGTGACCAGGCTGACCACCTCGCCGATGCGGCCCGCCGTGGTGGCCAGGGTCTGCATCATCTCGTTGATGCGCGAGGTCTCCTGCGACGCCTCGGTCGAGATGCGCGCCGCCTCGCCGACCTGGCGGCTAATCTCCGAGATCGAGGCGTAGAGTTCGTCCGACGCCGCTGACACGGTCTGGACATTGCCGGTCGCCTCATGCGCGGCATTGGCGGCCGATTCGGCCTGGATCCTGGCGTGGTTGGCGACCGAGGCCATGGTCTGGGCGGTATCGTGCAGTTCGGCGGTGGCGCCGGCGCTGTGGTCGATCAGGCTCATCACCCGCTCCTCGAACTGGCGGGCGATGCCGGCGCGCTCGGCCGCCATCGCCTGGCGCGACCCCTCCTCGGCGCGGCGGCGCTCCTCCTCCTGGCGATCGAGCGCCAGCGCATTGGTGCGAAACACTTCCAGCGCCTGGGCCAGCTTGCCGAGTTCGTCCTGGCGGCCGGCATGGGCGACCACGATGTCGCGCTCGCCATGGGCCAGGCGGTCCATGGCGCCGGTGATCTCGGCCAGCGGACGGCTGATGGTGCGGACGATTCGCAGCGAAACGGCGAGAGTAACCGCCACCAGCCCGGCCAGGATCAATCCATAGGTGCCGAGCTGGGCGCGGAAGGCGGCATCGATGTCGTCGGTGTAGACGCCGCAGCCGACCAGGGCGTCCCACGGCTTATAGGGCATCACGGCGGTGATCTTGGGCATCGGCTGGCCGCCGCTGCTGCGCGGATAGGAATAGGGCACGAAGCCGCCGCCCGATTTGGCCGCCTCGATGAAGCGCTTCACGATCGGGATGCCGGTCGGGTCCTGCACGTCGATGCGGCTCTTGCCCTCGACCGAGGGATCGGGGCCGAAGATCTCGGTCATGCCGTCGAGCCGATAGCTGAAGACGTAATCCTTATTGCCGAAGCGCAAATCGCGGATCGCGCCCTTGGCCTGCTCCTTGGCGTCCTCGGCGCTCATCTTGCCGGAATCGGCCAGCAGCCGATAGCGGTCGAGCACCGAGATGGCCGCCTCGACCATCTGCCGCACATGCTCCTTGCGCTCTTCCAGCATGCTGGCGCGCTGGCGCTCGGCGCCAATCGCCGCCAGGACGACCATTCCAAGAACGGGCACCAGAACGGCGAGAAGAATACGGTTGCGCACATTGAATGTGATCGGCATGACATTTCCTCGATTCTTGTCGTTACCGGAGCGTAACCACGAGCTGTAAACAAGTCATTCCGATTCCAGAGATTTCTCTCGATATGCGCAGACTACTTCACCTCTTCATTGCGGTCTTCTTGCCACTGGCCGCCCAGGCGCACTCTCTCGATGGCGCGCGCGGCGTGCTGGAGCGGCTGATCCCGCACCAAGCCCATCAGTTCGAGCTGGCCTTGATCCCCGCCCGCGATGACGGCGAGCGCTATCGCATCTCCAATGGCGGCGGCCATATCCGCGTCGAGGGCACCAGCCCCAGCGCCGTGCTGTTCGGGGTGAACTGGTATCTGAAATATTTCGCCGGCGTGCAGATCTCGCCCAATGGCGACCGCGTGCCGGCCGGGCGCTTCACTTTGCCGCGGCGCCCGGTCGAGGGCGCCTCGCCCTATCAGGTGCGCTATGCGCTGAACGAGAATGTCGACGGTTACAGCTCGCCCTATTGGGATTGGCCGCGCTGGCAGCGCGAGATCGACGTGCTGGCCTTGTCTGGCGTCAACGCCGTGCTGGTCGAGCGCGGCACAGACAGCGCGCTCTACGAAACCTTCCGCGAATTCGGCTATGGCGACGAGGAGATCCGCCGCTGGATCACCTTGCCGGCGCATCAGAACTGGCAGCTGATGGGCAATCTCTGCTGTTTCGACGGGCCGATCAGCCGGGAGCTTTTGAAGAAGCGCGCCGACTCGGCCCAGCGCATCGTCGCCCGCCTGCGCGAGCTGGGCATCACGCCGGTGCTGCCCGGCTTCTACGGCATCGTACCGGCCGATTTCGACAAGCGCTTCACCGCGGCTCATGTCGTGCCCCAGGGCGACTGGGCCGGCTTCACCCGCCCCGGCTGGCTCGACCCGCGCGACCCGATGTTCGCCAAGCTGGCAGACAGCTTCTATCTGCATCAGCGGACCCTGTTCGGCGACAGCACGATCTACGACATGGAGGTCTTCCAGGAAGGCGGCGAGTCCGGCGACGTGCCGGTGCCCCAGGCGGCGCGCAGCGTGCAGGACGCGCTGGCCCGCGCCCATCCCGGCGCGCGCTGGATGATGCTGGCCTGGCAGGGCAATCCGCGCCAGGACCTGCTGTCCGGCGTGGACCGCGACCGCCTGCTGGTGATCGACATCGATCATGACCGCGTCGCCCGCGACGACCGGATGAAGGATTTCCAGGGCGCGCCCTTCCTCTATGGCGGGCTATGGGAATTTGGCGGCCGCACCACCTTCGGCGCGGCGCTCGGCACCATCAATGAGCGCCTGCCCCGCCTGGCCCGCAGCAATGCCAACATGACCGGCACCGCGCTGTTCACCGAAGGCATGGGCACCAATCCCTTCGCCTACGATCTGTTCACCGAACTGGCCTGGCGAACCGATCCGGTCGATCTGGAAAGCTGGAGCTCGGATTATGTGCGCCGCCGCTATGGCGCCGCCGATCCGCACGCGGTGGCGGCCTGGCGCATCCTGCGCGAGACCGCCTATGACCTGAAGGTGGATGCCAGCCAGTTCAACAGCGAACGCGACGCCGCCGCCGAAAATCTGTTCGACGCCCAGCCCTCGCTGACCGCCACCATGGTGTCGAACTGGTCGCCCGAAGCTCTGCGCTATGACAACAATCTGTTCCGCCGCGCTTTGCCCGAGTTGCTGGAGATGCCCGCCTCATTGCGGGGCAGCGAAGCCTATCGCTACGATCTGGTCGACGTCGCCCGCCAGACCCTGGCCAACGAAGCCCGCCGCCTGCTGCCCGAATTGCGCACCGCTTACGGCACCAAGGACCGCCCCCGCTTCCAGGCACTGGCCCACCGTTGGCTGCAAATGATGACGCTGGAGGACCGGCTGCTGTCCACCGACCGTTTCTTCCTGGTCGGAAGCTGGCTGGCCCCGGTGCAGGACTGGGCCTCCTCGCCCGACGAGGCGCGGCGGCTGGAGCATGACGCACGCTCGATCCTGACCACCTGGGGCGACCGTAAGGCCAGCGAGGACGGGCCGCTGCATGATTACGGCAACAAGGATTGGGCCGGCCTGACCCGCGATTATTATCGTCTGCGCTGGGAGACCTTCTTCCGCGCCCTCGACGACGAATTGCGTACCGGCCGGGCCGCCACGCCGATCGATTGGTTCGCGCTCGGCGAGGAGTGGAACCGAGGCGAGCAGTCCTATTCCGACCAGCCGACCGGAAGCGCCTATGCCGCGGCCAAACGCATCGCCGATTTCCTCGAGCTACACTAACTCCCCCAGCCGCTGCCCGTCCCCGAGATCAACGGCGGGCAGCGGGAAGTCGGGCGAGGGATGGCGGATCAGGCGCAGGCGGCGCTCGCGCCAGCTCCAGGGATCGGCCAGCTCGACGGCCAGGACGGCACTTAAAGTCCGCCGCTGCGGGCCGCGCGGGCCGAGCCACAATTCGTCCAGCGCGCGGAGCAGCCCGGCGGGATCCTCGGCGCAATTGACCGCCACCACCAGCGGACGATCCAGCGCGCCATAGCGGCTGGCCTTGCGCTTCAGCACCCCATGCAGGCCACCCCGGGCGCTTATCCCTTCGAGATAGAAGCCTTCGAGCTGGAAATCCGGTGACTTCCAGGTGTGCGCCAGCTTGGGCTCGACCGCCTGGATGCGATGGCCCAGGGCGACCAGCAGCCGGTGCAGCAGCAGCTCGAAGAAGGCGGCGAGATGCTGGTCGTCGCGGCGCGAGCGCAGGCGGGCGGCCAGGTTGCCGGCCTCCTCGGGCGGATAGGCCCTCAGCCACTCGTCGAGGGTGGCGCGCACGGCATCCGCCTCCGGCAAGGCGGAACGGCTGAGATAGGCGAAGGCAGGTTCTTTCGGATGAGGCGGCCGTGTGTCCCAGCGCGGCCCATGCTCGAACAGATCGATCACGCTCAGAACCCGACGAACAACGGATCCATGCGGACATGGTCGATCCGCTGGATCTTCTGATGGGCGGCGGGAAAAGCGCGATCGGGGCAATCGCCGCGCGGGCAGGCCTGGCAGGTGATGCCGATCAGATCGGGCTTCTCCGCCAGATGATCGGCATAGACCAGCTTGCCCATGTCGCGCTGTTCGCAGCCCAGCGCCAGGGCATAGTGCGCGGTGCGGAACGGCCCAGGGCGCCAAGGCTTGGCCGCCGTGCAGGCGATCGAGAGATAGCGGGCGCCGTCGGGCATCTCGGCGAGCTGGGTCAACAGGCGCCCGGGCGATTGGAAAGCATGATGCAGGTTCCACACCGGGCAGGTACCGCCGAACCGGGCGAAATTGAGGCTGTTGGCGGTGAAGCGCTTCGAGATGTTGCCGGCGGTGTCGACCCGGATCAGGAAGAACGGCACACCCTCGGCGCCGGGCCGCTGCAAGGTGGTCAGGCGGTGCATGGCCTGTTCCAGGCTCACCCCGAAGCGGGCGCGCAGCACGGCGAGGTCATACCGCACCGCCGTCGCCGCCTTCAGGAAGCGTTCATAAGGCATCAGGATGGCACCGGCCAGATAGCTCACCAGCCCGGCGCGCAGCAGCGCCTCGCTCTGTTCGTCATCGGTCGGAGCACGGGCGAGAATGGCATCGATCCGCTCGCGCCCCTCCAGGATGGCGATCTGCGAGGCCAGCTGGAACGCGCGGCTGGCGGGCGGCAGCATCTCGGACAGCAGCACGCGGTGGCGGTGCAGATCGTGGCGACGGATGGTCGAGCCCATCACCTCGACCGGAATCAGTTGAACCTGCAGCCGGTGCTTTTTCTCCAGATGGCGGACCAGCGAGAAGAACATCGCCTGGGGATCGAAGTCGCCACCGGCCCATAACGCCTCGGCGGCGTCCTCCAGCTCGGGGAAATGGTTCATCTCCTGCTGGAAGAAGGCGTGCACGGCCTCCTCCGGCACCGGCCGGGCCGCGTCGCTGCCGCTTTCCATCGCCTGGCGGGCCTGGCGATAGGCGCCATAGAGGGCGATCATCGCCTCGGCCATGGCGGGCGTGGCGGTGACGAATTCGCGCAGATCCTGCTTGCCGAGATCCATGCCGGCGAACAAGGCGTCGCCCAGCACCTCGTCGAGGCCGCTGACCAAAGGTGCCTCGTCATCCTCGGCGAAGCGCTGCAGGTCGATGCCGAAATTCTGCACCAGCCGCAGCAGCAGCGCCGTGGTGACCGGGCGCTGATTATGTTCCAGCAGATTGAGATAGCTGGGCGAGATGCCGAGCTGTTCGGCCATCTGCAATTGGGTGAGGCCCGAACTGCGCCGCAAGCGCCGCACCTTGTGCCCCAGCATCAATTTCTTCTGCATCGCCACTCCCTTGAAAGGACCGGGAAATTGTCCGGCCAGCGGGCGATTTTCACAACGCACAAAAGCGTGACCACACTTTGTAAATTCTTCACAATCCGACATTTTTCTTTTTAAATCACATACTTAGCTTGCGATGGCCGGATTATATTGCAGTGCAGGATCACTGTTAAACGGAGCCAAAAGCATGAGCCCCCTCGACACCAAACCGACTTTTGAGATCGATGATTCGCTGCAGGCCCGCCGCTTCGACGGCATCCGCCGCGACTATTCGGACGCAGAGGTCGCGCGTCTGTCCGGCTCGGTGAAGATCGACTACACCCTGGCCGAGCTGGGCGCGCGCCGTCTGTGGCAGCTGCTGCACACCCGCCCTTATGTGCCTTCGCTGGGCGCCTTGACCGGCAACCAGGCGATGCAGGCGGTCAAGGCCGGGCTGGAAGCGATTTACCTGTCCGGCTGGCAGGTGGCGGCGGATGCCAACATCGCCGGCCAGATGTATCCCGACCAGAGCCTCTATCCGGCCAATTCGGTGCCGGCGGTGGTCAAGCGCATCAACCAGGCCTTCCAGCGCGCCGACCAGATCCACCATATGGAAGGCAAGCACGACAC
>Ga0213872_10002666_pt1 | contig 10333 bp, 12 predicted proteins | sample VelepicomBERX_R2_FD_160071 | JGI IMG/M metagenome (GOLD analysis project Ga0213872, IMG submission 160071) | Rhizosphere microbial communities from Vellozia epidendroides in rupestrian grasslands, the National Park of Serra do Cipo, Brazil - RX_R2 | ecosystem: Host-associated > Plants > Roots >... | reverse complement strand
TCAAAAAAAATTTGGTACGGTCGAATTTCTGACTCAAATACGTAGCCAAATGCGCAAACGCGATTTGGTGACACTGCTGCTCATTGCAGCTACGATTAGCGCCAAAGCCCAAATTGGTTGGACTGTCGCAAAATTTGCCGAGAGATTTCCCAACAACAACGGTGACCGGGAATAGGGTCACATCTCAACTTTCAACAATTTTTGAACCTGTTTTACTCTACGTTGCAATGAACGGTCGGTCTCAAGCCGGTTTTGGAACCTTTGCGCTAGCAGCGCTCGCTGCCAGGTATTCAACCTCACCCATGCACTCCCGAACCTCGCTGCAGAGTCATTCTCGCATGCTGTTGTCCCAATGTAAGACGCACCGCACTATTGCATCGTTGGCAGGACACCACTTTCCAAGGCGCCTGCCTGACGGAAAGAGTTGCCGATCATCAATTCCATGGTTGAGCACGTGATACTAGCGGTTCTGCACAGCGATGCTCGACGGACGACTCACTAAGCCAGAGTGCCGCCATATCCAACCTTAGCCGTCAACCTAAACGTTGATTGTTGAGATCTGACCCTAACGGCCTTTTTCGTCGACCGCGCTCTGCGATCACGCACCTTGCGAGCAATACGCCATTCTGGATTCCGGCCCATCCCAGCCGGTGGACCGATTCAACTTCGTGCCCGCGCAGGCCTCTACCCATGCGCCAGTCTAAGTTTTCATCCAACAGAATGCGCATTCACTGCTGCGCCATAGCATGCGCCTTAGATTCCTCTAGCATGGCAAGGACCTGATCCCGCTTTACACTGGGAAAACCTTCGAGAAAGTCTGCAATGGAGTCACCAGCCTCCAAATGTTCGAACAGACTCTTAATCGGTACTCGGGTTCCGGCGAAGACAGGCTCGCCTCCGAGAACTTCCGGGTCTCGCGTCACGACGTTTCCCATAAAGTGACTATAACGCAGCCCCCCGGAAGCGAAAACCCACACAGTGCGTGCCGGTTCTTGGATCAGTTACCGTGCTGAGCGGCGTACGCCCAGATTGCCAGGTCATTGACTCGAGCAAGTTCTACGTCGAGGACGTGCACCGCGTGGTGACCCAGATTTTGGAGTAGTTTTGCGAGAGCGCGCGGAAGTTGATTGTCGATCAGAAACCTCACGAAATCTTGATAAGTGCGTGATCGCTTTGCGCGGCAGCGAAGTCCAGACAAGCTTGGATATCCTCCCGCTCAAGAAACGAATAGTCTGCAAGGATTTCACCCCATGAAGCACCGCGGGCCAGCAGTTCCAAAACATCCTTTACCCGCATCCGATACCCGCGAATGCAAGGACGGCCTCCACATTTTCCCGGCTCAATGGTGATCCGATCGGCGTATGACATACGGCGGGAGTTTAACCCATTGCCGGGATATCGCAAAACGCCCTGACCGCATGTCAGCGGCAACGCAATCGCCCAAAGCAAACTCCCGTACCAACAATTCGGGCGTGCGTTCCAGCGCCGTTGCCTAGGGAAGAAGTGGTAGGGTCAGATCTCAACTTTCAACAATTTATTCATTTGTTTTACTCTTCGTTGCAATGAACGGTCTTAAGCCGGTTTTGGAATCTTATGATGGCGACGCTCATGGCCGGGTATTCAACCTCGTCCATACCTACCAAGCTCGCGTAGAGTCATTCCCTACAGGAAATGCCCGTTTGCGCGATCGTAAGCGCAGGCTCAAAACAACCGCCGAAATCCCGAGCTCGCGGCTCGCCGGGGCGACCGAGTACCTTACACCGCCTTCAACGCTCTTCGTAACCGAACGGTGACCGGTCAAGATTCGAGCGGCCACCGAATGATCGACCCCGAGAATTTTGCCGAGTTCCCGGGTCGTGATGCCGTTTTCTTCAACCAAGTACCGCAACATTTCGAGCGGATGGGCCGCCTTGTCAGCTTTCGCTGGCGGGTTCTCATATTGGTCATGAATCTTGCGCAGCGGATAAAGTCGCACCAGTTCCTCGTACATTCCGGGAACTTCGGTTGGCAAATTCAAGTGTTTGTTTGAGCCGCGGGCGAGGGGCATCATAGCACGAAACCACCGTCAAGAGGTAAGGCTACGCCAGTGATAAAGGATGCTTCCGGTGAACAGAGATAGACAACCGCAGCAGCGACTTCTTCCGACCGGCCGAAGCGTCCGACCGGATGACGGGACATCGCAAGGGCGCGACTTTGCTCGTCGCCTCTGATCTGTTTGGTCAAATCGGTCTCAATAATAGCAGGGCAAATCGCATTGATTCGCACGCCCTTAGGAGCGAACTCGAGGGCGGCCGATTTCGTTAGAGCGACTACGGCAGCTTTGCTGGCACTATAGATTGGTGAATTGGCGACCGGCCGCAGCGCGAGTACCGAAGCGTTGTTCACGATGGCGCCGCCCCCTGATTGAAGAATGGCCGGGATCTGATGTTTCATCGAAAAAAAGACGCCGCGTACATTGATGTCCATGATGCGATTATAGATGTCAGATGTAGCGGTCATCGTGGCACGTCCTTCTCCCCCAACCCCAGCGTTGTTGAACGCGAAGTCCAGCCGGCCAAAACGCTCTAGAGTCTTTGCCACGAGGGTTTCAACCTCTGATTCCTCGCTCACATCGCCGCGGACAAATAAACCTTGTGCGCCCGCTTTCTGAATGAGCGACAACGACTCAGCTCCCTCAGCCTCGCGCCGCCCAGAAATGACGACATTTGCGCCCTGTTCAGCAAAAGCGACTGCCGTCGCCCTTCCGATTCCAGAGGTTCCGCCCGTGATCAATGCAACTTTTTCAGCAAACGATGTGTTCATTGTGGTGGTCCATTCTTAGTGAAAGATGGATCAACAGTAAATGTTCTGATACAACTTCATCCCGCACAACCGGGGAGTAAGCCATAAGCACGGACGAATTCCATAGTCGCGAATTTCGCACATGCTGGTGGTTCCGTAATTGTGCTTTCCGATAACGGTTATTACGCCGTGGTGCATAAACCAGAATTGAACCTCGAGCAAGCGACAGCCTTGGCAATCGGCCTTTGTCAGAAGAAGGGAGGCACTAACATCAAAGTTGTTGCTTCCTCAAGCTCGATGGCCAAACCCGGAGCTTACTGTGTCGTTAAATCGGGTGCAATTGTTGGAATCGGTTTCCAATGCGCCTCCAGTACGGAGGCGTACGCCGTTGCTGTCGCCGCGTGCCGACAGAAAGGCGGAGCAAATCCTCACGTTGTACAGGCTGGGACTGAAGGGAATGCATTACTGGACACAGTATACCCAGCGGCATATGCGCGTAGGCTTTAGAGTCCGAGAAAAAGGAGCGGTCCGACCTTGAACCGCACGCCAAGCTTCTTGGCACGTTCCAGCGTAACCGAACGGTCAAGATTCGAGGGGCCTGCCGGATGGTAATCTGCTTACCCCAGAGAACGAGAAGGCTTGGAGGGCAAAGTGGTGGATCGCAAAGAATGCGAGTCCCGCACCAACACCAACCCCGATTGATTGGTAATGACTTTTAAAATCTTCGCCGCTGATTTCTGATCCAGCCAAACCGTACATCATAGAATAGGCTTTCCCTCAACACGAGTTTTGGCCATATTGATTCGCTATGGTCGGGTTCGATCTTGCTGTTTTAGCGACCCACGGGTTTATGACCCTTTTCCACAAATGGATGCATAAAAAGGCCGCTGTTTTTCGGCCGCCGCAGCTTTGCGCTCTTCATGCGCCGATTCGAGTGCGACCGATGGCCTCGAAACGGTTTGATTGGCAATCGGGGGCGCTGGTTCAGCCGACATCCACTCGCGCACCAGGATTTCGACCGCCTCTTCGGTAAGCATCGGACATTGATCACTCCCTGGAAACCCAGCAAAGCCCAGATCCTCGCCGCGCGCGACAAGCTCGTCCCGGATCTCGCAGGCAAAAACCTCATCGTCCTCTTCGTGGGTATCAACCCCGGCCTCTACACCGCCGCCATCGGCCACCACTTCGGCCGCCCTGGCAATCGCTTCTGGCCCGCCCTTTACGGCGGTGGATTCACCCCGCGCCTCTTCTCCCCCTTTGAAGAATCCCTTCTTCTTGACCTCAAGTTCGGCATCACCAACATCGTCGAACGCGCCACCGCCCGCGCGGATGAACTCAGCGACGACGAACTTCGCGCCGGCGGCCGGCGTCTCCAAGCCAAAGTCAGACGCTGGCGCCCGACCGTCGTCGCCTTTGTCGGCATTCACCCCTACCGCGTCGTCTCCGGTATCAAAAACGCCCGCGTCGGCCTCCAAAAGCCCCTTTTCGGCAACAGCCACGCTTGGGTTCTTCCCAACCCCAGTGGCCTCAACGCCCACTACCTGCCCGCCGCCCTCGCGCAACTCTTCGGAGACCTCCGCCTTTGGGCCATTGCAGAGCACGAGCGCCGTCGCAGGATCGTTTCTGTTTCCGGGCCAAAAATTGCGCCTCCCGGCAGCTCACCTTGTGAAGTGGCTGTCGAAGAGGCGCGTATCTAAAGACGCATCGCAAATGTGCGAAGGTCGTCGGTTTTGTGACCTGTTTACTCTTTGGCGCGATGACTGGGTTTATGCTCGGCGTGTTGCGGTTTCTCCTCGCGCTCGCCATGCGACGGCTTGACTTCATGCTCGGCGTGCTGGGGTTTCTTTGCGTGCGCACCGTGTTGCCGCTTCACTTGCTGGCGCACCGCGTCGTTAATTGGCGACGTGGCGTTAGTGTTTGTGGCCCAAAGCGGATTATTTCCACCGTCATATATCACAAAATTGCCGTCGACTTGCATTTTGCAGTACGACCCTCCTGCTTGAGCTACGCCCGAAAACTGGACGATCCAACGATAGTTATTAGCTGGCCCGAAAACGCCCAAACGAACGTCGCCGCTCTGTTCGCTATAAAATTTGCAACTTGCTCCTACGTTCTCTGTGTTTGAGGCCCATAACGGCGCCTGACTTTGGTTGTCGTAGAGGACAAGGTTTCCGTCCTTTTGGAATATAATACTGAACCCTCCGTCACTAGAATCAAGCTGGGTTAAATCTTGTCCAATTACAATAGTGTCTCCCATACATTTCTACTTTTTTGATGTGTAATCTATGTTTCTTTATTCAGTTAGATCAGCGCGAATAACCACCTTAGGTCTCCCGCCGTTTATTTTATTTTGAACGGGTGGCTCCGTAGAGCATTTAGGGAGAGTCGTAAATAGAACTAAAGGTCCAGTGCAAAAGCAGCCCAGTGCTGTCCAGCATAACCGCCACTTGGACAGGTTAGTCTTGTATTCAAGCGTAATGGCGGCCCTTCACGGAGCTTTGCATGATGAGGTTGACCCTGTGAGGAAGGACGTGACGATAAGCCGGATTGAAGGTCGATTTATGCCACGAAGCGGTCTTGGACTTAGCCCAAGGTGAAGTTTCCCGTCCGCAGGGCCGGAACTCTGGGAAATAATGTTGTAGAGTTCGACCCTGAAGCCGAAGGGGTCAGAGAAACAGGGATATTACGAAGAGTTTCGCTATGTGCTGCAAAAAACGAATAGAATCCACACAGAAGCACACGAAGAGGAGGAAAAGCCCGGCAGGAACATCTCGGTCGGAGTGTGAGCTTCCATTTCAAAAAGGAGCACTTTAATCGACCGAAAGCTTCGGAGGTTCCTTCGCAATCCGGAACGTCCACCGGCAAACCATCAAGAGTGATCTCTTCGCGATCTTCGTGGTCTTCTGTGCACATCCGGTCTGTACCAATCGGTTCTTCTTGCCGAATGCCGAGGCCCGTCATTTAACGAATACACACTAGACGATGCCACCGAGAGCATGCAGTTAATGGACAAGGTATTATTCAATCGTCTTAAAAATCCCGCCAAATTCGGCGCAAACGGGGCAAAAACCGTTGGTGATATTATCAGAGCACCGGGGCAATTCAGGGGATTCGAACATTACCCCAATTATAGTCACGCGATCGTCAATATGCTTCAAAACATTATTAACATTGCGAATAACGCCAAAGACAAGCGCCACGAGGACTTTACGGATTTCATAAACGCTGCAGTTGACGTGACAAGCGACGAAAGCATTCAGGACCCTTCTCCTGGAATATTGGTGGCGTGGAGGACAGCTGGTTCCGGTTCGCCTGGCCCAGGCTTCACACTACACACTACGATCTTGGGTAATGACTTTTATTACATCCCAAAGGCTTAGAGCGCCGCGTTTTTCACACGAGACCTCCTTTGTGCGATCACTCAAGGTTACTCCGGTGGCAGTCATATCCACAAAATCTCCTCCGCCGCTCAACCCTGATTGCAAGCCTAATATAATGTAAGACGCAGCCGCAGGACTGTTGCCCGCAATAAATACGGTGGCCGCTGCACCCGTTGTGTTTACCTTGTCTACATTATTGACAAATTTCCTGAAAAAAGGCGAAAAGATGCATCCATGATCTTGTGCACAATAGATTTTGCAAAAGTTGCCGAATGGGCTGGAAATGTTGCCGAATGGGCGGCAGCGTTTTGTACGCTAGGAACCTTGGCCCTCATTCTGTTTCAAACAAATGCTATCCGAAAGACTGTTAAGCTTCAGACTCTTCAAGCTGTCTATAGTGAGATGCTGAGTCTAGATCGTTTCTTTTTCGAAAATTGTGAGTTCCGGGAATATTTTTACGATGGGAAGGAGCCTCCACCGGACAAAAGGGCGCAGGCTCATATCGTTGCTGAATTGCTGTTGGATTTATTCGACTATGTCTACGTTCAGAAGGATACCATGGCTCCCCCCGCATTCGAGGAGTGGGAGAAGTATATAGTTTTTTTGTCACAGAATAGCCCTGTTTTACGAGATGCTATGAAGCACAAAGAGGCGAAAATGTGGTATGACAGTCGGCTCGTAGGTTCCCAAGCGGGAGATTGATTTGCACGTGACGGCGATAGCCTCGCTGGCACTCGTGGCTCGGGAGCTTACGGATGGCGATTGGCTCTACGAAATGAAGTTTGATGGCTATCGCAGTCAGTCCTCTTTGCTGTACTGGACGTGAGTTAATTTGGCAACAGAATTGGCCCCAGTTCTCACAAACCTTCGCCGGGGGTCAGCCTAGCCGGTCCATCTCCTGGGGCCGGCTGACCGTTACGTCGAGGTCTGTCACCAAGCCGTTAGCCAGGGAATAGATCCAGCCGTGGACGCAAAGCTGCTGGCCGCGCGCCCAGGCTTCCTGCACAAAGACATCTGATGCGACGTTCCGCACCTGCCGGATAACATTCAACTCGCATAAGCGATGGAGACGGGCGCGCGTATCCCGAAACGCGTTAAGCTCGTGGCGATGCTCGTGGTAGACCTCGCGGATAGGATGCAACCAGTGGTCCACCAGGCCGCGTCGCTTGCCATCCACCGCCGCGCTCACTCCGCCACACCCGTAGTGTCCCACCACCATAATGTGCTTCACATTCAATACGTCGACTGCGAACTGCAGCACGGAAAGGTAGTTCGCATCTTGCGGCGGGGCCAGGTTAGCGACATTTCGATGCACGAAAAGCTCGCCGGGGTCGAGACCCACAATCTCGTTGGCAGGCACCCGGCTATCTGAGCAGCCGATCCAAAGGTACTCCGGTGTCTGCTGGCCTTCGAGCCGTTTGAAGAAATTAGCGTCAGCGGTGATCATCCGCTCCGCCCAGGCACGGTTATTTGCCTTCAAGTGATCCAGCATGGGTGCGCCTATAGCGCCAATTCTCGTGGACCACAAGGCGGAGTGTCAGCTCCGGGTCCGGAGGGCCGCGGTTTTGCTATTTTATTTGGCCCTGCGTCCGATAAGCTCAGCTGAGCTCGGCTAGGCGCTATGTCTTCCGTTAATATTTATGTTCAAGTAACTGCTACGCCGCATGACCCTTCTGGGCGCGCTTCCGACAGTCCCCTCATGGTGATTGTCGAAGTTCCCGGCGCGAGAATCGAGCGGTATCGGGAACAATCGCCATCTACGGTCGAAGCCACCGACGCCCAGCTTGCCGAAAATCTGGCGAGCGAAGTCGGTCCGCCCGCGTTGGCCAGGGCCGGGCTCCATCGTCCCCCTGTGAGTTGGTTTGTCGAATCCGTCGCACTCCCCCAACGCCCGCCAGGGGTGGAAGCGCGCCCGTCGGATTTCTCATATGATGGCATGAAGGCGTGGATTCCAACGCGACAGTCTTTCGTTTGAACGACGGTGCGGCGCAAGGGCGCACCCCTCTGCCGCCACAAGGCCAAGGTGAAACTTGGCCCTACCGGATCGTTCGGTCTTAGCCAGATCGTTTGGTAGGGACGCGCTTCGTCGCGTCCTGGCTCGAAACGAAACCCATACTCAGTGAGCTGCAGCGGCGCCGATTGCTTTTGTTTTCTTACAAAACCAAATGGTGACAGACCCGACTAAGAGGATAACGCCAAGTACTAGAAAGCATTCGCTATACGCCATGACAAACGAGTTCGTTTGCACCGAAGATTGCAGCATTCGGTAGGCTTGTTGCAACGCCCCAGCCGGATCCCCCGAATGTTGCAAGTTCTGCGCGGATTGGTTCGATAGAAACTGTTGCACATAAGGACTGTAGGGCGTCACTCGTTCTCCAATCCGGAAATCATGAAATTGTTCACGCTGAGTAATCATGGTGCTCAACAATGCGGTGCCTACGCTGCCGCCCAGGTTTCTCATGATGTTGAAAAGAGCCGATCCGTCCCCCTGTTGTTCCCGCAGTAAACCGGCAGTAGCAAGAGCGGATAGTGGGACAATGGTAGACGGTTGCCCCAGAGCGCCGACGATATTGGCGATTTGAAATTGCGGCCCGCCAAACTCGGAATTCATCTGAATATTCAACCAACAGCTGCCACCGAAAATCAGCGCCCCGACAAAGACGATCAACCGATCAACCGCAGGTCAAACGCTTTCATCAGCCGCGGGACGATTGGAAATATCAAGAGTTGTGGGAGCCCGATCAGCACCATGGCCTCGCCGGTTTGTTTGGCGCTGTACTGTTGGACTCGCTCTAGATACTCCGGCAAAAGAAACACAGACCCGTATAGACTTGCCCCATCAAGAAATTCACTATGGAAGCCAAGGCTAGATTCCGGATACGTAGCAACCGGAGATTAACAACCGGGTGTTTGCTGACGAGCTCGCAGATAATGAAAAGGGGAATGAAAATCACTGCGAGCGCAAAACAGCGTTGGATGAAAACGCTGGTAAACCAATCGTCATTTTGCCCTTCTCCAGAAACGCGATGAGCGAGCCGAGTCCGATGGCCATGAAAACCGTACCCAACCAATCGCCTTTTCAGAGTAGCCTGAATTCCACGTTTTGATATTTTTTTGCTCTAACTAACTAAATGCGTACGGGCTACTGAACTTGGACAGACGGCTGGATAAGTCAGCAAAGAGGCAGTCGAATCCCGTGCCCTTTTGACCCGCTCGCTTTTTGGCGACGGTATTCTGCGTAGGTTTCTTCTGCGCGTTTCTGCAGCGAAACCGACTTCTGCTCCTTTGCGATTCTGATGGCCTCGCAAAATGAAGCCTCAATTTGGCTCTCCTCAGCACCAAGAGCCGCGAGAAATACACCGCGGAGCCGGGGGCAGGTCGGAAGACCAATCACGCTCTCCGGTTCTTTGTGCGATTGCTTCTGCTTCGGTTATGGACCCGAGAGCTTCGGCGGTACGATCCGCTAGATGCAATCCTTCAGCTTTCAGTGCCAACATATATTGCGGCATCACCGAGCCGGTCGCCCGAAAGTGTCTTATTCCCTGCTCGATCCACGGAATACCTTCCGCAGTGTTACCGGAAGCGCCCAGCGCCCAGCCGCGAAGGGTCTCTCCTATAGCCCGCCAAAACACAAAATTTTGCCGTGCTGACAGTTCAATCAAAGCCGACGCCATGCGTTCCACCTCAACAGGATTACGCTCAAACTGGCTAAGAGACCCGGCAAAATACAGCGACAGGGCTAACCCGTGCATGTCATGGTTACCCAGTTGAGTGCTGTTTTGGAGATGCAGTAAGCTGGCGCCCATCCATCAGCTCCGTCAGTCAATTGGCCGCCGCCGCTGGAAACATTGATTACACGCGGTGCGCTGCTTTTGGTAAGCAACGGGACAAACGCCCGCGTGACGCGCAGCGGCGCACTGGGAACCAGTCCACCTTGATACGCGATTTCTCGATGGCAGGCTACTCCAATGAATTTGCAGGAGTTTCGCGACTCTCTGGTGAAAGACCAGCCACCGAAGAATCTCAACTTTGCCCTGTCGGGGTTGTGGTGGGATGCTAAGGGGGACTGGACGAGAGCTCACGAATCAGCGCAGCAAGATGAGGGTCCTGCCGGCGCCTGGGTACACGCGTACTTACACAGGAAGGAAGGCAATCCTTCGAATGCCGCGTAT
>Ga0213872_10002665_pt1 | contig 10335 bp, 10 predicted proteins | sample VelepicomBERX_R2_FD_160071 | JGI IMG/M metagenome (GOLD analysis project Ga0213872, IMG submission 160071) | Rhizosphere microbial communities from Vellozia epidendroides in rupestrian grasslands, the National Park of Serra do Cipo, Brazil - RX_R2 | ecosystem: Host-associated > Plants > Roots >... | reverse complement strand
TGAAGCGCGCAACCTCATCGTCTGTTCCGACGTACTTACGGCGTCTGGCCGCTAGGTGGCGGCCGGCCGCCATCCAAGTCATGGAGCTCACGATGATTCGACTCACCCCGACGTCCAAACCCTTCGCCCGCCTGGCCATCGCCGCGGTACTGGCCTTCGCCGGATCGGCCACCTTCGCCGCGCTGCCCGTAGGCGCTACGGCGCCGGACTTCCAGCTGCAGGCCGCGCTGGCCGGCAAGCCGTCGGACTTCTCGTTGGCCCAGGCGCTGCGCAAGGGGCCCGTGGTGCTGTATTTCTTCCCGGCCGCGTTCACGGCGGGGTGCACGGTCGAGGCGCATGAATTCGCCGAGGCGACCGACACGTTCAAGCAGCTCGGCGCCACCGTCATCGGCGTGACGGCCGGCAACATCGACCGCGTGGCCGAGTTCTCCAAGCTCGAATGCCGCGACAAGTTCGCTGTCGCCGCCGACCCCGGTGCCAAGATCGCCGGCGAGTATCAGGCGCAGTTCCAGACCAAGGACGGCCACACGCTGTCGAGCCGCACGTCGTTCGTGATCGCCCCGGGCGGCAAGATCCTCGCGAGCTACACCGACCCGAACCCCGACCTGCACATCCAAAAGGCCATGGACGCCGTCAAGGCCTGGCACGACGCCGCAAAATAGTCCGTCGCCCATGCTGACCGCTCTGCTCACCGCTTTCCTCGGCGGTCTGATCCTCAACTTCATGCCCTGCGTGTTCCCGGTGATCTCGCTGAAGGCGTTCGGCCTGATCCGCCATGCCCACGATCCGCGCAGCGTGCGCGTCGAAGGCCTGGCGTTTCTTGGCGGCGTGGTGGCGACGATGCTGCTGTTGGCCGGCACGCTGCTCGCGGTGCGCGCGTGCGGGGCGGCGGTCGGCTGGGGCTTTCAGCTGCAGTCGTCGGTGCTGATCGCGCTGCTTGCGCTCGTGATGCTCGGCGCGGCGCTTAACCTGATGGGCCTGTTCGAGATCGGCCTGGCGGCGCAGCGCGTCGGTGCGGCAGGCGGGGTCGGCGGCTCGCGCGGCGGCGCGGCGGGCGCGGCGCTGACCGGCGCGCTCGCCATCATTGTGGCCACGCCGTGTACTGCGCCGTTCATGGCCGGCGCGGTCGGCTATGCGATCGTGCAGCCGCCGCTGGCGGCGCTGGCGGTGTTCCTTGCGCTGGCGCTGGGCTTCGCAGCGCCGTTCACGGCCGTCGCGTGGGTCCCGGCACTCGCGCGGCGGCTGCCGCGGCCCGGCGCGTGGATGGGCGTGCTCAAGCATGCGCTCGCGTTCCCGATGCTCGGCGCCGCGGCGTGGCTGGCCTGGGTGCTGGACCGTCAGGCCGGCTCGATGGCGCTCGGCACGCTGCTCGCCTCGGCCGTGGCGCTCGGTTTCATCGGCTGGCTCTACGGCATGGCGCAACAGCGGCAGATGGCAGGGCGCGGGCATCGGGCGCTGCTCGCCGTGTCCGTCGCGCTGCTCGTGCTGCTGGCCTGGCCGCTGGCAAGCCTGCCGCGAACGGCGGTGGTCGACAACGCCGCTGCGGTCGCACCGGCTGCAGCCGTGGCCGCCGGCCCGGCCGTGTGGACGCCGCAGACCGTCGCCGCGCAGCGCGGCAAGGGCCACGCGATCTTCGTGAACTTCACGGCCTCGTGGTGCATCACCTGCCAAGTGAACGACCGCGCCGCACTGTCCACGCAGGCCGTCAAGGACGCCTTGGCCCGTACCGGCGCGATCTACATGATTGCCGACTCGACCAAGTACAACCCCGACATCGAGGCCGCGATCAACGAGTTCGGCCGCGGCGGACTGCCGGTGTACGTGGTTTACCCGGCCGACGGCGGCGCTCCGACGGTGCTGCCGCAACTGCTCAGTCCCGGCATCGTGATCGACGCGCTCGAACATGCGGCGGCGAAGCACCCATGAGCTGCACTGAACCGTAAGGCCGATCGACTTGGATTGCGTGCCGCCGCTTGAGCGCGAAGCATCGAGTACCGCCGCCAGCGAGAACTGGCCGGCGTTGATGCAACGCGCGCAAGCGGGCGAGGCGCAAGCCTATGCCCACGTGCTGCGCGCGATGCTGCCGGCCATCCGGCGCTTCGTGCGCCGCGCCATCCAGGACGACGCGCTCGCCGAGGACGTCGTGCAGGACGTGCTGCTCACGATCCACCGCGTGCGGCACACCTACGACCCCGCGCGGCCGATCCTGCCGTGGCTGACGGCGATCTGCGCCGCCCGCGCCGTCGACGCGCTGCGCCTGCGCGGCCGGCGCTGGCGCCTCGAAGTCAATGACGACGACGCGATGCTCGGCCACGCCGACGCCACATCCGGCCAGACGCTCGACCAGCTCGCCGCGCGGCAGGAACTCGAGCGCCTGCTGCACCGCCTGCCGCGGCGACAGCGGCACGTCGTCGAGCTCGTCCACCTGCGCGAGATGAGCCTCGCGGACGCGGCCATCGCCAGCAGCCTGACGCTTTCGGCCGTCAAGGCACTGCTGCACCGCGCCTTCATGACCCTGCGCCGAAACGGAGGCACCGACCATGGCCGACCATGATGCCCTGATCGACCGACTCGCCCGCGACGTGCGACCCGTGCGCCGCCCCGCGCCGCCGTGGCAGCGCACCGCCGCGTGGCTGCTGCTGGCCTTGCCGTGCGGTGCGCTCGCGAGCTGGGCGCTGCAGCGCCGCGCCACCGACTGGTCCCAGCCCGGTGCGGCGTGGGCCGGGCTCGACATCATGCTGTCCTTCGCGCTCGGCGTGCTCGCCATGGTGAGCGCCTTTCGCCGGAGCATCGCGGGACGCGAGGCCCTGGGCTGGCGCTGGTTCGCGCCGCTGGCGGCGGCCTGGGTCTGCGCGGCCGTCGCGGGCGTGGCGAGCTCGGGGGATCCGTTCGGCCGCCTCGGCGACGGCGTGCACTGCTACGCCTTCATGCTGCTGGCCGGTGCGCCGATGATTGCGATCGTGCTGCTCGCGCTGCGCAGCACGCCTTCGCTGCAGCCGGAGCGCACGCTCGTCATTGCCGGCCTCGGGGTCGCGGCTATCACGCAGTGCCTGCTGGGCTTGTGCCACCCGGTCGCCGTGCATCTGCTGGACCTGGGCATGCATCTGGCGGGTGCGCTGACGCTCACCCTCGGCGCCGTGCTGGCCGGGCGGCGGTGTATCGCCATCGAGTGAGCGCAGTCCGGCCGCGCTCGCCGTTCAGTAGGCGGACTTGACGTCCAGCTGTGGGTCGAGCTGCCAGACCTCCGTGACGATCTTGCCGTCGCGGTAGGTCAGCGCGTAGCGGACCTTGATGGCTGCCTTGCCCTCGAACATCACGCGTGCCACGACAGTCGAGCCCTTCGGATTGCTCGAGGCTTCCAGACCTTCCACGCTCAGCTTGAGCGGGCCTTGCGCCGCGGCGAACTTGGCCCAGACGCCGCGGATCGACTCGGGCGTGGCGTAGACGCCGTCGAGCATGCCGCCGACCCACTGAAACTGCGCGCCGTTGGCGTAGGACTGCATCAGCGCCGGCACATCGCCCGAGGCAATCGCCTGAAAGTGCGCGCGGGCGTCGTCGGCGGCATCGGCCGATGCCGCGGAGCTGGCGAGCAGCAGGGCCGCGGCAAGGGCCGCGCAGGACAGGGTGTGGGACGGGGCGATCTTGTTCATGCAGCTCTCCGAGAGGGAAGTCGTCAGCCGCCCGCCAAGCGCGCGGCGCGGGCCGGGCGCATGCCGGGTCGACGTGAGTGCCCCGCGCTCGCCGATCCGTTCAATTCGATCGTTAGCGCCACCGTTGAACCGCGGCCCCTCGCACGGGAATCCACGCCAGGCGCAGCGTTTGCACACCAGGCGCTGCGTTTTCTTGTGTGACGAGGAGAGCCATGCTGTCGATCCTGATCGGGCATTCGTACTTCCAGCGTTTCGACCGCAAGCAGGTCGAGCGTGCCAAGCCGTATCCGCCCCTGGCGACCCTGCAGGTCGCGGCCTTGCTGCGCGGCCAGGGCCGCCGGGTTGCGTTCTTCGACGCGATGCTCGCGCAAGGGCCGGAGGCCTTCGAGGCCCAGCTCGGGCTGGAGCGGCCGGCACTCGTGCTGTTCTACGAAGATAACTACAACTTCCTGACCAAGATGTGCCTGGGGCGCATGCGCGAGGCCTGCCTGACGATGATCGGCCGCGCGCGGGCCCAGGGCGCGCGCGTGATCGCGGCGGGCTCGGACGTCAGCGACACGCCGGGCGTGTACCTCAGGGCCGGCGCCGACGTCGTGCTGCGGGGCGAAGGGCTCGAGGAGTTGCAGGCGCTGCTGACGCGACTCGATGCGCAGCCTGACGCACCGGCTGCGCAGCTGGCTGACGGCCTCGGCGCGGCAGGCTGGGCGCACAACGGTGCGGTGCGCTGGGGCGATGCTGGCGGCCAGCCGGTCCGCGTGCGCACGCCGGCCTCGGCGCACGCGTCGATCCAGGCCGAGGCCGCGTGGGACCTCGTCGATATGCCGACCTACCGCGCCGTCTGGACGCAGGCGCACGGCCGCTTCAGCCTGAACATGGCGGCGTCCAAGGGCTGCTCGTTCCGCTGCGCGTGGTGCGCCAAGCCGATCTGGGGCCAGCGCTATCTGCAGCGCGCGCCGGAGGCCGTGGCGGCTGAGATGCTCGCGCTCAAGCAGCGCGCCGCGCCCGATCACGTCTGGTTCGCCGATGACATCTTCGGCTTCCGCGCCGACTGGGTGCGGCGCTTCGCCGATGTGCTCGCACAAGGCGGCGGCGGCGTGCCGTTCACGATCCAGACGCGCGCAGACCTTGTCAGCGATGCCATGGCCGACGCCCTTGCGCAGGCCGGCTGCGCCGAGGCCTGGATCGGTGCCGAGAGCGGCAGCCAGCAAGTGCTCGACGCGATGGACAAGGGCACGACGGTCGACGAGATCGAGCAGACCCGCGAGCGGCTGCGCGCGCGCGGCGTCCGCGTCGGCTTCTTCATCCAGCTCGGCTACCTCGGCGAAGACCTCGACGAGTTGCTTGCCACGCGCGCGCTGATCGAGCGCGCGCAGCCCGACGACATCGGCGTCAGCGTGGCCTATCCGCTGCCCGGCACACGGTTCTACGAGCAGGTGCGCGAGCAGCTCGGCGCCAAGACGCACTGGGACGACAGCGCCGACCTCGCGATGATGTTTCGCGGCACCTTCAGCTCGGAGTTCTATCGCGGCTTTCGCGATTTGCTGCACGAGGAGGTGCGCATCGCCACTGCACGCGCCGCGAACGGCCAGCGCTTGGCGTGGGAGGCCCTGCAGCAGCGCTGGAATACGCTGATTGCCGCCGCCCCCGAGCATCGCACGGCGACGGTCGTGCCGGCGACGTAATGCATTACTCGAACAGACCAGCCAGGGCCGCCGCCGCTTCGCGCGGGTGCGTGCCGCGGCGGAGTTCCCAGCCATGAAGCCCGGCCATCGTCACCTCGAACGCGGGCCAGCCGGCCAGGCCGGCGGCGTAGGACTGCGTGGCGACGAGACGCATGCGCAAGGCGTCGGCATCGAGCGGCACGAGCAGTTCGCCATCGGCCGCACGCGGCGAGGCGAACACGACGTGCGCGAGCCGCAGCGGTGCCGGTGCGAGCGGCGCCCAGCCACCGCGCAGGTCGAGCTCAAACTTCTCGACGCCGCTGCGGCGTCGGATCGACGGCGAGGCGCGCACGCGTTGCTCGACCGCAGGATGCGCGGCCAGGAAGCGCAGCGCATCGGCACGCAGGTGCAGGTAGTTGGCCACGCCGGTGACGAGCCCGTCCGCCGCGCGGGCGAAGGCGGCGTCTTCGCTCAGGAAGTCCAGGCCGCGCAGCAGCCCGTGCAGTGTCAGCGTGGACTTGCCCGCACCGCTCTCGCCGAGCAGCAGCGCGCCCACGCCCCGGCGACCGACGCAGCCCGCATGCAGCGGCATCAGATCGGCCGCGCGTGCGGCGAGCGTGAAGACAGCGAACTCGAGCAGCTCGTAGCGTGCGTGGTACGCGTGGCGCAGCATGCCGTTCGACAGCGTGACCAGCGCGCGCCGCTCGGCCGGCGATATCAGCGCAAGGTTGGCCGCGTCCACCGCCGCTCCGAGGAAGCCGGCGCCGCCGAGCATGCGCGGCTCGGGCGGCTCGCCGCTCCACGTTGGCGCCACGTCGTCGCCGAGGCGCAGCTCGACGCGGCACGGCGCGGCGACACCGGGCAGCGCGTGCGCGGGCAACTGCGCGTAGGCGGCGTCCACGAGCGCCATCAGCGCCTCGGTCTGGGCGTGGAAGTCGAAGCGCTGGCCGAGCAGCTGGACGCTGCGCCGCCACGGCAGCGCGGCGCGTTCGCCGAACGGATCGGTGTGCTGGTCCGCGTCAGGGGAGATGGGTTCGGTCGGTCGATTCATGAAGGAGAGCAGGATGATGGAACGACGGGATGAAGCGCAGCTGCCGCCCGAGGCGGACATCCGCGCCGCGTTGCGACGCACGACGGCGCGGCTGGTCGAGGAGCTGAACGCACCTCAGGCGACGCCGCCGGTCTGGAGCGAGTTCGAATGGCGCGTCGCGATGGCCGTCGCGGCCATGCACGGCGTCGCGGGCTTGCTGGCCGGGCGACTGCGCTGGCACGGGCACGAGGTGTGGGAAGCCTTCCTGCAGGAGCAGCTGACCGGCACGTTGCGGCGGCTTGAGCGCATCCGCGCGCTGCACGCGCGGCTCGACGCCGCGGCGCGTGAAGCGGGTGTCGCCATGCAGGCATTGAAAGGTTCGGCGCTCATCCAGCTCGAGCTTTACGCGGACGGCGAGCGACCGATGAGCGACGTCGATCTGCTCGTGCGCCCCGCGCAGTTCGAGACTGCGGCGCACTTGATAGAAGGGCTCGGCTTCGTGCCGGGCGCCCAGGTGTGGAAGCACCGCGAATACGTGCCCGTCGAGGCAGGCGACGCGCGCGCATTCGGCGAGCACGAGGCCAACCCGGTCAAGATCGACTTGCACAGCCGCATTGCCGAGCGGCTGCCGCGGCGCGAGGTCGAAATCACCGAGCGGCTGTTCCCACAGAGCGCCGAACCCGGTTTGCAAATCTATCCGACGCTCAGTGCACTGCTGCGCCACTTGCTGCTGCACGCCGCGGGCAACCTCTGCGACCGCAGCGTGCGGCTCATCCACCTGCACGACATCGCCCAGTTCGCGACACGGCTGGCGCCGGCCGACTGGGAGGCGCTCTTCGCCGATGGCGTCGACTGGTGGCTCTATCCGCCGCTGCTGTGGGCGGACCGGTGCCTGCCGGGGCGCATCCCGGCGGCCGTGCTCGAGCGCGCCGCGGCCATCTGTCCGGCCGACCTGCGCCGGCACATGCGCGCCTGCCAGTTCGAAGAGGTGTTGGTGTCGCGTTTCACGGCGCCGGCGCTGCCCGGCCTCGCCTGGGTCGGCTCGCCGCGCGAGCTGCTGGCCTACCTGAAGACGCGGATCTACCCGGGCCGCGAGGCTTCCGCGCAGCTGCGCAAGGCCGCGCGCGGCCTGGATGCGTTGCAGACGACGCGCTGGGGCCGCATGCCCCGCTGGCAGCGCGCGCTCCAGTGGGTCGGCGGCGCTCCGCCGCGCGCCATCACGATGTACTCGGTGCAGCGCGCGCTTCAGCATCGCCCGTCTTCCACCACGTCGGCATAGAGCCGCTCAAACAAGGACACGCTGTGCCGCGCATCCTCCTTCAGCGCCATCTGCTGCGCAGCCTCGGCCAGGCGCACGCGCAGCGCGTCGTCGGCGTGCAGCCTGGCGATGGTCTCGGCCAGCGCCAGTGCGTCGCCGGGCGCGACGGTCAGCGCCGCGGGCGGTTCGTGCGCCGCCCATTCGGCCAGATGGCCGACGTGCGTGCCGACGCTCGGCACGCCGAGCAGCGCGGCTTCAAGCGCCGTCACGGGACCGGCCTCGTGGCGCGAGCTGACCAGGTGCAGGTGCGCCTCGGCGAGCAGCGGGCGCAGCTGCGTCTGCGTCATGAAGCCGCGGAAGCCCACGCGCCGCGCGAGCCCCAGGTGCGCGGCCAGGGCCTGGATGCGGCCGCCGAGCGTGTCCTCTCCGACGATGTCGAGATGGAAGTCCAGCCCGCGCCGCTGCAGCGACGCCAAGGCGTGCAGCAGCAGCGTCTGGTCCTTGACCCAGTTGAGGCTGGCCACATGGATCAGCCGCAGCGACTCGCTGCGCTCGCGGGCGCGCGGCGCCTGCGGTGGCCACTCCTGCACGTCGACGCCCAGCGGGATGCGGCGGGCGTCGAGGCCGAGCGAGGCCATCAGCGCTTGCATCGGGGCGCTGGTCGTGCTGAGAAGGCTGGCGGAGCGCAGCACGAGGCGTTCGCGCAGACGGCCGCGCCAGCGCAGCCGGCCGCCGTAGCCGATGTCGCGCAGCGCGAGCAGCTCGATGCCGGTCGGGTGCACGAGGCTCGGCAGGCCGAGCCAGCGCGCGCTCGCGACGGCCACGAGGCCACTCGATCCGGACCAGATCGCCTGCACGAGCGCGAACGGACCGCGGCGGTGCTCGGCCGCGATCGCACCGACGGCGCGCACCAGCCCGACCGCGCCACCGCGCCCGCCGATGTTGTGGACCTGCGTGCCGCACAGCGGCCAGTCGGCGCGCTCTGTCTCCTGCCGCAGCGCATAGACGTGGACTTCGTGCCGCTGGCTCAGGCCGCGCAGCAGCGCGAGCAGCACCGGCACGACACGAAACTCTCCGCTGCGGTCAACGCCGCCGGGCACCACCAGCGCGATCTTCATGGCTGCGCTCCTTTCCTCACCGAATCCCAACCAGCGTTGAACGCATGAAGACCACCGACCTGCACACGCGCCTGCTCGACACGCAGGCCGCCTTCGACAGCGTGGCTGCCGACTACGACGGCCCGCGCGGCAACAACGGCTGCATCCAGGACATGCGCGATGAGATGTGGCGCTGGCTCGATGCGTGCTTCGCGCCGGGCAGCCGCCTCATTGACCTCGGTTGCGGCACGGGCCTGGACGCCGTGCGTATGGCCGGCCTCGGCCACCGCGTGACGGCGCTGGACTGGTCGCCGCAGATGGTCGAGCGCACGCGCGAACGCGCTGAGAGCGCCTCGCTCGCGGGCCGCGTGCACACGCGCGTGCTCGGCGCGCACGAGCTCGACGGGTTGGAGGGCGAGGCCGGTTTTGACGGCGCGTACTCGGACCTCGGGCCGCTGAACTGCGTGCCCGACCTTGACGCCGTCGCGCGCGAATGCGCCCGGCTCGTGCGTCCCGGCGGCGCGCTCGTCTTCACCGTGATCGGTCGCTACTGCCCGTGGGAGCTGCTGCACTACGCGCGCCAGGGGCGCTGGGCGCGCGCCGGCATCCGCTTCGCGCGCGGCACGGTGCCGGTCGGCATGAACGGCCATCGCATCTGGACGCGCTACTACAGCCCGCGCGAATTCGCGCGCCACTTCGCCGAGCACTTCGAGGTCGAGCACCAGCGCGGCCTCAACGTGTTCGTGCCGCCGCCGTATCTGGCGAGCCTGCGCGAGCACCATCGCGGCGTGTACGACCGGCTGTGGCGCCTGGACCGGCTGGTGGCCGACTGGCCGCTGTTGCGCGCGCTCGGCGATCATTTCCTGATCGTGCTGCGCAGGCGCAGCCACGGCTGAAGCGTCGACTCGACCAGGCCCAGGTGCCGCGCCGCTAGCCACGCCTGTAGCGGCGCGGCCAGCAGTGCGGCCCAGGCCAGCGACCAGGCGCACGACAGCAGCGTGCCGTCGAAGGCGAGCGGCAGGCAGACGAGCCGGGCGAGCAGCGCCAGGCCCGTGTTGGCGGCGGCCAGCTCGGGCCGGCCGATGGCCACCAGCGCGATGCCCAGCGGCTGGAGCAGCAGCGCCAGCTCTGCCGCCACGGCCAGCGGCAGCAGCGCCGGTGCGGCCTCGACCCAGGCCGCACCGTACAGCCGCACGATCAGCACGGGGCCGCACAGCACCGTCAGCGCCAGCAGAGGCACGCTCACCGCAGCGAGCAGGCCGATCGCACGCCAGAGCAGCGGCCCGACCCGCCCGCCGCGGTGATGCAGCGCCGAGAGTTCCGGCAGCGCGCCGAAGCAGAGCGCCGCGCCGAACACGCCGGCTGACAGGCCCAGCAGCCCCTGAGCGCGGCCCTGCAAGCCGACCAGGCGCGGCGTGCCCAGCAGGCCCACGAGCAGATCGGGCACAGCGCTGTGCAGCGTCTGCAGCAGCGCGCCGGTCATGTTGCCGAGGCCGAAGCGCAGCGGCTCGCGCCAGCCCCGCAGCGCAGGGCGCCACGGCAGCGCCAGCCTCGTGCCGGGCCGCAGCACATGCACCGTGTTGCACACCGCGATGTTGATGACGTAGGCCCAGGCCAGGCCGGGCGCCCCCCAGCCCAG
>Ga0213872_10002664_pt1 | contig 10335 bp, 7 predicted proteins | sample VelepicomBERX_R2_FD_160071 | JGI IMG/M metagenome (GOLD analysis project Ga0213872, IMG submission 160071) | Rhizosphere microbial communities from Vellozia epidendroides in rupestrian grasslands, the National Park of Serra do Cipo, Brazil - RX_R2 | ecosystem: Host-associated > Plants > Roots >... | reverse complement strand
CGTGGTGGCCGAGGACATGCCGGCCCAGCTCGATCTCGATATCGCGCTGCTGGCCTTCGAAGCTCCGGCCGACGATCTGCCTCCCGGTCTGGTGCCGCTGTCGCCGGGTTTGGTGGAATCGGTGCTTGGCGCCGGCGACGTGCTGCTGCGTTCGCAAAAGAATGCCGATCCCTCGATCTTCGGCGACGCCGCCACCCTGATCAATTCCTTCGCCCTGGCCCGTATCGCGCCGCCCGCCCATCCGGTCGGCCTCTTGGCGCTGGGCTCGCGGCATGACCGGACCTTCCACTCCAGCCAGGGGACCGAGCTTCTGGCATTCCTCGCCGGCGTGCTGGAAGATTGCGTAAGCAGGTGGTGGCCCGCCGACCCATCATAGCCCGGATTTCTCAAACCCTTGGCGTCGGCGCGGAGGAAAAAATGGAGACAGGGCAGACGACGTTCGCAGGTCGATGCTGGACGCATCGACCAAGGACGGCAACGCACCCTGTCTCCATTTTTTCCCCGCCCCTTAGGGGTCGTGTTGCGGCGGACGCCCGCCTGTGTCGCGGCCCTAGGAAAGGTGGCCAACCTTACCGTCGGGCCGCGACGTGACGGATCGTCTCCCCGCAACGCGACGCCGACGCCAAGGGTTTGAGAAATCCGGGCTAGTGTCGGGCAGCGGCGACTTGGTCGCCGCGCTCGACCGCTGGCGGCGCTGGCTGGCCGATGAGCGGCGTCTGTCGCCGCATACGTTGGACGGCTATGGCCGGGACGTTTCCGCTTTTCTCAGCTTCCTTGCCGGTCATCTCGGCCATCTGCCTGGTCTTGCCGATCTGGAAGCCTTGCGGCCCGCCGATCTGCGCGCCTATCTGGCCAGCCGTCATACCGAAGGCCTGGCCAAGACCTCGCAGGCGCGCGGCCTTTCGGCGCTGAAAAGCCTGTTTCATTTTCTCGACCGCCAGGGTCTGGCCAAGAATTCGGTGACGAGCGTGATCCGCGCCCCCCGCCTGCCGGTAAGCCTGCCCAAGCCCCTGGCCGTCGATGAAGCGCTGGAGACCCTGGCGGCGGCCGCCGAGATTCAGTCCGAACCCTGGATGGCGGCACGCGATGTGGCGCTGTTTTCCCTGCTTTACGGATGCGGCCTGCGTCTGGGCGAGGCCTTGTCGCTGACCCGCTCTCAGGCGCCGAAGGGCGAGGCCATGACCATCACCGGCAAAGGGCGCAAACAGCGCCTGGTGCCGCTGCTGCCGGCGGTGGTGGCGGCGGTGGAGACTTATCTTGCGCAATGCCCCTTTGCCGGCGGCGGGTCGGCGCCGCTTTTCGTGGGCGCCCGCGGTGGGCCTTTGAATCCCGGGGTCGTGCAGCGCCAGATGCGGCGCTTGCGGCCCGTGCTCGGCCTGCCGGACAGCGCTACCCCGCATGCGCTCAGACACAGTTTCGCCACCCATCTGCTGGCCGGTGGCGGCGATCTCAGGACCATCCAGGAACTGCTCGGCCACGCTTCGCTCTCGACGACCCAGCGCTATACGGCGGTGGATGGGGCGGCGCTGACTGTGATTTATAACAGTAGCCATCCCCGCGCCCGGGGATGAGCGTAAGGACGGTTGAATCTGATTAATTGATCAGCTTATGCTCTCCGCCAGGGCGACGATTCTTCCTTTGACCGACAGGGGAGCTGCATGAAGATTTATTTGAGCGCTTTTATGGCCGCGACTTTGATAGTGAGCGGCTGCGCCGCCCCCCAGACCGATCCGAACAAGCCGGCCGTCGCCGACGCCACGCAGGCGAAGAAGAAATGCGACGCCGACGCCACCACCGGCAGCCGCATGCGCAGCTGTAACGGGATGAGCGGTGATATGGTGCAGGGCCAGAGCGGCGAAGCTTACCGCGACGGCCTCCGCAGCGGATCAGCCGCGAAAAACAACTGAGGCCGCATCAACCAACCTCGGTGCCGGGTGGCGCCATTCAGAGATGAATGGCGCGCCCTGCGACGCTGTTATAGGTGAATGGCGCGCGAAGCGACGCCGAGAGCGGCTTCCTTGACCGCTTCGGCCAGACCCGGATGGGCATGGCAGGTGCGGGCGATATCTTCCGCGGCGGCGCGGAATTCCATTCCCAGCACCACTTCGCCGATCAGATCGCCGGCCGACGGGCCGATGATGTGGCAGCCCAAGACCTCGTCGGTCCTGGCGTCTGCCAGGATCTTCACGAAACCGTCGGTGTCGCCATTGGCGCGCGCACGGCTGTTCGCCGTGAAGGGGAACTTGCCGGCCTTGTACTCGACGCCTTCGGCTTTCAGCTGTTCCTCGCTTTTGCCGACCGAGGCCACTTCGGGCCAGGTATAGACCACGCCGGGAATGGCGTTGTAATTCACATGACCGGCCTGGCCGGCCAGGATCTCGGCCAGCGCGACCCCCTCATCCTCGGCCTTGTGCGCCAGCATGGCGCCGCCGATCACGTCGCCGATGGCGTAGATGCCGGGCACATTGGTCTGGAAATGATGGTCGACCGGGATGAAACCGCGCTTATCCGGCGTAATCCCGACATTTTCCAGTCCGAGATTGGTGGTGTAGGGACGCCGTCCGATCGCGACCAGCACCACATCGGCCTTGAGCTCGGAGGGCTCGCCGCCGGCGGCCGGCTCCAAGCTCAACGTGACGTCCTTCTTGCCCAGCTTGGCGCCGGTGACCTTGGTCGAGAGCTTGAACTCCAGCCCCTGCTTTTCGAAAATGCGCTGGGCCTGCTTCGAGACTTCGCCGTCATTGGTCGGCAGCACGCGGTCGAGATATTCGACCACGGTGACCTTGGCCCCCAGACGATGCCAGACCGAACCCAGCTCGAGCCCGATCACGCCGGCGCCGATCACCACCAGATGCTCGGGAACCGATGCTAGCTCCAGCGCGCCGGTCGAGCTGACGATCTGCTTCTCGTCGATCTCGACGCCCGGCAGCGGGGTGACGTCGGAGCCGGTGGCGATGATGATGTGCTTGGCGGTGATCTTGTCCGAACCCCCCTCTTTCGTGTTTATGGCGAGCTGGCCGGGGGCGGTGATCTTCGCTTCGCCGACGATGTAGGTGATCTTGTTCTTCTTGAACAGGAACTCGACGCCCTTGGTGTTGTCGGCGACCACCTTTTGCTTCCTGGCCATCATCTTGGCGAGGTCGAACCCCACCTTGCCGACGCTGATGCCGTGATCGGCGAAATGATGGTTGGCGTCCTCGTAATGATGCGAGGATTGCAGCAGCGCCTTCGACGGGATGCAGCCGACATTGAGGCAGGTCCCGCCCGGCGGGCCGCGCCGGTCGATGCAGGCGGTGGAAAAACCGAGCTGGGCGGCGCGAATCGCGGCCACGTAACCGCCGGGACCGGCGCCGATGACGACGACGTCGAAGGACTGATCAGCCATTTGAAATCCTCTTTTTCACACGTGGTGTGTGTTGTTACATATCCAGCAGGATGCGCTGGGGGTCCTCGATGCACTCTTTTACGCGCACCAGGAAGGACACCGCCTCGCGGCCGTCGATGACGCGGTGATCGTAGGACAGCGCCAGATACATCATCGGGCGGGCCTCGATCTTGCCGTCGGGCATCACCATCGGGCGCATACTCGTCTTATGCATGCCGAGGATTCCCGACTGCGGCGGGTTGAGGATCGGGGTGCTCATCAGGGAGCCGTAGACGCCGCCATTCGAGATGGTGAAGGTGCCGCCGGTCATGTCCTCGATGGCCAGCTTGCCGTCGCGGGCCTTCTTGCCGTAATTGCCGATGGTCTTTTCGACTTCGGCGAAGGACAGCTTGTCGCAATCGCGCACCACCGGGACGACCAGACCGTTCGGCGTGCCGACGGCGACGCCGATATCGTAGAAATTCTTGTAGACCAGATCGTCGCCATCGATCTCGGCATTGACCGCCGGCCATTCCTTCAGCGCGGTGACGCAGGCTTTGACGAAGAAGGACATGAAGCCGAGCTTCACGCCATGCTTCTTCTCGAAGGCGTCCTTGTACTGATTGCGGCACGCATTCAGCGCGGTCATGTCGACCTCGTTGAAGGTGGTCAGCATGGCGGCGGTGTTCTGGGCTTCCTTCAGACGCTCGGCGATGCGCTTGCGCAGGCGGGTCATGCGGACGCGCTCTTCGCGTGGATCCTCGGGGCGCGGGGCGCGGGGCGCGGAAGGGGCGGGCGCCGGAGCGGGCGAGGGCGGCGAGGACAGGGTGTGCAGCACGTCACCCTTGGTGACGCGGCCATCCTTGCCCGTGCCGGTGACCGAGGCGAGATTGTTCTCGGCCATCAGCTTGGCGGCGGCCGGCGAGGCGACATCGCCTTTGGTGGCGGGCTGGACCGGGGCCGGTCCGGCGGCTGGCTTGGCGGCGACGGTCGGGGTGGGCGGCGTGGCTGCGGCGGGCTTGGGCTCCGAAGCCTTGGCGGAGGATGCCCCGATCTCGCCGAGGACGGCGCCGACCGCGACGGTGGCGCCGACCTTGGCGCTGATGTCGGACAGGGTGCCGGCGGCCGGCGCGTTCACCTCGATGGTGACCTTGTCGGTTTCCAGCTCGACCAGACGCTCATCGGCGGCGACGGCGTCCCCGACCTGCTTGAACCACTTGGCGACGGTCGCTTCCGTAACCGATTCCCCCAGAGTGGGGACCACAATGTTCGTGCTCATCGCTTAAACCTCAAGCCGTTGCTTTTTTCGGGGGGACCATGCTGCCGAGCTTGGTCTGGCGGGTGAAGGGCTGCGGCAGCTTGTCGAGATCGCCTGCCAGCGCGTCCTCGATCAGGCGCGCCTGCTCCTCGACATGGACCTTATGCGAGCCGGTGGCGGGCGCCGCCGCGGATTTGCGACCGGCATAGTGGGCCAGACCGGTCTTGTGGCCGATCAGCTCCAGCACATAATGCAGGCGGCGATCGACGAACATCCAGGCGCCCTGATTGGCGGCTTCTTCCTGGCACCACACCACTTCGGCATGGGGATAGCGCTTCAGCTGCGCCACGACCGTCTCGCGCGGCCAAGGATAAAGCTGCTCAATGCGGATGATCGCGACATTGTCGATGCCGCGCTTGGCGCGCTCCTCGAAGAGGTCGTAATAGACCTTGCCCGAGCACAGGATGACGCGCTTGACCGATGCGTCGGCCACCAGCTTCTCGGTTTCCGGCAGGACGCGGCGGAAGCGCGAACCGGGCGCGAATTCCGACAGCGGGCTGACCGCCAGCTTGTGACGCAGCAGCGATTTCGGCGTCATGATGACCAGCGGCTTGCGGTAATTGCGGCGGACCTGGCGGCGCAGCGCGTGGAAATAATTGGCCGGCGTGGTCAGGTTGCACACCTGCCAATTATCCTCGGCGCACATCTGCAGATGACGCTCGAGACGGGCCGAGCTGTGCTCCGGACCCTGGCCTTCTAGGCCGTGCGGCAGCAGCATCACCAGACCCGACATGCGCAGCCATTTGGACTCGCCCGAGCTGATGAACTGGTCGAACAGCACCTGGGCGCCATTGGCGAAATCACCGAACTGGGCTTCCCACAGGGTGAGCGCCGAAGGCTCGGCCAGGGAATAGCCATATTCGAAGCCCAGCACGCCCTCTTCCGACAGAAGCGAATCGATGACCTCGTAATTGGCTTGGCCGTCCTTGATATGGTTCAGGGGAACGTAGCGGCTCTCATTCTCCTGATCGTTCAGCACCGAATGGCGCTGCGAGAAGGTGCCGCGGCCGCAATCCTGGCCCGACAGGCGCACCGGCGTTCCTTCGGCCAGCAGCGAGCCGAAGGCCAGCGCTTCGCCGGTGGCCCAGTCGATGCCTTCGCCGGTCTTGAACATCTCCTGCTTGGCTTCGAGCTGACGGGCGATCTTCTTATTGAGATTGAAGTCGGCCGGCACCGTGGTCAGACCCTTGCCGACCAGCTGCAGCATGTCGGGATCGACGTCGGTACGCTCGTCGCGCATCTCTTCTTCGTCATGCAGGGCGCCAAGACCCGACCACTTGCCTTCCAGCCAGTCGGCCTTGTTGACCTTGTAGGATTTGGCGGCCTGGAAATCGGCCTCCAGGCGGGCCTGGAAGTCGGCGGCGACCTTGTCGGCCTGCTCTTGGGTCAGCACGCCTTCCTCGATCAGACGCGCGGCATGGATGGCCCGGGTGGTCGGGTGGGTGGCGATGTTGCGATACATCAGCGGCTGGGTGAAGGCCGGCTCGTCGCCCTCATTGTGGCCGTGGCGGCGATAGCAGACCAGATCCAGCACCACGTCGATCTTGAATTGCTGACGGAATTCGATGGCGATGCGGGCGGCATGCACCACCGCTTCGACATCGTCGCCATTCACATGGAGGATCGGCGACTGCGTCATCTTGGCGACGTCGGTGCAATAGGGGCCCGAGCGCGAATAACGTGGGCTCGTGGTGAAGCCGATCTGGTTGTTGATGACGATATGGACGGTACCGCCGGTGCCATAGCCTTCGAGCTGGCTCATGGCGAAGCATTCCATCACCACGCCTTGCCCCGCGAAGGCGGCGTCGCCATGGATCAGAAGAGCCATGACCGAATCCTTGGCGGCGTCGCCGCGCTGGGTCAGCTTGGCGCGGACCTTGCCCAGAACCACGGGATTGCCGATTTCGAGATGCGAGGGGTTGGCGGTCAGCGACAGATGGACGTTGATGCCGTCGAAATCGCGGTCGGCCGAAGTACCGAGGTGATATTTGACGTCGCCCGAGCCTTCCACATCTTCCGGCGTGGCGGGATTGCCCTGGAATTCCGAGAAGAGGGCCGAATAGGGCTTCTTCATCACATTGGTCAGCACGTTCAGGCGGCCGCGATGGGCCATGCCGAGCACGACTTCCCTGAGGCCCAGCTGGCTGCCGCGCTTCAGGATCTGTTCGATCGCCGGGATCAGCGCTTCGCCGCCTTCGAGGCCGAAACGCTTGGTGCCGGTATATTTCATCTGCAGGAACTTCTCGAGCCCCTCGGCTTCGGAGAGGCGTTCGAAGATCGCCAGCTTGCCGCGCTCGGTGAAGTCGGTGCGGTTCTGGTCGCCTTCGATGCGCTTTTGGATCCAAGCCTTCTGCTCGGGATCCTGAATATGCATGAATTCGACGCCGATGGTGCCGCAATAGGTCTTCTGCACGGCGGCGACGATGGTCCTGAGCGTCGCGGTTTCCATGCCGAGCACATTGTCGATGAAGATCGGACGGTCGAGATCGGCTTCGGTGAAACCATAAGAGCGGTAATCGAGCTCGGGGTGCGGCTTTCTGGGCTGCAGCGCCAGCGGATCGAGATTGGCCTGCAGATGGCCGCGCACCCGGTAAGAGCGGATCAGCATCAAGGCGCGGATCGAGTCCAGCGCGGCGCGCCGGACCTCTTCGGCCGAGGCGCCGGCGGCAGCCGGCTTTTTGGCAGCGGCCTTGGGGTCGACTTCTTCGGGGACGCCGATCACCTTATTGCGGTGCCGGTTCCAGGGCGCGCCCTGCAATTCGGCGAGAACCGCCCGCCCGTCATCGTTCAGGCCGCCGAAGAACTGGGCCCAGCTGCTGTCAACTGAACCTGGGTCTTCGGAGTAGCGGGCGTAGAGTTCGGAAACGTAGGTGGCGTTGGCGCCAGTCAGAAAAGAGGCTTGATCCATCAGAGACGAATGGCGCGGTTTGTCTCGCCGCGCCCCCTTCTAGCGGCATCACCCGTGGATCCGGGTGATGCCATTACTATCAAATAACAGCCGGAATTCCCAGCTATTCCAGGGAATTAGCGACCGAGAACCTTGACCATGGTGCTGCCCAGAGAAGCCGGGCTGTCGGCGACGGTAATGCCGGCGGAACGCATGGCTTCCATCTTGGAGCCCGCATCGCCCTTGCCGCCCGAGATGATGGCGCCGGCATGACCCATGCGGCGTCCGGGCGGCGCCGTGACGCCGGCGATGAAGCCGACCACCGGCTTCTTGACCTTGGACTTCTTCAAGAGCTCGGCGCCGTCTTCCTCGGCGGAACCGCCGATTTCGCCGATCATGATGATCGCTTCGGTCTCGTCATCAGCTAGGAACATTTCCAGCGCGTCGACAAAATTGGTGCCGTTGATCGGATCGCCGCCGATGCCGATGCAGGTGGTCTGGCCCAGGCCGGCGGCGGTGGTCTGCGCCACGGCTTCATAGGTAAGCGTGCCGGAGCGGGAAACAATACCGATCTTGCCGCGCATATGAATATGGCCCGGCATGATGCCGATCTTGCACTCGCCCGGGGTTATGACGCCGGGACAGTTGGGGCCGATCAGGCGGGTCTTGGAACCCTGCAGGGCGCGCTTCACCGCCAGCATGTCGACCACCGGAATGCCCTCGGTGATGCAGACCGCCAGCTCCAGCTCGGCGTCGATCGCTTCCAGGATGGCGTCCGCCGCGAAGGGCGGCGGCACATAGATCACCGAGGCGTTGCAGCCGGTCTTGGCCTTGGCCTCATGCACGGTGTTGAACACCGGCAGATCGAGATGGGTGGTGCCGCCCTTGCCGGGGGTCACGCCGCCGACCATCTTGGTTCCATAGGCGATGGCCTGTTCCGAGTGGAACGTGCCCTGCGCGCCGGTGAAACCCTGGCAGATGACCTTGGTGTTTTTGCCTACGAGAACGGCCATTTATGCAGCCTCCTTGACGGCCTTGACCACCTTTTCGGCGGCATCGGCCAAATTGTCGGCGGCAATGATCGGCAGACCCGATTGCGCCATGATCTTCTTTCCGAGTTCGACATTGGTGCCTTCGAGACGCACCACCAGCGGCACGTTCAGGCTCACTTCGCGGGCCGCGGCGACCACGCCTTCGGCGATGACGTCGCAGCGCATGATGCCGCCGAAGATATTGACCAGGATGCCTTCGACATTCGGATCCGACAGGATCAGCTTGAAGGCGGTGGTCACGCGCTCCTTGGTAGCGCCGCCGCCGACATCGAGGAAATTGGCGGGCTCGGAGCCGTAGAGCTTGATGATGTCCATGGTGGCCATGGCGAGGCCGGCACCATTCACCATGCAGCCGATCTTGCCGTCCAGCTTGACGTAATTGAGGCTGTGGCGGGCCGCTTCGAGTTCGGAAGGATCTTCTTCCGACTCGTCACGCAGCTCTTCGATGTCCTTGTGGCGGAACAGCGCGTTGTCGTCGAAATTCACCTTGGCGTCGAGCGCGATGACTTCGCCGGCGCCGGTCACGACCAGCGGGTTGATCTCGACGATCGAACAGTCGAGATCCATGAAGGCCTTGTAGAGCGAGCCGATGAACTTGACCGCGGTGTTGACCTGCTTGCCTTCCAGACCCAGGCCGAAAGCGATCTCGCGGCCGTGATATTGCTGGAAGCCGGTCACCGGATCGATGGCCACCTTCAGGATCTTTTCGGGATGGGTGGCAGCGACCTCTTCGATCTCCATGCCGCCCTCGGTCGAGGCCATGATGGTGACGCGCGAGGTGGCGCGGTCGATCAGCATGCCGAGATAAAGCTCGCGCTTGATGTCGCAGCCTTCCTCGATATAGACGCGCTTCACTTCCTTGCCCGCGGGGCCGGTCTGGTGGGTGACCAGCACCTTGCCCAGCATGCCCTTGGTGTTGTCGCGCACCGCTTCGACGGATTTGACGACGCGCACACCACCGCCTTCGTCACCATGGCCCTTGAACTTGCCTTTGCCGCGACCGCCGGCATGGATCTGCGATTTGACCACCCAGACCGGGCCGCCCAGTTCCTTGGCGACCTGTTCGGCCTCGTCGGGTGTGTAAGCGACGCCGCCCTTCAGGGTGGCGACGCCATATTTGGCCAGAAGCTTCTTGGCCTGATATTCGTGAATATTCATTCGGGTGCTCCCCAGATTATGCCTTGGGCATCAGTTCCTTGGACTTGGCGATAAGGCCGCGCACGCTGTCGACCGACTTGCCGAACTCGGCCTTCTCGGCGGCGTTCAGCTCGATTTCGACGATCTTCTCGACGCCGCCCGCGCCCAGGATCACCGGCACGCCGACATAGATGCCGTCAAGGCCGTAAGCACCGTCCACCCAGGCGGCGACCGGCAGAACGCGGCGCTTGTCCTTGAGGTAGCTCTCGGCCATGACGATGGCGGCGGCGGCCGGGGCGTAGAAGGCGGAGCCGGTCTTGAGCAAGCCGACGATCTCGGCGCCGCCGTCGCGGGTGCGCTGGACGATCTGGTCGAGTTTCTCCTGGGTGGTCCAGCCGGCCTTCACCAGATCGGGCAGCGGAATGCCTGCAACGGTGGAGTAGCGGGTCAGCGGCACCATGGTGTCGCCATGGCCACCCAGCACGAAGGCGGTGACGTCTTCGACCGAGACATTGAATTCTTCGGCGAGGAAGTAGCGGAAGCGGGCGCTGTCCAGTACGCCGGCCATGCCCACCAC